>Ga0187844_10000514_pt1 | contig 30338 bp, 30 predicted proteins | sample SpaLakP09_SKY_50_FD_134517 | JGI IMG/M metagenome (GOLD analysis project Ga0187844, IMG submission 134517) | Oligotrophic lake water microbial communities from Sparkling Lake, Wisconsin, USA - SP09_SKY_50 | ecosystem: Environmental > Aquatic > Freshwater > Lake | place: USA: Sparkling Lake... | reverse complement strand
GTTTGACCGCACAGCCGTCGATGAAGGCGGCGACCCCCTTGAGGAAGGTTGGATAGTCAGCGCCCTTGAAGCTCTCGTGGTGTTCGAGCACGGGCTGATTGTCGACGAGACGCGTGATCGCGAACCGGGCGTTGGTGCCGCCGACGTCGCCGACAAGAAGCGTTTGTTCCGACATCAGGCATCCACCGTGCGATCGACGAGATTGGAGTCCGGCTGCGCATCGGCATGGCCGTTCGGGGCGGTTGGCGCGGCGAAGCAGATGGAGGCCCCGGTCTCCGCCGTGCTCACCGCCTGCCGGAAGGCACCGAACAGTTCGCGGCCATAGCCCCAGGCCGCACCCGTCGCATGGGCGGGAGTGCGCACCGCGGCGGGCCGCGAGGACAGGTCGGGGACGCCGACGGTGGTCAGGACGCCTGCCTCGGCGTCGAGCCGGATGATGTCGCCGTCGCGGACATGGGCCAGGGGCCCACCGGCCAGGGCCTCGGGCGAGACATGGATGGCGGCGGGTGTCTTGCCCGATGCGCCGGACATGCGGCCGTCGGTGACGAAGGCGACCTTGAAGCCCTTGTCCTGCAGCACCGACAGGGCCGGAGACAGGCTGTGCAGTTCCGGCATGCCGTTGGCGCGGGGACCCTGGAAGCGCAGCACCACGATCACGTCGCGGTTCAGCTTGCCGTCCTTGAAGGCCTGCAGGGCGTCTTCCTGGGTTTCGAAGACGGCGGCGGGCGCCTCGACGATGCGGTTCTCCGGCTTGACGGCCGAGACCTTGATCACGGCCCGGCCGAGGTCGCCCTGGACGAGGCGCAGACCGCCCTCGTGATCGAAGGGATCGGAGGCAGGGCGGAGAATGTCCGTGTCCAGACTTTCCGTGACGCCGTCCTTCCAGGCCAGCGCGCCGTCGATCAGCATCGGCTCCTGGAAATAGTGGTGAATGCCCTCGCCCATGACGGTGACGACGTCGGAATGGATATGGCCTGCCTGGGCCAGTTCGCGGGCGACGAAGGCGACCCCGCCGGCGGCCTGGAAGGCGTTCACATCGGCCGAGCCGTTGGGATAGACGCGGGCCAGGAGCGGGGTGACCGAGGACAGCTGGTCCATGTCGGTCCAGTCGATCAGAACACCGGCCGCGCGCGCCATGGCGACCAGGTGGATGGCGTGATTGGTCGAGCCGCCGGTCGCCAGCAGGGCGACGATCATGTTGACGACGGACTTCTCGGAAATGACGTCGGCCATACGGCCCTGTCCGGTGCGGGCCAGTTCCACGGCGCGTTTGGCCGCCGCTGCCGTCAGGGCGTCGCGGAGGCCGGTCTCGGGATGGACGAAGGCGGTCGAGGGCAGGTGCAGGCCGCCCAGCTCCATCATCATCTGGTTGGAGTTGGCCGTGCCGTAGAAGGTGCAGGTGCCCGGCGAATGGTAGGAGCCGATCTCACTTTCCAGCAGGACGGACCGGCTCACATTGCCTTGCGCATATTCGGCGCGAACGCGGGCCTTTTCGAAATTGGGAATGCCCGAAGGCATCGGCCCGGCGGGGGCGAAGACCACGGGCAGGTGGCCGAAGGCGAGGGAGCCCATGAACAGGCCGGGCACGATCTTGTCGCAGACCCCGAGGCAGATCACGGAATCGAAGGCGTCATGGGTCAGGGCCACGGCGGTGGACATGGCGATGACGTCGCGGCTGAACAGCGACAGGTCCATGCCGGGGCGGCCCTGGGTGACGCCGTCGCACATGGCGGGCGTGGCACCGGCGACCTGGGCGGTGGCGTTCACCTCGCGCACGGCGTCGCGGATGATCTGCGGGAACCGCTCGAACGGCTGATGCGCCGAGAGCATGTCGTTGTAGGCGGTGACGACGCCGACGTTCGGCTGGGTCCCGGACATGGCGTTGAGCTTGTCCTTGACCGGGGCACCCGCGAAGGCGTGGGCCCAGTTGGCGCAGCTCAGCTTGGCCCGGCCGACGCCGGAGGAGCCCGCGGCGTCCATGCGTTGAAGATAGTCGGCGCGGGTCGCCTTCGAACGTTCGACGATACGGGCGGTGACTTCGGCTACGACGGGATGGAGTCTGGACATCACGCTTTCTCCGTCCACAGAACGTCGAGGGTGACGTTGGCCGCGATGAGCGCGGCGATGGGCTGGATGGCCGGGTCACCGGTGGCCTCACGCTCGAACACGGCTCGTTTGGCGGCGCCGGTGATGGCGAGGACGACGCGGCGGGCGCCCATCAGATACGGCAGGTTGATGGTAAGCCGCTCAAGGCTGGGTGCGGTGCCGTCGCGACCATGGGGGACGCCGAGAACGGTTGGCCGGAGCACGGGTGAGAGCAGGGTCTTCAGGGTCGGGCTGTTGGGGAACATGGAACAGATATGGCCATCCTCCCCCATGCCGAGAAGCACGGCGTCCAATTTGCCGCCTTCGGCCGCCAGCGCATGGGCGGCCAGGGCGGCCGCCCGATCGACGGTCACGGCCGGATGGAACAGGGGCACGAAGCGCGCCGCGGCGGCCGGACCTGCCAGCAGGGTCTGCTTCAGCAGGGTTGCGTTGGACTCGGGCGAGGTCTCGGGGACGTAGCGTTCGTCGATCAGGGTGACGGTGACGCGGGACCAGTCGAGGTCGGCCTGCGCCATGCGGCGGTAGATCGGCGCGGGTGTCGAGCCGCCGGAACCGGCGAAGACCGCCTTGCCCGTATCGGTGAGGGCGGCGGCGAGTGCGTCAGTCAGGCGGCCGGCGCAGGCGTCCGCCCAGGCGGTGCCGTCTGCGAAGGACTCGATAGCGGGCGCGACGTCAGCCATGTCCGGTGTTCCAGGCCCGGCCGCCGCGCTCAAGCAGCAGGTCGGCGTCCGCCGGCCCCCAGGTTCCAGCGGCGTATTCCTTCGGTTTGAAGGCCGCGCCGCGCCAGGCGTCCGAGACCTCGTCGACCCATTTCCAGGCCTGTTCGGCCTCGTCGCGTCGGACGAACAGGGTGGAGTCCCCGGACAGGGCGTCGAGCAGCAGCCGTTCGTAGGCGATGCGGCGTCGCGGCGGCTTGGCATCCTTGTCGCCCTGGCCCCAGGAGAGGGACATCTGGATCGGCTGCAGCTTCATCTGCTGGTCCAGACCCGGCTTCTTGTTCATCACCGACAGGGCGATGTCCTCCTCGGGCTGGAGCTCGATGACCAGACGGTTGGCAGAGATCTCGCCCCGCGCCCCGTGGTCGAAGATGGAATGGGGGACCGGCTTGAACTGGATGACGATCTCGGTCCGCTTCTCGGCCAGCCGCTTGCCGGTGCGCAGGAAGAAGGGGGTGCCGGCCCAGCGCCAGTTGTCGATGTCGACGCGGACGGCGACGAAGGTCTCTGTGTCGGAAGGCTGGCCGCGCTCCTCGCTGTAGGATTTCGCGGGCTTGCCCTCGCTGGTTCCAGCGACGTACTGGCCGCGCACTGTCACGCGCTCGGCCTCATGCTCCGTAATCGGACGGAGTGAGCGGATGACCTTGACCTTCTCGTTGCGGACCGAGTCCGGATCGAGGTCGGACGGCGGCTCCATGGCGACGAGGCAGAGCAGCTGGAGCATGTGGTTCTGCAGCATGTCCCGCAGGGAACCGTACTCGTCATAATAGGGCCAACGGTCGCCGACGCCGACGGTCTCGCCCACGGTGATCTGGACGTGGTCGATCGACAGGCTGTTCCACAGCGGCTCGAAGATGGTGTTGCCGAAGCGCAGGGCGATCAGGTTCTGGACCGTCTCCTTGCCGAGGTAGTGGTCGATGCGGAAAACCTGGTCCTCGGAGAAGGCATGGGCGACGGCGTCGTCGATTTCGAGGAAGGACTGGAGATCGCGGCCGACGGGCTTTTCGAGCACCACGCGGTCGGTCGCCTCGGCCAGGCCCGCGGCCTTCAGGGCCGTGACGATACGGCCGTACAGCGAGGGCGAGACGGCGAGGAAGCTGGTCACACCGCCGTCGCCGACCTTGTCCTTGAGCGGCTTCAGGCTGGCGGGGTCAGTGGCGTCGACCGGCAAATAGTCGAGCCGGGCGTCGAGCCGGGCCCAGGCGGCGTCCGACCAGGCGTCGTCGGCGTGGGCCTTGCCCTCGACCGCAGCGCGGACCTTGGCGACATATTCCTCGCGGCTCTCGTCCGAGCGGGCCGCGCCGATGATCTTCAGCCCGTCGGGCAGCAGGCCATCGTGTTCGAGGAAATAGAGTGAGGGCAGCAGCATCCGCATGGCGAGATCGCCGCCGCCGCCGAACAGCACCAGGGCCGCCATGCGCTCTCCTTCCTTCAGGTCCCTGCTGGACCGGGGTTGTGTCTGGCCGCTTCCGCGCGCTGCGCCAAGACGTCGAGGACGTCCTGAAACACCATGTGACGCGCCCGAAGCAGCACCATCAGGTGATAGACCAGATCCGCGGCCTCCGCCGCCAGTTCTGAATCCGGGCCCGCTACGCCCGCGAGGGCGGTCTCGACCCCTTCCTCGCCGACCTTCTGGGCGACGCGTTTGACGCCCTCGGCGAGCAGACGGGCGGTCCAGCTTTGGGCTGGATCGGCGGCGGCGCGCTCGGCGATGGTGGCTTCCAGCCGGGCGAGCCGACCCAGGCCCGGCGCGTCCTCCTCGCCGAAACAGCTGATGCGGTTCAGGTGGCAGGCGTTGCCGACGGGCCTGACCTTGAGGACGATCGCATCGCCGTCGCAGTCGGGCGTGATCGAGACGACGTGCAGCCGGTCGCCCGAGGTCTCCCCCTTGCGCCAGCGCCCGCCGCGCGAGCGCGAGAAGAAGGTGGCTTCGCTGGAGGCGATCGTCTCGTCGAGGGCGGCGCGGTCCATATAGGCGAGTGTCAGTACCTGCAGGGTGGCGGCGTCCTGGACGACGACGGGGATGAGGCCGCCGGACTTGTCGAAGTCGAGGGTAGAGGGATCGATCACAGTCTCATTTCCTGTCCGGCGTCAGAGAGAAACGCCTTGAGATCGGGAATGGCCAGGGTCCCGGTGTGGAAGACGCTGGCGGCGAGGGCACCGGAGACGTCGGCCTGTTCGAACACGTCGCGGAAATGCGAGGCCGCGCCGGCACCGCCCGAGGCGACGAGGGGAATGGTCAGCAGGGCGCGGGCGGCGGCGAGCTGGGCGATGTCGTAGCCGCGGCGGACGCCGTCCTCGTCCATGCAGTTCAGGACGATCTCGCCGGCACCGAGGTTCTGGGCCTCGACGATCCAGTCGAGGGTGCGGCGGCCGGCACCGCGGCTGGCGGTCGGGTCGCCGGTGTACTGGTGCACCAGCCAGTCGTCTCCGGCGCGTTTGGAGTCGACGCCGACGACGACGCACTGGCTGCCGAGGCGGGCGGCCATTTCGGCGATCAGCTCGGGACGCTCGATGGCGGGGGAGTTGATCGAGACCTTGTCGGCGCCGTGGTCGAGGCAGCGCGCGGCCTGATCGACCGAGCGGATGCCGCCGGCGACGCTGAACGGGATGTCGAGCAGGCGGGCGATGTCGCGGACCCAGCCGTAGTCGAGCGTGCGGCCCTCGGGGCTGGCGGTGATGTCGTAGAAGACCAGCTCGTCGGCACCCTCGTCGCGATAGCGTGCGGCCAGGTCGCCGGCGTCGCCCATGTCGGTATGGCCCTGGAAGCGGACGCCCTTGACCACCCGGCCGTCCTTGACGTCGAGACAGGGAATGATGCGACGGGCCGTCATGCCGGCGCCTTGGCCGCGAGCGCCTCTTCGAGGGTGAAGCGGTTCTCGTAGAGGGCACGGCCGACGATGGCACCGTCGCAGCCGAGGGCGGCAGCGGCGGTCAGGTCCGCGACCGTGGCCACGCCGCCCGAGGCCTGGACCTTCAGATCGGGCCGGCGGCGGATGATCTCGCCCAGCAGGTCGAGATTGGGGCCGGTCAGGGCCCCGTCGCGGCCGACGTCGGTGACCAGCAGGTGATGGGCGAGGTTGGGCGGATAGCGGTCCAGCGCGGTCCAGAGATCGACTCCGGCCGCCTCGGTCCAGCCCTTGAGGGCCGGGACCCAGCGGTCGCCGTCCGCCTTGACGTCGATGGCCAGGGTGATGCGGTCCGGGCCGAAGCGGCGCAGCCAGTCGGCCACCGTATCCGGCTGCGACACGGCGAGAGAACCGACGACCACGCGGGCGACGCCGGCGTCGATCAGGGCCGCGACGTCGTCGGCGGACCGGACCCCCCCGCCGGACTGGATGCGGATGTCGATGGACCGGGCGAGCTCTCCGATCAGGGCGTGCTGGAGCGCGCGGCCGGCCTCGGCACCGTCGAGGTCGACGATGTGGGCCCAGGTCGCGCCGGCGGCCGCGAAGGCGGCGAGCCGGGCCGCGGGCTGGTCGTCGTAGCGGGTGACGGCATCAAACCGGCCATGCATCAGCCGCACGCAGATCCCGTCTTTCAGGTCGATGGCGGGATAGACGATCACGCGGGAAGCTCCAGGAAGTTGCGCAGGATGCGGGCGCCGGCGGCGGCCGAACGCTCGGGGTGGAACTGGCAGCCCCAGCGGTTGGCGCTGCGGACCATGGCGGGCACCGGGCCGCCGTAGTCGGCACGGGCGAGGGTCGCCGGGCCGTCCGGGCAGACGAAGCCGTGGACGAAATAGGCGTAGGCGCCGTCCTCGACCCCTTCGAGCAGGGGATCGGCCCGATCGGCCGTCAGGCGCGACCAGCCCATGTGCGGCACGGTCAGGCCGGGGCCGGGCTCGAGACGGCGAACGGCGCCGGGGATCAGGCCGAGCAGGGGGACGGGTTCGCCCTCCTCGCTGCTCTCGAACAGCAGCTGCTGGCCGAGGCAGACGCCGAGCAGGGGGCGGGAGAAGGCGCGGAGCGGTTCGACGAGACCGAGGGCGGTCAGCCTTGCCATGGCGTAGGCCGCGGCACCGACGCCGGGCAGGATCAGCCGCTCGGCCTCCGCGACCGCGACCGGGTCGTCGGTCAGGCGCACGGTGGCGCCCAGCCGCTCCAGGGCGAAGCGGACCGAGGCGGTGTTGCCGGCGCCGTAGGCCAGGACGGTGACCTCGGTCACAGGACGACCTTGGTGCTGGGCACGGCGTCGCCCTCGATGCGGATGGCCTGACGCAGGGCGCGTCCGAAGGCCTTGTAGACGGCTTCGGTCTTGTGGTGGTCGTCGTCGCCGGTGACCGAGACATGGACGGCCGCGCCCATGGCTTCGGCCAGCGAGCGGAAGACGTGGGCCGTCAGATCAGTGCGGTAGTCGCCGATGAAGGGGGTCGAGAAGGTCCCCTCGAAGACGGGGAAGGGGCGGCCCGAGAGGTCGATGGAGACGCTGGCGTTGGCCTCGTCCATGGGCAGGACGAAGCCGTAGCGGGCGATGCCGCGGCGTTCGCCGAGTGCCTGTTTCAGGGCCTGACCGAGGGCGATGGCCGAGTCCTCGATGGTGTGGTGCGGGTCAGTGTGCAGGTCGCCTTCGCAGGCCAGCCGCAGGGAGAAGCCGCCGTGGGCGGCGACCTGCTCCAGCATGTGATCGAAGAAGCCGACGCCGGTGACGATGGAGACGGGGCCGGTCGCATCGAGGTCGACGGCGCAGACGATGCGGGTTTCCTTGGTGTCGCGGACGGCCTCGCCGGTGCGGTGAATCCGGCCGGATGCGGCACCGAGGCCGAGGGCGGCGAGGAGCCGGTCGTTGACTTCGGCCTTTGCGGAGACGGGCAAACGCAGCCGGTCGCCCGCGCGTTCGGCGGTGAGGCCGAAACGGGCGAGGGCGGTCAGGACGGCGTCCGGGTCGGTGGGCCTGGCCATGATGACGGGGCCGAAGCCCGGCTCGATCGCCATGTCGCGGGAGAGGGCCTTGATCAGCCGGTCACGCTCCGACCGGACGAGGGCGATGCGCGCCGTCGTCTCCATCATCCGCGAGGGGTCGAGGGCCTGCAGGGCGAGACGGATGGAGACCTCGGGCAGGGCATAAGGCTCCTGCACGGAGGCGAGGCGGGTGAGGGTGGCCGGCTGGCCGAGGGCAGCGCCCACGCGGGCGCCGGCGAGGCCGTATGCGAGGGACAGGCTGCGCAGGACGATCAGGTTGGCGTGGTCGGGGATGGCGGTCGCCGCGGAGGTGGCGGCGGCGAACTCTGCCATGCCCTCGTCAATGACCAGCAAGGCCGGGGCGACCCGTTCGGCCATCTCGGCCACGGCCTCGGAGGAGCCAAGGGCGCGGAGGATGACGGCGCCGGTCTCGGCCCCGGGGGTGGGCGCGGCGTAGAGGGCGGCGAGGGCGCGGTACGGCTCGGCATCGGGGGCCTCGACGCGAACACCGCCACGGGCCGCGAGGCGGAAGACCAGCTCGAGGCCGTGGGTCAGGCCGCGGACCGGCAGGACGCTGTCGGCGGCCACGCCATAGACCTGGGCCATGCGGGCGGCGAGGGCGCGGGGCTCGGCCGGATAACGGTCGAGGCCGTCCCCGCCGGCGACCAGAGGGGCGAAGGGGGCGGGCAGGTTGTTCATGCGCCGGTCCTCAGATCCGCCGCCCGGGCGTGGGCTTCCAGTCCCTCCAGCCGGGCGAGGCGGGCGGCGACGGGGGCGAGGGCGGCGGCCCCGGCCTCGGTCACAACCTGCACCGACATGGTGGTCATGAAGCTGGCCGTCGTGACCCCGCCCATGGTGCGGGCGGCACCGTCGGTGGGCAGGACGTGGCTGGGGCCGGCGGCGTAGTCGCCGAGGGTCTCGGCGGCGAAGGCCCCGACGAAGACCGCCCCTGCGGCCGAGATGCGGCTGACCAGTCGGTCGGGTTCGACGGTCTGGAGGGCGAGGTGTTCCGGCGCGTACAGGTTGGCCACCTCACAGGCCTCGGCCACATCGCGCACGCGGATGGCGCGGCCCTCGGCGAGGGAGGCGCGGGCGATGTCGGCCCGGGGCAGGGTCTGCAGCTGCTCCTCCACCTCGGCGAGGATGGCGTCGATGTTGGCCCGGCTCTCGGAGACGAGGATGACCTGGGCGTCGGCGTCGTGCTCGGCCTGGCTGAGCAGGTCGGCGGCGGCGATTTCAGGGTCGGCGTCGCGGTCGGCGATGACCAGCAGTTCCGAGGGGCCGGCGGGCATGTCGACGGCGGGGCCGCCGGGCAGGTTCGCCGCCTGCTTCTTGGCCTCGGCGACCCAGGCATTGCCGGGTCCGAACAGCTTGTCACAGGGTTCGATGACGCCGTCATCCAACTCGGCGCCGAAGGTAAGGGCGGCGATGGCCTGGGCACCCCCGATCAGCCAGAGGGCGTCGAGGCCGGCCTCGGCGGCGGCGAAGATCATGGCCGGGTGCGGCTCACCGGAGGCCGAGGGTGGAGTGACGGCGACGCGACGGCCGACCCCGGCGACGGCGGCCGGGATGGCCAGCATCAGCAGGGACGAAAACAGCGGGGCCGAGCCGCCGGGTACATAGAGGCCCGCCGATCGCAGCGGCCGCCAGACAAGGCGCGAGCGAACGCCCGGGATGATCTCGACGTCGGGGGTGTCCTCGGGCCGGGTCGCCTCGTGGAAGATGCGGATGTTCTCGGCCGCCATGCGGATGGACCGGGTGTCGGCGGGGCGCAGGGCGTCGCGGGCGGCGGCGACGCGGTCGGGCGTCAGCTCGAGCCGGCGCGGCGCGGCACCGTCCAGCTTGAGACTCCAGTCGGTCAGGGCGGCACCGCCGCGGGTGCGGACGTCATCCATGATCTCGCGCACCGTGTCGGTGACGCGCGCCTCGGTGCGGCGGCGGGGGCGGGCCAGGGCCTCGCGGCGGCCGGCGTCGTCGAGGGTGCTCCAGTCGATCCGTTTCATCACATCATCTTCTCGATCGGGAGGACGAGGATGGCCGAGGCACCGGCGGCCTTGAGCCGTTCCAGCGTCTCCCAGAAGACCGCCTCCTGACAGACGGCGTGGACGGCCACGGCGTCGTCGCGGCCGGACAGGGGCATGACCGTCGGTGCGCCGGCACCGGGCAGGATGGCGGTGATCTCAGCCAAAGCCGAACGGGGCGCATTGAGCATGACGTATTTGGCCCCCTGGGAGGACACCACGCCGGCCATCCGCTCGATGATGCTGTCCAGCAGGTGCTGCAGGCCGGGCTCGGGCGCGACGGGCGATTTGATCAGCACGGCCTGGCTGTCCAGCACGGTCTCCTTGGCCGAGAGGCCGTTGGCCTCGAGCGTCGCGCCGGTCGAGACGAGGTCGCAGATGGCCGAGGCGAGTTTGAGCCGGGGGGCCACCTCGACCGCGCCGCGCATGGTGACGATATCAGCGGACACGCCCTGCGCATCCAGATAGCGGCGCAGGATCTTCGGATAGGAGGTGGCGATGCGCAGACCGTCCAGCGACGCCGGTCCGTCGTAAGCCAGGGTCGGGGGGATGGCGATCTTCAGGGTGCAGCGGCCGAAGCCGAGCGGCATCAGCACCTCGGCCGTCGGGCCACCGTTGCGGACCTCCTCCAGCACATTCTCGCCGACGATGCCGAGATCGCAGACGCCGTCCGCGACGAAGGTCGGGATGTCGTCATCGCGGACGCGCAGCAGGTCGATCGGATAGTTCTCCACCCGGTAGAGCAGGTCGTTGTTGCCCTTGACCACGCGCAGACCCGCGTCGCGGACGAGGTCGAGGCTGCGTTCGGACAGGCGGCCGGATTTCTGGACGGCGATACGCAGCCGACCCTGGACAGTGCTCATGACGGTGTACTCAGACTTTCTGTTTCAGGCTTTGGTCTTCAGGCGGTCCAGCACCAGGCGGTAGCCCTGATGCGGCATCTCCCGGAGGAAGCGGGCGACGCGAACGACGGTGGTCGGGCTGGCACCGGCCGAGGAGGCGATCTCGCGATAGGACTGCAGTTGCTCGTCCAGCAACCGCGCCACCGCCCAGCGCTCCGCGAAGGCGCGGAGTTCCGACGGCGTGCACAGGTCGGCGAGGAAGGCATCCAGCTCCTCACGCGTCTTCAGACACAGCAGGGCGTCATACAGGGCGAGCCGGTCGTCGGCCGCCTTGTGCACGGCCTTGGGGGGCAGGGTGTCGTTCATGCGCGTTCCACTATGCTGTAACAGTGGCACGGTCAAGAGGGTCGAGGGGCGAGGGGCGAGGGTCGAAGAAGCAGTATCCGTGAGGCTGGAGACGTCCCGCCCTACTCACCCCTCGACCCTCGCCCCTCGCCCCTCTATTTCCGTCTCATGACCAAGGTTCTGATCATCGGCGCGGGGCATGCGGGCGGCACGGCGGCGGCCTTGCTGCGCCAGTACGGGCATGAGGGGCCCATCGTGCTGGCGGGCGAGGAGCCCGCGGCGCCGTATCAGCGGCCGCCCCTGTCAAAGGCCTGGCTGAAGGGGGAGGCCGACCTCGAGGCGCTGCTGCTGCGGCCGGAGGTCTTCTACGCCGAGCATGAGATCGAACTGCGCACCGGCGTGACGGCGACGGCGATTGATGCATCGGCCAGGACCGTGACCTTCGCAGACGGAACGGTTGAACCCTATGACGCCCTGATCCTGGCGACGGGATCGACGGCGCGGAAGCTGACCATTCCGGGCGCGAACCGGCCGGATCTGATGGAACTGCGGACGCTGGCGGATGCGGAACGGCTGAAGGCGGCGCTGGGGCCGGGGAAGCGGCTGGCGGTGGTCGGTGGCGGCTATGTGGGGCTGGAGGCCGCGGCCTCGGCACGGGCCCTGGGGGCCGAGGCGGTGGTCATCGAGCGGATGGACCGGGTGCTGGCGCGGGTGGCCTCTGAGACCCTGTCGGCCTTCTTTACGGCGCATCATCGGGCGCACGGCGTCGAGGTGCTGACCTCCGCGGAAGTGGTCGCGTTCGAGGAGGACGGGGTGCGACTGGGCGACGGGCGGCTGATCGCGGCGGATGCTGTGCTGGTCGGAGTCGGGGCGTTGGCCTGCGACGGGCTGGCGCGGGCGGCGGGGCTGGCCTGTGGGAACGGCGTGGTGGTCGACGAGGCCGCGCGGACCTCGGACCCGGCGATCTGGGCCATCGGGGACATGACCTTCCGTCCGATTCCGGCGCAGGGCGGGCTGCGGCACCGGCTGGAGAGCGTGCCCAATGCTCTCGAACAGGCGAAGCAGGCGGCGGCGGACATCACGGGACGCGCGGCGCCGACACCCGAGGCGCCGTGGTTCTGGTCCGACCAGTATGAGATCAAGCTGCAGATCGCGGGCCTGCCTGAAGGGGCCGATCGTCAGGTGGTGCGCGGTGATGTCGAGGGCGGGGCGTTTGCCGTCTTCCATCTGGCCGGTGACCGGATCGTCTGCGTCGAGGCGGTCAACGCCCCGGCCGAATTCATGGCCGGGCGGCAGATGATTTCGCGCCGGCAGGCCGTCGACGCGGTGCGGCTGGCCGACCGGTCTGTGTCGATGAAGGAGGGCGCGGCGGCTCAGGCCTGACGCGCGAGCGTGGAACAGGGTGCGCCTGCCGAAATGCCGATGCGACGGGACCTCGTCACGCGGTAGGTCGGGTCGCCGCGAGCCTGCGGCAAAGAATCTTGCGAATGTGTCGCAAATTCAATTGCGACGACCGGTGAGGGTGCTATTGCGAGCCAATCGCAACTCATTCCTCCCCGGATACGCCCATGACCTCCCGCGCCGAAGCTCTTCGCGCCGTCCTGTTCGCCTCAAGCGCCGCCGGCATGCTGATGGCGGGGCCGGCTCTGGCGGAGCCCGGACCGGATGGGGAACCGCAGGATGTCACGACGCTGGAGAGCATCACGGTCGACGGCCGGCCTGTGCGCCGCGAACCGCGGTCGCCGGAGTTTGTCGCGCCTCTGGTCGACACGCCCCGGTCGGTGACCATCATTCCGCAGCAGATCATCGAGCAGACGGCCGCGACCTCGCTGCAGGATATCCTGCGCACCTCGCCGGGCATCACCTTCGGGGCGGGCGAGGGCGGCCAGCCGCTGGCTGACCGTCCCTTCATCCGCGGCCAGGCCTCGGGCAACAACGTCTTTGTCGACGGCATCCGCGACTCCGGCGGCCAGCAGCGCGAGGTGTTCAACCTCGAACAGGTCGAGGTCGTGAAGGGCCCGGACTCCGTCTATTCCGGCCGCGGCTCCGGCGGCGGCAGCATCAACCTGGGCTCCAAGGCTCCGCGCCTGACCGACTTCACCCGCTTCGGCCTCGGGGTCGGGACCGACGGCTGGCTGCGCGGCACGATCGACCGGAACTGGAGCCTCGGCGACACAGCCGGCCTGCGACTGAACCTGATGGCGGCCGAAGGCGATGTACCGGGTCGGGACGCGGTGGACTACGACAAATGGGGCCTCGGCCTCTCGCTGGCGGCCGGCCTGGGTACCCGGACCACGGGCACGTTCAGCTACTATCACCTGACGTCAAACCAGATGCCCGACTATGGCATCCCGCTGTTCACAAAGATCGGTGTGCGCACGACCGACAGCGGCATTCTCGATGTGCCTTACGACAGCTTTTACGGCCTCGAGGCGCGCGACTATCTGACCAATACGGTCGACACGTTCACCGCCGATTTCGAGCATGCCTTCAACGACACCCTGACCCTGAGAAACGTCAGCCGCTGGTCCACGACGCTGAACGACTACGTCGTCACCAATCCCGGCGACGGCGGCAATATCACCAACAACGGCGTCGCCCTCATCGGCGGGACCTGGTGGATGAAGCGGGGCACCAAGTCGCGCTGGAACCCGACCGAAACCATCGCCAATGTAACCGACCTCGCGGGCAGGTTCTCGACGGGCGGGTTGCGACACAGCTTCGACATCGGACTGGAATTGTCGCGCGAGGAAAACGACAACGCCGCCTACGCCATCACCACGACGGGCGGCTCAGCCTGTCCCGCGCCGCAGACCGGGTTCGACTGCACGCCCCTGTATGACCCGAACCCGCAGGACCCTTGGACCGGAACGATCGTCCGCGGACTGATCAGTGACAACACGACGGACACGCTCGGCCTCTACGCCCTCGACTCGATCGAGATCGGCGACCGGTTCATCGTCAATTTGGGACTGCGATACGACGACTATTCGGTCGAGGGGCACAATGCCTCGGGCACGCCGGCGGTGCCGGTCTATACGGCGGTCGGCGGCGACTGGACCTTCCTGAACTACCAGGTCGGGCTGGTCTACAAGCCGACGCCGGGGTCCAGCGTCTATGCGTCCTGGGCGACGTCGGCGACGCCGCCGACGATTTCGGCCGGCGATCAGAATACCGGTACGGGCACCGGGACCGGCAATCTGGCGACCACCCTGCTCGACCCCGAAGAGACCGAGAGCTTCGAGCTCGGGGCCAAGGCCAATCTGTTCCGGGACCGCCTGGCCCTGTCCGGGGCCGTCTTCTTCCTGCGGCGTGAGAACGCCCAGATCCAGGTCGCGCCCGGCGTATTCGAACAGGCCGGCGAGGCCGAGGTGCGGGGCGTCGAACTGGGCGTGTCAGGCAACATCACCCGCGAATGGCAGGTGTTCGGCGGCTATACCTGGATGGACAGCGAGCTGGTCGCGGGTGCCTACAACAACGTCAACGTCGGCGATCCGCTGGCCAATACGCCCGAGCATTCGTTCAGCCTGTTCACGACCTGGCGCGTGATCCCCGACCTCAGCATCGGCGGCGGCCTCTATCATGTTTCCGACAGTTTCGGCGGGAACCAGGGCGGGGCCGGCGGCGGCGCCAACCGCATCTATGCCCCGGCCTGGACCCGGGTGGACCTGTTTGCCTCGTACGACCTCAATGAGACCGCCAGTCTTCAGCTCAACGTCCAAAACGCCGGTGACGAGGACTACATCCTCCGCACCAACGGCGTGCACCATGCCGATGTCGCCCCCGGGCGGCAGGCGATCCTCACCCTCAACCTGCGCTACTGAGGCCCGGCCATGCTGCTCCACATTCCCGGCGTCTTCACCAGGGACGAGGTCGCGACGCTGAGGGCGCGGCTGGACGCCGGGCCGTGGGCGGACGGCAATGTCACCTCCGGCCACCAGTCGGCAACCGCCAAGGTCAACCGTCAGCTCCCCGAAGACTCGGTCGAGGCGCGCGAAGTCGGGGCGCTGGTGATGCAGGCACTGCAGGCCAATCCGATGTTCGTCTCGGCCGCCCTGCCGCACACGATCTTCCCGCCGCTGTTCAACGCCTATGAGGGCGGAGAGCGGTTCGACGTCCATGTCGACAATGCGATCCGCCAGCGGGGAACCGTCCGCATCCGGAGTGATCTGTCGGCGACCCTCTTCCTGTCGGAGCCGGAGGCCTACGACGGCGGCGAGCTGATCATCGAGGAGATGTACGGGCCCCAGTCCGTCAAACTGCCGGCGGGCGATCTGGTACTGTATCCGTCCAAGAGCCTGCATCGGGTCACCCCGGTGACGCGGGGTGCCCGGGTGTCGAGCTTCTTCTGGATCCAGAGCCTGATCCGCGACGACGCCGACCGCGAGACCCTGTTCCGGCTCGACGTGGCGATCCAGAGGGTCAGCGCGGAGAAGGGACCCCGGGATGCGGCCGTTCTCGAGCTGACGGCTGTCTATCACAACCTCATGCGGCGCTGGGCCGAGGTCTGAGCCTCAGTAGACGTCGCGCCGGTAGCGGCCGGCTTCTGTGAGGGCCAGCAGGCGTTCGGTGCCGAGGACGGCTTCCAGCGCCGCCTGCACGCCCTTCGACATGCCTTCCAGACTGCCGCAGACGAGGATCGTAGCGCCGCGGTCCACCCACGCCGAAAGGTCCGCGGCATGTTCGGAGACAAGTTTCTGGACGTAGCGGCCGTCTCCGGCGTCGCGGGAGAAGACGCGGTCGAGACGGGTCAGATCGCCGGACTCAAGGGCAGCCTGAAGCTCGGCATCGAGGAAGGCGTCATGGGCGCGGGTGCGCTCGCCGAACATCAGCCAGGTGCCGCCATGCGGGCGGGCGGCGCGGGCCTTCCAGTGGGCGCGCAGGCCCGCCAGACCGGTGCCGTTGCCGATCAGGATCAACGGCGTCTCCGGCGAAGGACCGTGGAAGCTGCGGTTGGTGCGGATGCGCATCTCGACCGCATCGCCGACCGCAAGCTCCCGCGTCAGCCAGCCGGAGGCCAGACCCGGCGTGCCGTCCGGGCGGTGCATCAGGCGGACGATGAATTCGGCGCGACCCTCGCCAGGCAGGGAGGCCACGGAATATTCGCGGCTGCCCGGAGCCGGCTGGCCGTCGATGACCGGCAGGCCGATCTCGGCGATGTCGCCGGCGACCCATGCCGGGGCGTGGTCGACCGGCCCGAAGGCCATCAGCCAGGCCTCGCCGCCGGGGCTGCCGGGGTTCAGATGGGTGCGTTCGACCAGCCGCCAGCGATCGTAGGCGGGCGGGGTCCAGTCCGCCTGAACCGTGGACCCGATCAGCAGGTCCAGCTGGTGCTGCCAGTGCCGGACCGCGCCCGTGTCGCCGTCGTCGACCTCGATCCGATCGAACAGGGCCACGGCACCCGAGCGCTGCAGCCAGCCGTCCAGCGCCCGACCGAAACCGCAGAAATCGGCATAGGTCGCGTCGCCGAGGGCCAGCAGGCCGTAGGACAGGCCGGTCAGGTCGGCAGGCGCTTTCATCGACTGGCGCACGAACCGGGACAGGGCGTCCGGGGCGTCGCCCTCGCCGGTGGTCGAGGCGACGATCAGGAGGCACCCGGCGGCCTTCAGCCCCGCGGGCTGAAGGTCACCCAGCGGTACCACGCGGGCCGGGGTTCCGGCATCGGACAGACTGCGCGCCGTCATCCAGGCCAGTTCCTCGGCCAGGCCGGTCTGGCTGGCGAAGGCGACCAGTACGGGTGGGGCGTCTCCGGCCGGCGCGAGGGCGGCCGATCGGGCGGCGGCGGCACGGCGGGCGCGGGCCTGCGACCACCGCACGAGGGCGATCGTCATCAGCCAGAGGACAAGGGCCAGGGCCGCCCAGAGCCAGCGAACGGGATCGGTGGTCACGCGCCCTCTGACAACATGGCGGTGAAGGCGGGGGTGACGATCTCGACCATCCCGTCTCCGGTGCGCACGACGAAGGTGGCGGCGATCTTCATGGCTTCAGCGAAGGCGGGGCCCTCCTCGGGTCCCATGACGGTCAGGGCCGTGGCCATGGCGTCGGCGTACATCGCGGTTTCGGCGAGGACCGTGACGGAGGCGACGCCGTTCTCGACCGGTCGGCCGGTGCGGCCGTCAAGAGTGTGGCTGTAGGTCTGGCCATAGGCCTCGAAGCTGCGGACCCAGTCGCCCGAGGTGGCGCAGGCCATGTCGAACAGCGCGGCCACGGCCGGGGGGCCAGGCGCGCCGGGAGCCTGTTGCAGCTCCGCCCACCAGGGCATGGCGTCCGGCTTGACGCCCGCGCCGCGCAGTTCGCCGCCGATCTCGACCAGATGGTGGGTGGCCCCCATTCGGGTGAGCCGTTCGGAGACGCAGTCGACGGCGTGCCCCTTGGCGATGCCGGACAGATCCAGCTTGACCCCGCCCAGTTGCTGCACGGCCCGGGCCTCGCGGTTGAAACGGACGACGCCCCAGCCCGACAGGGCGCGGGCGGCCTCGACCTCTTCCTCGAAAGGCACGGTCGGGCCGGTTCCGAAACCGTTGAGCGGCCGCGGGCCCGGCGGGCCGAAACCCCACAGATCGACCAGCGCGCCCAGCGCCGGATCAACCGCGCCATTGGTGTCGTCGGCCAGATCCATGGCCTTGTTGAGCAGGTCCCAGAACGGCTCGGACACGGCCCAGAAGCCGGGCGGGGCGGCATTGAGCCGCGACAGCTCTGACCGGGGGTCCCAATGGCTGAACAGGCTGATGATCCGGGCGAGTTCTTCCTCGATGGCCGACTGGAAGGCCATGCGATCGAGCGCTGGCGGGGGAATCAGCCGGACCGACCAGGTGGTCCCCATCGTCTCACCGGCGAAGTCCCAGATGTGGGGTCCCGGCGGGGGAGACGGCTTGCGGCCATGGGTCGGGATCAGGACGCGGCTCTCCGGGCGCGCCGCTCCGCCCCCGCCCACGATCAGCGGGGGCGGAGCGGCGCGGGTCGGCCGGGGGCCGTGGTCCGTCAGGGCAGGACTTCCACGACGCCGTTGTACTGGGCGCTGTAGGCCAGCTGGTCGCCCGCCGCGTCGCCGCGGACCGAGGCGTTCATCCAGTACATGCCGGGTTCGGGCCAGGTGACCGTGAAGGCTCCGTCAGCGCCGGTAGTGACGGTCATCTCTTCGGGGTTGTCGCGGTAGCGGGTGCCGCCCCGGGCGATGGTGACCTGGAGACCGGCCGCGGGCTGGCCATCGCGCAACAGTTTGAACGTCGCGGCCTCACCGGAGACCAGGTCGTTCGGGTGGCTGACGGGAACCAGTTCGATGCCTTCGCCCGTGGGGGCCAGCGCGGTGGTCGAGGGTTCGCCGAGGGTGACGAAGGTCTCGATCCGGCTCGCGCTTCGGGTCGCGACCACATCCGTGGCATCGGTCGGGATGTTTGCGGCCATATCCGCCTCTGTGCCGCGCCAGCGCTTCTGCTCGCCGCCCTGTTTGTAGCTGACGACAACGCCGCCCATGACGTTGGCGACGCGGTAGGTGCCGCGCTGGGTCAGGTGGGCGTCGAAGGTGGCGCGATAGCGGGCGCGGTGCATGTTCTCGGGCGCGAGGGCCGATCCGTCCGGTGCCGTGATGATCAGGCCGGCCAGGTTCATGGCGGCGTGGTCGGCGATGAAGACCCCGTTGGACATACCGGCGTCGAAGCCGACCCAGGCGTCCGTGCCGGACAGGACCGTCGCGGTCGGGGCCAGCCAGGCGCGGTGGGCCTGGGCCGACATCGGCAGGGCCAGGGTGGCGAGGGCGGCGAGAAGGGCGAGGGACTTTTTCATGCGATCAATCCTTAGCGGGTGACGGCGACGCTGACGGCGCCCAGTTCGGTGGAGCCCGCGGCGCGGGCCGTGTTGGCGGTGCCCCAGCGGAAGGGGACGCGCACGACCTCGCGTCCGCCCAGTTCACGGGCGGCCTCGACGACCATGATGTAGTCGCCGGCGGGCAGGTTGGAGAGACGCGCGCCGGGCACGGTGACCGCGTGGCGGCCAGGGGCCTTGGTGGCGCTGGAGACGCCGTCGGCGGGCAGGGTCATGGCGCGGCCGGCCCGACGCCACCAGGTGCGCATGTCCTTGAGCCAGTCCTTGCCGTCGCCTTCCGAGTTGGCGGTCTGCTGGTACCAGACGGCGAGCGTGCGCACGGCCGTGTTGTCCGGCCGTTCGATCCAGACCGCGACATAGGGCCGATGATACGAGGCACCGGAAACACGCGGAATCTCGACGGAAACGGTCAGGTCGGCAGCGATCGCGGGTGCGGCGGCGGTGCTGAGGGCGGCGGCGGACAGGGCGAGGGAAAGCTTACGCATGGGACTCGTCAGTGAATGAAGATGAGGGCGATGACGACGGGGATCAGCAGGCCGAGGCCGAGCAGGGGCCAGGTCGAGGGCCGCTGGCGGGCGTGCAGCCAGGTCAGGCCGAAGCCGGTGATGGCGAAGACGATGCAGGCCGCGGCGAAGACATCGATGAACCAGTACCAGAAGGGTCCGGTGTTCCGGCCCTTGTGCAGGTCATTGATGTAGGCGACCCAACCGCGCGTGGTCCGTTCGCGCAGGGCCTCGCCGGTCGCGCGGTCGATGGTCAGCCAGCCGTCGCCACCGGGCTCGGCCAGGGCCACATATACTTCCTCCGCCGTGGTCTCGGTCGGCCGGCCTGCGATCTGGACACTGAAGGTGTCCGAGGCCCAGCGGGCGACGGCGTCGGGAACCGGGTCGGTGGTCTCGGCCGGGACGTCGGCGAGGCGGGCGAGCAGGGGTGCGGGCAGGGCACCCGTCTGTTCGACCGTGACTGGCTCGCCCGGGATCTGGGCGGCGTGGTTGAGGGTGATGCCGGTGACGGCGAACAGCAGCAGGCCGATCAGGCTGAGGGCTGCCGAGATCCAGTGCCACTGGTGAAGTTGCTTGAGCCAGAACGACCGCGTGGCGTTCAGCGCCTTCTTCGGCGCCCTGGAAGGCTTGGCTGGCGCGGCGGTGTCGGTCACGCGTGGCTTTTGCCGAAGTTGCGAACGATTTGCAATGGCCGGTCTCGCCGGTCCGGCGCGATAGACTGACGCGGCGGGTCAGGCGGCCCGGTTGAGAGGCGATCGCTCGACGGCCTCGGCACCCAGTACGAGACGGATGGCATGGAGCAGGGCATCCGGCTGGATGGGCTTTTGCGCGACGCCGTTCATCCCCGCCGCCAGGTACTCGGCCGCGTCGCGCGGATCGGCGTTGGCGGTCAGGGCCAGGATCGGCACCTGCGCAACCGGACCCGGAAGACTGCGGATCAGACGCGTCGCCTCGACCCCGTCCATGACCGGCATCTTGATGTCCATCAGGACCAGATCGAAGGCACCGGACCGCACCGTGTCCACGGCCTGCTGCCCGTCCTCGACGGCCTCGAAACTGCAGTCGAACAGTTCCAGCACCTTGCCCGCCACAAACCGGTTGGTGGCGTTGTCGTCCACGATGAGGACATGAAGGGTCTCGTGGCCGGTGGGCTCGGCCATCTGCATGGCGGCCGCCCGCATCTCGCGGCTTGCGCCGGGCAGGGTCAGGGTGAACCGGAAGCGCGCGCCGCCCTGCGGCGACCTCTCCACGGCGATGCCGCCGTTCATCAGTTCCACGATCTGACGGCAGATCGCGAGACCAAGTCCGGCACCGGCTCCCTCGCGGCCGGCGTGACCGGTGTTGAAGCGGTCGAAAATGGTCCCGGCCGCGTCGGTCGGCACACCGGGGCCGCTGTCATCCACGGTCGCGTCAATGGCGATGACGCCATTGGCTTCCCGGCTCGCAATGTGGACCGCCACCTCGCCCGCCTGGGTGAATTTCAGGGCATTGCCGATCAGGTTGTTGAACAGCTGTTTGAGCCGCATTTCGTCCCCGGCCACCCAGTCATGAACGGCCGTATCGTGCGAGACCGTCAAGGTCAGGTTCTTTTCCTGGGCGCGGGGGCTCCACAGGGCCTTGAGGTCGGCGGCGACGGAATCGAGGTGGACCGGCGCGGCTTCAAAGGTCATCAGGCCGGCTTCCGCCCGGGACATGTCCAGCGCGTCCGTGAGCAGCCGCAACAGACTCTGGCCGGAATCCAGGATGGTGCGGGCATAGGGGCGCATCGCCTCCTGGGTCAGTTCGCGCTCCATCAGGGCGGCGACGCCCAGGACGCCGTTCAGCGGGGTGCGTATCTCGTGGCTCATGACCGCCAGGAATTCGGACTTGGCGCGGCTGGAAGCCCGGGCTTCGGCCTCGGCTCGTGAGAGATCCCGGGCCAGGGCACCCATGGCTTCGGCCCGACGGCGATGTATGGCGTTGCCGGCCTGGAGCACGTGCACGCCGGCACCGACACCGAAATAGACGCCCCCGGACGTCACGACGAAGCCGTTCAGCAGCCCGCCGAGATTGGTGTCGTCCATAGACTGGAACAGGGTCTCGGCGTCGGCGTCGGCGTCGAGGATGCGCGGGGCGGCGTCCATGAAGGTCGAGGCCGGGCGCCGGGCGTAAAGGGCGCGCCCGAACTCGGCGGCCATCTTGAGGGTGAAGGCGTTGCGCTCGATCAGTCCGACCGGCCGTTGGTCGTCATCGACGACGGCGATGATCAGGGTGTCAGGTTCGCGCTGGAAGCGGTCGAACACATCCGCGCCGGGCGTGTCAGCCCCGATCGGCGCCGCAGCGCTCGCAAAGTCTCCGATCCTGGCCATACACCACTCCCGCCTGACGGTCGGGATAGGCGCTCGGCCTTAACATCCGCTTTTCCGGGTGTGAAAGTTTTCCGATATTCTGTTGAATATCAGTCAGTAAGCGGATGAGAAAGGCGGCCGAGCAGGTCCGTCGCGAAGACCGACAGGGTGTCGTCACGCGCGCCCATGATGATGATCCGGTCACCGGGGCGGGCCAGGTCGATCAGCCGGTCGCCGCAGGCCTCGCGGGTGGGCAGGGCTTCGGCGGTGCGACCGGCGGCGCGAATGCCGGACGCGATGTCCTCGCTGCCGACGGAGCGGTCGGTGGTGCCGCCGAAATAGACGGGCTCGGGCATCAGCAGGACGTCGTCCTCGCGCATCAGGCCGGCGAAGCCGTCGATGAACTCCGCCTTCATCAGGCGCAGCGGCCCGAAGCCGTGGGGCTGGAACAGGATCAGCAGGCGGCCGTCGAAGGCGTGGAGCGTCTTCAGGGTGGCGGCGATCTTGTCCGGGTTGTGGGCGAAGTCGTCGATGACGGTGACGCCGTTCGCGGTCCCGACCACCTCCATCCGGCGGCGGATACCGGCGAAGGTCTCCAGCGTGGCGACGGCCTGGTCCAGCGGCACGCCGATGGCGCGGACGGCGCCGAGGGCGGCCAGGGCATTGGCGACATTGTGTGCGCCGGGGACGTTGAGGACCACCGCATGCTTCGCGCCGCCGAGCTCCGTCAGGGTGAACCGCATGCCGGTCGGCATCGGCTCGAGGTCATGGGCGTTGAGGGTGGCCGACTCCTCGCCGAGGGCGAAGGTGATGACCTTGTCGGCCGGGAGGGACTGGGCCAGCGCCTGGGTCTCGAGATTGTCGAGGTTGAGCACGGCCCTGGCCGCACGCCCGGTGAAGCCGCCGAACAGGTCGCGCAGCTCTTCCATCGACTTGTGGTCCAGCGAGATGTTGGAGACCACGGCGACCGTCGGGTCGTAGCGGGCGATGGAGCCGTCCGACTCATCGACCTCGGAGACGAACAGGTCGGGACCGCCGATCAGGGCGCTGGCGAAGGGGTGGTCGGCATCGGCGAAATTCTTCATCACCGCGCCGTTCATGACGGTCGGCGCCCGGCCGGCCTGATGCAGGATCCAGGCGATCATGCCGGTGATGGTCGACTTGCCGCTGGTCCCTGCCACGCCGATCGAGGCCGGCGCGTCGTTGAACAGCTGGCTGAGGAGTTCCGGGCGGGTGACGATACGGGCCCCGGCGCGTTTCGCCGCGCCGATGTCGGGCACCGTGTCCTCGATGGCGCCGGTGGCGACCACGGTCTGGCCGGCGCGGGTGACGCCGGAGCCGTCCTGCGGATACAGGGTCACGCCATGGGCTTCCAGCCAGGCGAATTTCTCGGGCGTGCGGCCCTGGTCACGGGACCGGTCGGAGCCCTCCAGACGGCCGCCGCGCGCCTGTACGATCATCGCCAGCGGGAGCATTCCCGAGCCGCCGATGCCGCAGAAGAAATAGTCGTCTTGATTCATGTGGGCGAAACCGGGGAATGTCCGGGGGCCTGACTAGCACGGGCAAGGCTGGAGGCCAGCGGCTGAGCATGAAGATCGGCATCGTCAACGCCAGTTCGCGCCTCAACAAGGCGCGCGCCGAGGCCGTGATGGCCTGGTTCGCCACCAATTTTCCCGATGGTTCCGTCACGGCGAGCTTTCACCCGGCCAGTTTCGGCAAGCACGGCCATTTCGGTGGCGACGACGCCAGCCGGACCAATGCCTTCGTGGAATACGCCAATGATCCGCGGCTGGACGCCATCTGGTTCGCGCGCGGCGGCTACGGCTCGTGCCGCATCGCCGAGGCGGTGCTGCCGCGGCTGACGGCCGTGGCGCGCAAGAAGCGGTATCTGGGCTATTCCGATGCCGGCAGCATTCTGGCTCTGCTCTACAAGGCCGGCTTCCCGCATGTGGCGCACGGGCCGATGGCCTCGGACGCTGTGCGCAACGAGCCCACGGCCTGGCGGGCGTTGAACTGGCTGCGAACGGGGGACCCGACTTCGTGGGAGCCGTCGCTGGCAGAGGATCCTCGCCCAGCGGTCGGCTTCAATCTCAGCATCCTCGATGCGCTTGTCGGAACGGCGCTGGAGCCCGACCTCACGGGCCATGTGCTGATGCTGGAGGATGTGTCGGAGCCGCTATACCGGATCGACCGGATGATGTTCCACCTGACCGGCCAGGCCTCGATCCGCAAGGTGGCGGGTATCCGCATGGGGCGGGTGTCGGACATCGTCGAGAACGAGCCCGACTTCGGCCTGACTGCGGAGGAGATCTGCCGCTACTGGTGCGAACGGTCGGGAATTCCATACCTCGGGGTCGCCGATATCGGTCACGACCGGCACAACAAGGTGGTTCCCTTCGGCCACAGGTAGGCGGGGATCGGTTCGCGCAAACGGCGAAGCCTGTCGACTCTCCCGCACTTGCCGCGCCAGATGCAGGTGGATGGGACTTAAGTGGTTGTTAACCATGAGTTCGCGGCGCCTTGGGGGTAGGGCGTCCGCGTTGGCGGTCTGGACGGCGTCGGGGGGCGCTGACCGGACCGCCAGCCATCGGCAGGCCATCCGTTCCGACCGACCCGCCGCCTGAACTGCGGCCATGGCGACGCTGGCGCGGGCCGCGCGCAAGGGCCATCTTCGCGAGGCATGAACCGCCGCTCCCTTCTCATCCGCACCGCAGGACTGGCCGCCGTCGTCGGCGGGGCCTGGTGGGCGCGTGAGACCCTGCTGTGGCCGAAGCCGGCGCTGACCTTCGGCCATGGCGGCGCGACGCCGTGGCTGCCCTTTGTGCGCAACAGCCTCGTGCCCACCGTGCGGGTCAGGCTGGGTGGTGTCGAGGTGGTCGCCCTGATCGACAGCGGGGCCCAGTATTCCGTCATAGACCGGGCTCTGGTCGCGGCCTTGCCGGAGGCCGGCCGGTCGCTGTTCGACATGCCGCTGGTGGCCTATGGCGTCGGCGGCGGGGCGCAGGTCGGGCGCGGAACGACGCTTGAGGTGGACCTGCCCGGGCTGGCCATCCGCGGGCTGAGAGCGGCGATCCTGGACCTGGGGCCGCTGGCTTCGGAGCAGCGCCTCCAGACGCCGCTGATCCTGGGACAGGATGTGCTGGGCGAGGCGGTGCTGGCGCTCGACCCGGCCAGGCGGCATGCGCGACTGGTCCATCGCGACGCCTTCGTTCGCCCGCCCGATCTGGCCTCCACGGCGGTGCGCCTTCAGGGCGGCTCCATGGTTGCGGAGGTGACCGTCGAGGGATCGGCAGTCCAGGCCGTCGTCGACACCGGCGCGTCGGCCTTCCTAGGCCTGAGCCGCGAGGAGGCGACCGGCGCAGGGCTGATGGACGGCCGGCCGCAGGGCAGCGGGGTCAGTCTGGTGCTGGGCGGTGCGATGCGCGCCGCAACCCTCGAGGCGCGCACCGTGACCTTCGCCGACCACCTCTACGCCCGCGTCTCCGTCGGGGTGTTCGACCAGCCGCCCCTGCCCAACTTCCCCGGCGGTCTCGTCGGCATGGAAGCGTTCAGGGGCCGGCGCGCGGCCATGGACCTCGGTGCCGGGGCCCTGTTCGTGTCGCGTCCGCTGGACCTGACGGTCAGCTGAACCGTCAGAGCGTCTGGAAGGTGTCGCAGGCGGCGGGATCGCCCGATTCATAGCCGCGCCGCAGCCATTCGACCCGCTGGGCCGATGAGCCGTGGGTGAAGCCCTCGGGCTGGACCTGACCGCCCTGTCGGCGTTGCAGGGTGTCGTCACCGATGGCCGAGGCCGTCTGCATGCCCGCCTCGAGATCGCCGGCCTCCAGGGCCACTTCGCCATTCGAGACCGACGCCGCGTTGCGGGCCCAGACCCCGGCGTAGCAGTCGGCCTGCAGCTCCAGCGCCACCGAGTAGCGGTTGGCCTCGGCCTGGCCCGAAGCGCGCTGCTGGGCGGTTCGGACCTGGTCCGAGAGACCCGTCAGGGTCTGGACGTGATGGCCGTATTCATGGGCGATGACATAGGCGCGGGCGAAGTCGGCGCTGGATGCCCCGAGGTCGGTCTCGAGCTGCGACCAGAAGGACAGGTCGAGATACACATGCCGGTCGGTCGGGCAGTAGAATGGCCCCATCGCCGCCTGGCCGAAGCCGCAGCCTGTGGGCGTGCCCTGTTCGTAGAGGGTGACCGTCGGCGGCTGATAGCCCTGGACCCGGGTCTTCCAGACGTCGTCGATGTTGGTCCCGATGACGTCGACGAAGGCACCGGCCTGGTCGGTCGGGCTGCCGGCCTTGCCTTCTGACACGCCGGCGCCGCCGAACTGGCTGGCCAGCTGTGTCGTCGTGGCCGGATCGATGTCGAAGACGAAATAGCCGATCGCGGCCAGGATCACGACGCCGATACCGCCCCCGGCCATGGCCCCGCCGCCGAGGCCGCGCCGGTCGTCGATGTTGCCGCCGCGCCGTCCACCCTGCCACCGCATGATCGCTCTCCCTCAGCCCTGATGCCCAAGCTAGGCCGGAACGCAGGGAGAGGGGAAGGGATGCAACCTGAAAGGCGAACTCTGTTCGGTGGACGCGCCGCGGGGGCCTTAGTTCCGGGGACGGTCCAGCCAGGCGTCGATCTGGCCTGTGTCCGAGGCAGTGGCGGCGCGCCGTCCGGAGGCGGAGAGGCGCAGGGCCCGCTCCTCTTCGGGCGAGCGCAGGGTGCGGGTCGCGGGGGGGCGGACCGGTTCAGGCGGCCGCGCGGCTTCCAGCCTCTGGCGGTTGAGGCGGGTCTCGATTTCCAGCTGGCGGGCAAAGGTCTCGCGCTGTTCGGCCTGGTGGCGCAGGCGTTCCATCTCGAGGCGGTGCTGGTCGGCCTGGTAGCGGTGCGGATCGATCGCCGGCCATGCCTGGGCCTGCGCCAGAGCGGGCGTGGCGGCAAACACGGTCAGGGCAGCGACAAGCCGGAGGAGGGTCATGGGAGGAAGATGGCGCCTGGGTCGGCGACCTCCAAGCGGAGCCGTCAACGACCGGGAGTCAGGGTCCAGACCCGGGTTCGCTTGACGGTGTCGTCCTCCAGCTCGCGCGTCGTCGGAACGGCGTATTCCGCGAGCAGGTCAAAGCCCTCTTTCGGGAAATAGGTTCTCAGGGGATCCCCGACGAGAACGCGCGTGCCCCGGCCGGCCGCTTGTGTCAGCCAGGCCAGCACACGGCCGGCCATGGGCTGTTCATAGAAGACGTCGCCCGCGCAGATGACGTCCACATCCGGCGGAGGTCCGTCCAGCAGGTCTGCGTCGGTGAAGCCCAGCGCCACGTCGTTGGCCGCGGCATTGAGGGCGACCGCGGCACCGCAGAAGGGATCGATGTCGGCACAGAGGGCCGAGGCGGCGCCCGCCTGCATCGCCGCGACGCCGACCAGACCGGAGCCGGCGGCCAGGTCCAGCACCCGCTTTCCGGCCACCTCGGCGGGATTGTCCAGCAGCCAGCGCGCCAGCCCCTGCCCCCCGGCCCAGGCGAAGGCCCAGAACGGCGGCGGGAGACCCATTTCGCCCAGTTCCTCCTCGGTCAGCCGCCAGATCGGCGTGACCTCGTCCGCAAGCCAAAGGGAAACCTCCGGCGCGTGCGGCACGGTCTGCAGGCGGGTGTTGGCGAGGATGAAGGCCGTCGGGTCGGAGATGCGGGTCAGCGGGGGGCCTGCGGGCGGTAGGTGTGGGTCAGGAAGCGATTCCAGCCCTTCCTGTTGCGGCTTTCGACGGCGAAGTGAAAGCCCTGACCCTCGTCGGCGGGCCAGTAGATCATCCGGGCCAGACCCGCGGGCATCTGCGCCTCGAAGGCGACGGCGTCCGGGTGCACGTCGGAGCCGTCGGTCCGCCGCCCGGCCGAGCGCTTGCCGTCATTGGTGAAGGAGAAGAAGCCCAGGGCCGCGTCCTCACCGGGACCGAACAGGGCGATCTCCCGGTAGTCGCCCCGTTCGCCCATGTGCCAGACGGCCTCCAGCCTGACCCAGCCCTTGCCGAACGGTTCGAAGGTCCGTGTGCAGACCATCCGATAGCCGTTCATCTCCGCCTCGGCCCGCCATGCGCCGAGCAGGGGCTTGAGCGGACCCAGCAGGCCGCGACCCGGTTTCCAGTTCGGGGTCATGCGGCGCGTCTCGCGCTGGCGACGCGCAACACCTCGATATAGCCGCCTGCCACCTCCATGCGCGCGCCCTCCGCCCGGCGGCGCACAGCCCGGTGCAGGGCCGGGAGTTTCCAGCAGGGCACATGCATGAAGAGGTGGTGCTCGGCGTGGAAATTGACCCAGTAGGGGGCGATGAAGGCGCGCTCCCACCAGGCGGCGCGGGTCGTGCGGGCGGCGCGGAACGGGTCGGTGGAGGATCCCTCGACACAGGCGTGTTCAGCGATGTTCCTCAGTCGCGTGACCATCGGGAACCAGGTGGCCAGGGGCAGCAGCCAGAGGGCGAAATACGCCCACCAGACCCCGGCCAGGGTAAGGCCCAGCAGAAGCGCGGCGTTGAGCAGCAGGAAGGGGGCGATGCTGCGACCGGTGACGACGGCACCCTCGGCGAGATCCTTGTCGCGCTTGGAGGCGAAGGCCTGGAGGGCGAAAAGCACCCGCTGTTTGAAGAAGGTCTGGCCGCTGAGGTCGCGGATGACCTTGCGGCGCAGGGAGGCGCGGGTGACGGGGAAGGGGGCCGACAGCACGAGATCGGGGTCCTCGGCCTGCTGGGCGTATTTGTGGTGCGCCAGATGGTAGGGGCGGTAGGCGGCGAGCGAGGCGCCCACGGGAACCGCGCAAAGCCAGTGGCCAAGGACGTCGTTCAGCCGCCGGTCCGGCGACAGGCCGCCGTGCGCGGCCTCATGCATCAGGATGGCGAGGCCCAGCTGGCGGGTACCGATAACGGCGATGCTCACCGGGATGAGAAGGGGCCAGATCACGGCCACTGCCATGGCGGCGGCGATGACGGCCCAGCAGTGCAGCACCAGCAGGGGGCCGATCCACGGCGAGCGTGTCTGGAACGCCGCCCAGTCGCCGGGCGCGAAAAGGTCGGACGGCCGGATGCGGGGCGCGGCGGGCATGAAGGGAGGATACGCCCTGAGGGGGCTGACCGGAAGCTCGCGTTGCGATCGGAGGAGATGCCCGGAAGCGTCATTCGTCATGCGAACCCGACAAAAAGTCAGGTTGACATTACAATATGGGAATGTAAGGTAAGGCTTACATCAAGTCAGGAACGCCTTCCATGCTCGCTTTCGGAAAATCCACCTCGTCGGCGCACAAGCGATATGCCATCCGGACGATCGCCTTCATGTCCGGCTATGTGGCGGTCAATGTCGCCGCCATCTTCGGAGCGTTTGACGACATCACCTCGCCGGTCGCGGCATGGGGGCTGGCCCTGACCGTGTCAGCGCCGGTGATCGGCCAGATCTGGGCGACCCTGTCACTGATGAGGGAGTCGGACGAGTTCGTCCGGGCCGTCGTCGCCAAACAGTTCATTCTGGCTTCCGGCCTCGCGATGGCGGTGGCCAGCGTCTGGGGCTTCGGCGAGAGCTATGCCGCTGCCCCGCACATTCCGGCCTGGATGATCTATCCGCTGTTCTGGGGCTGCTTCGGCCTGATCGCGCCCTTCGTGAAATCGTCGAACTGATGAAGAACCGCCTCAAACTTCTGCGCGTCGAGCGCGGCTGGACCCAGGAACAACTGGGACAGGCGCTGGGCGTCTCCCGTCAGGCGGTCAACGCCCTGGAGACGGAGAAGCACGATCCCTCGCTGGATCTGGCCTATCGCATCGCCGTGCTGTTCGCGCGGCCGGTGGAAGAGATTTTCGACAATCCGCACGCCTGACGGCACGTCAGGATAACCTTACAGGATCAATGCCATGATGTTCATGTCCCGCTACGGCGGCGGCCGCCGGCTGCGCGCCTTCGCCATCGCCTCGGCCGTCGTTCTGGGTGCCGGCGCGGTCGCCTTCGCGGTTCGGGCCGAGCCCGCGCCTGTTGCGGCGCAGCCTGCCTTTGCCTCGGACCGCCTTTCCGTGGAGGTGATCGGGTCGGGCCCCGATGTGGTCCTGATCCCCGGCTTCGCCTCCTCGCGGGAGGTCTGGCGGGTCGAGGCCGAGCGGCTGAAGGCGACGCATCGGGTGCATCTGGTGCAACTGGCCGGTTTCGCCGGCGAGCCCTGGAGCCACGGCGACGGTCCGTTCGTGCAGCCGATGGCGGATGAGCTGGCGCGGTATGTCCGGGAGGCCGGACTGGTTCGGCCGACGGTCGTGGGACATTCGATGGGCGGGATGACCGCCGTGCTGCTGGCCCAGCAGCATCCCGAGCTGGTCGGTCGGGTGATGAGCGTGGACAGCCTGCCGTTCTTCAGCGCCCTGTACGGCCCGCAGGTCACAGCGGAGGCGGCGCGACCGTTCGCCGACCAGGCGGCGGCCGGCATGCTGGCGGCGGATGAGACGAGTTTCCGCACCCAGCAGGGCCAGTCCGCCGTCGGCCTGGCCCGCGATCCGGCGACGCGCGCCGCCATGGTCGAATGGTCGATGGCGTCAGACCGCCGTGCTCTGGCTTCGGCTATCCGCGAGGTGATGACCACCGACCTGCGGCCTGGGTTGGCGGCGATGACGACCCCCGTCTGGGCCGTCTATGCGGCCGACGCCGACGGAGGCGCGCCGGCGGCGATGGCCGACGGCCTCTGGGCACGGGAGTACGCAAGCCTGCCCGGCGTGCGGCTGATCCGTGTGGACGGCAGCCGGCATTTCATCATGGCTGACCAGCCGGCGC
>Ga0187844_10000513_pt1 | contig 30338 bp, 32 predicted proteins | sample SpaLakP09_SKY_50_FD_134517 | JGI IMG/M metagenome (GOLD analysis project Ga0187844, IMG submission 134517) | Oligotrophic lake water microbial communities from Sparkling Lake, Wisconsin, USA - SP09_SKY_50 | ecosystem: Environmental > Aquatic > Freshwater > Lake | place: USA: Sparkling Lake... | reverse complement strand
TGCAGGCACGTGCCAGTTCGTCGAGGGTCAGCGCCACGTCGTCCAGCAGCACGCCGGTGAGAATATCGTCATGCATCGTTCAGGCTCCTATGCGTTCGCGTGGATTGAAGGCAAGGTCGCGCGCCATCGCCTCGTACAGCTCGCGCGCACGGTCGCTCGTGGCGGGCGGCAGCACCACGTTCAGCATCAGGTACAGGTCGCCCGGCGTCTTGGCCGGAATGCCACGGCCCTTCAGGCGCAGCTTGCGTCCGCTCTGCGACCCCGGCGGCACCGTCACCTCGACCGTGCCGGACGGCGTCGACACCGAGATGCTCGCGCCCAGCGCCGCCTCCCATGGCGCCACGGGCACGTCCTGGTACACGTGTGTCCCTTCGACGCGATAACGCGGGTCGGGGTTCAACTGGATTTCCAGGTACAGGTCGCCGGCCGGCCCGCTGCCGAAGCCGGGATGTCCCTGCCCCCGCATGCGCAACTGCTGGCCCGGCGTGACGCCTTTCGGGATGTTCACGCTGAGGGTCTTGTCCTGCATGGTCGCACGCCCCTGCGCATCGTGCTGCGGGACACGCAGGCTGATCGTTCGCGTGGCGCCCTGGTAGGCGTCGCGCAGGTCGATGGCAATCGCGGCGTGGATGTCCTCGCCCGGCATCTGGACACCGCCACCGCCCGCGTGCGCGCCCGCACCCGCGCCAGGATGAGCACGTGAGCGCCGGCCCACGTGGGCGAACAGGTCGTTGAAGAAATCGTCCGCGCCGGCACCGCCGAAATCGAACTGCGTGCCCCAGTCCGGCGGCGGCTGGAAGCCCTGGCCGGGACGGTGTCCGCGGCCCAGTTCGTCGTAGGCGGCACGCTTCTCGGCGTCGCCCAGCACGTCATAGGCCTCGTTGATTTCCTTGGTCTTCGCGTCCGCGTCCTTGTGCTTGCTGACGTCGGGGTGGTATTGCCGCACCAGCTTGCGGTAAGCCTTCTTGATGTCGTCCTGCGTTGCGGTCTTTTCGACACCAAGCGTCTGGTAATAGTCCTTGTATTCCACGAGCTTGCTCCTGGATCGGTTGGATGGTTAGTTGACCGGTACGTGGTGGCGGCGGGCTTGCTTTTCAACTACTAGCTACCAGACGCTTGGTGTCGAAAAACCGCTAACCCGCGACGACATCAGGAAGGCTGACCGCACGTCTCGATTTGTCGGAAAACCTTACATCAGGCGCAAACAACCGGAGCAAGAGTTGCTAAGTCGTTGATTTATATTTCCTGGCACAAACTTTGCTAATCCACAACAATGTTGTCCTCCAATAACTAGTCAAGGATGTTTATGAACTTGTTCCGCACAGTTGTCACTGCCGCAGCTCTGGCCGCTTCGTTCGCTCTGCCCGCTCACTCTGCTATCGTTACCTACAATACGGCTGCGCAGTACAACACTGCAACAACCGGCAACACAACGGTTGATTTCTCGGCCAACCACTACACTCAAAATGTGATTACCGTTTTCGGAACAAGCGGAAAAGTCGGGGGCATTACCTTCGGATCGTCGGGTGGAAGGCTGTTAGTCCTGGTAGACCATTTCTATGGGGACAACATGGGCGGCAACTATCTCAACAACAACTCCGGAAACGACAATGTAACGTTGACCTTCGATGCTCCCGTTACTGCTTTCGCGTTGAATTTCGGTAGCATCTCGAACTGGGGAGGCACCAGTTCTTTGACAGAAACGTTTGCATTCGCGGGTGATTCGGCATCGTTCACGCTCTCCGACACCATGGCCGGCAATCAACTTGCTCCTTCGTTCCTTGGCTTTACCTCTGACGTCGCATTTACGTCAGTCACTATTACCGACCCCACCCATGGGCTAGCGATTCGTGATGTTACATACGGGAATGTGGCTCCTGCTTCCAACGACGTTCCAGAACCCGCTTCGCTCGCGTTGTTGGCAGCCGGCTTGCTCGGCGTAACGGCCACCCGCCGCAAACAAAACCGTTAACAGAGCGCGTATAACGCAACTGAATCAACCTTCTGTTGCGCGATAACTCAAGGCCCGCAAACGCGGGCCTTTGTCATGATCGGGAGGTCGCCCCCTGCGGTTCGCTGCTCCGTCCCCGGAAACCATGAGCTTGTCTCCCCACGCCATGGTGTGCCGCTTGAGCCATCAGATGCTGCCAGCCAAGATGAACCCAGCAGCAATCATTCCAACAAGGAGACAGACCATGAACCGCATCTTCCTGCTCGCCGCTACGATATTGTCCGCAGCAACCGCCTCCGCCCAGACGAACTTCGCCAGCACCTACAACGGCGCCAGCACTACCGGCGGTTCGTGTTCGATGAGCTATAACATCTCAGGCGTCGAGCCCTCCGGCACCGGCCCGTTCCCCGTGTTCATCTACCTGGTCGGCACGAACGAGACCTACAACAACGCCGCGGCGATGGCCGCCGTGAACGCCATGGCGAGCAAAGGCTATGTCGCAGCCACTGTCGATTACGCGGAGTCCCAGTTCGGCACCTGTTCCGTGTTGAGCGGCAAGTCGAGCTGCGTATTCAATCCGAACAGCACGTTGAGCGCCGTGTCGCAGTTGTGCTCGCGCGCGAAGGCCGATTGCAGCAAGGGCATCGTGGTCGGCGGGTTCAGCCAGGGGTCCATCCTCGCGCTGCTCGCGAAGAACTACGACGCACGCGTGCAGGCCGCCTACGGTATCGGCATGAGCAACGTGTATTCAGTGTACGACCTGTCGAGCTGCGTCTCGAACGGCAAGCGCTCGCTGCCCAGCGACCGGCTGCGCGCGGTCGACGGCGAACGGGACAATTTCGCGGGCGGGTCGCAATCCGCCGTCCAGTCCTCGCTGCAGAACGTGACGGGGCTGACATGCGCCGCCGGGTCCACCGCCTGCACGAACAGCAACGGCAGCGGCTGGATCATCGTGAAGAACAGCCAGGTCGCGGACGGGTCGGCCGATCACTGCTACATGCGCGCGTCCGGCGACTGCTTCGGCAGCCAGAACAGCCTGGACCGCAACTGGAACAACGGCACGGCGAACTGGAGCAAGGACACCAATCTGCAGTGGCTCACCAACTTCACCACCAAATAAATCAATGACGCATGCTTGATGCATGCCGCATCGTGTCTCTTTGGCCGTAATTAGCATTTCAACCAGTATCCGGCCATGAATGGCAGTGCTAGATTCCTTGTGTTGCCGTTCGTCCAACAAGGAGAGAGACATGGTGAGCAAATGGGTCAAGCGCACGAGCATCGCATTGGCGACGCTCGCCCTGCTGGGGGTCGCCACGGCCGGTGTGGGCAAGGTGCTGGGGGAACGCAAGATGGCGCGCAGCATCGCGCTGGACGTGCGTCCCCTCGACGTCGTGCCCGACGTCGCCCGCGTCGACCACGGCCGCTACCTGTACAACACGCGCGGCTGCGCCGAGTGCCACGGCGCGAACGGTGCCGGGAAGACGGTCGTCAGCGACGGCGGCATGCTCGTCGTCGCGCCCAACATCACGGCGGGCCCGAACGGCACCACGGCGCGCTATCGCATGGTCGACTGGGTACGCACCGTGCGCCACGGCGTCAAGCCGAACGGCAATCCCGTCATGATCATGCCCAGCGAGGATTACAGCCGCCTCAGCGACGAGGACATGGCCGCCCTCGTCGCCTACCTCGAGCAGATGCGGCCCGTGCCCGGCGTAAAGGCCGTCATCGACGTGCCGGTGCCCGTGAAGGCGCTGTACGCGTTCGGCGTCATCAAGGACGCGTCGGAAAAGATCGACCACTCGGTGGCGCCTCCGCAGGCCATGCCGGCCGCCGTCACGCCGGCGTATGGCGCGTATGTCGCCGCCACGTGCATCGGCTGCCACGGCGCGGACCTGGCCGGCGGCCGCGTCCCCGGCGCCCCGCCGTCCTGGCCGCCCGCCGCACGGCTGGCACCCGGCAAGGGCAGCGCGATGAACCGCTATCCGACGCCGGACGCGTTCATGGCCATGCTCAAGACGGGCCACCGGCCGGACGGCAGCGCGATCAGTCGCGTGATGCCGTTTGGGTCGTTCAAGCAGATGAACGAGACGGACCTGCGGGCCTTGTATGCCTACCTGAAATCGGTGCGGGGGACGACCTTGGCGCAGCGGTGAGCAAGCGGCGCGCGGTGTCGGCCATTCCTCAGTAAAATGATCGGTTTCCCCAGCAAACCGATCCATGACGTCCAATTTGTCCAGCACCGGCGCCCTTGCGGCGCATCCCGTCCGTAGCGAGATCGCCACCTTGTGGCGGCTCTCGTGGCCCATGCTCGTGGGCCAGCTCGCGACCGTCGGGATGGGCGTGGCGGACGTCGCCATGACGGGCCACGTCAGCGCGGAAGAACTCGCCGCCGTGTCGCTCGGCACGTCCGTGTGGTCGATCATCCTCGTGACCGTCATGGGCATCATGATGGCCGTGAACTCGGTCGTGTCGCACGAGATGGGCGCCGCCCGCTTCGACCGCATCTCCCACGCCGTGCGCGAATCGCTGTGGATGGGCCTCGGTGTCGGCGTCGCAGGCTGTCTCGCGGCGAACCTGTGCACGCTCGTGTTCGACCACATCGGGCTGGCGCAGGCCGTGGCGGACCGCGCATCCGCCTTCCTGCACATCATCAGCCTGGGCATGCCCGCGTTCGCCTGCTACCGCGCGCTGTACGGCTATACGACGAGCATCAACCAGACGAAGCCGATCATGATCATCGCCATCTGCGGCCTGCTGTACAACATCGTCATGAACTGGCTGTTCATCTTCGGCGAGTTCGGCCTGCCCAAACTGGGCGCGCTGGGCTGTGCCGTGTCGACGGCCAGCGGCATGTGGCTGATGCTCGGCGCCATGGTTTTGTGGATCAGGATATCTCCCGCCTACCGCCAGACCTATCCGTTCACGCACTGGGAAGGTCCGAACTGGCAAGAGATCGGCAGCATGCTGCGCCTGGGTCTGCCGATCGGCGTCACGCACTTCGCCGAGGTCAGCGCATTCGGCATCATCAGCCTGCTGGTGGCGCGCTTCGGCGTGATCGAGGTGTCGGCGCACCAGATCGCGCTGAACTTCGTGTCGCTCGTGTTCATGGTGCCGCTGAGCTTCGGCATCGGCGCGCTGACCCGCGTGGGCCAGGCGATGGGCGAAGGCAATCCGGTGCGCGCGCGTTTCGTCGCGTGGGTGGGCACGGGCATGTGCATCGCGTTCGGCCTGCTGTCGGCCATCGGCATCGCCCTGTTCCGCTGGCAGATCGCGGCGATGTACACGTCCGACGCGGCCGTGCAGGCCACATGCGTGATGCTGTTGTTGTTCGCCGCCCTGTTCCAGTTGTCCGATTCCACGCAGGTCGCGGCCGCCTCGGCCATCCGAGGCTACAAGGTGACGCGTTCGCCGATGGTGATCCAGATGATCGCGTTCTGGGGCGTGGCACTGCCCGTCGGCTGGATCCTGGGTCTCGCGCCGGACTGGTTCCCATGGTCGCCGGGCAAGCCGATGGCCGCCACCGGCTTCTGGATCGGCCTCGTGCTGGGCCTGACCGTGGCCGCCGTGCTGCTGGCGTGGTCGCTGAACCAGCTTTCCAAACTGCGCATCCGCGAACCTGCATAAATTCGGGGTCAGAGCACTTTTTTGTGCACGAGCTTCAAGGCAAGCTTTTTGGCGGCAGGTGGCGACCCACGCTTCTGGCAGCGATCTTGCGCGCCGAGACATTGATCGAAAATGTGCTCTGACCCCGAATTTGAGACAAAAAAAAGCCGATGGACGGGGAATCCATCGGCGTAACCCTAGGAGAGAGTTTCATCCTATTTGTCGGCATTGGGGGCCGACGAAATGATCATAGTGCATTGCAGCGAACGTAAACATTACAGTTCATCCATCATTGCGCCTCTTTCCGCCCCTTCGTCTTTACAGCTTTTGGCGGACGACTCTGGTATCGTTCGGCCGTTGCACATCATTAATTTCCTAATTCTTTACCCAAGAACCTCATGCGCCTTGTTCTCTGCCTTTTAGCCGCATTGTCGGCCGTTCCCGCATCGGCGGAACGGTTGACGCTGGACCGTATCCACGCCGACCCGGCGCTGGGCGGTCCGAGCGTCCGCAGCCTGCGCGTCTCGCCTGACGGCGAACGCGTTACGTTCCTGCGCGGACGCGCCGACAACCAGTTCCAGCTGGACCTGTGGGAATTCAACATGAAGGACAAGACCACGCACCGCCTGGTCGACTCCAAACAACTGGTCCCGAACGAGAACCTGTCGCTGGAAGAGAAGGCCCGGCGCGAGCGCGCCCGTACGGCCAGCCTGTCCGGCATCCTGAGCTACAGCTGGTCGCCCGACGGCAAGCAATTGCTCGTGCCGATCGCGGGCGACCTGTACCTCGTCGACGTGAGCAAGCCGGAGGCCGCGCGCAAGGTTGCCACGGGCAATGTCGGCGATCCGAAGATTTCGCCGAAGGGCCGCTACGTGTCGTACGTGCGCGACCAGAACCTGTTCGTCATCGACCTGACGACGGGCCAGGAGCGCCAGCTGACGACGGACGGCAAGGATACCGTGCACAACGGCGAAGCGGAATTCGTCGCGCAGGAAGAGATGGACCAGCAAACCGGTTATTACTGGGCCCCGGACGATTCCGCGATCGCCTACCGCCGCTACGACGAGGCGCAGGTGCCTGTCGCGCGGCGCTTCGAGATCTTTGCCGACCGCACCGAAGTCATCGACCAGCGCTACCCCGCCGCGGGCGCGAAGAACGTGGAGATCGACCTGATGATCGTGAACCCGGCGACGGGCGCGCAGAAGAAGGTCGACCTCGGTCCCGAGAAGGACATCTACCTCGTGCGCGCGGACTTCAGCGCCGACGGCAGGACGCTCGTCTACCAGCGCCAGTCGCGCGACCAGAAGCGCCTGGACCTCGTCGCCGTCGACGCGGCCACCCTCACCCAGCGTCCGCTGTTGACGGAGACGTCGAAGACGTGGGTCAGCATCCACGACGACCTGCGCTTCCTCGGCCGCCAGAAAGCCTTCATCTGGGCCTCCGAGCGCAGCGGCCGCAAGCACCTGTATTTGTATGACCTGAAGGGCCATCTGCTGCACCCGATCTCCAGCGGCGAATGGGGCGTCGACGACATTCTCGCCGTCGACGAGCAGGCCGGCAAGGTCTATATCGCGTCGAACAAGGATGCCGTCATCGACAAGCAGACCTACGTGCTGAACCTGGACGGCAGCAATGCGAACAAGCCGGTCCGGCTGACGAAGCAGGACGGCTGGCACGAAGACGTGTTCGCCCGCAACGGCAAGATCTTCGTCGACACGTTCTCCGATCCGAACACGCCGCCGCAGGTGTCGATCCGCAGTGCGGACGGCAGCATGGTCGAATGGCTCGAACACAACGAGTTGAACGCCTCGCACCCGTACGCCAGCTACGCGAAGGACCACCTGCCGACGGAATACGGCAGCATCAAGGCGCACGACGGCCAGACGCTGTACTACTCGATGATCAAGCCGGCCAACTTCGACGCGACGAAGCGCTACCCCGTGTTCCTGTTCACGTACGGCGGCCCGCATTCGCAGCGCGTCACGCGCCAGTGGGGCAACCTGTTCAACCAGTACATGGCGCAGCAGGGCTTCGTCGTGTTCGTGCTGGACAACCGCGGTTCGTCGCGCCGCGAGCGCGCATTCACCGACGTCATCTACGGCAACCTCGGCGCGCATGAAGTCGAAGACCAGCTGACCGGCATCGACTGGCTGTCGCAACAGAGCTTCGTCGATCGGAAGCGCGTGGGCGTGTTCGGCTGGAGCTATGGCGGCTTCATGACCCTGCGCCTGCTGGAGGCTGGCTCGGACAAGATCGCCATGGGCGTCTCGGTGGCACCGGTAACGGACTGGGCGCTGTACGACACGCACTACACGGAGCAGTTCGTGGGCGCGACGCCGCAGTCGGATCCGGCCGCGTACGAGCGCAGCGGCGTGTTCGCGCACCTGGACGGTCTCAAGTCGCCGCTGCTGCTGGTGCACGGCATGGCCGACGACAACGTGCTGTTCACGAACTCGACGCGCCTGATCGACGCGCTCGTCAACCGCAACGTGCGCTTCGAGCTGATGACGTATCCGGGCGCCAAGCATAGCATCTCGTCGCGCGCCGGGCAGCGGCACGTGTATGGCCTGATCGAAGCGTTCTTCAAGAAAAACCTCGGCGGGACCGGGCCGATGTAAGGCGGAGCGGAACGAAGAAAAGGGGTCAGGGCCCGTAGTGCTTTTTTGGGCCCTGACCCCGGATTTCAGCCCGCGGCCGTTATTTGGTCGCGTCGTGGATCTTCTCTTTCAGATCCCCCAGTTTCTCCTGGGTCTTGCCTTCGACCTGGTTCTGCAAGCCTTTCACCTGCTGCTCCGGGCTGCCGACGATCTTGCCGGCCTCCTCCTGGATCTTGCCGCCGATGTCTTGCAGTTTGCCGTTGATCTGGTCCGAATTCATGGTGTTCTCCTTTCGTTCAAAGTTCGACACCATCGTAGCGCCGCACGCCATATGGCTCAGTTAGCGCACGCACATTGCCACGCGCGCGACGGCCCGGCGGCCCGGCTGATAGCATTCTGTCATGAACGACACGTCCACCTCCCCCGCCGTCAAGCCGGCCCAGCGTAAACTGATGCGCCGCTTCGTCCTCGTCGACGGCATCGCAGTACTGTTCCTCGCTCTCACTGCAGCCGTCGTGCTCGCCATCGACGCGCTGCTGCTGCTCTTTGCCTGCGTCCTGTTCGCCGTGCTGTTGTACGAACTCTCCGCGATCCTGCACCGCCGCTTCGGCTGGAACCGCAAGCTCGCGCTTGTCGTGGTCGTGCTGGGGCTGCTGCTCATCATCGGGCTCGGCGGCTGGGCGATGGCGCCGCAGATCGCGGAACAGTCGACCGAGCTGGCCAAGCAGATTCCGCAATCGCTGCAGCGTTTGCGCGAGATGGTCGAGAGCAAGCCGCTGCTCGCGCGCATCGCGGCCGAGCTGCCGGATGCGAAACAGCTCATCCAGTCGATGCAGCAGTTCGTGCCGAACGCCGGCCTGTTCTTCGGCGGCGTGCTCGGCGCGCTCGGCAACGTCGTCATCATCGTGTTCGTGGGAATTTATTTCGCGCTGTCGCCGCGCCAGTACAAGCAGGGCATCGTGAAGCTCGTCCCGCAGGGCAAGCGCGACCGCGCCGTGCAAGTGATGGACGACATCGGCGGCACGCTGGCACGCTGGCTCGTCGGCAAGTCGCTGTCGATGCTGATCGTCGGCATGGCGACGGCGGGCGGGCTCACGCTGCTGGGCGTGCCGCTGGGGCTGATCCTCGGCATCATCGCCGGACTGCTCGACTTCATTCCCTACATCGGCCCGATCATGGCGGGCGTGCCTGCCGTTTTGATCGCGCTGTCGATCAGCCCGGACCTCGCGCTATACACGGTCCTGCTGTTCCTCGGCATCCAGATGATCGAAGGCTACGTGCTGCAACCGTTCGTCGAGGCGCGCGCGGTCGAGATTCCGCCGGCGCTCACCATCGTCATGCAGCTCGTGTTCGGCACCCTGTTCGGCTTCGCGGGGATCGCGCTGGCGACGCCGTTGACGGCCATGCTGACGGTGCTTGTCGACAAGCTGTACGTGGAAGACATTCTCGGCGACCGGCCGGACGAATAAAGAAAACGGCCGCACGCGGCGGCCGTTCGTAGGGTGGGCATTTGAGGCCGGGGGCCTCAAATGAAAGGTGCCCACCACTGCGTGCAACTGCTATCAGCGGTTGCCCTTGTTGATGGCGTCACGCAGATCGCCGGCTTTTTCCTGCACCTTGCCTTCGACCTGCTTGGACAGGCCCTTGGCCTGCTGTTCGCTGCTGCCGACAACTTTGCCGACTTCCTCCTGAACCTTACCGCCGATGTCTTTGGCCTTGCCTTTGATTTGGTCGTCGTTCATGTCGGAATCCTCCTAAGTGAATGGTACCGCTTGTTACATCAAACGGCATGCATCCAGAATAGTGGGATGTCGACCTTCATTCTGTACGCAAACTAACAGTACGCGGCTTGCGCCAGACGCTGGCTAGCCAGGGTTGCTGGTCGCGCGGCAACCCTTCCGGCCGGTAATAGTGGCGCACCGGCAAAAAACCGGCAGCGACGACGTAGCGCTCCCAGGCCGGATAGTCGTGGAAGCAGCCATAGCGCGGGCCGTTCCACCCTTCTTCGTTATGGCCGCGCGGATTCGAGCTGAACAGCACGCCGCCCGGTTTCAACGTGGCGTACAGCTCGCTCAACACTTTCGGCAGCACGTCCCGCGGCACGTGGAACAGCGACGCGTTCGCGAAGATACCGTCGAACGTGGCGTCCGGCAAATGCAGGTCGATGAAGTTCTGGTGCCACACTTCGCAGCCGCTGTAGTCCCGCGCCATCCCGACGAATTTCTCGCTGCCATCCAGGCCGATGGCGTGGTGGCCCAGCGCCGTGAACGTCCTGAGGTCGCGGCCGGGACCGCAGCCGAAGTCGAGGATGCTGTAGGGCGCCGGCGCCTCGATCGCGTTCAGCAGCGCGTCGATGTTCTGGCTGACGTCGTGGTCGATGGTGCCCGCAAAGAAGCGGCGCGCATTGTCGTCGTAATGATGCAGCGTGCGTCGGGTGATGTCTTCGTAGTCGTCGTCTTCGATCATGTGTGGATAGTAATGGATGATGCGCCGGTCGACGTCAAGATAGTGCTGTTTCATAAGCAATAACCGCGATGAAAGAAGCCCGACCCATTTTAGTCCGGGCCTCTTTCCGACCGGCGCAGCTTACCCGCGAGACATTACCAGACGCGCACGCGCGCGTCCGGCGGCAGGTACAGGGCCTGGCCCGGCTGCACGTCGAATGCCTTGTACCAGGCATCCAGGTTGCGCACGGTCGCCGTGCGGTATCGCGGCGGCGCGTGGCCGTCCGTCAGGATGCCGCGCCGCTCGGCCGCCTCGCGCGCCTGCGTGCGCCAGCTCTGCGCGTAACCGGTGAAGAACTGGCGGTCGCTCTCCGCCGTCGCGTTCTTGCCGGCGGCGGCGCGGTAGGCGTCGTACGCCGCCTCCAGGCCGGCCAGGTCGGCCAGGTTTTCGGACAGGGTCAGCTGGCCGTTGACGGCGAGGTCCTCGTACGGTTTATACGCGTCGTACTGCTCGACGAGCTTGTGCGACGCGGCCTTGAAGTGTGCCATGTCCTCTTTCGTCCACCAGTCGCGCAGGCGGCCCTGGGCATCGAACTGCGCGCCCTGGTCGTCGAAGCTGTGGCTGATCTCGTGGCCGATGAATTCAGCGCGTTCTGCAGCGGCAGGTTGACGGCGTTGACAACCTGCGGCGGCATCGACCAGTCGGTACGGTCCGGCTTCGCATGCAGCTTCGCGAATTCCTGGTCCGTGTGGAAGGCTTCCGCCCGCAACGCGTTGCCGAACGCATCTTTCGGATCGACCTTCAGGCCGCCGTACGATTTCCACCGGTCCGGATAGCCCACGCCCACGTACAGGGTCTTGAGCTTTTCCTTCGCCTGGGCGCGGGTGGCGGGTGCCATCCAGTCGAGCTTGTCGACGCGCTTGCCGAACGCCGCCACGATGTTCGCGACCATCTTTTGCAGCTGCGCCTTGTTCTCGGCCGGGAAGTATTTCGCGACATACAGTTTGCCGACCGCCTCGTCCATCGCTTCGTTCGTGGCGACCAGCGCCCGCTTCCAGCGCATCGATTGCTGCGGCGTGCCGGACAGCGCCTTGCCGTAGAACGCGAAGCGCTGCTCGACGAATGCCTTCGGCAGCACGCCCGCCATGCGGTTGATGGTGTGGAAGGCCAGGTAATCCTTCCACGTGGCGAGGTCGATCTTGTCGACCAGGGCCGCCTCGCCCTTCACGGCAGACGGGTGCCAGACGATGAACTTGTCCTGGTCGCCCAGGCGCGCGGCCTTGAAGAACGCGTCCCAGTCGAGACCCGGCGCGTTGGCGGCGAACGCCTTGCGGGTCCACGTATTGTCTGCCTTCAGCACGTCGGCCGAGTCGGCGCGGGTTGCGTGGGTGTTGGCGATGTCGACTTCGAGCGCGAAGATTTTTGCGGCCCGCGCGTCGGCGTCCGCGTCGTTCTCGGCGTAGCCTGCAAGCTTGAGCATCGCGGCGATGTGCTTTTGATACTGCGTGCGCAGGCCGGCCATGCGTTCGTTGTTGTCCAGATAATAAGCGCGGTCCGGCATGCCGAGGCTGCCCTGCAACAGGTACGGCCAGTTGTGGGCCGGGTCGTCCAGGCCGGGCGAGATCCAGACCCCGAAGATATTTTCGGCGGCAAAATGCGTATTGTTCAGCGGGTCGACGTCCGCGTGCACGGACGCGCCCAGCGCACGCACGAGGCCCGCCTTGTCCTTGATGGCGCCGATCTGCGCCAGCAGCGGCTTCAACGGCGCGGCGCCACGCGCCTCAATCGCGGACTCGTCCATGTGGCGTTGTAGTAATCCGCGACCTTGCGGGCTTCCGGAGCGGCTTTCTTGTCGTTGCTTACACTTTCGATCAGCTTGACGATGCGCTGGTTGGTGTCTTCCGCCAGGTTGTCCATCGCGCCCCAGCGGCTGCGGTCCTCGGGAATGGTCGTTTTGGCAAGCCAGTCCTTGTTGGCCCAGGCAAAGAAATCGTCGCCCGGACGCAGGGTCGCCTGGGCGGTGCCGGCCGTCGAGGCCGCGGGCGGGGTCTGCCCGGATGCAACCGCGCCGTTGGTCACGAGCGCGATACCGCACGTCGCGAAGACGATGGCGGTCTTGATCGGTGTCCAACTGATGTCCATGATCCCCTCCTGAAAAAATTTCGAAAAAATCTTTCGAAAACCCTAAAGTTCTCCAAAACGCTGCCGTAAAAGGCAGACAACCGGTAATCCGGCCGGAGTTTGCCTCAATTGTGGAGCGCAGTCATGACGTCCAACGAAGTCCTCGCAATGTATGAAAACATCGCCACCCTGAGCAGCCGCATGGCTGTGGCAGCGCGCGAAGGGGATTGGGACGGCCTGGCCCGCCTGGAAACGCAGTGCGCCCTGCAGTCGAGCGCGGCGAAGAGCGGTGTCCCGCCGCTGGAAGGCCCCGCCCGCAAACGCAAGATCGACCTGCTCAAGCAGATCATGGCCAACGACCGCGCCGTGCGCGACATCACCGAGCCGTGGATGGGCCAGCTGGACCGCGCGCTGAGCCCCGCCCACTGATCCGCTTCACTCCGCGACCAGCCCCTTCGACTTACCGTCCAAGGGGTTTTTTGTTTCCTGGTCGACGCGCGCTTTCCGCTGCGCGGCCAGGATGCCGTCCAGGTTCCCTTCGATCCACGCGGCCAGGTCGCCGAGCTTGTGCCCGATCTGCTCGCCGAGGGGCGTCAGCCGGTATTCCACGTGGGGCGGAACGACGGGATGGGCGATGCGCTGCACGAATCCGTCCTGCTCGAGCCAATACAGCGTCTGGGCGAGCATCTTTTCGCTGATGCCGCCCACCTTGCGGCGCAGTTCGCCGAAGCGGTGCGTGCCGTCCATCAACGCGACAAGCAGCAGCACGCCCCAGCGGCTCGTCACATGTTTCAGCACTTCACGCGACGGGCAGTACTCTGAGAATAAGTCCGCACGCACAAGGTCGGTCATGTCCCCTCCCCGATCGATGGTCTGATCATATGGTAGCGATAACCCGAGCGGGAGACCAACGCGCGCCGCACAAACAAAAACCGCGCAGCGACCTGGGTCATCTGCGCGGTTTTCAGGAATGGGGAGCGCGAACACCAGGCATCCCCTGGCGTCGCCTCTTGCCGGTTGCATCCGGCGTCCACCTGCCACTGTCGGCAAACGGACCGCTTCCGGTTTCAAGCGCTTCATCAGCGACCGTCCGAACCCGCGCCACGCTATCGGTGGTGGCTGCGGCGAACCCTGAGCCGTTGTCTTAGTATAACGCAAATAATCGACTTGTGTAGACGACTTGCGCACAGATTTTGAACATTATTCGAGCGTCGGCTCGGCCGCCCCGTCTTCCGCCTTCGGGGCCTTCGTGCGCGCCGCGAAGCGGGCCTTCAATGTCTCGAACAGGCCCGGCGTTTCATCCGCTGCCGGCGTCGCCTTGCGGCGGCGGACGACGGCGTACGCCCCCGCCCCGCTCAGGGCCAGCACGCCGATGGCGGCGCCGATCCAGCCCCACGGCAAGCCAGCTTCCGGCGGCGGCGGCGCCTTCGGCTTGTGCGGCACGAGCGGCTTGATGGAATGGATCGGACGCGGGCCGACCGGTTTCGGTGGCGGGGGCGCGGCGGGCTTGTCGGCCTCCTTGGGTGGCGCTTCCTTCGGCGCTTCCGGGTTGGCTTCAGGCTTGACTTCGGGCTTGGCCGCCTCGTGCGCCACGGTCGGTGCAGCGAGCGACACCTGCAGCGTCTTCACCCGGTCCTCGACCTGGCCGAGCCGGCTGCGCAACTCGTCGTTCTTCGCACCAAGGGCCGCGCAGGCCTGCACTTCCTCGGCCGGGCGTGGGCAGGTGGGCGGCTGAACCTCAGCCCTGGCGACGGCCACCGGCTTCGGACGCTTGACCACAGGCACGGGCGGCGGCGCTACCGGTTTTGCGGGCTCGGGCCTGGCCGCCGGGGCGGCGCGCGCAGTCCGGGCGCGTTCGACCTGCGCGAGCAAGGCCACATCCGCCACGGGCGCGGGCGCCGGTGCGGGCGCGCGCACGGGCGGCGGCGCGGGATTCGGATCCGGCGTCAGCCACAGCGTGGCCAGGCGCACGGCGCGCTGGCCCTTGTCGACGAGTTCCAGGTACAAGTGCACGTGGTCCGCGTCGACGGGTCGCAGCGACGTCACGTGCAGGAACTGGCGGCCGTCGCGCCGCATCACCGACAAGTTCAGGCCGGACAGCACGGGCGGCACGGCGATGCCGGCGCCGTTGTAGACCTCCGGGCTGGCCACGCGCGCCTGCACGGGCGTGGCCGCGTCGTCGAGCATCGTCAGTTCGACGTCGGCCACGAGCGGCTGGCCGATGTGCGACGACACGCGCGGGTCGCCCAGCTCGGCCGCGGAGGCGGGTACGAGCGCGGACAAGGCGAGGCTGGAGAGAATAAGGCGGGTGCGGCGGGCCATGGCGTGGAAAAATGAGGGCTTCGATGTGGTTAACGGCCGTTGCGGTACACTCTTTAATTCCATTGTCAAACCAACAGGATGCATCCATGGAAAACCGGATTGAGAAGGACAGTTTCGGCCCGATCGACGTACCGAACGATCAGTTGTGGGGTGCGCAGACCCAGCGTTCGCTGCACCACTTCCATATTTCGAGCGAGAAGATGGCGCCGGAACTGGTCGCCGCACTGGCGCAGGTGAAGCGTGCGGCCGCCGCCGTCAACCGCTCGCTCGGCAAGCTTCCGCAAGACAAGGCCGATGCGATCATCCGCGCGGCCGACGAAGTGCTGGAAGGCCGCCATCCGTCCGAATTCCCGCTGTCCGTGTGGCAGACCGGCTCCGGCACCCAGAGCAACATGAACATGAACGAGGTTCTCGCGAACCGCGCCTCGGAACTGCTGGGCGGCGAACGGGGCGAGGCGCGCCTGCTGCATCCGAATGACCACGTGAACATGGGCCAGTCGTCGAACGACATGTTCCCCACCGCGATGCACGTGGCCGCCGCGCTGGCCGTGGCGAAAGACGTGCTGCCGGCGCTGGCGAAGCTGCGCGGCACGCTGGAAGTGAAAGCGCGCGACTTCGTCGACATCGTCAAGATCGGCCGCACCCACCTGCAGGATGCGACGCCGCTCACCCTGGGCCAGGAATTCTCCGGCTACGTGGCGCAGCTCGAATTCGCCGAGCACGCGATCAAGAACACGCTGCCCGGCCTGTTGCTGCTGGCCGCCGGCGGCACCGCGGTGGGCACGGGCCTGAACGCGCATCCGGAATTCGCCAACCGCATCGCGGCCGAGATCTCGTCGCGCACCGGCCTGCAGTTCAAATCCGCGCCGAACAAATTCATGGCGCTCGCCGGCCACGACGCGATGGTGCTGGCGCACGGCGCATTCAAGACGCTGGCCACGGCGCTGATGAAGATCGCCAACGACGTGCGCTGGATGGCGTCCGGCCCCCGCTCCGGCCTGGGCGAGATCACGATCCCGGAAAACGAGCCGGGCAGCTCGATCATGCCGGGCAAGGTGAACCCGACCCAGTGCGAGGCGCTGACGATGCTGTGTTGCCAGGTATTCGGCAACGACGTGGCGATCACGGTCGGCGGTTCGCAGGGCAATTTCGAGCTGAACGTGTTCAAGCCGATGATCGCCCACAACTTCCTGCAGAGCGCGCGCCTGCTGGCGGACGGCATGCGCTCGTTCGACGAACACTGCGCCCAGGGCATCGAGCCGAACCGCAGGCGCATCGGTGAACTGATGGAGCAGTCGCTGATGCTGGTGACCGCGCTGGCCCCGCATATCGGTTATGATCGCGCCGCGCAGATCGCCAAGACGGCCCAGCACGACGGCCTGACCTTGCGCCAGGCCGCCCTGCAATCGGGCTTCGTCGACGAGACGCAGTTCGACCAGTGGATCGTGCCGATCGAGATGACGCGGCCCAGCCCCGCCTGACGGTACCGCATGGCATTCACGACGTCGCCCCCGCACACGTGGGGGCGACGTTGTTTTTTTGCAAAGTATTGTCTAAACGAACACAACAGTACGACGCCCATTTTTAACAGAGGATAAAATGCAAACAACAACTTTTGAACTGACTTCGGAGTTCATCGAACTGAACCAGCTGCTGAAACTGGTCGGCGTGGTGGACAGCGGCGGCGCCGGCAAGCACGTAGTGGCGAGCGGCGACGTGTCGGTCGATGGGAAGAAGGAACTGCGCAAGACGGCCAAGATTCGCGCGGGCCAGGTCGTGACGCTCGGCGATATCCGCATCCAGGTGCGCTGAAATGAGCTGAGGAGCACCCGGCGCACCCGGCGGTTGCACCGCGCGAGCCGTCCCCGACGGTAGGGTTGACGTTTGCGCGCTGACAAACTTGGGCAGTCCCCCTTCTCTATATTGAAGTCGTAACATTCGGCTAAAGGTGAGGACGATGGAAACCCCAGAACCAAGCTCCATGACGCAGCAGCGCTTGATCGGCGACCTGCGTCTCGTCATCGAAAACGCGGAAGAACTGCTGAAGAATACCGATCACTACACCGGTGTCGTGTACCAGAACGCCCGTGCCAAGCTGGCCGTCGCGCTCAACGTCGCCAACGAGGAACTGGCGCGCTTCGAAGAGGAACAGCTGAACCGGATGATGGAAGCCACGCGCGTAGCGAACGAGCTGCATCACGACCGGACCGGCGAAGAACGCATCCTGCGCGCCTTCTACCACTGATTGCGCGGCGCCACTGTCTACGGCGCCGCCTCTTCATACCCCATCACGATCTTCCCCTCGAGCCAGCGCCGCAAGTGCGCGGCCACGTCGAAGTCCCCGTCCAGATCGAATGCCGCATCGAGCGCCGCCCCGAACGTATCGCCGCGCGCCAGGCAGGCAAGTGCCGCGTAACCGGCTGCACCGATCGTCTCCACCGTCACGTCGAACCGGGTCCGCAGTACCAGCGCGTGCGTCTGCACCTGGAGCGCATCCGGGAAGTCCGGACCGCCGTCCTGGTGCGCGTGCCACAGCGCCGCCGTGGCCCACGGCGACGCGTGCAGGCGCAGCGACGGGTGCAGCACGGCGCGCGCCGCCTCGAAGGCGTCGGGCGCGAGGCCCGCGAACGACGCGGCCGGCATGTCGACGTCCGGCGCGAACCACGCCTCGTGCACGCACCATTCGAGGCGCGCGACGTCGGGCAGGTATGGATGATCGGCGGCCGGCGTAAAACCGGCGAGGAAGTCCGGCAGCGCGCCGCCGAAGCGGTTCAGGTCCGGATCGAGCGCCGGGTGCGCGCGGCCGTAGACCCGCGCCAGCCCATCGAAGAACGCGTCGCCCACGAGCTGGCGCAGCACGGGGTATGCGGACGCCAGCGCGCGCGTCCAGTGCGCGTGCAGGTTGCCCCGGTAGATGCCGATGCGGCGCGGATCGCCTTTCAGCAGCGGGGCCAGGGCGGCGTCGTGCGCGCTGTCGAACAGGGCGGTGCCGAATGCCTGCTGGAGGGCGTCGAGACCGCTGGTGAGTGACGGTGGCGTGTCGACCGGAGGAGCGATGACGTCCGCCACGACGCCCTGCCCCACGGTCGCGGCAATGGCGTCGGCCTGCGCCGCCTCGTCCAGCAGCACGTCGAGCGGAGGCAGGTCCGTGTCCCATTCGACGAGCGTCGGTACGGCGCCGAAGCGCGCCAGCGCCGCCCGGTACAGATCCCACACGGGCGGCGCGACCTGGGCGCCGTGGTGGTCGATCACGCCGTCGTCCGTGACGAGATGGCCGCCCAGGTGGATCTCGCCCACGCAACCGGCGCGCAGCGCGGCGATGGCGGCATACGGGTCCTCGCCGTGATTGCGCTGATTGACGTACAGGTTGTTCACGTCCAGCAGCACGCCGCAGCCCGTTCGGCGCGCGAGGTCGGCGAGGAAGTCCGCCTCGCTCATCGCGTCGCCTGCGAAGCGTACGTAGGTGGAGACGTTTTCGACGAGGATGCGCCGCCCCAGCAGGTCCTGCACGCGCTGGACGCGCGCGGCGACGAGGGCGAGCGCTTCATGGTCCAGCCGCAGCGGCAGCAGGTCGTTCAGCTGGCGGTCGCGCAGCGCGCCCCAGGACAGGTGCTCGGACACGAGAACCGGATCGAGTGCCCGTACGAGGGCGGCGACGCGGACCAGGTGATCGCCGGAAAAGCCGTGCACGGAGCCGAGGCCGAGGCCTACGCCGTGCAGGCTGACCGGGTAGTCGCGGCGCACCGCCGACAGCACGCGCCAGTCGTGGCCCGCGCGCGCGAGAAAATTTTCCGTATGAACCTCGACCCAGCCGACAGCCGGCCGGCGGTCGAGGAAATCGCGGTAATGCGGTGCCCGCAGGCCGATGCCAGCGGCCATGATGCGCTTACTTGTTCGGCTTGGGCGGCGTGAGCTTGCCGCCCGCTTTCTCGCACGTGCCTTTCGGGACGGATTTCCACTCGGCCGGATCCTTGTCGGCCGTCGCCATGCCCGCGCAGCCGTGGGTGGCGGTGCCGCAATCGTTCTGGCCGGCCTTGGCGATGCCATAGCATTTTTCGTCGTTGCCGGACTGCGCATCCATCTGGCCGCCGGCCGTGGCCTGGGTGGCGCAGAGGCTCGCGAGCGCGGCGGCGATCAGGGCTTGTCGTTTGTTCATGAAGATTCTCCGAAATGCAGGTCAGTACACGGCGGGCATTCTATCCCGGCCGGGACGTGCTGAGGGGAAAAGTAACCCGGCCGGGGCGGCCGTTGTCGGCTGCGCGCCGCACGTTGTCGTCGCCGGCGGCAGCCCGATGGTGGCGGCTGAGCGGATGGTCTTGTTGTGGCCGCCCCCGTCGCGCCGGGTACTGGGCCGATAACGCCGGCGGCGGCGGTTCCGTTGACTTCAGCTGCCGATGTGCGCGTCAGGCCGTCGTGTTGACGTGGTTGCCCAGGTGCGGCGGCAGGTTCGGCGTCGGCGCGGCGGACTGCACGGCTTCCAGCAACTGGGTGGCCGCGGCGGCCTGGATGTCCTGCGTCTTTTTCAGCACGGCCACGGCGACATCCTGGCGGGTGCCGGTGTCGGCGATGCTGGTGGCAAGTTTGGCGATACCTAAGGCGTCCATGTGCGCTCCTGGTGGGTGTGTCGACGGTCGGCCGGCAGGCGGGGTTCGCCCGCACTGACGCTTATCCCATGTTAACGACAGGGCGCGCAGGAACTTTAGGCAGGCAGCCCGGCGAATTGCCTGACCCAGCGCAAGACCGCATCCGGGTCGGCCAGGTCCAGCCACGCCACGTGCGGCGCCAGCCCTTCGGGGCGTGCCACGTTGGACGCGACGGCCACGATGTGCGGGTCGCCCGGGAACACCGGCGGCTTGCCGACGTCCGGCCGGTACACCTCCAGCTTGGGCAGCGCTTCCCATTTATAGCCTTCCACCAGGGTCAGGTCGGCCGGCGCGAGGCGCGCCAGGTGCTCGGCCAGCGGCGGCTCCGCGGCGCCGCGCAGCTCGCGCATGATCGCCACGCGGTACGGCGACGCGATCATGACCTCGGCCGCGCCGGCCGCGCGCATGCGGGCGCTGTCCTTGTGCGGCGGTTCCAGCATGATGTCGTGGTGGCTGTGCTTGACGACGTTGACGCGCAGCCCGGACGCCGCCAGCCGCGCGACGAGGAATTCCAGCAAGGTCGTCTTGCCGCTGCCGGACCAGCCGATGACGCCCAGCACGGGCCCGTGGCCGGCGGCGTCAGTAGGCGACACGGTAGCGGATTCCCCGGAAGTTCATCACGGCCGCCTTGGGCAGCAGCTTTTCCAGCACGAGGCCCGGGGCGACTTCCTCCCCTTCGTGACGCAGCGCCTTGTCGACGATCAGCAGGCGGTCCGCCGCATTGGCCGAATACATGTAGCCGCCGAAGGTGACGCGCGGGATGTCGCGCTGCTGGGCGTCCGGCAGTTGCTGCAGGAACGGCAGGCTGTCTTCCGGGGCCGCTTTGGCGACGGGTGCGGGAGCCGGCGCCGGACGGGATGGCGCGGGCGCCGCGACCGGCGGTGCGGGGGCGCGTTCGCGCACGGGCGCGGGCACAGGTGCTGGCGGCGCGCTCACCACCAGCGTCTCCGGCGCAGGCGCTGGCGCTGCCGGCGCGCGCTGGACGACGGCCTGCGGCGCAGGGGCTGGCGCCGGCCGCCACAGTACCAGCGCGCCCGCGACGACGACGAGCGCCCCGGCGCCGAGGCCGATGAACAGCGGCTTGCGGCTCGCCGCGGCGGCCGGCGCGGGCGTGACGGCCTGCGGCGCGTGGATCGTCGGTGCGTTGCCGATCTGGCGTTCGGCCTGGGCCTTCTTCAAAGCTTCGAGGATGTACGACATATCACTTCCCGGTGGCTGCCAGCAGGCGCGGTTCGTCGACGCCCGACAGCTGGTTCAGGCGCATGTAGGTGCGCGGACCGGCCAGGCCGTCCGCCTTCAGGTTCTGCTTCACCTGGAACGCGCGCAGCAGGCGCCGCGTGGGTTCGTCCAGGACTTGCCCGGCCGGCGGCGCGGCGCGCTTGCCGTCCAGTTCCGCGAGGCGGGCGGCGATCCAGTCGACGTCCGGCCCGCTGTCGCCCGGTCCCACCTGGTCGCGGAAACCGCGCGGCACCTTCCACAGGGTCGTGTACTCGCCGTCGATGCGGGTCGCGAGCAGCGCCAGGCTCACCGTGTGGCGCTGGCCGTTGATCGCGAGCATGGCCGTGTCGTCGTCCATGCCGGTCAACACGGCATAGCCGACCCTGGCGCCGTCATGCAGGCCGACGATGGCCGGCCGGTCGAGCAGGCGCAGTTCGTACAGGCCGCCGCGCCCCTGGTAGCAGCGCAGGCCGGCCCGCGGCGCCGCATCGCATGGGGCGGCGGCCGGCAGTTGCTGGCCCCACAGCGCGCCCAGTTCGCGCAGGGCGTCGTCCTGCGTGGACAGCGCCAGCGCCGTGGCCGGCACGCTCGCCTTCGCGGGCACAGCCTGCGCCTTCATCGCGACGGCGGCCGGTGCCGGCGCAGGACGATGCGGCACCGCCTGCCACGCCGCCGCGCTGAGCGCGGCACCGGCCAGCACGCCGCCGGCCACGAACGGCCAGCGCAGCGGCTTGCGCGGCCCGCCGGCCGCCGCCACATCGTCGCCCGCGAATACCTCGCGGGCAGCGCGGCGCAGGATCGCCGGCGTGACGTCGCGGCTGTTCTCGACATAGGCGCCGAGCAGCGCGCGGTCGCACAGCAGGTTGATGCGGCGCGGGACGCCGCCCGTCAGCCGGTGGATCGACGGCGCCAGCGTGGCGGGGACCGGCCCCGCGTCCTGCACGCCCGCGACGGCCAGGCGGTGCGCGACATACGCGGCCGTTTCCGCGGCGGACAACGGGCCGAGGTGGTAGCGGGCGATGACGCGCTGGGCCAGCTGCTCGAGTTCCGGCCGCGCGAGCATCGTGCGTAGTTCCGGCTGGCCGATCAGGATGATCTGCAGGAGCTTGCGCTCGCTGGTCTCCAGGTTCGTCAGGAGACGCAGCTGCTCCAGCACCTGGGCCGACAGGTTCTGCGCCTCGTCGATCACGAGCACGTTGTTGTGGCCTTGCGCGTGGCTGTCGAGCAGGTAGGCGTTGATGGCATCCACGTAGGCCTTCACCCCGGCCGCGGAAGCGACCCGGATGCGGAATTCGTCGCAGATGGTCTGCAGCAATTCCTCGACCGTCAGCTTCGGGTTGAAGATATAGGCCAGGCGGCAGTCGTCCGGCACCTGCTCGATGAAGCAGCGGCACACGGTCGTCTTGCCGGCGCCGATCTCGCCGGTGAGCAGCACGAAGCCGCCCCCGCTGCCTATCCCGTACAACAGGTGCGCGAGCGCCTCGCGATGGCGTTCGCTCATGAACAGGTAGCGCGGATCGGGCGCAATCGAAAACGGCGCCTGCTTTAAGTGGAAATAATTTGTGTACATGCCAATACCAAAAGCTTACCGGCGCGGCGGCAGCGGTTTGAACTTCGCGCAGTATATTTTGCTTTTGGCATTGTAGTAAGCGATCGTGCTGCCGGGGACGGATACGCGCAAAGGGTAAGGCGACGCATCGGCGGCCTGGTGGCGCACGCCGGCCGCCTTGCGGACAGCCTGTTCCAGCTCGTCCGGCGGCACGTCGGCGACGGCGCCCACGAACACCCATTCGCTCGTGTCGTCGCTGACCATCACCTCGGTGACGGGCGCGCCCCACAAGGTTGTCTCGCCCGTGCGGAACCAGTACGCCCCGCCCTCGTGCTTGTAGGCCGGGCCGAAATGGGTTTTCAGCCAGTCATGGAAATACTTGTTGTCGAGATGGTCGTGGCACAGCAGCGCCGCGCCGATCACGGGACCGAACGTGGACGGTTGATTGTCCTGGGTCTGCGCATGCGCGGGACCGGCGAACGCCAGCGCGGCAACCAGCGCGGCGGCCGGCGGCCCTACAATTTTCCCAACCATGCGCGGTTGGCGGCGATCTTCGCCTTCACCGAGGCCGGCAGCGCCTCGTAACAGCCCGGATGCTGCTTGAGCGCGTGCTCGCGCACTTCCTTTTCCATGCCGTTGACGATGAATATGTAGACGGAGGCACCATCCGCATTCTTGCGGGTGCCCATGTAGCGAATCACGATGATCTCCTTGACGTGGCACCCATTATGACATTCGCCCTCCGTTCCGGCCACGGCCGGGCCCAGGCGTGCGTCAGGATCGGGGACTTGTAATGGCCCGGTAAGCGCCGTCGTTGCGCTCCAGCCACATCTCCAGCAGGTCGCGGTTGTCATGCTGCCAAGGGTGGAAGCGCGGCGACAGGTAGTGCAGCGCCGGGCGCACCAGTGCCCACGCCAGGCCGCGCCGGCCGAACCAGCTGCGCGCGGCGCTGGTCCACGTGCGCAGGGCGAACAACCGGCCGTCGCGGCGCAGGTTGTGGGCCGTCTGCTGGAAGGTGTCGAGCCAGAACACGACGCTCACGTGCAGGTACCACAGCACCCGCTTCGCATACCCGCCGCCGGCCGCGCGGTAGACGTCGTAGGCGACCGCCTTGTGCTCGGTCTCCTCCGCCGCATGCCACGACCACAGCACGCGCAGGGGCGGTTCCGCGTCTTCCAGCCAATGCGGATTGCGCAGCACGTAGTCGGCCAGCATCGCCGTGTAGTGTTCCAGCGCGCACGTGATGGCCAGGCGGTCCGCGACGGGCAGCTGCGCCGTGAACCCCACCCGGCGCAGCATGCGCGGTTCCAGTGTGTACGGATACCCCTGGCGCGCCAGTTCCGCGTTGACCTGCTCGTGCACGAAGCGGTGGCTCGCTTCCTGGCCGACGAAGGCCTTCACGTCGGCGCGCAGGACGGGATCCCGGATCGCTTCCGGCGGCACGGCGCGCACGCTGTCGATGAACATCTGCTCGCCGAGCGGGAAACTCATCGACAGGGCATTCATGAACGCGGTGCGCCACGCATCGCCGCCCAGCCACCAGCGGCCGAAACCGCGCGACAGGTCGACGTTCAGCTTGCGGACGGTCAGCATGGGAGCCTCCGAAACAGACATTGGATCATGTCACACTATCACGAACGGCGCGCACGTAGTCGAGGATGTCTTCGAAACGGACGAATCTGGAACAAGCTCGTCAAATAACCACCCTGGAGACCGTCGCCCCCGCGGAGGCGGGGGCCTAATCTGGCGGTGCCGCACTGCAGGCAGAATTGGGTTCCCGCCTCCGCGGGAACGACGAGGTGGCGGCCGTCTACTCCAGGTTTTCCGCAGCCTGCCCCCCGTTTTCGCGCATTCGTCGAAATGCGGCTGCGCCGGCGCCCTGCCTGCCGTATCGTGCAATCTCCCGGCGCTGCCGCAGACAACAACGACGACACCATGAAAACCGCCCTCAAGCTCACCGTCCTGGCCGCCGCGCTCGCGGCCGGCGCCCTCGTCACGACACCTGCCTCGTTCGCCCAGCCGCAGGATGCCGGCAATGCCGTCGCCACCGAGCAGCGCGCGGTATCGGCGTTCAGCGCGATCGAGCTGGCGGGCCCGTACCACGTCGTCATCGATGCCCAGGCAAAGCCGTCGCTGGAACTGAGCGGCGAGCGCAAGCAGCTGGCCGAGATCGAGACCGTCGTGCGCGGCGATACGCTCGTCGTGCGGCCCGTGCAGCGCAACGGTTTCTTCTTCAACTTCGGCAAGCGCCGCGAGACGGTCACCGTCCGCATCGGCGCGGCCGCGCTGAAACGCCTGACGGTGGCGGGCAGCGGCGACGTCGAGATCGACCACATCAAGGGCGACAGTTTTACCCTGGCCGGCAACGGCCCCGGCGACGTCCGCGCGAGCGGCGCCGTGCGCCAGCTGACCGTCACGTCCAGCGGCAGCGGCGACCTGGAACTGCATCATCTGAAAGCCGCCGACGTCGACCTGACGCTGAACGGTCCCGGCGACGTGGAGCTGGCCGACGTGAGCGGCACGCTGGCCGTGCAGGCGGCCGGTTCCGGCGACCTGGAAGCGGATGGCCTGCGCGCCGGCAAAGTCACGGCACGCATGCGCGGGCCGGGCAACGTCAAGCTCTCGGGCAGCGCGCGCGAACTGGACCTCGAGATGTCCGGCTCGGGCGACTTCGAAGGCTGCGACCTGCGCATCGACGGCGGCGCGCGCAGCGTGCAGCGCGGGCCGGGCAATGCGTGCCTCACGGGCGCGATCCGCAAGTTCGACGGCGAAGTGGACGGCTCCGGCGAACTCGCCGTGCGCGGCCTGCAGGCCGGGACGGCGCAGCTGCGCATGAACGGACCGGGCAACGTCGCGCTGGCCGGCACGGTGGGCGACCTGGCCGTGGAAGTCGCCGGCTCGGGCGACCTCGATGCGGCCGGCCTCAAGGCGGGCAAGGCGACGGTGCGCGGCCGCGGTCCGGGCGGCGTCACGCTGGCGAACGTGGGCGACACGCTGGACGCGGCCCTGTCCGGCTCCGGCGGCCTGAAGGCGAGCATGTCCGGCAAGCGCCTGCTGTTGCGGATGAACGGGCCGGGCGATGCCCGCATCGATGGGAGTGTCGCGCAGGTCGACGCGCAGATCGCGGGTTCGGGCAGCCTCGATGGCCACGGCCTGACGGCGGGTCACGCCGACATCGTCGTGCACGGACCGGGCACCGCATCGGTCAACGTGGTGGACAAGAACGACCGCGCGGACACGAAGACCGTCGCGCGCGGCCAGCTGCTGCTCGTCGACCGCAGCGGTTCGCGCACGGCCCGGTAAGGAGTCGCCATGCTGTCCATGCTCACCCGTCTGAAGCGCCGCCTTGCCCCCGCCGTCCGCGTGTTCCCGGACTGCTTCGTCGCCTTTGATGCGGCCGTGCCGTGGGACGACGTGAGCCGCGTGCTGGCCTATGCGGACGAGGACGGCATGCGCATCGAGGTGCGGGCCGCGCATCTCGACGAAGCGATCATCCTGGTCGAGACGCAGCCCGGCTTCGACGCCTTCGTGCGCATGGCCGACCGCCGGTTGACCTTCCCGCTCGCGTGGTGGGAAGGGTTGCCGCGCACGCTCCGCGTGGTGCTGTTCGAGGCCGCGTTGCGCGAAGTCCATCGCGACCGGACGCATTCCGCGCCCCGCACCGCCCACGGCTGAACGCCCCATCCTTGTGCTAATGTAGCGGCGCCGCCCCCGACACGCCAAGGACCCCGATGACGTCACGCCTGCTTCGCCTCGCTCCCCTCCTCAGCGCGCTGGCGCTCGCAGGTATATCCCGTGCGCAGACGGCCCCGCAATATCCCGACCTTCCTTCCGAGACCCCGGCCGAATTCAAGGCGCCCGACGCCGGCTTCAACTACGTCAAGCGCACGGTGATGATCCCGATGCGCGACGGGACGAAGCTGAACACGATCGTCATCGTGCCGAAGGGCGCGCAGAATGCACCGATCCTGCTGACGCGCACGCCGTACGACGCGTCCAGCCTCGTGAACCATGCGGACAGCTCGGACCTCGAGACGATCCTGACGGGCTACGACAACGCGGCCGACGTCATCGCCGGCGAAGGCTACATCCGTGTCGTGCAGGACGTGCGCGGCAAGTACGGGTCGGAGGGCGACTACGTGATGAACCGTCCGCTGCATGGCCCGCTGAATCCGACGCCCGTCGACCACTCGACCGACACGTACGACACGATCGAATGGCTGACGAAGAACGTCCCGGAGACGAACGGCCGCGTGGGCATCATCGGCATTTCGTACGACGGCTTCCTGCCGCTGATGGCGCTCGTGAATCCGCATCCGGCGCTGAAGGTCGCGGTGCCGATGAATCCGATGGTGGACGGCTGGATGGGCGACGACTGGTTCCACAACGGCGCCTTCCGGCAGATCAATATGTCGTACGTCCTCGAGCAGGTCGTCACGCGCGCCAACACGGTCAAATGGCCCGTCACGAACTGGGACGACTACGACATGTACCTGCGCGCCGGTTCCGCCGGCGCGCTGGGCCGCGAACGGGGCCTGGAACAGAGCGGCTTCTGGAACAAGCTCGTCGCACATCCGGCGTACGACGACTTCTGGCGCCAGCAGGCGATGGACAAGATCCTCGCCCGTCAGCCCGTGACGGTGCCGACCCTGCTCGTGCACAGCTACTGGGACGCGGAAGACATTTACGGCGCCATCGCCGTGTGGAAGGCGATCAAGCCGCACGACACGGGCAACAACGTGTTCCTGTCGCTGGGCCCGTGGTCGCACGGCGGCGCGATCGGCGACGGCAGCACGCTCGGCACCCTGAAGTTCGGCAGCGACACGGCCTTGTACTGGCGCCAGCAAGTGTTAAAACCGTTCCTCGCGCGCTACCTGAAGGGCGATGCGGGCGTGCCCGCGATTCCGACGGTGACCGCGTTCGAGACCGGTACGAACAAGTGGCGCACCCTGCCCGCCTGGCCGGGCGGCGCCATCGAACCCGTCGCACTGCGCCTGGGCGCCAACCAGAAGGCCGTGCTCGGCGGCGCGGCGGATGCGAAGGGCTACGACGAATACGTGTCCGATCCGGCGAAGCCCGTGCCGTTCCGCCAGCGCCCGATCCCGCCGTACGGCTACGACGAAGCGAAGGGCCAGACGTGGCCGCGCTGGCTCGTCGACGACCAGCGCGAGGCGTCGGGCCGCACGGACGTCGCGACGTTCGTGTCCGACGTGCTCACGGCGCCCGTCAAGATCAGCGGCGAGCCGGTCGCGCACCTCGTCGCGTCGACGAGCGGCACCGATTCGGACTGGGTCGTGAAACTGATCGACGTGTACCCGGACCAGGTGGGCAGCCAACCCGCGCTGGGCGGCTACCAGCTGATGGTGGCCGGCGACATCTTCCGCGGCCGCTACCGCGACGGCTTCGATACGCCGAAAGCGCTGGCGCCGAACAAGGCGTTGGCGTACCGCTTCGGCCTGCCGACGGCGAACCACGTGTTCCTGCCCGGCCACCGCATCATGGTGCAGGTGCAGTCGAGCTGGTTCCCGCTGTACGACCGCAATCCGCAGACGTTCGTGCCGAACATCTTCATCGCCCAGCCGGGCGACTACCGCAAGGCCACGCAGCGCATCTACCACAGCAGCTACGTCGAACTGCCCCTCGTGAAAGCGGCGCCATGAATGGTGACGTGAACCGCGGCCTGCGCACCTGGCACGGCAGCTGCCACTGCGGCGCCGTGCGCTTCGCCGCGGACATCGATTTTTCGCGCGGTACGATCCGCTGCAACTGCTCGCTATGCACCAAGCAGCGCAACTGGGCCGCGATCGTGCCCGCGGCCGCGTTCCGCCTGCTGGCGGGCGACGGTGCGCTGACGGAATACCGCTGCAACACGCGCATAGAGCGCCACCTGTTCTGCGCCGCGTGCGGCATCCGGCCGTTCGGCACGGGCACGTCGCCGCGCTGGGGCGATTACGTCGCAGTGAGCGTACACTGCCTGGACGACCTGCCGGCCGACGCACGCGAGGCGCTCCCCGTCACGTACCTGAACGGGCGCGACGACGACTGGAATCGCCCGCCAACCGACGTGCGCAATATATAATCCCATTTTTTCGAAGAAATCCTTCTGTTTACTTCGCTTTTTCAAGATCTGTCATTGTCCTATCCTCTTGCCTTGACAACGGCCGTCCCGGCCGCGATTCTTGTTATTGATGAGAGACGACCATGAAACGCATCGTGCTATTCCTTGCCACTAACCTCGCCATCATGCTCGTGCTGGGTATCACGGCGAGCCTGCTGGGCGTTAACCATTACCTGACGGCGAAGGGCCTGAACCTCGGCGCCCTGCTCGCCTTCGCCGGCTTGATGGGCTTCGGCGGTGCCTTCATTTCGCTGTGGATGTCGAAGCCGATCGCGAAATGGACCACGGGTGCGCGCGTCATCGCGCAAGCCTCCAACCCCACCGAGCGCTGGCTGCTCGACACCGTCGCGCGCCAGGCGCAGAAGGCCGGCATCGCCATGCCGGAAGTCGCGATCTACGAAGGCGCGCCGAACGCGTTCGCCACCGGCGCGACGAAGAACGCGTCGCTCGTCGCCGTGTCGACGGGCCTCTTGACGTCGATGACGCACGATGAAGTGGAAGCGGTGCTCGCGCACGAAGTGGCGCACGTCGCGAACGGCGACATGGTGACGCTCACCCTGATCCAGGGCGTGGTGAACACGTTCGTGATCTTCCTGGCGCGCGTCGTCGCGTATGCCGTCGACCAGTTCCTGCGCCGCGACGGCGAAGAGCGCGGCCCCGGCATCGCGTTCACGATCACGTCGGTCGTGTGCGACCTGCTGTTCGGCCTCGCGGCCAGCATGATCGTGGCCTGGTTCTCGCGCCAGCGCGAATACCGTGCCGACCGCGGCGCCGCGCAGATCATGGGCACGCCCCGTCCGATGATCGCCGCGCTCCGCCGCCTGGGTGGCATCGACCATGCCGACCTGCCGAAGAACCTGGCCGCATCGGGTATCGCCGGCGGCGGCGTGCTGGCCCTGTTCAGCAGCCACCCGTCGTGCGAGGACCGCATCGCGGCCTTGCAGCAGGCATGACGGACCGGCGCGCATCCAGGCTCCTGTTGCCGGCGCTGTTCGCGCTGGCGCTGGCCGTCCTCCTGCAGCACTTCCTGGGCGCGCTGGCCTGGGCCGGACTGCTCGCCGTCATCACCTGGCCCGCGCACCTCGAACTGCAGCGCCGCGGCTGGCCGCCTTTCGCCAGCGCGGCCTGCCTCGTGGGCCTGCTGATCCTCGGGTTCGTCGGTCCTGGGATCCTGTTGCTGAATACGCTGGGCGGCGAACTGGCCGGCGTGCAGCGCCTCCTTGCCCGCGCCAACGAGACGGGCATCCCCGTCCCCGCCTGGATCGCGCACCTGCCGCTCGTGGCCGAACACGCGGTCCAGTGGTGGAACGAACACCTTGCCCAGCCCGGCGGCCTGAATCGCCTCGTCGGCAGCGCTGCCGGCGACTTCGCCCCGCAGGTGACGGGCGCCGCGCGCCTGTGGGGCTCGACCATCCTCGCGAACGCGCTGTACCTGTTCCTGGCCCTTCTGACCCTGTTCGTGCTGTACCTGCACGGCCCCGCCGCCATCCGCCACGTCGACACGGCGGGCCTGCGCGCGCTGCCGCGCCAGTATCCGATGCTGCGCCGCGTGTTCCCGCTGTCCGTGCGCGGCACGGCGCTGGGCCTCGTCTCCGTCGCCATCCTGGAAGGCTGCGTGCTCGGCGGGGCCTACGCCATCGCGGGCGCGCCGGCGCCGGCGCTGCTGGGCGTGCTCACGGGGTATTTCGCGCTCGTGCCGGGCGGCGCGCCGCTGTCGTTCTCGCTCGTCTCGCTGCTGCTGCTGGGCCAGGGCCATTCCGGCGCCGCG
>Ga0187844_10000512_pt1 | contig 30383 bp, 29 predicted proteins | sample SpaLakP09_SKY_50_FD_134517 | JGI IMG/M metagenome (GOLD analysis project Ga0187844, IMG submission 134517) | Oligotrophic lake water microbial communities from Sparkling Lake, Wisconsin, USA - SP09_SKY_50 | ecosystem: Environmental > Aquatic > Freshwater > Lake | place: USA: Sparkling Lake... | reverse complement strand
GCCGTAGCTCATCAGCACGTAGTTGCCGACCCAGACCTCGACCTGAGCGCCGGTGATCGGGTGGGTGACGAACAGGCCCGTGGGCACGCCCTTCTTGTCCTGCGTGGCCAGCTCGGCCTCGGTGGTGCCGCCGGCCTTGCATTCCTCGATGAAAGCGGCCACTTCCGGCTTGTCCTTCGCCGCGATGGTGGCCAGCGGGTGTTCCGGCGCCACGGCGCAGAAGGTCACGCCCATGATGGTGTCGGCGCGGGTCGTGAACACCCACAGCCGGCCGCCACCGCCTTCGATCGTGTGGGGGAAGGCGAAGCGCACGCCCTGGCTCTTGCCTATCCAGTTCTCCTGCATCAGCCGCACGCGCTCGGGCCAGCCGCTGAGGTAGTTCGGGTCTGAAGGATCAGCGACCGCTGACAGCAGCTCTTCGGCGTACTGCGTGATCTTCAGGTAATAGCCCGGGATCTCGCGCTTCTCCACCAGCGCGCCCGAGCGCCAGCCGCGGCCGTCGATGACCTGCTCGTTGGCCAGCACGGTCTGGTCCACCGGGTCCCAGTTGACGACCTGCGTGCGGCGCTCGGCGATGCCCTTCTCCAGCATCTTCAGGAACAGCCACTGGTTCCACTTGTAGTAGCTGGGCTGGCAGGTCGCGACCTCGCGGCGCCAGTCGATGGCGAGGCCCATGGCCTGCATCTGGCCCTTCATGTGGGCGATGTTGGAGTAGGTCCACTGTGCGGGCGGCAGCTTGCCCTTCATCGCGGCGTTCTCGGCCGGCAGACCGAAGGCGTCCCAGCCCATGGGCATGAGGACGTTGTAGCCCTTCATGCGCAGCTGGCGGGCCAGCATGTCGTTGATCGTGTAGTTGCGCACATGGCCCATGTGCAGCTTGCCCGAGGGGTAGGGCAGCATGGAGCAGGCGTAGAAGTGCGGCTTGCTCGCGTCCTCGGTGACGCGGTAGGCATCGCGCTCCGTGCAGTAGGCACGGGCGGCGGCTCTGATTTCGTTTGGGTTGTAGCTGGGCGCTTCGGTCTTGGCGTTCATGCGCCAAATTGTAGGTGGCCCCTCTCGAGGGTCAGGGCGCCGACGCCGCTGCCTGCGCCACGAAGGCGATGCGGTTCAGCCCGGCGGCCTGCACCCAGCCGATCAGTTCGGCCACCTGGCCGTAGGGCACGGCGCGGTCGGCGCGCAACTGCACTTCCATCTGCGTGTTGGCGCGTCCCAGTTCGTTGATGCGCTGCTGGAAGGCTTTTGCGTCCAGTTCGTCCTCGCCCAGGTGCAGCTTGCCGTCCGGCGTGATGGCCACGGCGATGAAGCTGGGCGCGTCGCTGGGCGTCGCCGCCTCGCTCTTGGGCAGGTCCAGGCGCAGCGAAGCAGTCATCAAGGGCGCCGTGATCATGAAGATGACCAGCAGCACCAGCATGACGTCGATGAGCGGCGTCATGTTGATGTCGCTCATGGGGCGAGCGGCGTCGGTTCGTTCGAGCCGGCCAAACGCCATCAGTCGTGGTCCAGCAACTCACGCAGGTCGTGCGCGAAACCTTCCAGATCGGCTTCGCAAGCTGCAACCAGCTTGCCGAAGACGTTGTAGGCGAGGACCGCCGGGATTGCGACCGCGAGGCCGGCGGCCGTCATGATCAGCGCCTCGCCGACCGGGCCGGAAATCTTCTCGATGGTGATGTTGCCGGCCGCTGAGATGCTGCCCAGCGCGTGATAGATGCCCCAGACGGTGCCGAACAGGCCCACGAAGGGGGCGGTGGCGCCGATGGAAGCCAGCAGCACCTGGCCGAACTGCAGCTTGGCCAGCACCGCGTGCAGCGCGTCGCGCAGGCGGCGGGTCAGGCGGGATTCACGCTTGCCGGCGGCGTCCAGCGTGGCTGCGCGGGTCTCGGCCGTGGCTGCGTCGAGCAGCGGCAGCAGGAGGCCTTCGGTGTCGAAGCTCTGCAGTGCGCTGCGGCCTTCAGGCACGCGCGCTGCAGCCCAGAAGGCCGGCACGGCGCGCACGAGGCCACGGCGCGCGCGGCGCAGCAGCCAGGTCTTCCACAGGATCAGCGCCCAGGCACTGACCGACATGGCCAGCAGCAGCAGCGCGACTGCGCGGCCGACGAGGTCGCTCTGGCCCCAGAAGTCCGCAAAGCCGCCCATGTCAGGCGAAACCCAGCACGTCGTTCATGCCGAACAGGCCCGTCTTCTGCCCGACCAGGAAGCGCGCGCAACGCAGGCTGCCCTGGGCGTAGATGGTGCGGTTGGTGGCCTTGTGGCTGACCTCGATGCGCTCGCCGATGCCGGCGAACAGCACGGTGTGGTCGCCGATGATGTCGCCGCCGCGTACGGTGGCGAAGCCGATGGTCGACGGGTCGCGCTGCCCGGTGACGCCTTCACGGCCGTAGATGGCGCATTGCTTGAGGTCACGGCCGAGCGCGTCGGCGACGACCTGGCCCATCTGCAGCGCGGTGCCGCTGGGCGCGTCCACCTTCATGCGGTGGTGGGCCTCGACGATCTCGATGTCATAGCCCTCGTTCAGCGCCCGTGCCGCCATGTCGAGCAGTTTGAGCACGACGTTGACGCCGACGCTCATGTTGGGCGCGAAGACGATGGCTGTGCGTTCGGCGAGCTTGGCGAGTTCAGCCTTCTGAGCGGCGTCGAAACCGGTGGTGCCGACGACCGCCTTGACGCCCAGATCGGCGCAGATGGCCAAGTGCTCCAGCGTCGCCTCGGGGCGGGTGAAGTCGATCAGCACGTCGGCGCCGGCCAAGCCAGCGCGGACGTCGTCGCCCTTGTCGAGCGTCACATGCAGCGTGCAGTCCTCGGCGGCTTCGACGGCCTCGATGAGCATCTTGCCCATGCGGCCCGAGGAGCCCGTGATGGCAACCTTGATCAAGAACCGGCTCCCACCTTGGCGTCCAGCGGCGGATAGGTGCGGCCGGGCGCCGGGCCTTCTGCGGCAGCCGTCGGCGCGGCGTCGGTGCTGCGCTTGGGCGGCGGCAGCGCGTTGCGCTCGGCCTCGGTCAGCTCCAGCTTGGGCTGCTTGCTGCCGGGCTTGAAGGTGTTCACCGAGGCGACGAACTCGTTCTCGGTGGGCAGGTCGTCGGGCGCGGTCAGGACCTTGAGCTTGTCACCGTCGAACTCCGCGACGACGAGGCGCTGCTGTGGCGTGGCGCCCTGGCGGCGAATGGTGAAGGGGTAGTCCCAGCGCGATTCGTGGAAGACGTCGGTCAGCAGCGGCGAGCCAAGCAGGTCGCGCACCTGGGCCTTGGGCATGCCGGGCTTGACGCGGGCGACCATCTCCTTGGTCAGCACATTGCCCTGCACCACCTCGACGCGGTAGGGCGTCACGAAGCCCAGCACCTTTTCGCCGGTGATGGTTGGCAGGGAGGGCATGTAGGAGCAGCCGCCAAGCAGCGCAATCAGCGGGAGAGAGGCAAGCAGGGGACGCATGGGCGGCTGTACAGAGGGCAGAAGGCGCCTGCCGAAGGTTCGGCTGGCTATGATCGGCAGATTCTAGCGGGGCCACTTATGGGCCTCGGTCCACGCGCCATGCCCTCTTCCGTCAAAGACCAGACCAGCGACATCAAGAACAGCGGCCTCAAGGCGACGCTGCCGCGCATCAAGATCCTGGAGATCTTTCAGCGCACGCAGCAGCGGCACATGACGGCCGAAGATGTCTACAAGGCTTTGCTCGGCGAGGGCGCCGACATCGGCCTGGCGACGGTCTACCGCGTGCTGCAGCAGTTTGAGCAGGCCGGCCTGCTCAGCCGCAACCATTTCGAGACCGGCAAGGCCGTCTACGAGCTCAACGAGGGACACCACCATGACCACCTCGTCTGCCTGAACTGCGGCAAGGTCGAGGAGTTCTTCGACCCTGGTATCGAGGAACGCCAGCACGCCATCGCAACCGAGCGTGGCTTCCAGTTGCAGGAGCACTCGCTGGCGCTGTACGCGACCTGCACGAAGACCGACTGCCCGAACAAGAGCTAGCGAGGCCAGCGCCTTCAGTCCATCGAGCCGCTGTCGATGGCGCGCTGATGGCGCTCGACGAATTCCTTGTAGGTATCGATGCCGCGCAGCTGCAGGATGGTATTGCGCACGGCGGCCTCCACCAGCACGGCCAGGTTGCGGCCGGCGTCCACGGCGATGACGACCTTGCGCACCGGCATGCCCAGCACGTCCTCGTGCAGGGGCTCGTAGGGCAGGCGCTCGAAGTCGCGCTCCATCGTCTCCTTGCGCACCAGGTGGACGATGAGCTTCAGGCGCATCTTGCGGCGCACCGCGGTCTCGCCAAAGATGGCCTTGATGTCCAGCAGACCGATGCCGCGCACTTCCAGCAGGTTGAGCAGCAGGTCCGGGCAGCGGCCCTCGATGGCGGTCTGGGCGATGCGGAAGAAGTCGACTGCATCGTCGGCCACCAGGCCATGTCCGCGCGAGATCAGTTCCAGGCCAAGCTCACTCTTGCCCAGGCCCGATTCGCCCGTCAGCAGCACGCCCAGGCCAAGGATGTCCATGAACACGCCGTGGCGGGTCGTCCGGTTGGCAAACAGCTGGGACAAGTAGCCGCGCACCAGGTCGATGACGTGGCCGGCGGATTCCTTGGTTCGGAACAGAGGAATCTCGGCGCGGTCGCACATGGCGATGAGGCGTGGCGGCGGCGTCGTGTCGTCGGCCACGATGATGACCGGTGGCTCCAGCGTGACGATGCGCGAGATGCGGCGGTCCTGGACGTCGTTGCCCTCCTGATTCAGGTAGGCCACCTCGCGTCGGCCGACGATCTGGACGCGGTAGGGATGGATGTAGTTCAGGTAGCCGACCAGGTCGGCCGCGCTCTGCGCATCGCGCACGGCGGCCTCGTCGAAGCGGCGTTCCGGGTGGCCGTGGCCGGCGATCCATTCCCAGCGAAGAGCTTCGCGGTGCTCTTCAAACAACCGCTCGGCGCTGATGGAGGTCGGTTTCAAATTGGAGCGTCGGTCGTCAGGGTTTACGCGAAGCGCCGATCAGCGGCATCAGGCGACGGACTTGAGCGGCTCCCAGGATGCGATCAGCTTGTGCAGCGTCGCAGCCTCGGGTTCGGTCTTGAGCTGCTCGCGCAGTTCACGGTCGGACAGCATCTCGGCGATCTCGGACAGGATTTCCAGGTGGCGCTGCGTGGCCGCCTCGGGCACGAGCAGGAAGATCAACAGGCCGACGGGTTCGTCGTCGGGTGCGTCGAACGCGATGGGCTGCTGAAGGCGCAGCACGGCGGCCAGCGGATTCTTCAGGCCCTTGACGCGGCCATGCGGGATGGCGACGCCATGGCCGAGGCCGGTCGAACCTAGGCGCTCGCGGGCGAACAGGTTGTCGGTGACCAGCGCGCGGGCCATCTGGTGGTGGTTTTCAAACAGCAGGCCGGCGTGTTCGAAGGCGCGCTTCTTGCTGGACGCATCCACGTTCACCAACACGTTGTCGGCAGGCAGGATGGCGGCGAGACGGTTCATGGGCAGTAGCCAGGCGTCGGGGGCGCCTGGTGGGCGCGGCCGCAGCCGGGTGAGTGGGTCATTCAGAGTCGCAGATTATGGAACTGCGGACCGTTTTGGGGTGAGGGGGCGATCCTGGAGGTGTGCAAAAGGCCGCCGCTCACCCCCGAATGCGGGTTTTTGCGGCACTGCAGCAACAACCGATTGCTGCGGCAAGGCGCCGATTGCGCATCGCAAAAAGCGAAAGCGGCCCGAAGGCCGCTTGAAGGACTATCCGACCGGGTTTAGCGGGCGGGCACCTCAAGGCGCTTGGCCGAGGCGTGGTGGTGGTCCTGCACCTTGTCCTTGTGACGGCAGACCTGGCGATCCAGCTTGTCCATCAGTTGGTCGATGGCGGCGTAGAGGTCCTCATGGGACTGCTCCACGAAGATGTCGCGGCCCTTGACATGCAGCGTGACTTCGGCGCGCTGCCGACGGTCCTTTTCCTTTTGCTTTTCTACGGTCAGCAGGACGTTGATGTCAACGACCTGGTCAAAGTGGCGGGTCACGCGATCCAGCTTGGTGAGCACGTACTCGCGCAGCGCTGGGGTGACTTCGAGATGATGGCCACTGATCGTCAGATTCATAAAGCTTCCTTTCACAGGAATGGGTCGGAACAAACGGAACCAGAAAACTGAGGAAAGTTGCGGGTGGGAAGAGCTGTTTAAAAGGTAGCTGAGGTGGGTGGGAGTGGGGAATCGACGAAGCCAGTTTGCGCGCGAAGCGGCTGCGTGACAAGGGGATGACGGTCAGCTTTTGTGGCCATGCGAGCCTCGTTTCTGCGCCTTCTTTCACGTCTTGTGCCGGTGCAATAATCTGCGGCTATTCCCTCTACGGAGCCATTCTTGGACAGCGATCACCCTCGGTGACCGTCCACTCCCGCAACGTGCGTTGACCAACGCGCCCCGCCCGGAGTGAGACGGTTGAACTGAATCCCGCCACCCCGGACGGCGCCCCGCGTCGTCTTTGTTCCTGTAGCCAGCGCTGCTGGAGACGATGCATGCTGAATGTGTTCACGCTGGATAACGGCCGCCTAAAGGGCGGACTGTTCCAGGAAGAAATCGAAACCGCCGAGGACCTGGCCCAGTCGCGCCCGATCTGGGTCGACCTGGAGAGCCCGAGCGTGGAAGAAAAAGGCTGGATCCGCGACCGCTTCGGGTTGACCATCCCTGAGGACATCGTCGACGAGGACCTGTAGGAATCGGCGCGTTTCTACGAGGAAGACAACGGCGAGCTGCACATCCGCTCCGACTTTCTCATCGAGGGCGACGAGTCGGGCGAGGGCAAGCCGGCGCGTAACGTGCGTGTGGCGTTCATCCTGTTCAACAACGTGCTGTTCTCCATCCACAACGAGGACCTGCCGGTGTTCCGCCTGCTGCGCTTGCGGGCGAGGCGCATCCCGGCGTTGATCGAGGATGCCAAGGACGTGCTGCTCAAGCTCTACGACGCCGACGCGGAATACTCGGCCGATGTGCTGGAGGGCATCTACGACAAGCTCGAAGCGGTCAGCGTGCGCGTGCTGAAGAGCGAGGTGACCGACGCCGAGGCCGGCGAGGTGCTGTCTGCCATCGCCCGCGAGGAGGACTTGAACGGCCGCATCCGCCGCAACGTGATGGACACGCGCCGCGCGGTCAGCTTCATGATGCGCAGCCGCATGCTCAACGCCGAGCAGTTCGAGGAGTCGCGCCAGATCCTGCGCGACATCGATTCGCTCGACTCGCACACAGCCTTCCTGTTCGACAAGATCAACTTCCTGATGGACGCCACGGTCGGCTTCATCAACATCAACCAGAACAAGATCATCAAGATCTTCTCGGTGGCGAGCGTGGCCCTGCTGCCGCCGACGCTGATCGCGTCGATCTACGGCATGAACTTCCAGCACATGCCGGAGCTGTCTTCGCGATGGGGCTATCCGTTTGCGTTGGTGCTGATGCTGCTGTCGGTGGCGGCACCCTTCATCTACTTCCGCCGCAAGGGCTGGTTGCGATAGACCACCCCTACGCGCTTCGCGCGCCCCTCAAGGGGCACTGCCAGTGGCCCGGCAAAGCCGGTTCCACGGCAGTAGCGCGGCAAGGCACTACGACGCGCGAAGTCGACGTTTGATCAGACGCATCAGCGCGCCGAGCACCGGCAGCTTCTCGTAGAGCTCCTCGGCGGCGTCCCAGTAGTCGCGGTGGCTGATGACGAGGCCGGCGGCGTTGAAGCGCAGGTGGCTGGCGCCGCGGATGACCAGGTCGCCGGCGTGGAAGTCCCAGCCCAGAAAGCATTGGTCGCCTTCGACTAGGGCGTCGTTGACGACGAAGCGCGGGGCCTTCACCGTCTCGAACATGTGTTCGAAGACGCGCTTCACGGCCGCGCGGCCGCTGACGTCGTTGAAGGGGTCCTTGAAGCGGCAGTCGCGGGCGTAGAGGGCGACGAGGGCGTCCAGGTTGTCGGGCCGCAGTGACTCGTACTGCGCGATCAGCGCCGCAGCGCGCGGGTCGGCATGGGTCATCGGTTGGCCTTGCTGACGAGCTTGAAGTAGGCGCTGTCGCCCAGCAGGCGCAGCGCCTTCATCAGCCGCGTGAAGCGCTTGGGAAAGTGGATCTCGAACTCCCCCGCCGCCCACCCGGCCAACATGGCGTGGGCGGCCTGCTCCGGGCTGATCTCGGCGGGCATCTTGAAGTCGTTCTGCGCCGTCATGGGCGTGGTCACGAAGCCGGGGTGGATGACCGACACGCCGATGCCGCGCGGGTGCAGGTCCAGGTAGAGCGCCTCGGCCAGATGCGTCAGTGCCGCCTTGCTCGGGCCGTAAGCCAGCGCCTTGGGCAGGCCGCGGTAGCCGGCCACGCTGGAGACCAGGCTGAGGTGGCCCCGCCCGGCGGCCAGCAGCGGCGGGAGCAGCGCGTCGAGCAGGTTCAGCGCGCCGACCAGATTGATGTCGAGGTGGCGGCGCGCGTCGGCCAGATCGAAGCTCGTCGCCGCCATCGGCCGGTAGTAGCCGGCGCAATAGACGCACAGGTCGGGCACGCCGATCTGCGCCACGGCTGCGTGCAGCGCTGCCACGTCCATCACGTCCAGCGCCAGCGCGTGGCTGCCGGGGTGCAGGGCCGTGAACTCATTGAGCAGCGCCGCCTGGCGCGCCGACACGATGACGCGTGCGCCGGCCGCGTGCAGCGCGCTGGCCGTCGCGCGGCCGATGCCGCTCGACGCGCCGATCAGCCAGACCGTCTTGCCCTGCCAGTCGCGCAGTCGCGGGTTGAGGCTCATTGGTGCACCCTTCGGCCTTCGGCCTTGCCTGTCCGACGGATCGGCCAGGCGTTCGCCAGGCTTGAGATGCCCTCAGGGCATCCCAAGTCCGGGCTCACTCCCGCCAAGCGGGAGCGAGCTTGCTTGGGGCGGCCCGGCGCCGCGCTCATGGCTTATAGAACGACAAGGTCACGTCGCCGAGGTGGAAGCCGAACTTGCTCATGCGCGCCTTGTTCAGCATGACCTTGCTGTCCATCAGATACATCCAGTCGTCGAACTGCACGTCGTAGGTCGTGCCATCGACGGGCAGGCGCAGTGTGTAGCTCCAGCGCAGCGCATTGCCGCGCGCCTCGCCTTGCGCCTCGCCAATGACATCGGCCGCCGTGCCGCGATAGTGGCCGTTGCCCAGGGCGGTGATGGTCCAGACGCGGCGCTCGGTCTTGTCGTCGCTGTAGGTGAAATCTTCCTCCAGCGTGCCGACATCACCCTGCCAGCGACCCACGAGCTGCACGACGAAGCGGCGCTGCACCTTGCCTGCGCGGTCGGTGAACAGGCCGTGCGCCGTCATTGGACCGTTGAAGTAGGTCTTCAGGTCCAGCACCGGTTTCTCGGCAGCGTAGTCCTCAGGCACAGGCGCGCTGGCGCAGCCAGTTAGCACGAGGGTGGTCAACAGCAGGCGTCGGTTCATGGTTTGGCGATGAAGTGGCGGTACAGCAGCGCCGCGGCGCCGAGCTTGAGGGCGCAGGGCAGCAGGCAGTAGGCGATGGTGAGCGCCTGCAGGGCCTGCGGGTCGCGCTGGCCGGGCGCGTAGCCCAGGGCCTGCAGCAGCGGCAGCGCCAGGCCGGCGGCCAGCGCGAGGTTGAGCTTGGTGGCAGCATTCCACCAGCCGAAGAAGGCACCCTCGGCCTGGCCTGCCAGGCCGGCGCGCTGGATGACGCCGGCCAGCAGCGCGCCGGGGATGGCGAGGTCGGCCCCCAGCGCTGCGCCGCTGGCGATGCAGACGGCGAGAAAGCCGAAGCGGTCGCCCGCGCCGAGTGCCGCCGCCCAGGCGAAGGCTGCGACGGCCAGCGCCATGCCCAGGGCCCAGGCGCGGGGCTGGCCCAGGCGGGCGATGACGCGAAGCCAGACGGGTAGCGACACGACGGCGGCGACGAAATAGCTGGCCAGAAAAAGTCCTTGCGACTCCGGCAGGCGCAGGCGGTCGTCGATGAAGAACAGCAGCAGCGTGGCCGGCACGGCGGCGGCGATGCCGTTGAGCAGGAAGACCGCGAGCAGGCGGCGGAACTCGGGCACGCGCCAGGCCAGCGCCAGCGGCACAGCAGCGTCGGTGCTCGGTTCGGGTCGGGGCGCGCGGCTCAGCAGGGCGAGGCCCACGAGGAGTGCCGCTGCCAGCACGTGGGCCGTGACGCCGAAGCCGAAGAGGGACGGCAGCAGGCTGGCGCTAACGACGCCAACCAGCGCAAAGCCCTCGCGCCAGGCCACCACCCGGGTCTGTGTGGCCGCGCCGCCGCCCAGGCGTGCGCCCCAGGCCTGGTGCAGCACGGAAAGCCAGCTGTAGGCGAGGTAGGTCAGCACCAGGCCGGCGCCGGCCCAGGCCAGCAGGGCGGTGGGTTCACGCAGCGGCGGGAAGAAGAGGCCGGTGAAGCCCAGCACCAGCAGCAGCGCGGCGGTGGGCAGCTGCCAGGCCAGTGCCCGACGGCCCAGGGCGCGGTCGCAGAGCCGGCCTATCCAGGGGTCGACGATGGCGTCCAGCGCGCGGGCGGCCAGCAGCAGCAGGCCCAGGCTGGCCAGCGGCAGCCCGAAGCGGGTCGCGTAGTAGGCCGGCAGATGGACATAGAGCGGCAGTGCGACAAAAGCGAGCGCGAGACCCAGCGCGCCGTAGCGCAGCCCGTCGCCGGGTGGGAACTCAGGGCTTGCCATCACCGGCCAACAGCTGCTCGCGCAGGCCTGGCTCCGAGGTCTGCGGGCTGAGCCAGATGCCGAAGAAGAGGCGCGCGAACTGGGCATCGGTGACGCGCCGGCGCGGCTGGCCATTGATGAAGAACTGCGCGGCGGCGCCGGGCTCCTGGCTGCCGCTGATGCGGTCGCCGGCCTTCACGTCGGGGAAGGCGGCCTGCATCTCGGCCAGCCAGGCCTGGGCCTGCGCGTCGCTGACGGTGGCCTGGCGGCGCATCTCTTTCAGCGAGCGCTTGGCGATCTCGGCACCGTCCAGGCTGCGGGCGTATTCGATCTCCAGCGTCAGCGGCTGCTCCTGCCAGTTCGCGGCTGTGACGGGCGCGGCCGACCACAAGCGGATGTCGTAGACGTGCAGGCCGAAGAAGCGAAACCGTGCCTGGCCGCGCTTGGTGAGCCCGTTCAGTTCCGACGCGGCCTGCCCGAGTGTGGGCAGGGCCAGGGAGAGCAGCACGGCGCGGCGCAGCATGGACTAGTCGCGCACCAGCGTGAACTGCATGACGTCGGTGTTGCCCGCCGCGAACGCGGCCTCGCAGTAGGCGAGATAGAACTCCCACAGGCGCATGAAGCGTGTGTCAAAGCCCAGCTCGCGCACGGCGCCTTCGCCCCTCAGGAAAGCCTCGCGCCACAGGTGCAGGGTCCGCGCATAGTCGGCACCGAAGGCCAGCTCATTGACGACGCGCAGGCCGGCCTTCTCTGCATGGGCGCGGAACTGGCTGGGGCTGGGCAGCAAGCCGCCGGGGAAGATGTACTGCTGAATGAAGTCGGTCGAGCGGACGTAGCGGTCGAAGAGGTCGTCGCGGATGGTGATGCTCTGGATGCAGGCGCGGCCGCCGGGCTTGAGCTTGTCTCGCACGGTGCGGAAATAGCCGTCCCAGTACTCGCGCCCAACGGCCTCGAACATCTCGACGGAGACGATGGCGTCGAAGGGCTGGTCGGCGATGTCGCGGTAGTCCTGCAGGCGCAGGTCGGCGTTCAGGCCGGCGTTGTGCAGGCGCTGCTGCGCCCAGGCCAGTTGCTCGGTCGACAGCGTGACGCCGGTCAGTTGGGCGTCGAAGTCCCGTGCAGCCACCTCGGCGACGGCGCCCCAGCCGCAGCCGATCTCCAGCACGCGGCTGCCGGTCGTGACCCCCGCCTCCGTCAGCGCGCGGCGCATCTTGGCCTGCTGGGCCGCGTCGAGTGAGCCTTCCGGCGCGCCGTTGAACCACGCGCTGGAGTAGTTCATCGTCGGGTCCAGCCACAGCTTGTAGAAGGCGTTGCCGAGGTCGTAGTGGGCGTGGATGTTCTTGCGGCTGCCCTGGCGCGTGTTGCGGTTGAGCAGATGGCGCGCGCGGTGCAGCAGGCCACCCCAGAAGCCGCCATAGACGATGGCCTCCAGCGCCGTGCGGTTGCGCACCAGCAACTCCAGCAGCGCGCGCAGGTCGGGGCTGGTCCATTGGCCGTCGACAAAGCTTTCGGCAAAGCCGACATCGCCCGAGGCGAGGGCGGCGGCGCAGACCTGCCAGTCGACGATGCGGATGGCCGCGCGCGGCTCGCGGCCATCGCCGAAGTGCAGCATCTCGCCGTCGGGCGTCTGCAGGTCGAGGCTGCCATGCTGCAGATGGTTCAGCAGCGCCAGCACGCGGCGGGCGTGACGTGGCAGGGCGGGCGGCAGGGTGGTGGCAGAGGTCGTTGTTGTCATGGCGGTCAGCGCGTCACAAAGCGCTCTGGCGGCTGGGGTTTGGAGAAGAAGGGCACGCGCTTGAAGGTTAGCTTGAGCGCCTGCCAGTGGATGCGCGCAACGACCATCAGCGTCAGCGCTGGCATGGCGAAGAAGGCGGCGCGGGCGCTGCGGGTCGTGAGCGGTTGCAGCCTGCCGCTGAGGCTGGTGTTCAGCAACAGGCCTTGTGCATCGTCATGGTCGACCCGCGACACGACACGGTCGTCCGCTCGCATGAAGCGAAAGCGGTAGCGGCCTTCGACGCGGCAGAACGGCGAGACGTGAAACACCTTGGCCGCCTGCTGCTCGCGGCCCCAGGCCAGGTCGGGCCCGCGCAGCAGATAGCAGTGGCGCTCGCCGAAGGTGTTGTTGACCTCGACGACGACTGCTGCCAGCGAGCTGTCTGCGCGCTCGCAGAACCAGAAGCTGACGGGCTTGAACACATGGCCCAGCACGCGCGGATAGGTCTGCAGCCAGATTTCGCCGTCGGCGTCGGCAATGCCTTCGGTGGCGAGCAGGGACTCCAGCCAGGTGAGCGCATCGGTGCCTCCGTCGCCATGGTCGGCGTCGTGAAAACTCAGCCACCCACGCGCATTGCGGTTCAGCGCCGCCGAGGGCTCGTGGCGCAGCGCGCGCATCGGCAGCCACAGGAAGTAGCTGGCGTAGTCGAAGGCGTGCTCGCGTGGGCGCAGCCGTCGGTGGCGCACCTGGCCCCGGCCGAGTTGCGCGAGCCGAGGGCTGCTCACGTCAGCACCCTTCTGATGACGTCCTGCGCGGCGGTCAGCCCGGACAGCAGGCCGTCTTCGTGGAAGCCATAACGCGTCCATGCGCCGGCAAACCACACGCCGCCCGTGCCCTGGATGTCTGCCAGCCGGGCCTGGGCCTTGACGGCGGCATCGTCGAAGACCGGGTGGGCATAGTGGTAGCGACCGATGACACAGGCCGGGTCGGGCTGGCGCAGCGGGTTCAGCGACACGACGACCGGCTGTTCCCAGGGCAGCGGCTGCAGCTGGTTCAGCAGATAGTGCAGGCAGACGGCGCCCGCCTCGCTGCCGCTCTCGTAGTTCCACGCGGCCCAGGCGGCGCGGCGGCGCGGCAGCAGGCTGGCGTCGGTGTGCAGCACGGCGACGTTGGCCTGGTAGCGGATGGCCGCCAGCACCTGGTGCTCGGCATCGGTGGGCAGGTCGAGCAGCGCCAGGCTCTGGTCGCTGTGGCCGGCCAGGATGACAGCGTCGAAATGCTCGCGCCCGCGCGGGCTTTGCACGACGACATCGCCGCCGGCCGCCGGCCGGTGGATGGCCTGCACCGGTGTGCCCAGGCGCACATCGTGGATGGCAGGCAGCATCGCGTTCACGTAGTGGCGCGCGCCGCCGGTGACCGTCCACCACTGCGGCCGGTCGTTGACCTGCAGCAGACCATGGTTGTGGCAGAAGCGGATCAGCGTGCGGATGGGGAACTGCAGCATCTGCGCTGTCGGGCACGACCAGATGCACGCGACCATGGGCAGCAGATACCAGTCGCGAAAGCCCCGGCCGAAGCGATGGCGGTTCAGGAAGTCACCGATGGGCTCGGCCAGCGCTGCTTCCTCGCCACTGGCCGCCAGCGCCGTGCACAGGCGGTTGAAACGCAGCAGGTCGGCCAGCATGCCCCAGAAGGCCGGCCGCAGCAGATTGCGCCGCTGCGCGAAGACGGTGGACAGGCTGCTGCCGCTCCACTCGATGCCGTCGCCGGGCACCTGGGCGGAGAAGCTCATGTCGCTCCTGGCCGTGGCGACGCCGAGCTGGGCGAACAGCTGGATCAGCAGCGGGTAGGTGCGCTCGTTGAACACGAGGAAGCCGGTGTCGACGCCATGGGTGACGCCGTCCAGCGTCACGTCGACCGTGTGCGTGTGGCCGCCTGCGTAGCTGGCCCCCTCGAACAGCGTGACGTGGGCGCGGTCGCTCAGGGCCCAGGCGGCGGACAGGCCGGCGATGCCGGCACCGACGACGGCGATGCGCTTGGCCGTCTGGCCGCCTGGCGCGCGTGGGTGGCCGCGCCCGCTCAGCAGGCCCAGCAGCTCGGGCGAGGCGTGGCCGCCCGGCAAAAACGAAGGGCCCGCGTCATCGACACGAGCCCTGTTTGTAAAAGCGGCCGCAGAACGCCCCGAAGCCAACGAGGGAGGGAGGGAGGAGGAGGAGAACGGCTTCGAGATTGCTGCTCTGGTCCCAGAGAGGTCCAGCGGCCTGAATTCCGTGGGGATGTGCGACTCCTCCGCTCGAATGCTGCTTGTGCTTGTGCTCTGTGTGTAGCCGCAGTGCTGGCCCGAAGCGTGAAGTTCTTCGGCGCTGTACCGGGTTTTGGCGACGATTGTTGTCGTCATGGTTGGATGTCCGGCGCTGCTTTCCTGCTCCCGCTCCGGTTTGCAAACAGTGCCGCCAAAGGGCCACCGTTGAGGAGCAGCGAGAGCAAATGTTGATTGTTTGTCCAAGGCAAATTGGTGTGTGCGGGTCTATATTAGGTGAATCGGCGAGAGTTGTCTTATGTTTGTCCAGGACAAAACATGATTGAGTGGTTTGTGAGGCGGTGGGTCGGCCAAGCGGCGGGTCAAGAGGCCGGCCATGGCTGAATCCACGGTCTACGCCGGCGGCGAGGCCGCAGATGCGGGCGCGGCGGCGGGCGCCGGCATCACGGCGGTCGAGCGGGACACCGGCATCAGCAAGGAGACGCTGCGCGTCTGGGAGCGCCGCTACGGCTTTCCAGCGCCGGCGCGGGATGCGGCGGGCGAGCGTCTGTACCCGCCCGAGCAGGTGCATCGGCTGCACCTCGTCAAGCGCTTGCTGGATGCCGGCCACCGCCCGGGTCGGGTGGTTGCGGCGTCAGCCGATGAGCTGATGGCCTTGCTGCAACCCGCCGCTGGCCGCAGCGCAGCGGGCGCCATGGCGGAGGCGCCGGAGATTGCCGCCTGCACCGCGCTGCTGCAGGGGCACGACATCGACGGCCTGCGTCGCCTGCTGTCGCAGGCCGTGCTGCGCCGCGGCCTGGCTGGCGGCGTCACCGACGTCTTTGCGCCGCTGACGACGCGTATCGGCGAGTTGTGGATGAGCGGCACGCTGCAGGTGTTCGAGGAGCACATCTACAGCGAGTCGCTGCAACTGGTGCTGCGCCAGGCCATCCATGCGCTGCCGCCGGCGGCCGGCGGCGGCCCGCGTGTGCTGCTGACGACGCTGCCCGGCGAGAGCCACGCGCTGGGCCTGCTGATGGCTGAGGCGCTGCTGAGCCTGGAAGGCGCGGCCTGCCTGTCGCTGGGCGTGCAGACGCCGCCCGCCCAACTGCCGGGCGCCGTGGCGGCGCATCGGGCGGATGTGGTCGCACTGAGCTTCAGCGGCCAGTTGCCCAACCGCGCGGTGTTGGATGGCCTGGCCGAGCTGCGTTCGCTGCTGCCGCCCGAAGTCGAGATCTGGGCCGGTGGCAGCAGCCGGGCACTGCGATTGCCGGGTGCGCCGCAAGGCGTGCGCTGCCTGGATGGCCTCAGGGCCATCGCGCCGGAAATGAATCGCTGGCGCGAACTTTTAGAATCTCCCCTCTAAACGAGGACTCACGATGCTTTACCCCGAATTGTTCAAGCAACTCGAAGCCGTTCGCTGGAACATGGACAGCGACATCCCCTGGGACAAGTTCGACGCCAGCCTGCTGACCGACGAGCAGGCGCAGACCATCAAGATGAACGCCATCACCGAGTGGTCAGCGTTGCCGGCCACCGAGATGTTCCTGCGCGACAACCGCGAGGACAGCGACTTCTCGGCCTTCATGAGCGTGTGGTTCTTCGAGGAGCAGAAGCACAGCCTCGTGCTGATGGAATACCTCAGGCGCTTCCGCCCCGAGCTCGTGCCCACCGAAGAGGAGCTGCACGAGGTGCGCTTCGACTTCGACCCCGCACCGGCGCTTGAAACGCTGATGCTGCATTTCTGCGGCGAGATCCGACTGAACCACTGGTACCGCCGCGCCGCCGAGTGGCACTCCGAGCCGGTCATCAAGGCCATCTACGAGACCCTGTCGCGCGACGAGGCCCGCCACGGTGGCGCCTACCTGCGCTACATGAAGCGCGCCATGGTCAAGTTCGGCGACGAGGCGCGTGCGGCCTTTGCCAAGGTCGGCGTGCTGATGGCCAGCGCCCGCCGCACCGCCCAGGCGCTGCACCCGACCAATCTGCACGTCAACGCCAAGCTGTTCCCGCGCGACACCATCCAGAGCCGCCTGCCCGACCCCGCCTGGCTGGAGCACTGGCTGGACAAGCAGATCCAGTTCGACAGCGTCTGGGAAAGCAGGGTGGTCGAGCGCATCCTGCACAACATGAGCCTGCTGATGGACCGCAGCTTCGCGACCGTGCAGGAGCTCAACCGCTTCCGCAAGGAAATGGCGGCACGCATCGTGCCGCCGGCGGGTTCGGCCTCGACCGCCTGAGCCGCAGCGCCCAACAGCAAGAGGCCCCGCGGGGCCTCTTTTGTTTGGGTGCCTGCCGGGGTTCAGCCGCCGCGTGCGCGCTTCGCGACGACCAGCGCGAAACCTGCCGCCGCCACAGCCGCCCAGCCCAGGAACTGCAGGGAGGCGAGCTGGCTCAGCGCCAGGCCCAGGTCCCGCGACGCCCATTGCCAGAGGTCGCTGGGGGCGCCGACCTTCAAGGCCGCACCAAGTGCGCTATGGCTACCGAGCAGTGCACCGTTGATCTGCACCAACAGGCCCTGCAGCGCCAGCAATGGCCATTCGATGTCGTAGGCCTTGTAGAGCACGGCCACACTCACACCGCCACCCACCAGCACCACCGGCACGCCCAGGCGCTTGAGCCAGCTGGAGGCGGCCATCATGATGGCAATGACAGGTGCCAGCCACAGCAGCGTGAGCGCGGTGCCCGCCGCGAGGCGCAGCAGCATCGGCAGGAAGGCGGACAGCATCTCGCCCCAGGGCACATTGCCCATGGCGGCCAGGCCTTCCTGCTTGGCGACGACGGCGGCCGCGACTGGCCAGCCCAGCAGGGCGCCGATCAGCAGGCCGCCCAGCGGGGCGAGCCAGGCATGGGCCAGCACGGTGGCGGCCACGCTCTCACTGGGCCGGCCTGGCAGGGACAGCCAGAACTCGATGGAGCGGTCTTGCACATCGCGCCGCGCCAGGCCGGGCAGCTGGAACAGCGCGACCAGCAGGCAGATGCCGTAGACCGCCAGCGTGCACAACGACAGCGCCATGGTGGCGGCAAGCCCCAGCTTGTCGGTGGGCAGGCCCTGGACCTTGGCTGCCGGAATCAGCAGCATGGACATGAAGATCACCGGTGGCGCGAACGCGGCGATCAGCCAGCCGCGCTTGTGCTGCATCCATTCGCGGTGCAGCAGGGTGGGGATGTGGGTGTTCATGGCGTTGGTCCTCAGGCTTGCTTGTTGTTCAGCGCCGGGTTGCGGGTCAGCGCCATGAAGAGGTCCACCAGGCTGGGCCGCACGCGCTGGCCCAGGCTGGTGATGTGCTCGGGCGGCGCGCCGTCGAACAGCGACGTCGTGCGGCCCTGCTCGCGGTAGCGCAGCAGCGGGTGGGCGGCGGCCATCGCGTCGGCGGCGGCCGGGTCGTGGTTCAGCGCGACGAAGCGGCGGTCGATGTCCTCCAGGCTGATGGACAGCGCCACGCGGCCTTCGTCCAGCATGATCACGTCGCTGAGCAGCGCCTCGACTTCCTCGACCTGGTGGGTCGAGATCAGCACGCTGCGCTCGCCGTCGCACCACTCGTCGATGAGCATCTCGTAGAAGCTCTTGCGCGAGATCACGTCCAGGCCCAGCGTCGGCTCGTCCAGGATCATCAGCTTGGCGTCGATGGCGGCGATCAGCGCCAGGTGGGTCTGCGCCACCATGCCCTTGGACAGGCTCTTGATCTTGTCGTTCTCGCTGACGCTGGTGCGCTTGAGCAGCGTGCGCGCCCGCTCGGCCGAGAACTTGGGCTGCAGCTGGCTCATCAGCGTGATCAGCTCATGCACCTTGGCCCAGCGCGGCAGCACGGCCACGTCGGGGATGTAGCTCAGCTCCGTCAGCAACTGCTGGCGGTTCTTGGTGGGCTCCAGGCCCAGCACGCTCAGACTCCCCTGCACCGGCAGCAGGCCCACGAGGGCCTTCATCAGCGAGGTCTTGCCGGCGCCGTTGTGGCCCAGCAGGCCCACCACGCGGCCCTTGGGCACGGCGACGGACACATCGTTCAGCGCTGTCTTCTTGCCGTAGCGCAGCGTCAGGTTCTTGGCTTCGATGAGGTTCATGTTGTTCATGTCGACTCCCAGTTCAGATCCTTGGCCGTCAGGCCCAGGCGCTTGAGTTTGGCGCGCAGCGCCGGCCAGTCCTTCTGCAGGAACTGCTCGCGCTCATGGCGCAGCAGCCGCTCCCGCGCGCCGGCCATGACGAACATCCCCAGGCCGCGGCGCGACTCGACGAGGCCGTGGTCGCTGAGCGCTTGCAGCGCACGCGTCACGGTCAAGGGGTTGATGACGTACTGGCTGGCGAGGGCGCGCACCGAGGGCAGGGCCTCGCCTTCCGGGGGGCTGCCGTCCAGCAGTTGCACGGCCAGTCGGTCGGCAAGCTGCTGGTAGATCGGTGCCTGGTCTGTCCAGGTGGGAGTCATGGGTGCTCCGAGGTGTGTTGCTGATGTAGCACACCATATCTCCCGCCTCCGGAGCGACCTAGCGGGGCACGACAGACTGCAGATTCGGGGGGATGGGCTGCAGGCGCACCAGGCACATCACGCACAGCAGCGAGAACACCGCGCCGGCCAGCAGCGTGAAGCGGTAGTCGTGGCCGGAGAGGTCGAGCACAGGCCCCTGGATGCTGCTGACGAGGATGACGCCCGACACCACCATCAAGTCCTTGGTGGAGTTGAACTGGACGAAGCTCGCGCGCGGAAACAGCGCCATGGGCATGGAGGCGGCGGCCGTGAACCAGGCGCCGGAGATCACGACGTGCGCGAAGTAGAAGGTGCGGAAGCTGGCTGCGTCCGACACGGCTGCGAAGCCGGCCGTCGAGATGGCGCAATAGACCGCCATGATGAGTGTCGAGACCCGCACCGCGCCGAAGCGGTCGGCCAGCCAGCCGATGGCAAAGGCCGACACGATGGACACGGCGTAGCCCGCCGCCGTCAGCGTCCCCAGGGTCGCCTTCTGGATGCCAGCGGCGTGCGCATAGTGCAGATAGAAGGTGTTGAAGGGGTTGAAGGTGACGCTGGCCAGCACGAAGGCGGCCACCGCCCAGCGGTAGGGGCGGTCGGCGAAGCACGCCACCACATGCTTGAGGGGAACCCACAGCCGGCGCCGTGGCTCCTCTGCGCTGTCATGGCCGGCGGGCGTGCCGGCAGGCAGGGGCGCTTCCTTCACCATCAGCACCATCGCGAGGATGGGCAGGCAGAAAAACAAGCCGACGGCGAACAGGACCTCGGGCAGGTGCTGGTCGGTGAGCTCGAAGATCCAGCTCTGAAACGCGATGCCCACGCTCAGGCTGACGATGCGGAATACGGCGAAGAAGCGGCCCAGCATGCCGGCCGGCACGAGGTCGTTGACGAGGCCGCTGAAAAGCGAGAAGGCGCTGATGGCGGCGCAGTCGAAGACGGCCCAGCACAGGCAGAACAGCGCGAGGCGGCAGTTGCGCAGGCCTGGCGACCAGGCGCCCAGCGCGGTGTCCAGCGCGACGGCCAGCGTGGGCGACGCAGCCAGGCCGAGCATGGCCAGGCAGCCGATGGGTGCGGCGACCAGCAGAAACGGCGTGCGCCGGCCCAGTCGGCTGCGGCAGCGGTCGGAGTGGTAGCCGATCAGCGGCACCAGCAACATGCTGAGTGCGGCCGGTGCTGTCGACAGCAGCAGCGAGATGGTGGTGTCGGACGCCGCATGCCGGCGCAGCAGTTCCAGCGCGCTGGGCAGGGCGGCGCGCTCGCGCATCGAGATGCCCAGGTCGCCGACCAGCAGCCAGAGCAGCAAGCCGCCTAGCCCGGCCAGGCCGATCCCAGCGCTCGCAGCCCGTGCGCGACTCATCCTCAGCCGCTGTGCGCCACGGGGCCCGTCGATTTGCGCACGATCAGTTCGAGCGGCAGCTCGATCCGCTTCGGCTCGCTGCCCCGGCCTTCGATCAGCGCCAGGAGTTCGTCCACCGTGCGGGCACTGAGTTCGACCAGCGGCTGGCGAATCGTCGTCAGCGGCGGATGGGTGTGGCTGGAGATGGCGATGTCGTCGAAGCCGACGACCGAGATGTCGTCCGGCACGCGCAGGCCTTTGCTGTGGATGGCGTCGATGGCGCCGAACGCCATTTCGTCGTTGGCGGCGAAGATGGCCGTCGGCGGCTGGGGCAAGGCCAGCAACTGCTCGGTGGCGGCGTACCCACCGGTCTGCGCGAAGCGGCCTGCCACGATGAGCGCCGGGTCGGCGGCGATGCCGGCGCGGTTGAGGGCCTCGACGTAGGCCGCCTGGCGCTCGGCGCTCTGGCCGGTGTTGTGCGAGCCGGCAATGAAGGCAATGCGCCGGTGCCCCAGCGACAGCAGGTGCTCCACCGCCATGCGGCCACCGTTGCGGTTCTCGACGACGACCACGGGCAGCCGCATGGCGCGGGCGTCGAAGTTGACGAAGACGCAGGGCAGCTGGCGCTGCTCCAGCTCGCCCAGGTAGCCGTCCTCCACGTTGGGCATGGGCAGGATCAGGCCCGCGCACAGGTTGGCCAGCATGTCGCGCGTGCCGGCGCGGTCGGGGACGTCAAAGCGCTCGGCGTTGAACAGCAGGATGTCGTAGCCGCGGGCGCGGGCGGCGTCGCTGATCTCCCTGGCGATCTCGTGCAGCACGAGCGAGCCGAAGTTGTTGACGAAGATGCCGATGAGCCGGCTCTTCTCGCCACGCATGCGCCGCGCCACCATGTTGGGCGAGTAGTTGAGCTGGGCGGCGGCCTCCATGATGCGCGCGCGCGCATCTTCGGAAACGTAGCCCTCGCCGCGGATCGCCCGCGACGCCGTGATGGGCGCGACACCCGCCAATTTCGCGACTTCACTGAGCCTGCTGGGTTTGCGCATAGATCTTCATTGAAATTGCATACCTCAATGTGGTCACGATACTACATTATTCTGGCCCGGGCCGGTCGGCGCCTTCTGCGGCCTGATTAACTGTCGCCCCGGCGCGCTGCGCGAAGGACCTCTTTGCGCGCGACGTTTGATATGCTAACGTGACCATATTGTCGGATGACTGGCGTGTTCCAGCCCGACGTCACTCCGCTCGGGCGCCAAAACGATGAGACTGAAAAACTACCTGTCCGGCCTGTTGGTCGCGTTGAGCCTGGTGCTCGTCGGCTGCGCGAGTGCGCCCCCCGCTGCTGACGTCGCGGCCCGGCGCAGCGATGCCATTGCGGCGATCGACAAGGTGAATGGCTACTGGCAGGCGCGCATGCCCGCCCAGGAGAGCCCTTTCTGGAACGTGGCGGCCTATCACACCGGCAATCTCGAGGCCTACCGGGTGACCGGCAATGAGCGCTACCGCCAGTATTCCGAAGCCTGGGCCGAGCACAACCAGTGGATGGGCGCCAAGTCCACCAACAAGGCCAACTGGAAATACAACTACGGCGAAACCGCAGATCATGTTCTGTTTGGTGACTGGCAAACCTGCTTTCAGGTTTATGCCGACCTTTATCAGCTCGACAAGGACCCGCGCAAGATCGCGCGTGCCCGTGAGGTGATGGAATATCAGATGAGCACCGCCAACAGTGATTACTGGTGGTGGGTGGACGGGCTGTACATGGCCATGCCGGTCATGACAAAACTGTACAGGATCACCGGCAACCGCCAGTATCTCGACAAGCTGTACGAGTATTACAGTCATACGAACAGCATCATGTTCGACGCGGCAGAGAATCTCTATTACCGCGACGCCCGGTATGTGTATCCGCAGCACAAGACCATCAACGGCAAGAAGGATTTCTGGGCGCGCGGTGACGGCTGGGCGTTCGCGGCGCTGGCCCGGGTGCTGGAGGACCTGCCGCAGGATGACCCGCATCGTGCCGACTACGTCGGACGTTTCCAGGCCATGGCGGCGGCGCTGCTGCCGCTGCAGCAGCCCGAGGGCTACTGGACACGCAGCCTGATGGACCCGGCCCACGCGCCGGGGCCGGAGACCAGTGGCACGGCCTTCTTCACCTACGGCCTGCTGTGGGGCATCAACCATGGCCTGCTGCCGCGCGACCGTTACCTGCCGGCCGCACAGCGTGGCTGGGGCTTCCTGACGACCGTGGCCATGCAGCCGGACGGCAAGCTGGGCTATGTCCAGCCCATCGGCGACCGCGCCATCCCGGGCCAGGTGGTGGACCAGAATTCGACGGCGCATTTCGGTGTCGGCGCCTTCCTGCTTGCGGGGGCCGAGATGGTCCGCCTGCTCGACAAATAACGATTCGACGAGGAGACAGTCATGGAACGTCGCAACTTCATGCGGGCCGCAGCCTTGGGGCCGTCGTTGGTGGGGCTGGCGGGCCTGGCGGGTGCGGACCAGGCGGCCGGTGCGGCGCCTGCCAGTGAGCAGGGTCAGGAGCGAGCCTATCTGCTGAACCTGCTGCGGCAGATGGCGGAGCCGGTGCTGGGCCCGATGTCCAAGGGCGAGCTGAAGAAGAAGTTCGTTCTCGAATTCAGCCCGACCTGGGATGGCCGCAACCCGGCCGTTGCCTATCTCGAATGCTTTGGCCGCCTGATGTCCGGCATCTCACCCTGGCTGGCGCTGCCTGCGGATGGCACGCCCGAAGGTGTGCTGCGCCAGCGTCTGCAGCAGGAGGCGCTGCAGAGCTATGTCAACTCGGTCGACCCCAAGAGCCCCGACTACCTGACCTGGAAGGGGCACAGCCAGGCGCTGGTGGATTCGGCCTACTTCACCAATGCGCTGATGCGCGCCCCCAATGTGCTGTGGGAGCCGCTGGATGCGGCCACCAAGGCGCGCATCGTCACCGAGATCAAGGGCATGCGGCGCGTCGAGGTGCCCAACATCAACTGGCTGCTGTTCGCGGCGATGAATGAGGCCTGGCTGCTGTCCGTCGGTGAGGAACACGACCCGATGCGCATGAACGGCGCCATTCGCAAGATCAACGAGTGGTACGTGGGCGACGGCTGGATCAAGGACGGCCAGGACTTCCACTTCGACTACTACTGCTCCTTCGTCATGTACCCCATGCTGCTGGAGATCCTGGAGGTGCTGGCGGCGAAGAAGGCGCCGTTCTGGAACGCCAAGCCTGCGGACCTGCTGGCGCAGGCGACCAAGCGTGCCCAGCGCTATTGCGAGCACCTGGAGCGCTTTGTCGGCCCGCAGGGCAGCTTCCCGCCCATCGGCCGGTCGCTCACCTACCGCACGGCGGCGTTCCAGCCGCTGGCCTTGTTGGCATGGCGCAAGCAGCTGCCCGCCTCGCTGCCCGAGGGGCAGGTGCGTTCGGCGCTGCACGCGGCGCACAAGGCGATCTGGGATGCGCCGGGCAACTTCTCGAAGGACGGCTTCCTGACCATCGGCTTTTGCGGCCATCAGCCCGACCTCGGCGACTGGTACTCCAACAACGGCAGCATGTACATCGCCTCGGCCGGCCTGCTGGCGCTGGGCCTGCCCGCCACCGATTCGTTCTGGACCGCACCGGCGCAGGATTGGACGCAGAAGAAGGCGTTCAGCGGCAACAAGTTCCCTAAAGACTATCCAGTGAGCTACTGATGAAGCGCGCGCTCCTTGCCGCCGGGCTTTGCCTGGCTGCGCTGCAGGCCGGCGCGGCGGAGCGCATGGTCGTTACCGCCACGCATGACCTCCAGGCGGCGCGGCCGGCCGAGACCATCACCGTCCCCTGGGCCGAGGTGAGCCGGCGCCTGCCGGGTGCCTTGCTGCAGAAGATCGCCGTGCGCGATGCCGGCGGCAGGCTGCTGCCCTACCAAGTCACCAACGTCGCCCCGCAGGCCAAGGATCCGAAGGGCGAAGGCATCGCCTATGGCGAGCTGATCTTCCAGCACGACTTCGCCGCGGGCGAGCAGAGCGCGCGCTTCACCGTCGAGAAGACGGCCACGGTGGCGCCGCCGTTCCCGGTCAAGGCATTTGCCCGTTATGTGCCCGAGCGGCTCGACGACTTCGCCTGGGAGAACGACAAGATCGCCCACCGCACCTACGGCCCCGCGCTGGCCGAGCCGGCGCCCCCCGGCAGCGGCAAGGAAGTGCTGGTGACCAGCGGCCTCGACATCTGGTTCAAGCGCCCGTCCTATCTCATCGTCGACCGTTGGTACAACAAGGGGCACGACCACTATCACAAGGACCAGGGCGAAGGCCTGGACATGTACGCCGTGGGCCGCACGCGCGGCGCAGGCGGCACGGGCATCTGGAACGGCAGCCGCCTGTTCACGAGCCGCAACTATTCGTCCTGGCGCGTCATCACCAACGGGCCGGTGCGCGCCGTGTTCGAGCTGGGCTACGAAAGCTGGGATGCCGACGGCGTGCCGGTCAGCGAGGTCAAGCGCTTCACCGTCGACGCGGGGCATTGGTTCGACATCGTCGACAGCACCTTCAGCACGCCCGGCCCGCAGGCGCTCACGGTCGCGCTGGGCCTGAACAAGAAGCCGGCCTACACCGAGCAGGCGCCGGTGGTGGCCACCTATCGGGCGCCCGACACGCTGATGCAATGGGTGCGTCAACGCAACGCCGGCGACTTCGGTGCCGCCATCATCCTGCCGGGCGCCGACGGCTATGCGGCCGACCCCGACAACGAGCTGATCCTGACCAAGGTCAAACCAGCCCAGCCGCTGCGCTACTACCTCGGCGCCGGGGTCAGCTGGTCCGAGGAGTTCCCGAACGCGCAGGCGTGGCAGTCCTATGTCGAGGCCTATCGCAAGCGCATTGCGGCGCCCATTCGTGTGGAACTCGGCATGGAGTAACGGCGCCGGCCAGGGCGCCGCGCCCCACCCCTGGAATTTTGTATATCTCGCGTGGTCATATTCATACCTCCGCTGGGGCGTCAGGTACTAAGCTGGCCAAGGCGCGGCAGGTTGCGCGATGCGTTGAAGGCGTTGCGTTTCTATGCGGGAAAACGCGAAGTTCAGGTCAGTAGGGCAACGTTACCATAAGAAAAATCGGGCCTGTTTTCGGCTTGCAGATGCGGCTCAAGGGCTGAGCCTCATGGGACGCAGCGTTTGATGTCGGAAGGTTGAATGCGCGTGCTGGCTTCTTGCGCGAAGACTTAATTCATGATGGTAACGTTGACATACAAGTTCAATAGTTGATTCTTGGTCGTCAAATGGGTCGAGAAACTACCCGCCCATAGATGGCAATCAATAACGTTGGCGAATCTATAAATACCAATAGCGACAAAGCTCCCTCTGGGGCAAATGGAGTAGAGACAATGAAACTGAAACTTATTTCCTCGGCCGTGTCGATGGCGCTGGCCGCTGCCTATGGCCAGGCGGCTTATGCCCAAGCGGTGGCGCCGGCCCAACCGGTTGAAAAGGCCGCCGAAGCGGCCGACAGCGCACCAAAACCAGAGAACAGCCAGCTCGCGACGGTCGTCGTCACCGGCTTCCGCTCCAGTCTCGAAAAATCGATGGTGCTCAAGCAGCAGGCCATCGGCGTGCGCGATTCCATCGTGGCCGAGGACATCGGCAAGTTCCCCGAGGCGAACGTGGCCGAATCGCTGCAACGCGTGCCCGGCGTCATCCTGAACCGCGACGAGAGCTCCGGCGAAGGTCAGCGCATCTCCATCCGCGGCCTGCCGACCGAGTACTCGGTCACCACGCTGAACGGTGCGCTGGTCAACGCCACGTCCACCAGCACCATCGGCAGCGCAGCGCGCGGCTTCAACTACGACGTGTTCGCGTCCGAGCTGTTCGGCCGCGTGGACTTCTACAAGACGCCCCTGGCCGAACTGAGCGAAGGCGGCATGGGCGGCGTGGTGGACCTGCAGACCCCGCGCCCCTTTGACAACCGCGGTCGCGTCATCCGCTATGGCGTCACCGCCTCGTACAACACCACGGGCAAGAAGACCGACCCGATGGGCTTCGCGCTGTACTCCAACACCTGGGGGCCGGTGGGCTTGCTGGCCGGCGTGTCGCACTCGTCCAGCGTGAACAACCGCTCCGGCTTCGAGGCTACGGGTGGCTACAACAGCTCCGCGCGCGGCAGCCAGAGCCCCGTGAAGGGCAACTTCGCGCTGGCGCTGGACTACGACAGCCCGCGCGCCAACCTCGGGGGCTACACCCGCGCCCAGGTGGACAACGCGTTGCTGCCGCGCATCTACCGCTTCTACGGCTCGTCCAACGACCGCAGCCGCGATGGCCTGGTGGCCTCGCTGCAGTTCAAGACCCCGACGCTGGACGTCAGCCTGGACACGCTCTATTCCAAGCTGAAGAACACGCGCGACGAGATGTACTTCGGCATCCTGGTGCGCAACAGCCGCACCAGCGACCACACCAAGCCCGCAGGCCAGTCCGGCAACAACGGCTTCATCCCGCTCAACGTCAAGATCGACCCGGCCTCCAACCTGCTGACCGGCACCTTCGGCAACACCTCGTACAGCAGCGGCGTGACCTACAGCGAGGACGAGACCAAGTTCGGCTATGTCGCCGCCAACGCCAAGTGGACCGTGAGCGACAAGCTTGCGTTGACCGGCCAGCTGAGCACCAACAGCAGCAAGGCGCTGAGCTACCAGGACACCCTCTCCGGCCAGATCTTCGGCGTCGACTCCACCATCGACTACGGCAGCGACCACGTCTACCCGTCGATGTCCTCGCCGGTCAGCTACACCAACCCGGCGAACTTCGAAGGCTTCGGCATCGGCACCGGCTGGACCCGCGAGACCGACAAGGGCAAGCAGGGCCGCGTGGTGGCCGACTGGGACTACGCGCTGGCCGGCGACTGGACTGGCCACCTCAAGGCCGGCCTGGTGTGGGCCGAGACGTCCAAGAACATCAACAAGCGCAACGGCACGTCTGCCGCCACCGCCAAGCTCAACACGCTGGGCACGGCAGGCATGCGCTCGGGCATGACCTCCGATCTGCCCATCTCCAACCTCGACATGGGCGCCGGCTGGCCGCACGCCTGGGGCACCTTCACGCGGGGCTACACCTACTCAACCTTCGATCCGCTGGCCTTCAACTCGGAAGCCACCTTCACGCCGGCCCAGAGCTTCAAGGCCGAAGAGACGGTCTCCACCGCCTTCGTCCAGTCCGACTTCAAGGGCGAGATCTTGGGCAAGGAGTTGCGCCTGAACGCCGGCGTGCGCTACTCGAAGACCGAGACGCTGATTGACAACTACAAGCAGCAAGGCACCAGCCTGACCTACCTGCCCAACCAGGAGAAGGGCTCCTACAGCAACGTGCTGCCGGCTGTCAGCGCCGCGCTGGACCTGACGGACAACCTGACCTGGCGCGCCTCCTGGGGCAAAACGCTCAGCCGCGCATCGCTGTCCATCATTGCTGCACAGACGGTCATTCCCAACCCCTTCGACAACACGGCCACGGCCGGCAACCCCAGCCTGCTGCCGCAGCAGTCCAAGAATCTGGACACCAGCGTGGAGTGGTACTTCCAGAAGGGCAGCATGCTGTCGGCCGCGCTGTTCAGGAAGGAGCTGACCGACGCCACGGTGGCCAGCACCACGCAGACAACCTTCGGCGCCCTGGGCCTGCCGGACACCGCGCTGGGCGCCATCTTCCAGAACGCCCAGGGCAAGGTCGACCCCGCGCTGCCGATGACGCTGCGCACCTACAGCAACGCCGGCAAGCAGACGCTGAAGGGCTTCGAGCTGGCCTACCAGCAGGCCTTCACCTTCCTGCCGGACCCGTTCAAGGGCCTGGGTGCGCTGGCCAGCTACACGCACATCAACCCGTTCAACAGCCAGAAGTGGGTCACCAACGCCGGCAACACCATCGAGGTGAACTCGGTGCCCAAGTACGCCTACAGCGCCACGCTGTACTACGAGAACGGTCCGTTGGCGATGCGTGCGTCCTACAACTACAAGGGCCGCTCGCTGCACGGCGACAACCCGAAGAACAACGGTGACGACCTGATCCGCTGGCGCGCCGGCCGGGGCTATCTGGACGCCAACATCAGCTACCAGATCAACAACTCGCTGGAGATCCGCCTGGACGCGCTGAACCTGGCCAATACGCTGGCCTACGACTACTTCGAAGACGCGACCGGCCAGTACGGCCTGGGCAACAAGACCCGCATGGACTACGCGAAGTACGACGGCCGCACCTTCAAGATCGGCCTGCGCGGCAAGTTCTAAGCACGCTGTTGATTGAATGTGGGACGGGCTTGATGCGAAGCTCGTTCCCTTTTGCCAGCACATGAAAAAGATTGCGTTCGCCCTGCTCGTGGCCGTGTTGGCCGTCGGTTGCGCCGTCACGCCTCAAGGCGCCGACGTGCGTGTGGTCGACGTGGCCGACGGCTGGGCGCGCAACTCCGTCAACGCGGTGGTGTTCCGCAAGAACGCTCTCGTCACGCACGGCGACCAGCAATACATCGCCTTCTACGACAAGGATGCCAACGTCGTGCTGGGCAAGCGCCAGCTGGGCAGCGATGCCTGGACGCTGACGACCACGCGCTACAAGGGCAACGCGCTGGACGCCCACAACAGCATCAGCATCATGGTCGACGGCGCGGGTTATCTGCACGTCTCATGGGACCACCACAACAACGCCCTGCGCTACGCCCGCAGCGTGCGCCCCGGTGCGCTGGAGCTGACCGACAAGCTGGCCATGACGGGGCAGGACGAGCGCTCCGTGTCCTACCCCGAGTTCCACCGCCAGCCCGACTGCAACCTGCTGTTCTTCTACCGTGACGGCGGCTCGGGCCGGGGCAACCTGGTCATCAACCGCTACGACGTGGCGACGCAAGTGTGGACGCGGCTGCACAGCAACGTCATCAGCGGCGAGGGCCGGCGCAACGCCTACTGGCAGGCCTTCCTCGACCACCAAGGCACGCTGCATGTGTCCTGGGTCTGGCGCGAATCGCCCGACGTGGCCAGCAACCACGACCTGGCCTACGCCCGCTCGCGCGACGGCGGCCTGACGTGGGAGACCTCGACCGGCCAGCCCTACACGCTGCCCATCACGGCGGCCAGCGCCGAATACGCCGCGCGCATCCCTGAGGGCAGCGAGCTGATCAACCAGACCTCCATGTCGGCCGACAAGGACGGCAACCCCTTCATCGCCAGCTACTGGCGGCGCGCGGGCTCGACGGTGCCGCAGTACCAGGTCGTCTACCGCAGCGGTGACGCGTGGAAGGAGCTGGAGCTGGGCTTCCGCGGCACGCCGTTCTCGCTGAGCGGCGTGGGCACCAAGGCCATTCCGGTGTCACGGCCGCAGATCATGGTCGGGCTGCAAGGCAGCCAGCCCTCGGCTCTGCTGGTGTTCCGCGACGCAGAGCGCGGCAGCAAGGTGTCGGTCGCCAGCATCACCGACTTCGCCGCCAAGCGCTGGACCGTGCGCGACCTGACGGCCGATTCGGTGGGCGCCTGGGAGCCCAGCTTCGACACGGAGCTGTGGCGCACAAAGGGCGAATTGAATCTGTTCCTGCAAGCCGTGCAGCAGGTGGACGGCGAGGGCGCCGCGAACGTGCCGCCCAGCAAGGTGAGCGTGCTGCAGTGGCGCGCAGTCCAGTGAAACGGAGAAATCGGTGGTGCGCAGGGGTCTGGCCGGGCTGGCGGCTAGGCGCAGTGCGCAGCCAAGGCTGGAGCCTTGGCAAGCGCTGCAACAACGCAGCCGGCCCGGCCAGACCCCTGCCCGAAGGGTGGGCTCCTGGCCGGCCCGCCCTCGGCGTTGCAAGTGCTCGCCGGGTGCCCAACCCGGCTCCGCCTTGCGCCTTGATGGCAGGCCGGCCAGGAACCCACGCACCACCGATTTCTCCGTTTCACTGGACTGCTATCTCCGGGCTGCGCTGAAGGGCGGGCCTTTCACCCTGCCTCGCAACCCGAGGCAGGGTCTTTTGCTCAAGCCTGTGAGTGATTCAGGCGAGAAGAAAACAAGCACGCCGCCGGCGCTCAAATCCGCTGCCCAACCTGGACCGCCCATGACCG
>Ga0187844_10000510_pt1 | contig 30457 bp, 30 predicted proteins | sample SpaLakP09_SKY_50_FD_134517 | JGI IMG/M metagenome (GOLD analysis project Ga0187844, IMG submission 134517) | Oligotrophic lake water microbial communities from Sparkling Lake, Wisconsin, USA - SP09_SKY_50 | ecosystem: Environmental > Aquatic > Freshwater > Lake | place: USA: Sparkling Lake... | reverse complement strand
CGCCGAGCCGTGCGCGGGAATGACGGCTTTTGTGGGTGAAGGTGAAATCATGGTCCGGTCCATTATAATGAGGAAAAGATATTGCTACGACACGATACGCGCAGCCCGCTACCCCGGGCTTGCGTACCTACTGCGCACCTCGGTCATCCGCCGATCAAACAGTCAAGCGTCAACCAGAATCGCCTTCCTCACATCCTGTTTGCAGACTATGACAATCGACTATCTCAAGAAAATACTGACCGCGCGCGTTTATGACGTGGCTTCCGAAACCCCGCTGGACCTGGCGCCCATCCTCTCGCAGCGTTTCGAAAACCGCATTTACTTCAAACGCGAGGACATGCAGGATGTGTTCAGCTTCAAGATTCGCGGCGCCTACAACAAGATGGCCAACCTGGCGCCTGCGCAGCTCAAGCGCGGCGTGATCTGCGCTTCCGCCGGCAACCACGCGCAGGGCGTGGCCATGTCGGCCGCCCGCCTGGGCTGCCGCGCCGTCATCGTGATGCCCACCACCACGCCGAGCGTGAAGGTGGACGCGGTCAAGGCCTTCGGCGGCGTCAATGTCGAAGTCATCCTGCATGGCGAGTCCTACACCGATGCCTACAACCACGCGCTGACGCTGGAAAAGGAGCAGAAGCTGGCCTTCGTGCACCCCTTCGACGATCCGGACGTGATCGCCGGCCAGGGCACCATCGGCATGGAAATCCTGCGCCAGCATTCGGGCCCTATCCATGCGATTTTTGTCGCCATCGGCGGCGGTGGCCTGATCAGCGGCGTGGCGTCCTACGTCAAGGCGATCCGCCCGGACATCAAGATCATCGGCGTGCAGTCCATGGATTCGGACGCCATGGCGCGTTCGATCAAGGCCGGCGAGCGCATCACGCTGCCGGACGTGGGCCTGTTCGCCGACGGCACCGCGGTGCGCCTGGTGGGCGAGGAAACCTTCCGCATCGCGCGCGAACTGGTCGATGAGATCATCATCGTCGATACCGACGCCATCTGCGCCGCCATCAAGGACGTGTTCCAGGATACGCGCAGCATTCTCGAGCCGTCCGGCGCGCTGGCCGTGGCCGGCGCCAAGGCCTACGTGGAACGTTCGGCGCTGACCAAGAACCCGGTGCGCAACGAAAGCCTGATCGCCATCGCCTGCGGCGCGAACATGAATTTCGACCGCCTGCGCTTTGTCGCCGAGCGCGCCGAACTGGGCGAAGCGCGCGAAGCCGTGTTCGCCGTCACCATTCCCGAGCAGCGCGGCAGCTTCAAGCGCTTCTGCGAACTGGTCGGCCCGCGCAATGTCACCGAATTCAATTACCGCGTCAGCGATGCCCGCGAAGCCCACGTGTTCGTGGGCGTGCAGATCGCCAGCCGCGGCGAATCGAGCGTGCTGGCGCGCACCTTCGAGCAGCACGATTTCAAGACGCTCGACCTGACCCACGACGAGCTGGCCAAGCTGCACATCCGCCACCTGGTGGGCGGCAAGAGCGCGCTGGCCCAGGACGAGTTGCTGTACCGTTTCGAATTCCCGGAACGCCCGGGCGCGCTGATGCGCTTCCTGGCCAGCATGGCGCCGAACTGGAATATCTCGCTGTTCCACTATCGCAACCAGGGCGGCGATGTCGGCCGCATCCTGGTCGGCCTGCAAGTACCCGCCGAAGAAATGGACCAGTTCCGCCAATTCCTCACCACGCTCGGCTACCGTTACTGGGACGAGAGCGCCAACCCTGTGTACAAACTGTTCCTGGGTAACTGACCTTGGAAAACGCATGACGAATACCGCCGATTTTTCACCGCTGGGCAAGACCGCCGCCTACCAGACCCAGTACGCGCCGGAATTGCTGTTCCCGATTCCGCGCCAGGAAAAGCGCGACGAGCTGCAACTGACGGGCACCCTGCCCTTCTTTGGCGTGGACATCTGGAACGCTTACGAACTGTCGTGGCTGAACCTGCGCGGCAAGCCGCAAGTGGCGATCGCGGCGGTGACGGTGCCGGCCGATTCGCCGAACATCATCGAGTCGAAGTCATTCAAGCTCTACCTCAATTCCTTCAACCAGACCCGGCTGGCCAGCAGCGACGCCCTGCTGGACTTGCTGCGCGCCGACCTGTCGGCCGGCTTTGGCGCGCCGGTGCACATCGTGCTCACGCCCCAGGACGGTTTCGGCAGCCTGAAAATGGGCGAACTGGACGGCTTGCTGCTGGACCGGCTCGACATCGAGGTGGATCAATACACGCCCTCGCCCGCCCTGCTCACGTCCAAACGGGACGCGCCCGGCGTCAGCGAGACCCTGGTGTCGCACTTGCTCAAGTCGAACTGCCTGGTGACGGGACAGCCGGACTGGGCCAGCGTGCAGATCCAGTACGTGGGTCCGCAGATCGACCAGGAAGGCTTGCTGAAATACCTGATCGGCTTTCGCGAACAATGAATTCCACGAGCAATGTGTGGAGCGCATCTTTGTCGACATCCTGCGCCAGTGCGCGCCGCAAAAACTGGCCGTGTACGCGCGCTATACCCGCCGTGGCGGCCTGGACATCAACCCCTGGCGCAGCAACTTCAGCAGCGCCCGTCCGGGCAATTTGCGTACGGCGCGGCAATAGGACATTGAGCTGCCTCAAACAGCCGGGTAGTTGCCTTGACCTCGTTGCCATCGGGGAATATGTTGAAGAGACGGGCGACACGGATGCCCCAAGCGATTTACAATAAAACAACGAAAAACGCCGCGGCTGTGCGGCGCTGAAAAAACAGGCGGGAAACGGAGAATCAACGGTAAATGTCGGCTTTTCGGTATCTTATATGCGTCGCACGGATGATTTCACCTTAGAAATTTACTATCCAGGGTGCATAACCAGAAAAGAAGCGGTGCTTGTTGTGATATTCATCACTCCTCTTGCGAAACACCAATGCTGAGAGGATACTGGACGACGACGAATTCCGGTGTCACGGCCGGAAAACAAGCCTATAATTCTGGCTCGCAAGCACCTTTGTGCATCGCACCAAATGACTTTGTTATGACTAACCTCAGCAAAATTCTATCGCTCGAGAACGTGTTGCTCGATCTCGAAGTGTCCAGCAAAAAGCGCGCTTTCGAGCAGGCTGGACTGATATTCGAAAACAATTGCGGCATCGCCCGCTCGACCGTGTCGGACAACCTGTTCGCGCGCGAACGGCTGGGCTCCACCGGGCTCGGGCATGGCGTGGCCGTGCCGCACGGGCGCATCAAGGGCAGCAAGAGCCTCAAGTCGCCGCTGGGCGCGTTTGTGCGCCTGGCCGAAGCCATTCCCTTCGAATCGCCCGACGGGCAGCCGGTCAAGCTGCTGTTCTTCCTGCTCATTCCCGACCACGTGACGCAGCAGCACCTGGAAATCCTGTCGGAAATCGCCGAGATGTTTTCGGACGATGGCTTCCGCACCGCGCTGGCCACCGATCCGGATCCGAAGTCGGTCCATGCACGCATCGTCAACTGGCAGCCTAGCCTGCAAGCCTTGGGATAAACGCCATTCATGCTGCAAACCCCGCTGACCATTCAACGCCTGTACGACGACAATCGCGAAAGTCTGCAGCTTGGCTGGTTCGCCGGCTTCCCGGGCGGCGAGCGCCTCATCTCCGGTGATGTCGCTTCGGCCGCCGACCAGGTCGGCCACCTGAACCTGATCCACCCGGGCCGCATCCAGGTCTTCGGGCACCAGGAACTGACTTACTACCATCGCCTCAAATCGGGTTCGCGCAGCCATGTGATCGGCGAACTGATTGCGGGCGGCCCGCCGGCGCTGATCATCGCGCAGGGGCTCGATACGCCGCCCGACATTCTCGCCATTTGCGACGAGCAGAATATTCCCCTGTTTTCCACGCCGCTGCCGGCCGCGCAGGTGATCGACTTTTTGCGCGTCTACCTGTCCAAGAAGCTGGCGCAGCGGATCATCATGCATGGCGTGTTCATGGACGTGCTGGGCGTGGGCGTGCTCATTACGGGCGACTCGGGCCTGGGCAAGAGCGAACTTGGCCTGGAGCTCATTTCGCGCAGCCACGGCCTGGTGGCCGACGATGCGGTGGAGTTTTCGCGCATTGCGCCGAACATGATCGAAGGACGCTGCCCGCCGCTGCTGCAAAACCTGCTGGAAGTGCGCGGACTGGGACTGCTCGATATCAAGGCGATCTTTGGCGAGACGGCCGTGCGCCGCAAGATGCGCCTGAAGCTGATCGTGCACCTGGTGCGCAGGAGCGCGCTGGAAGAGGAAGTGGAACGCCTGCCGTTCCTGTTCCCGACCGAGGATGTACTGGGACTGCCGGTGCGCAAGGTGGTCATTCCCGTGGCGGCCGGCCGCAACATCGCGGTGCTGCTGGAAGCGGCGGTGAGGAATACGATTCTGCAGCTGCGCGGGATCGATACGCTCCAGGAGTTCATGGAGCGCCAGCGCCAGGCGATGAGCGGGGACTAAACCACATCGTCCTCGCGCAGGCGGGGACCCATGACGCCTGTGATCAGACGTGCTATGGGTCCCCGCCTGCGCGGGGACGACGTAGTGGTTTCTTTACTTTGCGATCAAGAGCAGGGTTCCCCGGCCGCACACGCCGTACACCGTATTTTCCCCGCCAACCAGGTCTTCCGCACCCGGCGCGCGTACCTGCGTTGCGCCTTCAGCCCAGGTGCAGGTATCGGTCACGCGGTACCAGGTTTTCCCATTCCCCGGCCACGGCAGCGTGAAGTTCACCTGCGCGCTCCACGCATTGTGGGCCACGTAGATGGCCGACGCGCTGTCGCCAAGTTCGGTGCCGTCGATGCGCCACGCCAGCGCGTGGTTGTTCGCATTGCCGAAGTAAGCCGCATCGGCCACGCCGCCATCCGGCTTGAACCAGCGCAGCTGCTCCATCACATTGCCGTTGTTGTCCACGCTGGAATAGAAGTTCAGCGGACGCAGCGCCGGATGCGCCTTGCGGAACACCATCAGGCCCTTGCTGAAGTTCTGGAAGTTGGTCTGGTCCGTGGTGCGGGTCCAGCCCAGCCAGTTGGCGCTCGAATCGAGGTTGTACGGGTTGTTGTTGCAGTTGATGGTGCGCAGCGCTTCGTCGCCGCCCACGATCATGGGCACGCCGCCCGACAGCATCATCAGCGCCATGCCGTTGCGCGCCGCCTTGCGCTGGTCCGCGGCGATGCCGCCATTGTCCCAGCTGTTGTTATTGTCCTCGCCGCCGTCGCTCGGGCCGAAAGGCCATGCCTGGTTGTTGTTCTTGGTATTGCAGCTGTACAGGTCCTTGAGCGTGAAACCATCATGCGCGGTGATGAAGTTGACCGAGTTCCACGGCTTGCGTCCATCGTCGCCATACAGGTCGCTCGACCCGGCCACGCGCGAAGCCAGCTGGCCCGGCGTGACCGCGGCCGATCCGAGCTTGTTCTGCAGCTCGCGCATCGTGTCGCGGTAAGAGCCGTTCCATTCGGACCAGCCGGTCGGGAAATTGCCGACCTGGTAGCTGTTGCCGCCGATGGCCCAGGGTTCGGCGATCAGGTCGACGCCGCTGCCGCCGCCGGCCGCACGCGGCGGCAGTTCGACGCGGATGCGGTTGAGCGCATTACCCGCGTCCATCTTGTCGTAGTTGAAGCAGCCATGCTCGCAGGTGTTGCCAAGCACCGAGGCCAGGTCGAAGCGGTAGCCGTCCACGCCCAGCTTGTCGCGCCAGTAGGCCAGCGAATCGACGATCAGGTTCTGCGCCACCACGTTGCGCGTATTGTAGTTGCCGCCCACGCCGGTATTGTCCCAGGATGACTGCTTGTCGCTGGTCAGGCTGTAGTAGACGGCGTTGTCCAGGCCGCGCATGCCGTAGATGTTGTAGGTGGTCTTGTCGGACGGGTTCCACGCTCCGCCTTCGCCGGTGTGGTTGTAGACCACGTCGATCAGCACCTTGATGCCATTGTCGTGGAAGGCCTTGACCATTTCCTTGAACTCGCGCGTCGGTCCGCCTGGCGCCTTGTCGTAGGAATAGCGACGGTCGGGCGCGAAGTAGTTCAGGGTCATGTAGCCCCAGTAGTTGTCGCCCGAATTATTGTTTGGCTCGTTGTCGTTGGTGTCGTTCTGGGTCTCCTGCACCGGCAGGAATTCAACCGCCGTCACGCCGATGCTGGCCAGCCAGGCGGCCTTCAGCCCCGCGCCCTTGTAGGTGCCGCGGTAGGCCGCGGTGATGCTGGTGTCGTTCTTTGTCAGGCCGCGCACCTGCACTTCATAGACGATATCGTCCTTGAAGGCGCGCGTCGGCTTGGTGCCGATCGACTGGGTGTCGCCGGCCAGCACGATGCCTTTCGGCGCCAGCGAACCGGTATCGATATTGCGGTACAGCGCGCCGCTGGCGTAGATGGTGCCGTTGGTGTTGGTGGCCGTGACCGGATCGTGGCTCATTTCGAGCGCGTACGGATCGTGCAGCAGCTTGTTCGGGTTGAAGCGGTTGCCGGCGGTGTCGACGTCGGTGATGAAGCCGCTGGCCGAACCCTTGGTCCAGGCGGTGTTGTACGGCCAGTTCGGGCCCCAGGCGCGGTAGCCGTAGTACAGGGTGCCGGTCAGGCCCTTGCTTTGCAGGCCGGTGACGGCCAGCGAGGTACTCCAGACGCCGCCGCTACCGAGCGTCATCGGGTAGACCGCCTTTTCGACGGTGCCCGTGGCGGTCGAGTACAGGTACAGATCGATACGGGTGGCCTTGCTGGAATACACCTTGAAACGGACGTTGGCCTTGGTGGCGTCGTAGCTGGCGCCCAGGGCGCTTGCATTGATGGCGGCGATGGCCGGGGCGGCGAGCAGGGCGCAGCCCAGCAGCGCTCCCGCGAGGGTGCGGCGGATGTACATTGTGGTCTCCTGTGGCACGCCCCTTTGCGAGGCTGCGCCTTATTTATAGTTGTATTTTGACTACCAGGCGGTGTCGGACGCCCAAGACGAATCTACGCCTGGACGGTAGAGATGTCAAACTATATGCGTAGTATTACTACCATACCTGGCACTCCTTAGCAGAGGCTTGCCGCTTGCGGTATGATCAAGCCATGCGCATCGTACTCATCACAGGTATTTCAGGCTCCGGCAAATCGGTGGCTCTCAACGTTCTGGAAGACGCCGGCTATTACTGCGTCGACAATCTTCCGCCGGCATTGCTGCCCAGCCTGGTCACGGCCCTGATCGCCGACGGCACCGCCAGCCTGGCCGTGGCGGTCGATGCGCGCAGCGCGCAATCGCTGGTGGAACTGCCGGCCAGCGTGCGCATGCTCAAGGACGAAGGACACGACGTCAAGGTCATGTTCCTGACCGCGAACACGCACTCGCTGGTGGCGCGTTTTTCCGAAACGCGGCGCAGCCATCCGCTGTCGCACCAGCTGCGCCCGGACGAAAATCCGGCTTCGCGCCGCACCCTGATCGAATGCATTCTGGAAGAGCGCGAACGCCTGTCGGCCATCGAACAACTGGGCCTGGTGATCGACACGTCGGAACTGGCGGCCAACAAGCTGCGCGCCTGGATCAAGGAGCTGGTGGAGATTGAACGCGCGCCGTTGACGCTATTCTTCGAATCGTTCGCCTTCAAGCTGGGCGTGCCGCTCGACGCCGACTTCGTGTTCGACGTGCGCGCCCTGCCCAACCCCTATTACGACCTGACCTTGCGCCCGCTGACCGGCATGGACGCGCCGGTGATCGCCTTCCTCGACGCGCAGCCTGCCGCCACCGACCTGCTGGAAGACATCCGCAGCTTCATCGCCAAGTGGCTGCCCTCATTCAAGACCGACAACCGCAGCTACCTGACGGTGGCCCTGGGCTGCACCGGCGGCCAGCACCGCTCGGTGTACATGGCCGAACGGCTGGCCGCGCATTTCAGCGCCACCGAACGGGTGGTGCTGCGCCACCGCGAACAGTCCTAAGGGAGCGTCAGCAGCACCTTGACGCTGTCATCCACCGATGCCTTGTCGATGTAGCCGATGGCGGCGGGATCGGCCGCCACGGCCTTCTTGACGGCGGCATCGGTGGCATATGACTTGGGCATCGTGCCCTTGCCCGAAAATTCAATCTTGGCCCACACGCCTTCCACCTGCGACAGCGACTTGCCCGCGACCTTCTGGTAGAACTCGCGCCGGATGGCCGATTCCTTGCCCTGGTCGATCGGCGTGAACTGGTTCGACTTGCCCAGGAAAAACTGGGCCGCCTGTTCGGAGAACATGCGCGACGCCTGGTTGGCCGGATTGACCACCACCACGATTTCCGCCTGCGCCTGCGCCGCCAGCACTACGCCGGAGAACAGTGCCAAAGCCCGCATCTGCTTTTTCATCTCGCTCTCCTAGAAAAGGCGGTCGTAGGCAATGCGCAGCACGGTGACGTCGCCGCCGAAATTGCGCGTGACGTCCTGGTGGCGGTCGACCTGGCCCTTGACGGCGCTGCGCGCGTCGATGTCGTAGCGCAGCGTGAAGGAAGCGCGCTTGTACGATTGCGGCGCGTAGGCATCCAGGTCGTCGGTGCGTTCCTTGTAGCTGGCGTAGTTCAGGAACGGCGTCCAATTGCCGAAGCGGTAGCCGGCGCCCAGCGTGAAGGCGGGCGCGGTGACGCGGTAGCCGCTGTCGAACTGGCGCGTGAGCTGGGTCAGTTCGGCGAGCACGAACCAGTCCTCGAAATCGAGGTTGGCCGCCACGCCGTACGCTTTCAGCGCGGCGGTGTCGTCGTAGTCCTCGACCGGATTGACGCTGCGCACGGTCGTTTGCATATACACGCCGCGCACGGTCAGCGGGCCGTGGGTCACTTCGAGGTCGCCGCCGGCGAGGCGGCTCCAGGTGACGCGGGTCTTGCTGTCGTAGTACAGGCGCATGTAGAGCGAATCGGTCACAGTCTCCTTGCCGGTGAACAGGCTGGCGCTGATGTTGGTGTCGCCCACCGAAGTGCGGTAGCGCATGCTGGCGCCGTTGTAGTTGGTTGCCTCCCAGCCGTACAGTTCGGGCGGCACGGCCACCCAGGGATAGGACGCGCCGATGTCCTGGAAATCGGAATAGTAGTAGAGCGGAATGCGCTTGCGGCCAAGCTGGAATTCCCAGCTCTTGCTGGGCGCATAGCTGGCGTAGGCCCACTGGATATTCGGGGTCGGATCGGCGCCGCGGATAACCACCTGGCCGACGACATTGATGTCGCTATTGACCGTGTACTTGGCCTGCAGGCCGGCGCGCGATTCGGGCTCCAGCGAAAACTGCTGGCGGTAGACGCCGGCATTGCCCCAGTCGGCCGTGTAGCAGGGACAGCGCTTGCCGTCGACGCTGGCGGGGCCTTCGTAGGACGGCCCCAGGCTGGCCCCAACCACGCGCCCGCCGACGAGGGACAGGAAGCCGCTCAGTTTGAGGGGCGACTCCTGGGCAAGCGACATCAAGGGAAACGTCAGGGAAGCGGCAAGGAATACTTTGCGGAGCGGACAGAGAAATTCGGCCATGGCGGAGTCCTTTTCTTGCGTCGCGAGGGATGCTGCTGAGAAAAGTATAAGGTCTTTAACCGGCCGAATTGACAGTCTTGCCGGAGAATGTGTGAACTTGTTAACGAATTGCCACAGAACATTGGTGAGTCGCCAATGTTGCCCCTAAACCTGGGACTGTCCCAGTTTTAGAGGCAACAATTGGGGGGGGCCTTACAGGTGGCGCAGGGGGTGGGCGTGGGCCGGCCACACCGGGGTGAAGAAGCGCTCGACCATGTCGGCCGTGACAAAGTCCACGCCCGGCGGGTTCCATTGCGGGGCGTTGTCCTTGTCGATCACGAGGGCGCGCACCCCTTCCAGCACTTCGCCATGCTCGAAGTTGTGGCGCACCATCGTGCGTTCCATGCGCAGGCAGCCGGCCACGTCCAGCGCGGCGCCGCGCCGCAGCAGTTCGCGCGTGACGCACATCATCAGGGGCGAGCGCTGGCGCATCGCGGCCAGGGCTTGTTGCGCGAATTCGCCACTGTCCGTCAAGAGCGACGCCATGATGGCCGCCACCGAGGCGGCGCCGAAATGCAGGTCGATGGTGTCGCGCTGCGCTTCCAGCCGCGATGGCCCGGCCATGCCCTGGAACGGGGCCGCGAAGGCCGCAAGCGCCGCGCGCAAGCCCGCGCCCGGGGTCGCGTCGATCAGGGCCTTCAGGGCGCCCATCTGCGCTTGCGGCACGAACAGGTCGGCCAGGCCGGTGTACAGGGCGTCGGCCGCGCCCACCGTCAGGCCGGTCAGGCCCAGGTAGTTGCCCAGCTGGCCGGGGGCGCGCGACAGGAAGTAGCTGCCGCTCACGTCCGGGAACAGGCCGATATTGACCTCCGGCATGGCCATCTTGGTCTTGTCGGTGACGATGCGGATGCGGCAGTCCGGCCCGCCCTGGGCGATGCCCATGCCGCCGCCCATCACCACGCCGTCCATCAAGGCCACATAGGGCTTGGGATAGAAGTGGATCAGGTGGTTGAGGGCGTATTCTTCGGTGAAGAAGTCTTCCAGCAGGGCGGACCCGCCCATCGGCGTGGCATGCCCGCAGTCGTGGAAGAAGCGGATGTCGCCGCCGGCGCACAGGGCTTTCTCGCTGCTGCTGCCGATCACCACCGCCGCCACCGCGGGGTCGTCGCGCCAGGCCAGCAGGGTTTCCGTGAGCGCGCGCACCATGGCCAGCGAGAGCGAGTTGAGCGCCTTGGGGCGGTCGAGGGTGATCATGCCGGTGCCGTTGGCAACGCGGGTCTGGACGTATTCGCTCATGGCACACCTGAAAATAATGAAGGAGCGCTATTTTACCGCCCCCCACATGCAAAAAGGGCGCCTCGCGGCGCCCTTGCTTGGGGAGTTCCTGGGCCGGCTTACGCGGCGGCGGCAGGTTGCTCTTCTTCAGGCATGTGCTTGATGGCCTGGTGATTGTGTTCCTGAACCTTGTTTTTGTACTTCATGACTTGTCGGTCGAGTTTGTCGACCAGGGTGTCAATTGCAGCATACAGGTCGTGTGACAGGCTTTCCACGTACACAGTTTTACCCGATAGACGCAGGTTAATCTCTGCCTTTTGGCGTTTTTCTTTTTCAGTCAGATTATCTACGGTGAGGATCACTGCGATGTCGATCACTTGATCGAAATGGCGCTTGACGCGCTCGAGCTTGGTTTGTACGTATTCACGGATGGCTGGGGTCACTTCGAGATGATGTCCGCTAATTGTGAGATTCATACACACTCCTAATGATGGTGTCACTTTCTGTTCATGCGCGGCGCGTAGAGGAACAGCGCAAATACTGCAGATTTACAGACACTTTCTGAGACTGACGGGAGGGATTTTGAGCGCTTCGCGGTATTTGGCAACAGTACGGCGAGCGATGACCATACCCTGTTCCCCCAGCATGTCCGCAATCTTACTGTCGGATAATGGATTTTTAGGGTCTTCTGCTCCTGTCAATTGCACGATGAGTGCACGAATCGCCGTGGAAGATGCTTCTCCCCCCGCTTCGGTGGCGACGTGGCTGCCGAAAAAGTACTTCAACTCAAACATGCCGTGCGGGGTCAGCATATATTTCTGAGTTGTCACACGAGAAATAGTACTCTCGTGTAAACCAAGTGTATCAGCTATTTCGCGCAAAACAAGGGGACGCATGGCAACCGCGCCGTGGGAGAAGAAATTGCGCTGCCGTTCGACAATGGCCTGGGCCACCCGCAAGATGGTGTCGAAACGCTGGCGCATGTTCTTGATCAGCCACTTCGCTTCCTGCAGCTGGGCGCCCATCTGGCCTTCGCCCTTGCCCTGTTTCAGCAGCGCGGCGTACATGCTGTTCACGCGCAGGCGCGGCATGACGTCGTTGTTCAGGGAGACCGTCCAGCCGGTTTTCGACTTGCGCACGATGACGTCCGGAACCACGTAGTCCGACACGTCGGACGCGAACGCCGAACCGGGATGCGGATTGCACTGGCGGATGATGGTCTGCGCCTCGCGCAAGTCTTCGTCGTCGCAGTCGAGCGCCTTTTTCAGCTTGTTGAATTCGCGCTGGGCGAACCAGGCCAGGTGGTTTTCGACGATGGTCAGCGCCATGCGCCGCGTGACCATGGCCACGCCGGGCATGCGGCGGATCTGCAGCGCCAGGCATTCGGACGCATTGCGCGCGCCCACGCCCACCGGGTCGAAGCTTTGCAGCAGCGACAGCGCGGTCTTCAGTTCGTCGATGTCGATCTCGAGTTCTTCCGGCATGCGCTCGTGGATTTCTTCCAGCGATTCGGTCAGGTAGCCATTGTCGTCAAGCGCATCGACGATCAGTTCGACCAGCGCCTTGTCGCGCGCTTCGAGCACGGTCACGCGCATCTGCTCCATCAGGTGCTCGCGCAAGCTGGTGGCGGACGCTTCGAGCTGCGGGCGCGAATCTTCGTCGTCCGGCGTCTTGGCGCGCCCCAGGTCGCCCCACTCGCCGTCGTTGTCGCTGTTGCCGGCGCTGTCGCCTTCGTTGCTCTCGAACGTCTCGCCTTCCGCGGCCGGCGGCGCATCGGCCGCGCCGGATTCGGGCGCCGCCTCGGTCGGGGTCGACGTGCTGCTGATGGCGCCGTCGCCCAGCAGGCGCACCGAGTGGTCGAGCGGGTCGTCCAGCCGTTCGAGCAGCGGATTGTCGGTCAGCAGCTGTTCGAGCTCCTGGTGCAGTTCGAGCGTGGACAGCTGCAGCAGGCGGATCGACTGCTGCAGCTGCGGCGTGAGCGCCAGGTGTTGGGAAGTGCGAAGTTGTAGTGACTGTTTCATCGGCTACATGCGGAAGTGTTCGCCCAGGTAGACCCGGCGCACGGATTCGTCGGCGATGATGTCGTCCGGCCGTCCCGAGGCCAGCACGGCTCCCTGGTTGATGATGTAGGCGCGGTCGCAGATGCCCAGCGTTTCGCGCACGTTGTGGTCGGTGATCAGCACGCCGATGCCGCGCTCCTTCAGGAAGCGCACGATGCGCTGGATCTCGATCACCGCGATCGGGTCGACTCCGGCGAACGGCTCGTCGAGCAGCACGAAGCGCGGATTGGTGGCCAGCGCGCGCGCGATCTCCACGCGCCGGCGCTCGCCGCCGGACAGCGACAGGGCCTGGTTCTCGCGCAGCTTTTCGATCTGCAGGTCGGCCAGCAGGGTGTCCAGGCGCTCGTTGATCTGGGCCTTGGAGAGCGGCTTGCCGTCGATCTTCTGCAGTTCGAGCACGGCGCGGATATTGTCTTCCACCGTCATGCGGCGAAACACCGACGCTTCCTGCGGCAGGTAGGACAGGCCGAGCGTGGCGCGGCGGTGGATCGGCAGGCTGGAGATGTCCACGCCGCTGATGTCGATCGAGCCGGCGTCGGACGGGACCAGGCCCACGATCATGTAGAACGAGGTGGTCTTGCCGGCGCCGTTGGGGCCGAGCAGGCCGACCACTTCGCCGCATTCGACCTGCAGCGACACGTCGCGCACGACCAGCTTCTTGCCGTAGCTTTTCTGCAGCCCGCGCACGATCAGGGTGCTGCCGCAGGTTTTGGTTTCCGTCATGGCGTGCCCGGTGCCGGCGTGGCAGGACGTGGCTTGCGCGGCGCCAGGATCAGCGTGCCGCGGCCCTTGGAGTTCGCTTCGTTGCGGGCCTCGAACACTTCTTTCAGGCTGTCGTAGGAAACGAATTCGGCCTTGATTTCATGGGTCGCGCGTACGCCTTCGAGCTGGCGCAGCTGGGCATTGTCATACAGCTTCACGACGCTGGCCCGGTCGTCGTATTCGATGCGCTGGGCCTGGCCTTCGACCCACAGGTCCGGGCCGCCGTCGCGCTTCTGGCGGAAAGTGGACGATTTCCCCGCGTTCGATGTCAGCGTGACGTGCATGTCGCCTTCATGTGTTTCCTTGATCACGGCCTTGTCGGAATTGAGTACCAGGGTACCCTTGGTCACCTTGACCCTGCCGGTGAGCGTGGTGACCTGGGTGACCTGGTTCACGGACATGGTGTCGTAGTCGATCACGGCCTGCTTGTCGGCGTCGGCCTTTTCGGCCGAGGCGCCGGACGCCGCCAGGGCCAGCAATGCGAACGCGAAGATTGTTTTTGTCGGGGACATTGGGGGATGGGCGCTCAGCGCCTTGGATTGGGTGGATAGATCAGCTGGCCGCTGCTGGCGAAATCCAGCTGGCGCAGCGCGTTATCGGCTTTCATGCCGACGCCTTTGACGGACGCTTCGCCCATCGCCATCTGCACGGCGACGCTGGACTCCATGCGGTCTTCGTCGGGGAATACGGTCAGCGCTTCGGTTTTCAGGCGCATGGCCTTGCTGGCCGGCGTGGCGGGGCGGGCGATGTCGACGCTGCCGCTCAGGTCGACCTGGTTCTCGGCATGCCTGATGCGCGCTTTCCGCGCCACGATGGTGACCGCGGACTGCCCGGGCGCGACGCTGCGCATGACGGGCTGCTCGACTTCCGAGACGTCTTCCACCGGGCGGTGGGTGAGCTTGGCGCCCGACAGCAGGTAGCGCGGCTGGCCTTCCGGCGTCATGCGCACCACGCTGAATTTTTCGACGATGTAGTCGGGCTCATTGCCATAGCCGCCAGGGCCCATGCTCCCGTCCGAGCGCAGCATCAGCTCCACCAGCCAGAAACTGCCGAAGGCCAGGAACACCAGCGCCGTGATGGTGGTGAGCAGGCGCCAGCGGTGGGCGGTTCGTTTGTGCATGGTCAGGCGAAGTACGGCGCCAGCGCCGCCTCGTAGGTGCCCTGCGCGCGCATGACCATGTCGCACACTTCGCGCACCGCGCCGCGCCCGCCGCCGGCACGGGTGACGTAATGCGCGCGGTACTGCACTTCGGGATGCCCGGTCGGCACGGTGATGGCGAAACCCACCTGCAGCAGCAGCGGCAGGTCGATCACGTCGTCGCCGATATAGCCGCACTGGTCGGCCGCGACGCCGGTCGCTTCGAGCAGCTTGGCGAAGGCCACGCGCTTGTCGTGGATGCCCTGGTGTACATGGGCGATACCCAGGTCGGCCGCGCGCCGCACCACGATCGGTGAATTGCGGGCGCTGATGATGGCCGTGGCCACCCCGGTTTTCTGCAGCAGCTGGATGCCCAGGCCGTCGAGCACATTGAAGGTCTTGGTCGCTTCGCCGTCGGCGCTGTAGGTCAGGCTGCCGTCGGTAAGCACGCCGTCGACGTCGAAGATCATGACCTTGACGTTGGCGGCGCGGCGCATGTGGTCGAGCTGGATCATCAGATCACCTTCGCGCGGGTCAGGTCGTGGATGTGCAGGGCGCCGACCAGGCGGTCGTCCTGGTCGACCACCAGCATCTGGTTGATGCGGAATTCTTCCATGACCGCCACCGCGTCCACGGCCAGCTGCTCGGGATGCACGCGGCGCGGATCGGCATGCATCACGTCGCGGATGGTGATCCTGGTGAAATCCTGGACTTTTTCGATCAGGCGCCGCAGGTCGCCGTCGGTAAATACGCCGATCGGACGGTGTCCGGCGTCGACGATGGCCGTCATGCCCATGCCCTTCTGCGTGATTTCCAGCAGCGCGGTGGCCAGCGGCACGTCGGCGGTCACAAACGGCACCGCGTCGCCGCTGCGCATGACATCCTTGACGTGGGTCAGCAAACGCCGGCCCAGCGCGCCGCCCGGGTGGGAACGGGCAAAATCTTCTTCCTTGAAGCCGCGCGCGTCCAGCAGCGCCACGGCCAGGGCGTCGCCCAGCGCCAGCGTGACGGTGGTGCTGGCCGTCGGCGCCAGGTTCAGCGGGCAGGCTTCGCGCGCCACCGACACGTCCAGGTGGACGTCGGCCAGCAGCGCCAGGCTCGATTGCGGGTTGCCGGTCATGGCGATCAGGGGCGAACCCATGCGCTTGACGATGGGCAGGATGGACATCAGTTCGGACGTTTCGCCCGAATTGGAAATGGCGATGAAGGCGTCCTGCGCGGTAACCATGCCCAGGTCGCCGTGGGCCGCTTCGGCCGGGTGCACGAACATGGCCGGGGTGCCGGTGGACGCCAGGGTGGCGGCGATCTTGCGGCCGATATGGCCGGACTTGCCGATTCCCGACACCACCACGCGCCCGCCGCATTCGAGCAGCAGGGCCACGGCACGGCCGACGCTGTCGTCGCTGCCCAGGCGCAATTGCAGCGCCTGCATGGCTTCGGTTTCGATGACCAGCGTCTCGCGCGCCATCTCCATGGCCCGCGCGGTGATAGTTTTGTCAAAAGCTTTCAGCATTGTTTTTTCATGGGTTACACTCATGGCCAGAGTATAAACGAATTGCGAAAGCAAAAAACTTGCCAGACGCAACAAACAACGATTTTCCCCTCACGCCATTCGGGAACGCATGTATTCAGGACTAGAACTGACCCTCCTTTTGTTAGGCAGCGCCGTCCTCGGGGTGGTTGCCTTCCGCATGCTGCACCTCCCCCCCATGCTGGGCTACCTGGCCGTCGGCATCCTGATCGGCCCCCATGCCCTGGGCCTGGCCGACAACAACCACACCACCCATACCCTGGCCGAATTCGGGGTCGTGTTCCTGATGTTCTCGATCGGGCTCGAGTTTTCCCTGTCCCAGCTCAACGCCATGCGGCGGGTGGTGTTCGGCCTGGGCATGGCCCAGGTGGTGCTGACCATCGTCGCCACCATGGTCTTCGGCGTGCTGCTGGCCTGGCAGCTGCCGGCCCATATCAAGATCACCTGGCAAGCCTCGTTCGCCCTGGGCGGCGCGCTGGCCATGTCCTCGACCGCGATCGTGGTCAAGATGCTCACCGAGCGGCTGGAACTGGAAAGCCCGCACGGACGCAAGATCATCGGCATCCTGCTGTTCCAGGATCTGGCCGTGGTGCCCCTCCTGATCCTGATCCCCTCGCTGGGCAAGCCGCCGGGCGAACTGGCCAATACCCTGGCCTGGGCCAGCTTCAAGGCCGTCATCGTGCTGGTGCTGCTGCTGTACGTGGGCCAGAAGATCATGCGCAAGTGGTTCACCATCGTGGTCAAGCGCCGCTCGCAGGAGCTGTTCATGCTCAACCTGCTCCTGATCACCCTGGGCGCGGCCTGGATCACCGAGCGCGCCGGCCTGTCGCTGGCGCTGGGGGCGTTCGTGGCCGGCATGCTCATTTCCGAAACCCAGTACAAGCACCAGGTGGAGGAAGACATCAAGCCCTTCCGCGACGTGCTGCTGGGGCTGTTTTTCATCACGGTCGGCATGCTGCTCAATGTGGGCATGGTCATCGAGAACTGGTGGCTGGTGCTGATCCTGCTGGTCGGCCCGGTGCTGCTCAAGTTCGCCATCATCGCCGGCCTGGCCAAGCTGTTCGGCGCCTCCGACGGCACCGCCATGCGCACCGGCCTGGGCCTGGCGCAGGCCGGCGAATTCGGCTTCGTGCTGCTCACGCTCACTTCCGACGCCAAGCTGATCGACGACTTCATCATCCAGCTGGTGCTGGCCTCGATGGTGCTGTCGATGCTGGTCGCCCCCTTCATGATCGAACACGCCGACAAGGTGGTCATGAAGCTGTCGGCCAACGAATGGATGATGCAGTCGCTCCAGCTGACCCAGATCGCCACGCGCACCATGGCCACCCAGAAGCACGTGATCATTGCCGGCTTCGGCCGCAGCGGCCAGAGCCTGGCCACCCTGCTGTCGGAAGAAAAAGTGGCTTACCAGGCGCTCGACCTGGACCCGGAACGGGTGCAGGAAGCGCAGGCGGCGGGCGGCCCATGTGTCGTATGGCGACGCGGCGCGCAAGGAAGCCCTGATCGCGGCCGGCGTCTACCGCGCCAGCGCGCTGGTGATCACCTATGCCAACACGGCGTCGGCGCTCAAGGTGCTGCACCTGGTGCACGAGCTGGCGCCCACCCTGCCCGTCATCGTGCGCAGCCACGACGACACCGACCTGGACCTGCTGAAAAAGGCCGGCGCCGCCGAAGTGGTGCCGGAAGCGCTGGAAGGCTCGCTGATGCTGGCCTCGCACGCGCTGGTGATGCTGGGCGTGCCGCTGCGGCGCGTGGTGCACCGCGTGCAAAGCGCGCGCGACGAACGCTACGCGGCCCTGCGCGGCTACTTCCACGGTGTGGGCGACGCCCCGGACGATCCGGAGCACATGTACGTGCGCCTGCATTCGGTCACCCTGCGCGACGGCGCCGGTTCGGTCGGCAAGCGGCTCGAAGCGCTGGAACTGCATGAAGTGGGCGCCGAAGTGACCACCATCCGGCGCGGCCGGGAGCGGCTGGAAGTGACGCCGCGCACCGAACTGGAAATCGGCGACGTGGTGGTGCTGCGCGGCTCGGCCGACGCGGTGGACCGCGCCGAAGGCCGGCTCCTGAATTAATCGTAGGTGACGACGCGGTTGCGGCCGCCTTCCTTGGCCCGGTACAGGGCGGCGTCGGCATGCGCCACCAGGGCCTGCTCCACGGCTTCGATGGTGTGGTTGCGGTCGGCCACGCCCAGGGTGGCCACCCCGATCGATACCGTTACCGGAATCCTGATATCGTTGCCCAGGTCGAAAGGCGCGCCGGCGACGCTGGCGCGGATGCGCTCGGCCACCTGGCTGGCGTTGTCCAGGTCGGCGTCGATCAGCAGGACCACGAATTCCTCGCCCCCGAAGCGGGCCAGCGCGTCCGACAGGCGCAGCTCGTCCTTGATGCGGCCCGCCACTTCGCGCAGCACTTCGTCGCCGCCCTGGTGGCCGACGCTGTCGTTGACCAGCTTGAAATGGTCGATATCGATGTACATCACCGAAATGCGGTAATCCTGGCGCTGGGCGCGCGCGATTTCCTCGAGCAGGCGGCGGTCGATATAGCGGCGGTTGTAAACCCCGGTCAGCGAATCGGTCAGCCCGATGTACTTGAGCATTTCATTGCTGATCACGTTTTCCAGGCAGATCGCGATGATGGACGCCATATGCTCGACGAAGTCGGTGCCCATGGAAGGCACGAACTTGGTCGGATCGACGCTGCCCAGGTTCAGGCTGCCGATCAGGCGCTTGTTGCGCAGCAGCGGCACCAGGGCGATGCTTTGCAGCCCGGCCGGCGGATGCGGAAAACTGCGCTGGTGCGCGGCCGGCATGTAGGGCCCCAGCATGGGCTTGGGCGGGCCGGTGAACTGTTCGCTGCGCGATGGCACGAAGCCCAGCGCGGCGGCGCTGTCGACGAACACCAGGTGCGGAAAGTCGTCGAAATCGACGCCCAGCTTGTTCATCACGGTATGGATGTCATTGCCTTCGTCGACCAGGCTGAGGGTGACGATGTCGAGTTCGGAAATGACGGGCAGGCTGCGGAAAATCGTGCTGATCAGGCTGGGAAAGCTGTCGGCGCCCACGATGTCGAGATCGAAGGCCTGGTGCCGGCACATGATGTCGTGGTTGCGCTCGGCCTGTTCCATCATGTAGGCCATCTGCGCGCGCAGGGACTCGACTTCTTCGGTCAGTTCGCGCGTCGAAGCGCCCGCATCATGCATAAAGCCCCTTGTACTGTGCAAATTAGTCGTGATACCGCAACATTACGCCATCTTGCCGCGATTGAAAACGAAAACTGGCGCGATTGTCGTATTGACCCTGAAGCTTGTTCAAAAAGCCAGGGTCATGTTCACCACCTGCCCCACCACCAGGCGTTCGCCGTCGCCTTCGGTGACGATGCTGTTCATGCCGAAGCAGATCGCGTCGTCCATGGCGGGCCGGGTGCGGTAGCTGCGCAGGATGTCGAGCGGATCGGGGCCGGGCACGCCGGTGGCCTGGTCGACCGAAGGCATGGGGCAGCGCGTGCAGGGCTTGACGGGCTTGAGCAGGGCCGCGCCCAGCGCGAAATGCTCGGCGTAGTCTTCCTCGAAGGCTTCGATGCCGTCGATGACCAGGTTCGGGCGGAAGCGGTTCATGGGAATGGCGTCGCGCCCGGCCGCCACCAGCTTGTCGTTCAGGTCGGCCAGCGAGGCGGTGCCGATGACCAGCAGCGGGAAGCCGTCCGAAAACAGGGTGGGCGCCTCGACCCCGCCGGTCCATTTGGCGCTGGCCAGGCGGGTGGCCGCGGCGTGGAAGCGTACCAGCCGGCAGGGCACCCCGATGGCTTGCGTGAACCAGGTGGCGGTGGTCTCGTCGCAATCGTAGGCCAGCACGGTGTCGTCCCAGACCGTTACCTCGCGCGTGCGTTCGTGGTCGGGATCGGGCAGGCCGAGTGGAATTTCCAGGCGCAGCATGCCGGGCGCGCGCAACTCCAGCGTGTCGCTCTTTAGCCGCGGCACGATCAGGGCCATGCGCGGATATTCGCGCTGGGTAAGGCACAAGCCGGCTTCGTCGACCACCATCCATTCGCGGTCGTAGACGGCGTCGACGGCCAGGCCGGCGCGGGTCAGCGTGGCTTCCCTGACCGGCATGCCGGCGCAGGATTTGATGGGGTACAGGATCAGTTCGGAAAGTATCGCCATGCTCTGCGTCCTCTGGGTTGGGACCCGGTAGTATGCCTCAGTTTGCGTCCCAGGACGGCGTGCCGCCCAGTTCTTGCGCCAGGAAATCGATCATCACGCGCACCTTGGCGTTCAGGTGGCGCCGGCTGGGGTAGACCGCCAGCACGTCGGTGTCGGGCAGGTAAAACCCGGGCAGCAAGGGGACCAGGCGGCCCGCGCGCAGGTCGTCGCCTACCAGGAAGGACGGTTGCAGGATGATGCCCAGCCCGGCCAGCGCCGCCGCGCGCGCGGTGTCGCCATTGTTGGCGTGCAGGCGGCAGCTGACCCGGACCGAATGGCGTGCGCCATGCGCATCGCTGAAATGCCATTCGTCCGCCGTCGAGGCGTAGCGGTAGCCCACGCAATTGTGCTGCGCCAGGTCGGCCGGCGCCCGCGGCGTGCCATGCAGGGCCAGGTAGGCCGGGGCCGCGCAGCACAGGTTGCGCGAACTGGCCAGCTTGCGCGCCGCATGCGTGGCCGAGCCGCGCCGCGAAATGCGCACCGCCAGGTCGTAGCCTTCTTCCACGATGTCGACCACGCGGTCGATCAGGTCGATGTCGAGTTCCACGTCGGGATACAGGGCCATGAATTTCGGCCACAGCGGCGCCAGGTGGCGGATGCCGAAGCTGACCGGGGCATTGATGCGCAGCAGGCCGCGCGGATGGGGCGCGATGGCCGAGGCGATCGCTTCAACTTCGGCCACGTCTTCGACGATGGCCTTGGCCCGTTCGTACAGCGCTTCGCCGCTTTCGGTGAGCGACATCTTGCGCGAGCTGCGGTTCAAGAGGCGCGTGCCCAGGTGGCTTTCGAGATCGGCCACGATGCGGGTGACGTTGGCCGGCGAGGTGTCAAGCGCATCCGCGGCGCGCGCGAAACCGTTCTTGCGCACCACCTCGACAAATACTTCCAGCGCCCGCAAACGGTCCATTTCCGCCTAATGATTCAGAAAAGCTGAATATATCACCAATATCCAAGGCGTTGATTGCAAGATCCGTCAATCCTATAGTGGTTTCACTTCACCACCACAGGAGATTCACCATGAAACGTTTCGCAAATAAAACCGTCCTCGTCACCGGCGGCAACAGCGGCATCGGCCTGGCCAGCGCCGTGCAATTTGCCCGCGAAGGGGCGCGGGTCGTCATCACCGGACGCGACCAGGCCACGCTCGACAGCGCCAAAGAGTTGATCGGCGGCGCCACCATCGCCATCCGCAACGACCAGGGCGACGTCCAGTCCGGCCCCGCGCTCGCTGCCCTGCTGCGCCAGCACGGACTGCGCCTGGACGCCGTTTTCCTGAACGCCGGCATCGGCAAGTTCGCGCCCTTCGACCAGGTCGACGAAGCACTGTGGGATGCCACTTTCAACGTCAATGTCAAAGGGCCCTATTTCACGCTGCAGGCACTGGCGCCGCTGTTCAACCCGGGCGCGGCCATCGTGCTGAACGGCTCGGTCAATGCGCACATCGGCATGCCTTCGACGTCGGTGTACGCGGCCAGCAAGGCGGCGCTCATCTCGATGGCCAGGACGCTGTCGGCCGAGCTGCTGCCGTCCGGCGTGCGGGTCAATGTGGTCAGCCCCGGGCCGGTCACCACGCCGATCTACGAACGGCTTGGCATGCCCGCCGCCCAGCTCGACGAGATGAAAACCGCGATCGTGTCCCAGGTGCCGCTCAAGCGCTTCGGCACGCCGGACGAAGTGGCCGGCGCGGTGCTGTTCCTGGCGTCGCCGGAAGCTGCCTTCATCGTCGGCACCGAACTGGTCGTCGACGGCGGCATGATCGGCCTTTGATCCAAGTCAATAACCGGGTCAAAGCGCAGGAATACGTTTATCATTGGAAAAATTGCCATTTGTTAAACTATTCCTGAAGGAATGTTCGATGATCCAGCTTCGTCTTGCCGCCGGCGCCGCCGCGCTCCTCTTGACCGGTAGCGGCGCCTGGGCCGGCATGCCCGCGGCCCTGCAGCATGCCTTGAGCGGCGAGCGCATCGGCCTGCTGCCGGCGGCCAAGTTCCGCCTCAGCACCGGCAAGTGCAGCGACTGCCCGACGCTCAAGCAAGGTCTCTGGTATTTCAAGGATGAGGTGCTGGCCGTGCCGCATGCGACCGAGCCGGTGGCCGGCTTCAAGCCGGGCGCCGGCATCGTCGATACGGTGGCCGACTGGGCCGGCAGCGGCGGCACCGAGGCGGCATTGCACTATCCCGGCCTGGTATGGCTGGGCGCGCCGCATATCCTGGACAACGCTTCGATCCTGCCCAGCGGACAGCAGCTGCTGATGTCCGACGGCGCGCCGGCCGCGCTGAAGCTGGTGCCAAAGATACCCACCAACCTGTCGTTCTGGAACAATGGCACCACCGCCTTTTTTGCACAGCGCCAGGTGCGCATGCGCGGCACCTTCAGCCAGGACGCGGACAAGCCGGCCTTCACCGCGCGCACCGTGTGGCCCAGGGATTTCACGCTCGACCCGGACAAAGTGGCGCTCAAGCCCTTCGGCGACAAGGAATCGCTGACCAGCTTCGTGCAAGACCAGGGCGGCGGCGCGGCCAGCCCCTACGCCACGCGCCTGCTGTGGGAACGCGCGCCAGGCAAGGGGCGCACATGGCAGGACAAGCCCGTCATCGGCGTGATGCTCAACGGCGCCCAGGGCGACGACGACGAAGCCTTCGGCGGCCACTTCGCGATCGCCACCGGCACCATCGGCAAGCAGGGCCAGTGGTCGGACTGGCTGGTCAACAATTTCTACAATCTCGATTCGTTCAGCGAGAAGGGCATCGTCGCCGCGCCGGTCCCGATGGATAACTACCTGATGGACATCAACAGCGGCCAGCAGTACTACCGGCCGTCGTACATGCTGGTGGCGATCCTGAGCAATGCCCGCACCGCCGCGGCCTACCAGGGCGGGGTGCAGCGCGTGTTCAACCAGTTTTACCGGCACGATTTCACTTACCGCCATGCCGCCGCGAACTGCGCCGGCATCAGCCTGGACGTGTTCAAGGCGCTGGGCTGGAATATCCCGGAGCGCGGGCCGACCAGCAGGATCAAGGCGCTGGGCGCGTATGCCTACCTGTCGGTCAAGGACCGCAGCCTGGCCAGCGGGCGGCGCATCTATGACTACCTGACCGAGGAACAGATTCGCCTGTATCCGGCGGTGGCATTCGACGCCGCCGGCCAGGACCTGATGCGTCTCGTTGGCGCGGCGCCCGGTTTCGCGCGCACGCCGAGCGCCTTCGAAAAGCAGCTGCAAAGCGATGTGGAAGCCATCGTGCTGGTGCGCATTCCGCAGATTCCGTCGAGCCGCGTGATGGGATCGAACCCGGTGTTTTCGTTCGACGAATTCATGGCCCGCACGCCGCCCGACCAGAAGGACTGGAAGATCGTGCCGGCCGGCCCGCGCCCGTTTCCCGCAGAACTGCGCGACGCCGGCGTGGTGCAAGCCGAAGCGCCAGGCCCGGTGCCGCTGCCGGTGGCCGGCATCGGCGTGGTGGGGATGATCGGCATTGGTGCGCTGGTGCGCCGCCGGCGCAAGCGTCCTGGTCCTAGTCCAGCGTCTGGCGAAAGCGCAGCAAAGCCACCGCGCCCGCCAGCAGCATGAACAGCGCGATCGGCCATACCTGCGGCAGGATGTCGACCAGACCATTCCCCTTCAGCATGATGCCGCGCACGATGCGCAGGAAGTGCGTGATCGGCAGCAGCTCGCCGATCGCCTGCGCCCAGCCGGGCATGCCGCGAAAAGGGAACATGAAGCCGGACAGCAGGATCGACGGCAGGAAAAAGAAGAAGGTCAGCTGCATCGCCTGCAGCTGGTTGCGCGCGATGGTCGAAAACGTGAAGCCGATCGCCAGATTGGCCGCGATGTACAGCACCAGCACCGCCGACAGCAGCCACAGGCTGCCCACCATCGGCACGTCGAACAGCAGCCGCGCCGCGATCAGGATCACGGCCACCTGCACATAGCCGATCACGATGTAGGGCACGATTTTTCCGGTCATGACTTCGAGCGGCGAGACCGGCGTGGCCAGCAGGTTTTCCATGGTGCCCCGTTCGCGTTCGCGCGTGATGGCCAGCGCCGTCATCATGATCATCGTCATGGTCAGGATCACGCCCATCAGGCCGGGCACGATGTTGTAGCGCGTCAGGCCTTCGGGATTGTAGCGGCGCTGGGGGCGCAGTTCGAACGGCAGCGGCGCCGGCCGCAGCGACGCCAGCGGCCCGGCCAGGTCGCGGCCGATGGCGCGCGCGGCGACCGCTTCGACCACGGCCAGCGCGTTGCCGGTGGCCGCAGGGTCGGTGGCGTCGGCCGCCAGCAGGATCACGGGACGTTCGCCGCGCACCAGCTTGCGCGAAAAATCGGCCGGCAAGCTGAGCACGAACTGGACCTCGCCGCGCGCCAGCAAGGCATCGCCTTCCGGCGCGCCGCTGATGTGGCGCACCACGCGGAAGTACTGCGACGTTTCGAGCGCCGCGACCAGGCTGCGCGAAAAAATGCTGCGGTCGGCGTCGTGCACGGCAAGCGGCAGCTGGCGCACGTCGCCGTTGATGGCGAACCCGAACAGCACCAGCTGCAGGATGGGAACGCCCACCATCATGCCGAAGGTCAGCCGGTCGCGCCGCACCTGGCGGAACTCCTTGAGCAGCACGGCGATGAAACGGCGCCAGCTCACGCGTGCTCCCTGGCGTAGTTGTCCTGCGCATCCTGCATCAAGGCGATGAAGACGTCTTCCAGGCTGGTGGCTATGGGCGCTGCGTCCAGGCCTGGCGTGCCGGCCAGCGCCGCCGCCATCGCCTCGGGCGTGCCGGCGCTGACGTGCAGCGTGGCCCCGAAAGGCGCTACCGTGCGGATACCGGGCGAGGCGCGCAGCGTGCGCGCGGCAGCGGGCAGGTCCGGCCCCGTGACCGACCATGTCAGCAGGCCCGCGCCGGCCACCACTTCGGCCACGCTGCCGCGCGCCAGCAGTTTGCCGTAGGCGATGTAGGCCAGCTGGTGGCAGCGCTCCGCTTCGTCCATGTAGTGGGTCGATACCAGCACCGTCATGCCGCCCGCCGCCAGCGCGTGGATCTCGTCCCAGAAATCGCGGCGCGCGGCGGGGTCGACGCCGGCGGTCGGTTCGTCGAGCAGCAGCAATTGCGGGTCGTGGATCAGGCAGGCGGCCAGCGCCAGCCGCTGCTTCCAGCCTCCGGACAGGGCGCCGGCCAGTTGCCCGCGCCGTTCGTACAGGCCAAGCCGGTCGAGCATGGCGCGGATGCGTTGCGGCCGGTCGGCGATGCCGTACACGCGCGCGAAAAAATCCAGGTTCTCTTCGATGCTGAGGTCTTCGTACAGGCCGAACTTCTGGGTCATGTAGCCGACTTCGCGCTTGATCAGGCGCGCCTGGGTGCGGATGTCGTAGCCGAGGCATGTTCCCTGCCCTGCGTCGGGCGTGAGCAGGCCGCACAGCATGCGGATGGTGGTGGTCTTGCCGCTGCCGTTCGGGCCTAGGAAGCCGTAGATGCGGCCCCGTTCGACGCGCATGTCGAGATGGTCGACCACCACCCTGCCGTCGTAGGACTTGGTCAGGCCCCGCACGTCGATGATGACGTCGCCGTTCACGGCAGCGCCGTCACCGTCAGCGGCTGGCCGGGGTGCAGCCGCGCGGCCTGCTGCGGCTCGGGCGTCGCTTCCACCATAAACACCAGCGTGGAGCGGTTTTCCTTGCTGTAGATGAGGGGCGCGGTGAATTCGGCCTGCGGCGAAATGAAGGTGATGCGCGCCTTGATGGGCGCGGCGCAGCCGTCGCAGGCGATGGTGGCGCCCTGGCCCACCTTGAGCTGGCCCAGGCGCGCTTCGGGAATGAAGAAACGGGCCTTGATATTTGCCGGCGGCAGCAGCGTGATGATGGGGGCGCCGGCCGGCACCCATTCGCCGGCGCGGAAGTTCACTTCGGCCACCAGGCCGGCGACGGGCACCGCCTGGGTTTTCTGGTCGAGGCGCCACTGCGTTTGCGCCAGCTGGGCGCGGGCGGCGTCGACTTCCTTCGAGGCCGCCGCCACCTGGTCGCTACGGGCGCTCGACCGGGCGGTGCGCATGCGCGCGCCGGCCTGGTCGACGCGGGCGCGGTCCGCGGCCAGCACGGCGCCAAGCTGGTCGAGCCGGGCGCGCGAGAGGAAGCCATCGGCCACCAGCTTGCGTTCGCGTTCGAGGTTGGCGCGCGACAGCGCCGCTGCCGCCTCAAATGCTTTCAGTTCGGCGGCAATGGCCGCGACTTCGTCGCTGCGGGCGCCCTTGCGCAGGTCGGCCAACAGGGCTTCGGCCCGTTCGAGGCGGCTCTGGCTTTCCTGGCGCGCGGCAGTTTCGCTGGCTTGTTCGAGCACATAGGCCGGGGCGCCGGCGGCCGGGCTGTCGCCGGTGCGCAGGTGCACTTTGGCGAGCGTGCCGGCCAGGGGCGAGGCCAGGCGCAGGTATTCGCCTTCCGCGTAGCCGGGGAAGGCGCTGGTGGCCGGTTCGCTGCAGCCGGCCACCAGCAGGAGGATCAGGAGGGGATAGCGCATGAAGGCATTATGCACCTTCATGCGGCCCTGCGATCAGCCGCCCGGCAAGCCTGCTGCTGCGGGCTGCTGTTCGGTCGCCAGGCGGGCGTCGAGGCGGCGGTCGGCGCCGGCCGCGTATTCGCGGCAACCGTTCGGATCGATGAAGGTGTTGTTGCTGGCCGTCGTGCTGGCCGCCTTGTCCGCAATGCCGGTAAATCCGGGATGGGTCGACACCACGATATCGCACTTGAGCGCGGCGACTTTCGCGATCGTGGCGCGCAAGGTGTCGGCATAGGCGCCGGTGAACTTGAAGTTGTCGGTCGAGACGGCGGTCAGGCTGTCGGCGTAGACGATGTCGAGGCAGCGGCCCTTCTCGCACGAGGTCCACGACCAGGACGTGCCGCCCGGCGTGTGGCCAGGGGTCATGTGGGCGGTGACGGCCACCGTGCCGGCATTGACGACTTCACCTTCGCCCACGGCCGTGACCATCGCGATTTTCGGAATGCGCGGATCCTGGGCCGGGTCGTACTGCGGATCGTCCTTGCCGATGACGCCGTCGCGCAGCACCTGGGCGCCGTGGGCGCTGGTGGCGACCATGGCGCCGCTGGACTTCTGCAGGGCCGCGATGCCGCCCGCATGGTCGAAGTGCGCGTGCGAATTGAGGATGAACTTGACGTCCTTCATCTTGAAGCCCAGCGACTTGATGTTCTTTTCGATGATGGCGGCCGATTGCGGCAAGGCGCCGTCGAGCAGGATGTGGCCTTTCGGGCTGGTGACCAGCAGGGCCGACAATTCACGCGTGCCCACGTACCAGGTGTTGCCGTAGATCTTGAATGGCTTTTGCGGATGGTTCCATTCCTTGCAGCTGCTGCACTTGAATTCGGGTGTCGGGCTGTCCTTGTGCGCCGCTGCGGGGCCGGATACGGCCAACGCGGCGGCCATGGCCAGCATCAGTTTGTTCGTTGCTTGCATTAGTACCAGTCTCCAATTGAATGCGCTTGCGAAGTTCCGAATTATAGACTTCTAATAGCTGCACAATCGAACTATTCCTATTGCACTACAAATTGAAAAGTCGCCTTTTGCACGCCTTCTCTAGAAGGACCCTCCCCGTTGAGGAGGACGTGTGGCGCACTCCAACAAGGGCGCACCGGGTGTGGACCGTCAGGACTTCGCCGACATCGAAACGTACGGGGTACAGAAGTGGCTGGGGGAACTGGCGCTTGCGCTCAGGGAAGAAAGCTATCGACCGGACCCGATCCGGAGAGTGTTCATCCCGAAAGCCAATGGCAAGCTACGGCCACTGGGTATTTCTACCTTGCGGGATCGGGTGTGCATGACAGCAGCGATGCTGGTGCTCGAACCGATCTTCGAAGCTGACCTTCCACCAGAGCAGTATGCCTACCGGCCGGGCCGCAATGCCCAGCAGGCGGCAACCGAGGTGCAAGAACGGCTCCATCGCGGCCAGACGGACGTTGTTGACGCTGACCTCGCGGATTATTTCGGCAGCATTCCACACGCAGAACTGATGTTGTCGCTCGCGCGGCGCGTCGTGGAACAATGCAACGCCACACTAGCTATAGCGCTGGTTTAAATAGTATGCGAATCGCTTTCAGCGCAGCCGGGTGGTAAATGGTCTGGTGAGTTTCCAATGGCATCGGCTCGTAATGCATCTTGATTCCTGGCGCCGCGCCGGCACCGATGGTCTTCATCAGGCTCAGAGCGTTGGCGGCCATTTCAACTGAATTTCCGGTGGCAATGAACAGGGTCTTTTTCAATCCCGGTCGAGCCTGCAGCAATGGCTTGGCTTGTTCCAGTAGGTGCGCGTCGTTCCACCACAAGCTGGGGTCGAACGCGATATAGGTGTCGAACATTTCTGGTGCCAACAGCAGGGTTTCGAGCACGAATAGGCCGGCTAGCGATTCGCCGATGATGGCCGATTCATTTGAGGTCCGGAAGCGCTGGTGCACTTGCGGCATCAATTCTTTCGACAAAAACTCGCGGAATGCCGCCGAACCGCCAACGCGCGGCGCCGCCTTCTTGTCTTGCTCATTGTTAGTTGGGCCGGTCAGGTCACGCCGACGCTCGGTGTTTTCGACACCCACCAGCAGAAACGGACGCATGCTGCCATTGTCGACCGATACCTGCAGCAAGCCTGCTATGTGTAGAAAGTCCTCGCCAATGCCGCCGTCAAGCATCAACAGCACGGGTAGCCGCGCCCCCTTGGCTTTGTCGTAGTTATTCGGCGCATACACATTGATACGGCGCGTTTCCTTGAGAGTGATTGATTCAACGGTGAACGATTCGCCAATTGTGATCGGCGCGGCGGCAACAAGGCCGCTGGAGGTGAGGATCAGAGTGAGAAATAGACGACGTAGCATGGAATGAGGATCCAGAGTGGTTGATCGTACATGGGGGAAATCAAACCGACGTCACACGGATTTTCAATCATCGTGGCGCCTGCTGATCAGAATTTTGCAAATTGGTGTTTCTTGTGAATGCAGTGGTGAAATCTACCGGTTCCGTTTGCCTCTGAATGATAGCTAGCTAGAATGTTGGATGGCTGCGGTTCCTTGCAAACAATACCAGGCCCGTCAATGCGCAAGCCATTGGCGCCTGCGCATCGGCTGGCAGATCGCGTCGAACCCAGATTTTTCCTGGTGAAACCAGACTGATCGCTGCGCAGGGGCGACCCTGGTGCTCGACCCTGTAGCCGGCCGCAGGAGCCTTAAGCGAGGGGACGCCCCCCCAAATTCGAAACTGGGTCAGCTGATATCTTTGATCGCCAAACTCTATCGTGCCCGTCATGTTCGAACGATTGTCTTCCCTTTGCTTGAGAACCACCTTTCGGTCCTGGCTCGCACATTCGCAGCTAAGTTGAGCCGACGTTCTTTGGATAGCCCCGCCAAGCAGCTTGACGGCCTCGACAGTTTGCTGGTAACTGCAGTGAGCGGCCCAAGCCTCATGTTTATCGGCGAAGCGGTAGTGAATGATTTCAATATTTGGCTTTTTTTCGTGTTGAAATAAGCCGCCAAGGTTGAGGTTCGAACCGCCGTTGTCATCATTGCGACGTGCAATCCCAGCTACCTGATAGCGGCCGATGGAAAACGGCGCATCAAACCGCTGAACAGGGGCATTTGCGTTTCCGCTGATTTCCGCTTCGAACACGATGCTGTCGCTCGTCAAATCCGCCACCATAGCGTGTACGGTAGGGGCTGCACGCAAAGCGATCACAGTTGGGGCAACAAGCACCGTGAGTATGTCGGGCCGGTTACCGTGTGCATCGTTAGGGACGTTGGCGCAGCCGCTTATCAATAGCACGAGTACAGTCCAGAACGGCAAGGCAAGTCGGGATCGAATGGAGTTTCTGGGGGTAAGACGCGGCATGTCATGCTCTTTCTATATCAATTTATTACATTGGACGCCAGGCGGGCACCTGCGGTGGAAATTGCCAGCACCACTCTACCCAGCCTCGGGTATCACCCAGTGGTCTAGTGTAGTGCGTCATACAGATTGAAGCTTATTAAGCTTGGCACGAGCGCGCGTGACTTTGGCCAGAATGTCGGTCGCTTTCGCGGTCCAGATATACGGTTTCGGTGCCATATTATGCTTT
>Ga0187844_10000507_pt1 | contig 30512 bp, 27 predicted proteins | sample SpaLakP09_SKY_50_FD_134517 | JGI IMG/M metagenome (GOLD analysis project Ga0187844, IMG submission 134517) | Oligotrophic lake water microbial communities from Sparkling Lake, Wisconsin, USA - SP09_SKY_50 | ecosystem: Environmental > Aquatic > Freshwater > Lake | place: USA: Sparkling Lake... | reverse complement strand
GGGCAAGTCGTTTATTGCCAGCACGCAGCTGCAGACGGATCTGACCAAGCGCAGAGCGCAGTTTAATGCTGACCGCGCTGCAGGCAACGATGACCCTGTGCTTTTTAACAGCAGCGACTGGGCCTACTTTTAAAAATAAAGAGCTATTTGACAAGTTTTATTGCGTTTTTGTATGTAGTCTGCGAGCACTGGTACGGCGCCCAAATTGTGTGGTCTGTAAACACTGGCATCCTGTTGTCGGAAGTAATCATGTTGGGACGGCGATGCGCCATTAAGCCGGTTGTCAAGCAGGAGGCCATGGGCACAGGTTTGTAACCCTGCCCGCTTAATATAGAGATGTCGGCAGCTGTCTGAGGCGCTTTTACATCTACAATTGCATACCTCAGAAAAAATGCGTCTTTAAAATGATTTGCGCGTTTTTTCATTTTTACCGAATACGGGTCAGTGTCCCAAAACACGAGGTTAAGTTGATCCCAAATCGGCGAGTAATAAAAGTTTAGCGGGGCCTGGTTTTCGGATTGTAAGCTAAAAAAATTAGCCGTTTCTTCTGTGTTAGGAACGTGCCGAGGATCAGTCATAATAACACGATCCGCAGCGCTACCTCCAACTGCAGTTCGTGCACTGCTAGTTTGAAGATTAGTAGCTGCAGTTTGCTTTGTTGTGTCACCACCTCCGCACGCATTTACATCAAAACCGTACGCTCCACCTCCCAAACACGCATTTACTTTTAATATTTCAACAGTGTTTGCGGAAGAAGTGTTTGTCGTCGTGTTTTGATTAAAAGTCGAACCTAACACAACCTGAGTTAATACATGAGAGCCCGTGTATTGCAAGAAATCGCGATATTGCTTCAAATCTTTATATTTTTGTTCCATACTCGCATTTGAGTGATCAAACACATCCATGCTGTTTAAAATTTGAAGCGTTGCCGGATGTAGATTTGAAGCCGCTAAGCATTTTTCTGCACTTGAATCAGGATTTCTTTGTTGGACATATCCTAACGCTCCGCTTTCTGCTGTTGTATCGCTTCTGTAACCGCTTGCTTCTGATGACTGTTGCATGTCTTGAAACTGACCAATTTCAAACGTCGCGTGAGCGTTATACACACCGCCTTGATAAGAAGCATCCGCGCTTCCAAACGTTGATTTTTGACTGTTGTAATTAGCTACGCTATTAAATGAAAATTCATTTGCTGTCATAGGAGTGTTTAATCTCGCATGCGAAATGCAATTGTCTCTATCCGTTGCGTTTTTTTGCAACGCTCTGTTATTAAAAAACGGTCTGCCGTTTTGAGGAGCATTCATGTCCATACCCGCAAGAACGTACAGCTTGCCCACAAAGTCGCAATCATCCTCAGTTGGGCAAACTGATGTTGGCGGCCAATACAATTTAATGTAATCTTCGCACTCCTGCTTGGAAAACCTTCCGGCTATATCTTCGTAACACTCTTGCTCACCGTTAATTCCAGCAATTCCAGATTTGTAACGTGCCGAAAACTTTTGCGCGCATGGGCCGTTACGAATGCATTCCAAATATTCTAGCTTTCCGTCTGCGCTTTGAACGCATTTGACTCCGTTGCAGCTGTACAGCCAATCTGGGTCATAGTCTGGTAAAGGCGCATTAGGATCTGGCGGGCAATCTTCCGTGCATTTGCACACTGCTTGACATTCCTCTAGTGATGGAAATGCATACGGGCTTGTAGTGGGCGAGCACGTGTACGACCCTCCAAAATCGCAAGCAAACATGTTTGTAGCAAACCAGATTTTTTTAAATGCTTCTTATAAAATACAAAATGAGTTATGCGTGTTCGGAAATTAGCAGCAATGAGTGGTCTTGTGTTGCTAGCGCTGACGGGCCGTACAAAAATTCAAATTGTAATTACGCTTGCGGTTACGATTGTCTAAACAAGAATTGCGTGCCTACATTGGGCGGGCCTTACACAAAATCAGGATGCAACGGGAAGTGTTCCATGTATGGCTGTGCTACAAAAGCCCCATTTGGATGCTATCCGTGGGACGAGCAAACAATGTCTGGCGTCGAGTCGCCTTCATCGCTCCCTCCTTATGTTGAAAGATTTTTAAGTGATGAAAGACAGTTTGGTGCTGGAGAACCTCAAGCGTACGTGTCACCCACTTGCGACAACAAATGCGCAACACAACCCGCGTACGTATGCGAGAATGGAACGTGCGTGATTTCAACAGTTCCAGGTAAAGGAACTCCACTTGGTGAGTGCCAATCTACGTGTCGAAAGTACGAATGCCGTGTCAGCTCGGGAGGAGGTAACCCTATATGCGCGAAAAAATCTGGGCCTTACAACCCAAATTCTGATGGGTTTGATACTCAAGCGTCTTGCACTGCAGTATGTGAAACGAGGTGGAGGTGCAACAAGGCAACTGGAACGTGCTTAAGAAACGTAAAATATGGCGACATTCTTTTTGACAGCGCATTTAAGACAATGGAAGAATGTATAGCTAATGGTTGTGAAAAACAGCAAGGCGCTCAAGAAGATTACCAGTGTATAAGTGACGCATGCCAGCTTGTTACAGGCTACACAAATCCTGACCAGCCGGTGTTTCACAGCAAACAGTCTTGCAGCGCCTCCGGATGCGGACGGTACAGTTGTGATTTTAAAACAAGCTCGTGCTTTCTTGACAAAAAAGGCATTTACGCGGACAGCGGCTGCGACGGGCAGTGCAACAAAAAGTATAATTTTAATAGTGAGACAAAAAGCTGTATTGAAGCCGCGGATGGAACATTAACTCTTGCTGACTGTCAAGATTTGCAACAAAACAAAGGGTACGCGTGCGACCCGGTTGCAGGACAGTGTGTACAGTACAAGGGTCAGCAAACAAAAGCTGATTGCGAAAAAAAATGCAACGTAAAGTACTACACGTGTAATGCCGAGACGCATCAATGCGAGGAAGATACAAGAGTTAATATTTCACCCGAAGAAAAATTAACTAGCACAGCTTACGCGTGCCATAAAAAGTGTAAACTTCCAGAGTTGCCGTACTATTTTGACGCTCCGCAAGCTTACGCGGCAGGCTCCATCTTTAACAACTTAGGTTTTGGATTTCCAGTTGGTAATGGCACTTTCAATTTGCAAACATTAAGATTCATTGAAAAGAAAATAGACGTCGATGGTAAGCCAAAACCTGAGGACGCTGCATTTTGCGCAGGCTTTCAAATTTTTAAAGACTTTGTGTACGTGTATAACCCCGATTTTAGGTACCAAAATTACATTAAGAGCAGCTTTCAGAACAAAACTACGCGAAGCGCTACGTTGACTAGTAACACGCAGTCTCTTGTAAACACCATTACCGCTAATGCAAACATTACTTTGTCATATAGCGCTATGGTTGTGTCTGCTGAAGCCCAGGCTTCGGTTGAAACCAAGAGTGAAGTGCAAATGCATTCCAGTGTGCAGTCAAGCACTATCAACATTGTCAACCAGGCGGGAGAGATGCGCTTAGAAATGACGCAGTGCATTGCACTTGAAAACATTAACCCGTTATTTATTGAGAAAGTCATGCAGCTGCCCGTCACATCATCTTTGCTCATGTCGGCCGATGAACGCGCCATTTATGAACAGTTCTTATTTGGCTACAAAAAAGACGCAAAACCAGAGGATAAAAATATTCAAAACCCTGGCTCGTTTTTTGTCACTTATATCGCATTGGGCACGCGGTACAAACAAACAACCTCAAGACTCTCGTCAGATATGTCAACTTTAAACGAACTTAAAGCGTCAGCGTGTGCAAGTGTTAGCGCATTTGGAGGTAGCGTGGGTGCGTGCGCGAGCTACGGTACTCAAACCGGCACCGATGTTTCAAACAAATCGTTTACAAAAACCACACAAGTTACAGGAGGATCACGAGAATCAAAAAATAGAATTCTTGAAGCCACTGACCCTGACGAAAGCTCGTCATTAAATCCTATTGACATGCTTGAATGGATGGATGGCCCTATGAAATTTAATGAAGTAATTGGGTACAAGTATATGTCGGTTTGGGATTTATTAGTAAATCTTGCGCAACAAATTCGCGCAACTGAACGCCAGCCTACCGGTTATTCGTATGACAGAAGAGCTGTGCCTTTGCCGGATGACCCAGCATTAGCTTTGGAATTTGCCACAGAAGAGTGCAATTTGTACTATGGCACTGGCAATGGTCAGTATGACACTTCATCGTGCAATTATCTTTCTGACCAGCCTAGAGTCTACACGTTTTCCCAGGCCCTGTTAGTGCGCGCCAAACTGCTGCGCGACGTGTTTAACGAGCACGCAGACACGGTTCACAACTGCTGGGAAGATCACAGCTTGGGGATGCCGTTGCGCAAAGTCAAGTTTCCTAAACATTACAGAGGCCATTTGCGCGTAATTAATCGCAAAATGCATACGCATTAAAGCCTCGGCTCAGGGCTCAATAAAGCCGTTGAATATCCAGCATATAATGACATGTTGTTACTGTCGTCATACCCAAGCGCGTAATCTCCGGCTCTTGTCATGGGCACGCCGTTGCAATTTTGAACTTCTTTGGCGGATGATGCGCCTTCGCCCGCGCACAAAAGTCCCTTTTTTATGCCAAGACTCATGTCAATCACATTCTTTTGAGCATTTTTTGCCGCTCCACTTGTCGTGCACACAGATCGCGTTCTTACCCATTGCGCTTCTACTGGCGTAGCATCTGCGGGTAAATATTTGCCGCTTGCACCAACATTAACCCATCCTACAGGACATTCCGACGCAATAGTGACGTCTGTAATCACTTTTGCGCTGTCGCGGAAATCAACTATATCCCATTTTGCCATGATCGCGCTAACTCCACTTTGCGCACTTGATTGATCCAACGTAGTGTTGTAATCAAACACGTTTTGTGCCAAATGTTGAAGCGGCGGATTTATGATTAAATTAGGATTAAAATTCCATGTTGTGTAGAATGCGGCATCTGGTGAAGAACCGTACACATCATCCGCGGGAGCTGCTATCAGTAATTGGGTTTTTGGCTCAATGTAAAAACTGCCCACAATGTACTCTATGCTCTGCTGGGTTCGATTTTGATAAGTTCCCATATACCTTAACGTAATCTTTGCAGCGTATTCGGAGGGCGATTGATCTGTATACACAATAAATAGCCCAGCATGCAATTGATAACGTGTAAGTTGCATAGTAACTGCTCTTGTGGAATACACAGCGGCTCCGGTTCCGCTTAAATAGTACTCTGGAAACGACACGTTTCGAATAAAGTATAATGCGTTGGCGTTTTTCAACATTTCATTAGGCTGGTACTCGGATTCACTTTGCCCAGCGTAAACAAACTCCCAATTTGTACCTTGCGACCCTGAATAGGGTTTGAAACCAACCCCACCATAAATAGAAGCTGTATACGATACAGTCTCCCCGTTTCTTGTCTTTGTTGAAATTTGAAAACCCGTGGGTGGCGGGGTAAGTGTGTACGGGCATTGATAAGAGCAATTTTCCGTGCTGTATGGCCCCCCCTCTGCAGCTTGGCATATGCTGTCCACGCATGCCCATTTAGGCTCTTGTCCCATGCTGAACAAACAATCTTCTGCTTTTGTCGTTTGCCATCCTAAATTCCAAACACCAAAGACATTCATGTTAAATGATAAATACTGATTTGCGCTTGACAAAAAGTACACTTGACCTTTACCCGCTCCGCACCAAATACTAAAACGAGTGGCTTTAAAGTAATCTTCGGTTTGAGTTACAACGCCGCGCAGCGTTGGATCAACTACATAGTACTTTGGTTTTAATAGTGAAGTGCTGCAAATTACAAATTGCGTAACATACGACTTTTTATGACCCGTGCCCGTAATTGTACTTATAGTTGATTCGCCTGTAGCTAACACATACACTTGCTCTACCTTAGTGTCAATGTGATTTCCGTCATACACTTCAGGAATACATAAAGCCTTACCGTCAGCGCCGGTTTGATATGCGTAAATACTTACTGGAATTTGTCGATCAAACGTGCTTATTTCAACTCCACAAATTGGTGGCGGAAGCGCATCTAAAAACCAGTCGGTTGGAGGTTTACCAGCAAATGGGTTCATTTCTGATGGCGGGTTAATAAACGGAAATTTCCTACTTTCATTTGTGCTAAAAACAATTTCATCCTGTGGTGTATAACCAGAACATTGACCACTACTTGCTAAAGCTTCATAAAAATATAAAGCTTCAGTTTTACCATTTTCATTTCTAAAAATGTTAATGGATCCTGGTAACGACCCGCTACGCACACTTAACACTCCGCCTGTGCCTGGACCGCCAAAAATAGGCTTGTTGTCCATGGTAAGCATGTGAAACCCGCCTGGCACTTTAACAAACTGAATTTCACCAAATTGTGTTTGGGATGCGGAACAACCTGTAGGATAAACGTAAAACCATCCGTTGCTTGTTGAGAGACGATGATACCCCATTGGAATTAGTAAGGGTTGAAGCGGCGGCGGCGGAGGCCATACAGCAGGGGGCACTGCAGGAGGCGCATTAATAAAAAAGTCGGTAAGACCGCCAGAGACAAACGAGATTACGCCCTCTCTGTCACAATACAAACCAACCATAGACGTTGTATTTCCCGGAATTAGCATGCGCAGCTTGATCGACCCGGGTGTATTGCCGCACCTCGTTTGAAACGTTGTTGCATCTGCTAGGTTTGGGGTATAACTAATCCAAGGTGCAACGTTTTCGTGTTTAACGTACGTGTTAGCCGTGACATCCAATAAACTAAAACCTTCGCCATTTTTTATAAATGCGACTGGAGTTGGTTCAAACGCAACTTTTGTCGGCGAGTTTGAATTAAAGTAATGTAATTTTAGCATATCCGGTTCAGCAACACACGTTCCACAACCTGTAAACCCTGGCCCGCATTTAAACCTGCACTCGTTTTTGTCCCCGCAACGAATGTAATCACGTGCATTTTGTTCTGCTGTGCGTGAATTGTCCCAGCAAATAGAGGTTGGGTCGCTGCAGGGCTTTCTTGTGGACGTATTTGCAGGATCAACGCAATCTCCCGTCATAGTTGAATACGAAGCCGAGTTGCGATAAAAAGCAAGTGACACATTTTGCCCGGGCTCTGGGGGCTGGCACAACCATTCCAGCGGCCATACAGGTTTGGGCGGCCAATCAGTAGGAATTGGGACAGATCCGTAATCAACAAAAAAATCAGTACCATTTCCAAATGCTACAGTGTTTAATGATGAAAATTGCAGGAAGTTATCGTTGGATGAAAGAAACCGGGTAGAGCCTGGCGCTGTACCGCACCGCGTCTTAAATATTGCAGCCTGAGCTGAATCTGCAGTCCATTCGGCTACATTAGGATTGCTTCCGTTTTTTATGTATTGTTGAGCGGTAACATCTTGAATGTAAAACCCACCGTCAGGCGCTGCTACAAATGCAATTGGCGACGGAGTTAGCGTTAATCCAGAAAATGATAAATACACCATGGTTGAGCCACGCATAGCTCCTAATGACGCGTGTTGCCCATAACTTTGAGGGCACTCGTAATACGGCTGCTGCATTTTAAAAGATTAACAACATTATAATTGCGTCACACATACATTTTTATTTCCTCTTCATCGTACTTAGTCTCATCATGCTTCCCATTTCAGTATACGGCGGCAGATCGGCAGGGCTTGCGGGCGGCACAAACGGCGGCTCGTTGGGCGGCGGGCAAATGTAGTTGCGCATAGGAAAAGCAATCGGCACCTTTTGACCTACGTTAAACGGAAACACGATCTTCTCAGGTACTAGGTTCTTTAGCGTGTCCACGTTGCACACAATGGGCTGCACAAGATCTTTCGCCATCATAATTGTGTTTTTCACGTCGGTGTAATCAGCGCAGCACACACCTACAATACCTCCCGTCGCAGTGCCGGGAATCATGCCAGCTCCTGGGAAGTTAAACTTGAAGGAAGTTACGGGCTTGCCAATCGGCGTCACGCCGTCATTCTTTTTTGCAGTGCCATCATAGCAAGCGTTGAACAGGGGGTTGTCTGCGGGAGCGTTGTTTGGCGTAGCAGCGACGCACCGGCCAACTGCAGACCGAACACCTCGAACGGGTTGCTGACGAATAATCGTAGGCTTGTGAAGTTGAGAGTGCATGTTTTTATATAGCCGTTACATTTTTTTGGTTTGATTAAAATTGATATAAAAAAGTATAATATTACAAAAAATGGACTCGCCAGCGCCTGCTAGCGTTGAAGAAAGAGCTGCAATTCGCGCGTACTGCACATCGCAAGTTGAATTGGCTGAATTGTCTATTGCTTTAAAACATGATACGCAAGAGCAGTTGAAAATTGTTGCAGACAAGCGTGAGGCTGTGATTGAGCATTTAAAGTTGGCTGGAGTAGCGTATACTCAAGTTGAGGACAAGTATCTGCGCGTAGTTCAAAGGCCGACTACTCGCCCAATATCCGCGGCGGTTGTTGAAAAAGCGATTGACGCACTGACTGAGGATCAGATACAAATTCATCTGTTTGATGCTAAAGGCAAGCCCGTGGAGCGACCAGTTGCTGTGATTAAAGCGGTGATAGCCGCGGTAAGAACGTATCGCACCTCGTATCATGACTCTATTGGCGTGACTGCAGTTCCGCCTCTCAAAAAATTTGACGCGCAGCCTGTAAGTGACACTGCAATTCAAGATGCCAAAACGTTCTTGGCGGCGCGTGATGCCGTAAGTCAAGCAAGAATAAAAGTTTTAGAGATGAAAAGGGCGGCTTTAAAGCGCAAACAGGACGCAGCGCCTCTTGCTGCCGGCTTTGTGTCCCGCACACACACTGCGGACGCGCCGCTTAGCGTGTGCGTAGATTATGAAAACGACAAGCCTACCGACAAGTTTAGCATGCGCATGGTGACAATGAAACCTCGGCGCATTATAATGAGCGCCAAATCGTTTGCGGAAGCTGTGCAAACATCTTTGCAATCCGTTGACATTGCAGCCGCAGAATGGAAAACATTGCTGCTAGCTAACCTTCTGCCGCTGTTTCGCACAAACGACGCACCCCGTACCGCGCTTAGAGCTATTAGGCGCAAAGAAGGCGATGACGACACTACCATTGACAGCAGCTTGTTGGACTACGAGTCTGAAGAAGACAATGATGAGGATGATGAGGCGTGTTAAAAAGAAACAAAATAAAGTGGCTATATTTAGAAATTGTTGTAATGCAGCAAGCTACGCCGTCTGAAATTCTTATTTTTCAAAAGCTCGCCAATCCGTCGCGCGTAAACCGATTGCCTAAAGATCCAGTCAAAAAACCGGAAGAAGTATTTAAACACGCCGTGCAAGATGAAATTCGTCGCGGCAGCTCTTCTCATGGCGACGACGACAATCGGCGTAAAGAGAGTGAAGTAAGAGAGGATAGAGATTACAGAGAGCATAGCAAAGATCGTGGAAAAGGTCATGGCAAAGATCATGACAAGGAGCAAAGCAGAGATTACAAAGAGCAAAGCAGAGATTACAAAGAGCAAAGCAGAGAGCATCGTGATGAAGATGAAAAAAGTGACAAACACGAACGGCCTGCTGAAAGAGAAATGAGTGATGAAGAAGCAGCTGCTGAGCATGAGCGCGAAAAATTAGGCATGATTGACTTTATTAACAAAAAAGCTATGCGAGGCGTTCGGACAACCAAAAACTACACCCGCGACGACCCGTTTGACGAAATTCAGTTTGAGTACGAGCGCATCAAAACCAACGAAGAAACAAATGGCGCCGTAAATCTAATGCGCGAAGGTTTGCGATTCATGTGCCAAGGCGTGGAAATGGGAAATGAAAAGTTTGGGCCTATCCTGTCTTTAAATCGATGGGTTGAAACCAAATTGGCACCTGAAACTATGAGTCGATTTGACCCTGTTCTTGAAAAGCTGTACAAGAAGCATTGGCGTAAAGGGTCTATGGCGCCAGAGCTTGAGCTGCTTATGCTGGTAGGAGGCAGCATGGCTATGCACCACTTTGAGACCGTGCGAGGCGGCGGAAGTGGCAAAGACGCACCTGCCCCGTTTGCGCGTCAACACAGCGCAGGGCCCACAACACCATTTAACCTCATTGGCGCCATGATGGGAGGAGGAGGTGGAGTGAGACCACCGCCCATGCAGCAACACATGCACCCTCAAATGCAGCAACACATGCACCCTCAAATGCAGCAACACATGCACCCTCAAATGCAGCAACACATGCAACAAACAACTCCGCCGCCGCCACCTAGTGGCAGACCAGTTATGAGAGGCCCTGTGGATACACCACGTCAAACCCAAATGCCGGTTGATGAACTAATGCAAGCTCAAGACGCTCAGATGCGCGCGCTGCAACAACGAGCCATGATGCTTGCAGCTAAACAACGGGACCTCGATGCTGCAGAAGCCAGAATGGATAGAAGGATGGAACCACCTCGACCCATGTTTGTCATTAGCAGCATGCAAAAACCAAAACAACCCACAGTCGAAGTCATTGCATCTGAAGATGAACGTAGCGTGGCTTTGAGCGACGGGCATGAGAGCGAAAGCAGCACTAGGCATGCAAGTGACGCTCAGAGCGATGCTCAAAGTGAAGTGGGCAGCCAAGCGTCATCCGCAACCCGTCGTCGAAAAAATTATACTAGTCGGCGCAAAAATAAATTGAGAGTATGAGCTTTATTGTGCGCAACAGTCTTATAAACGCCGAAGACGGAAGCTGGCCCGCGCACACAGATATTCATTGCTTTTACTGCGTGCATCCTTTTCACACCATGCCGTTGACTGCGCCTCAATCGCGCAATAGCGGAAAATACGTCACACACGGTGTATTCTGCTCTTTACCTTGCGCGCTAAAGTACATTGACATTCACGCGGGGTTTAATGCTGAAGAAGAAAAGATGATGATGCGCGTTATGGCACGCGACGTGTTTCAAGTGCCTAACGTCTTCACTTCCAAAAACGCTATTGACTCGCGTAACTTGACAGTGTTTGGAGGCACTATGACTATTGACGAGTTTCGAAGCGCGAATGAAGGCAGTGTGCCCATCAAAACGCTTACCGCGCCATTTATTCAAGCGCACATGGTCACTGTAATGTCAAGTGCCTCTGCTATTTCGGCTCCTGCGGCATCAACATCAACAGACGAATGCGGTGGAGGCGCAGTAATTCGAGGCCTGCGTCGTCCAGCCCAGCTTGCGGCACCGCCTCCTCCTGACATTGCAGCCCCGGCATTGTTTGCGCCTCTGCCTTCTGCACCTCCAGTAGCAGTGCAGGGCACGTTTGGAGGTGCATCGGCGGCCTCTTTGCCTAAACGATCATCTAAAAAAGCGCAACAAGTCCCCCCGGTTTTGCCGGCGCACGCTTCACTTTTACAGTTTATTTCCAAACCTGATAAATAAATGGGAAACTCTCATGCAACGATAAGCGCCGGGCAATCTACTACTTCAGCAGTCACAGTAGAGGACATTGGCGCGCACATTCTAAATGCTGATCCAAAATTAAAAGACGTGCCGTGGAGTCAAAAACAGCTGTACTCGCGCAGGGCATTGGAAAACGCTAAAAAACAACATTTGGAAGGTGGCACGAATCGCGTAATTGATCCTTTTTGGGATAAACTTGCTATTCAGCAACCGTCTGAGCCCACTGCGCCGTCTGTTGTGCGTAAGCGCAGTCAGTTATTTTTAGACAGTATCAACCAGCCTAAAGTACAGCAGCCTACTCGAAGCGAGCTAGGCATGTCTTCTCCATCGTCTTCCATATCAGGTGGACAGTGCGACGATACTTCAGAAGAAGAGGAGGAGGAGGATGATGATGAATAAAATTGTGTATAATAAATGCAGTGTGGTTTTGATATAAGCAAGCCGTTGCAAATTTTAAGTAAGGTTGCAAAGAGCGACAGCGGGCAGCCGCTTGGGCTCACCGAGTCTTTCAATTACATGTCTGGCGTACAATCGCCAGCCGGAAACCTACGACTGCTACCTTCATCTGCAAACAACAATACTTTTGTTATCGCCAGCCCGCTTAACCCTGTCATGTATTATTATAACAAAGATGGCTTTTATTTAGGTCAAACGCCGGACATTTCAAAAGCTGCAAATTACGCTATAGAATGCGCCGATAGCGTTTACTTTCGCCAAACAAATTATAACATTAGTGGCGCGTATCGCCCAGAAATGCTGTATCTTTGCGTTGAGAAAAACGGGTATCAAATGTGGACTTTGTCAATTAAAAACGCCGTGTATCAAGGCCAAAGTTGGGTAAAACCCCCAGGTTCGCAATTCTACTTTGCAAATCCTCCACCCGGACCAACTTATGGATGCGTAGAAAGCGTGTGCCAAGTAATGCCAGGCGGGCCATTCAGCACAAACAATTGCGACAACACGTGCGCCGGGCAACCGCCTACGTACCCAGGCGGCGCTGACCCTTACACGGACGGGCCCGATGCGGGTCCTATCCAGCAGTATGCCGTTCCAGGCCAGCCATCTGCGTTTAAATGGGTCCGCGGAGTTGGGTGTATTGCTGCCGTGCCTGGAGCCGACATGAGTACGCACGATTGGAATAATCCAGCAAAATTTTTTATTATTCCAGATGAAGTGTGTGCGGCGTACTCTGAATCTGTGAATAGAAGCATGCCTGCGTACATTGACACTACCGGCAAACTTATTCCGTACAGAAACCAGTCCATTCCCGGGACCTCGCCGCAAGAAATTTACTCGTACTCGGTGCCAAGTTTACGCTGGGTGTGCGAGCCATCAACATTTCAATGCTCGCAAAAAACTTCACCAGTTGGCTATGACACGCAATCGCAGTGTCAAGCCGCATGCACCAAGTATAGTTGTAATGGTAAAGCGTGCGTGGCTGATAGAAATGGGCCATTTGCCTCGCAGTCAGAGTGCGAGGCTAGCGGGTGTGGAAAATGGGCCTGCGTGGCTGGCAAGTTTGGGCAGTGCGAGCAAGTAGCAAAAGGCAAGTTTAACACTAAATCTGAGTGCGAAGGCGCAGCGGAATGCTGGGGATATGTGTGCGATTTCCCTCCTAACGAAGGCTTAGTTAAATGCGTGCAAACATATGGGGGTACAAAAACGCTAGCCGAGTGCAAAGCATCAGGATGCGGCAAATGGGGGTGTACATCTAAACCTGGAGTGTACAAGCAAAACACAAAAGGCACGTTTGACACTGAAGCAGCATGCGAAGCACCTACGTCCATTTGCAGAAACACTACAAACGACAACCAGTGTATAATGCTATCCAATGGTAAGTGCGACGTGGTTAACAAAGCTTACAACAAGGCAACTTGCGTACCTTACAAAAAAGGTTGCTACTCAACTACGGCGCCGCAGTGCACACGAGACACGGATTGCCACATGCGATACGACGATCCGGAAGGTCCGTATTACAGCGACACGGGCGGCGCTTACTGGTGCCAGTACCTCAATGTTCCGGGTTCTGGCGATGTAGACATGTCGTGCGCCAATCCTGCATACCAGTGCACCGCCGACTCAGATTGCTCTTGCTCTACCATACCTTTAACTGGAGTGTGCTACACGCCGTGTAAAAATAAAAAGTTTGACAAGACGGGCGGCATAAATGCTGCATCGGCCAAGTGCGAGTGGCAAGGCGTTTTTGGCAGCCCGCAGTGCAAGTGCAGCAGACCGCCGCCGCACTAAAATCCCCTTGTAAAAATAAATGAGCATGATTCGAGAAACTGACTCTACAATTGGAAACTTTCAAACACTAGTGAGTAGTTCAATGAGCAGTAAAGCGCCAACGGGCACCGTTACATCCAGAAGCTTTGCAGCCAACGCAAGTCCTTTAGATGTTTCAATTACAAACTTGTCACTTCCCGTTCAAATTACAAACCTTTCAGCTCTCGAAATTACGTCAGGGCAGCTCAGCGTGGGTATCCGCGCCCCCACTGCGGCCACTAACGAAATACTGATGACCACGCCGCATCCCACCATTCAAATGGATTTTTTTAACGGTATCGACTCTTGTCAGGTGCGGTGCATTTCAGGCGGAACCATTACTGCATCCAATGGGCTGCTCAGCATTTTAGGAAACGGCGGGTACGCGTGCTTAGAGTCGCAGCGCGTTCAGCCGTACAGAGCTGGTCAAAGCATGCACGCCCGCATCGGCGCTCAATTTGTTGTTTCAGGACCCGGACTAGCTTACGCTGGGCCCATCAATGCAGAGAGCGGGTGTGCAGTGGGATTTAAGGATAAACAGTTTGGGTTTTTTAGAAGAGAAGGAGGCACCCGCCAAATTAATGTGCTTGAAATTACTGGAGCTTTTATTCCCCTGACCGGCTATGACATAACGCTGAATGGCGTGGCTAGCACTATTACAGTAGGAGGTACCGCAGTAGAAGTTGCAAACCAAATTGCAAAGCTGAATTGGGCCTCCAATGTGACCGGCGTTGACGGATACACGGTGATGCCAAAATCTGGAGATGCTTACTTTTTAGCTTATGAGGCTGCACTAAAATCCGGCACATTTGCGTCAACCATTACTGGCATTGGGTTTAGTTCTTTGTTTAAAACGCTAGTTGACGGCGCCGCGGTTGCCGACACGTTTGTACCTCAAAGTGCCTGGAATGTGGACACATTGGATGGATTAATTGGGAGCGCGTTTGAGCTAGACCCCAGCACCGGAAATGTGTACAACATTGCGTACCAGGCAGTGGGTTATGGCGCAAACGTACTTCAAGTTATGGACCCTAAAGCGGGTGTTTGGGTAACTGCGCACAGGGAAAAAAATAATACAGCCGCGTTCAATCCTCGCACGCCATTACAGTTTTACGCCTCTTTAAAAGCAAGTGTTCAAGGAACTTCAGCGTCCGCATTTATTGACGGCAATTTTCAGCTTTCCGGTCCAACATACTCTGCTAGCCGCCTAGCGTCCAAATCTAACGCATTGGCTGGGCAATGGCATAGCGTATTTTCTATTCGCAACGACCCTGTGTTTAACGGAAGAGCAAACTACAAGCTGGTAAACTTGACGCATTTAACAGCCAGAGTGTATCGTCAGGGGGTATCATTGTGTTTATTACGGCTGGTAAAGAACATGGTTTTAGAAACAGCTAATTTTCAGCCTGTGGCGCATGGCGCGTCGATCGTGTCTGTAGATTACACCGACAACGTTCAACAGGATCAGCCTGCTAATTTTGTAATTGCATCTAGCGAGAGTACAGTGATTACGTTTGCTCAAAATCAGTTTATTTTAAACCCCGGCGATGTCCTCACTTTGGCGTTTCAGCCTAAAATTGTCGGGGATTACGACATTGCCGCAACGTTGTCTTGGATTGAAAATTAGTAGCGCGGGATCGTGCCGCCCCACGGATGGCTTAGCATATACTCGGCCATATCAATAGCTCGTTCTTGCCGGTCCGGCACAATGGGCCGTGGGACATTGTTGGGATCCGGAATGGCTTCGCGCTGCCATCTAGAATATTGCGCGTTTTGATTTGCATCCCACACCATGCCGTTTGCCAGCTCTTTCACAAAAATAATGTTTACGTTATCCAGATACTCGGGCTTGGTTTTGGCATACTGCTGCGCATACTGCATGAGCTCGCTGAGAATTTGATCCGTAAACTCAATGGGCAAGATTTTTGAAAGTCCAGTGTCTGTGAGAACCGCGTCTTGCAGCATTTGGCGCACTTTAATAATGTTTGGGCCTGAGAGAAACAGCTTAGTAAACTCAGTTTTTGGGAGGTCCGGCTGCGCGTGGTAAAAAGCAGAGAGACTGATGTGCGGTACGTCAGCCATGATTAAAACCGAGGCAGACTTTAAAGTACGTCGGGAAAATGCGCGTGCTCAGTTTCGACGTTGGCACTAGGACGCTGTCGCTGTGCATTATGCAAGACAGCACGGTTTACTTATGGAAAATTATAGATCTGCACGGACAAGACAAGAAGCTTACCATGCACGACTTGTCCGCACGGGCAGTGGCTGCTTTAAAAAATCTCAGCCTATTTGAAACCTGGGCTCCCCAGGCCGTGCTTATTGAAACGCAGCGGGGCGGTAAATTTGGAAACGCCACTATGGTGTCCATGTCCCACGTTATTCATGCGTTTTGCCTCACAGCCTCAGCGTATTTGGGAGTAAGTGTGCCAGTCATCTTTATGAGCCCTACCGCTAAAGTCACTGCTGCGGTGAGCGTGCTGCCACCAGAGCAGCTGGCCAAACCTGCTGTAATGGCAGACGACGCCACTGAGCGTCAGCGCAATTACGCTTTTTACAAGGCCAACAAGCAAGTGTCCGTGAAAGCTGTGCAGCATTTGCTGCCTCAATTCACGCTGCCTCCCAACGACTTTGCCACTATAAAAAAGAAGGATGATTTGGCAGACACGTTTATGCAAGCGTACGCTTATTTGCACCCGCCCCCGCCACCTCTGCCCAAATCGAAAAAACGCAAAACGTTAGATTAATAAACTTCATCTTCTTCAGATATTTCCACGTCCTCTTCTTCATCCGCTTGCGGCAACTCTACGTCTTCTTCATCCTCCATGTCTTCAATGTCTTCTTCAGCGTCAATACAGCTTTCTTCCACCTCGCTCTCTTCAGCTGCAGCCGCGCCCCCTGCACTTGCGGTTATTGGCGAAGATGGCATGACTGCAGCGCTGCGCTTCCGAAGCATGGTTTTTAAAGCGTGCGCGTGTTTTTTCTGAGCCGCCTTGGCTGCAGCTTTTGCAACAGCCCCAATTTCGTCTTCGTCTACAACAACAGGCGCCGGAAAGTGCAAAGGCTTGGACTTTAAAGCTTGAACGCGCCACGTGTCTACATCGCCCTTGAGCAGCACTAGCGGTCCACGAAGCAAAACCCAGCGGTGCGGGTCCGGTAGCTGCAATGGAAAAGGCGCGCTGTTTAAGCCGTGATACATGTCCACGCCATCCCTGGTGTACAGGAGCGTAAATTTAAGGGCATTGCCGGTGACTGGATGCACCACGTTTGTTTCCGAGTCCACCGGATGCATGGCACCCGTCTGGCCATCCAACAACGTCCACATTTTTTGCGGGCTTGCGCGGTATAAGAATAATAAAAATGAGTCTGCTGGTGGGCATGATTGGAATGGGCGCTTTGTCGTTGGTGTATTACATTATGCAATTGACTTTGTTTCCCATATTTGCTAAAGCACTCATTTTTACTCTGTTTTTGACAGCGTCTCGATTTTGTTTTAAAAAGGATGTCGAAGAGTTGGAGTTTTATGCATCTGCTTTTTCATTCATGTACATAATGCTGGTGTTTGCGGAACATTCTATGGCATTTTATTGGATGGGTATGATGCTCATGCCTTCTCATGAGGTCAGCTGGGATCGCGAAATGATTTGGAGTTTTATGTGTACAGGACTCTACAAGCTGGCTACGGCGTGAGGACCAGCGGGGAGCCAGGCTGCGTTTTAAACAAAGCAATGGCTTTCAGCAACGCGTCATGCGCAATGTGGGCATCTGTTTTGTCACGCAGCAATGCAGCCAAATCCAGGCTTTCAACTTCAATCTCGTAAGAAGTCGGCTTTTCCAGCACGTGCTTGCGCTGCACTTCTGCCAACGTTGGCGCACTCCACACTCGAGTAATATCCACACGCCAATGTTTTAAGAATAAACTGCGTCGTAATTTGCGCCGTACCATGGTCAGAGTTACCGCAAATGGCACGTCATCCACAAGCTCTTCCACTGCCAAAGACATGCGTAGGGAACATAGCTCACCGCTACCTTGCACATTTATATCCTGATGAGCCAATCGCGTTTTGCGCATATGCGTAGTTTCCCCGGTAACACAGTGCCGCGTCGTGCGCACGCCGCACTCGCTAAAAAAGTCGTCCGTGCAATCCCATTTTCCCGCTTGGGCGTCCATAAACGTCGCCACTCTATTAAAAAACGGTTCGGGCACGTTTTGCAGCCTGACTTCCAACTCCATGTGTTCCGCATGTGATTCCCGTGCTTTCCGTAAAACTTTGCAGCACGCTGAAATCGCAGCCTCCATTTTTATTTAGGGCTTGCAACTACGGCCTCCTCGGCAAAAATTTATTATACTTGAGAATCAAACACCATGGCTGCCGCCGCAGAGCTTGCAGATGAGATGCTTTCTCAAAGTGACGGTGGTGGTGCGAATGGGGGTGGGAGAAAACGTTCCGCGGATGAAGCTTTGGGCACGCCAACGCTGGACCGCATTGAGAGCCGGCTAATGAATTTGGAGCAAGTAGATGCTGATGATTTGGACACGGCTGGCAACGAGCTGTGCAACAAATGGCTTTGCGCATTTAGCGACGACGAGGACCCTGTAGACACGGCATATGCGCTATTAGGGCTGCACCGGCGTGGCGAGGGCAACACTCAAGCGCTTGCTAAAGTGTTTGACCGTGAGTTTCAGCGCATTGTGCTGCTCTACAAAGCGTACCAAGTCACGGGCTTTATACAAAAAGACGGCGAGTGCATGGTGGGCCAGCGCTACGTGCGCATGATGCAGGTGCTTAAATCGGCGCGGCACATTGTGCACGGCGTAGAGAATGCGCGCATGGCGTCCAACATGGACCGCGCGGCTGCAGACGCTGTCATGAACAAATTTGCATCGCATTTGGTTGAGGAAAGCGCCGAGAGTCCGTTGTCGCCATGGCAAAAGCTGCTGCTCTATTTGTTAGACAAGGCGCAGTTTGCGGGTTACCGCAAGCGTGACGGCAAAGTGTACCGCCAGATCATTACGCGCGACGGGTACCCTAGCCGGGCCTGGGAGGAGGTGCTGGTGAACAAAGAGCCCATGACGGTTGAAAAGTTTGTGTACGACAGCGTGCCCAAAGAAGAAGATTTTGAGGCGTGGCGCAACATGACGTCTGGCCAAGCCAACATCGGCCGCGCTGCCGAGTATTTATCCAACTCGAATCGCGACTTGGAGTTTATTTTTTTAAATGTGGATCGCCACTTGTTCTCATGCCGCACCGGGGTGTTTGACACGAGCACTTTGCGTTGGTACCCTCATGTTGCAGAAGCAGAGGCTGAGGCGCTTGAGCCTTCCCGGGTTGCCGTTAATTACTTTGACTTGTACTTTGATTACGACGATTTAGTGGGCAACTGTGATGGCGACTGGCGCAACATTCCCACGCCCTATCTTCACTCTATTCTGACGTATCAGCAGCTGCCCGCTGAGGCCATTGATTGGATGTACATTATGATTGGCCGCATGCTGTTTGAAGCGGGGACGCGGGATGGGTGGCAGGTGGTGCCCTTTATTAAAGGCAGGGCTCAAACAGGCAAGTCGACCATCTTAAAAGTGGTTGACCACATCTTTGGGCGCTACACGGGCATTTTGGCTAACAACATGGAGGGCAAGTTTGGATTGTACCCGGTAATGTACAAGTTTGCGCTGCTGTGTTTAGAGGTGAAAGAGGATTTTGGGATGGATCAAGGCGATTTTCAATCCATTGCGTCAAACGAAAATATTTCGGTGCCTGTCAAGCACAAGGCGGCAGTGGACAACTACAAAATGCCTGGGCCACTCATGCTAGCAGGCAATGTGGTTCCGGCGTGGGGCGACAACAGCGAGGCGTTAAAACGGCGCTTTTTCTTTATTGAGTTTGCGCGCAAAGTGAATGATGTGTCTACCCGGCTGTTTGACAACTTGAAGTTAGAGGTCATGAATATTATTGTAAAAAGCGCCATGGCGTACACGGAGGCGTCTGTTGAGTACAAAGACCCGGAGATTTGGAAGGTGGTGCCAAAGTACTTTTTGGATTGCCGGCGCAAGATGTTTGCCAACAATAGCCCGCTGGCAGCGTTTTTAAACGATTCGGGTTTGCTGCAGTTTGACACGGAGCTGTTCATGCCGCTGAAAACATTTAAGAATTTGCATAACCAGTTTATTCAGACCAACAAGTACCCGTCTCGCACGTGGAACGAGGACTATTACAAAACGACGTTTGAAGATTACCGTCTGATGATTGAGCCTCGGTCTAGGCGCACGTACCACGGTGCCGAGATCAATGACCAGTGGGTATCTGGCGCAGATGTGGCTGAGGAGGATAATGGCGGTGGTGCAGCTGCTGGTGGTGCAGCTGCTGGCATGTTGGACATGGCGCCGTTGCCTGCTTTAGATGTGGAGGAGGCCACTCGGCGCGCCGTGCACGTCAGGGCGTTAGTGATTACGGGCAGCGATGATGATTATGTGCAAGAAAAAGAGTTTTTGGCGGCAGTGAAGCGCGCCGTGGCACCTCGAGTTCTCAACAGCTCGACTGTAGTGGACCCGCCTGCCGACAACACGCGGCTTGACTACTCGGTGCGCGACGGCGTAAAGGCTAATTGGGTGATTGGCGTGCGTCTAAGCCACAGCTAGAGTCCAGAGCATGCTTGTAGGGGGCCTTCTGCGCGTGGCCCACTCGTACAGCGTAGCGACGCCTGCTTGAGGCAGCGTGGGATCTGGATTGTGCGTTTGTTGAAAAACTACAGATAATGTGCACGCGGGCAAGTAGCGCTGAACCACGTCCCAGTCCAGCTCCCTGTTCTTTCCGCCCACAGAGCGCACAATTACTGATTCTAAAGGCGGGGTACAAGGCAATGCGCCATTTTTAGGCGCCTGCTCCGTAATGTAGGACACGGAGGCATTAGGTTGCGCGCAGCAAAACACTGCGTGCTTGGCCGCAGCGTGCAGCATAGAGGGTCCAACCAGCTTGCGCGTAAAATCAAACTTAGCGCGATTGGATTCATGCAAAACGTTGGGAAAGGTTACGACGCCGTAGAGGGATCCAATCTTGGAGTATAGCGAGACGCATCCAGGCGAGGCAATGTATAGCGCAGCGCCTTGACTCGGCATAGACTCTAACAGCCATTTGCAAAAACTGAATAAATGCGGCTCGCAAAAATCATTTAGACCTCCCCGTTTATCCAAAAAAGCGCCCGGGCACTCTGGGCTACACGTACTACGCATATAAACCTATTTATTCGGTGTTTTATTAACTTTCATCATCAATTGGCCGCGCTAAACTAAACAATGACCCAAACCCTTGCCCAGCTGCTCTAGCGGATCTGCGCAGAGTTCTTGCAAGTTGTTCCGCTAGCGGCTCCTGTGCTAGCATATCTCTACGTCTTAAATTTCTTCTTAATTTTGCACGTTGTGGTATCGCAATAGCCTGCGCATTTGCTCTAGCCATTGCCTGCTCTCTATCTACTCCAACTATTTCTGCAAAGTTAGGGTTCCCCACCTCCGCCAATCGCCGAGCAGCGGCTTCATTTCTTTGTCTTTCAAAATTCTCTTCAGCAAGTCTATCAAAACGCTTTTTAGCAGCAAATTTTCTAGCTTTCTGTCCGCGAATCAAAGCCTGAATTTTTGCAGCAGCAGCCTGTCTGGGAGCTAGACGGCGCCGCCGTTGCTCTGCCTGCTCTTCAGCATTTGCTTCTGCGACACCCATTGGAAATTCGCCAAATAGGGGAGGGGCGCTAGCCCCAAATAACCGAGCTCTTTCTTGACGCTCTTCTTCACTACCAACTAAATAACCAATATTTCCAGGGCTCATCGCAGCTGCGCCTGCACCTTCAGACGCTAATACCCGAGCTGCGGCCATTTCAGCAGGATTAGGACGTCTAGGGCCAATCACGCGCCGAGCTGCGGCCATTTCAGCAGGATTAGGACGTCTAGGGCCAATCACGCGCCGAGCTGCGGCCATTTCAGCAGGATTAGGGCGTCTTGGGCCAAACACGCGGCGGGCTGCATCACGGTTAGGAATTGCAGCCACTGCAACAGCTACGGCTTCTACAGGCGTCATGCCCTTTGTGACCAGCGTGTCTGCGTACTTGCGGCGCACTGACTGGGTCAGGGCACAGCACCATCTTTCGCCATTTTCACCGTCGCCCGCAACCACACTGCCTTTAGGGCATCTAGACGCCGTTGTGGAAAAGGTGCCTACCGGGCCTGTAGACCACGTTTTGCGTTCCGCAGGCGGCGTGTATTGGCAAGTAGAGCTGCGTCTGCGGGGGCTTCTGCTCCTTTTCCTCCGGTACACCCGGCCGCCTGACATGGTCCGATAAGGAGAAAAAGACATCTTTACACTATATCAAGATTTATTTACTGCAACACAAAAACGCCAAGCAGCCCGAAGGTGTGGGCGGCGTAACGTTGATGGATAAACCATCTTTAGACACAGTCACAAAATGATCAACTAGCGAAGGCAGCATGGCCTCAAACACCGGATCGGCAATTGTAGTGCCCGCTTCTTTGCCTACGGTGCGCACAAGCTGAGTAAGCGCGTCAATCACTAATTGCCGCTTTTGAACGCCAGTCAAACCGTATACTTGCTCTGCAAGCTCCATAGCTTTTGTTAGGGTTCGAGGCAATGAAGACCACGTCACGGACTCGGAATCCGTCACAAGCTTTTGCAGCAAACGAGCCACCTCGGTTTCTACAACAACTACAGCAACCGAAGGTTTGGCAATAATGAAAGGCTTGGGCTCCTCAACAATGGCAGCTTTGGGCAAATCTTCAACAGCGGCAACTTTGGGCAAGTCTTCTGCAATAACAGGTTGTAAAACCTTGACTGCGGTAAGCTCCACTACAGGCGTAGATTTAACTTCCTCGGCAACAGTAGGGGTAGTGATGGTGTCCATTTACTCCAAATCCACATTTATTTTTTCTTCGCGCAGAGAATGGTGTGTAACAGTTCGGGCTCCTTGCAGGCCACTTGTCGAATAGTCCCTGCAGTGAGGGTCCGCAGCCTGTAAAAGCGCTCAAGGAGTTCCAAGCGGTACTTTTGAGTGTCAGTCTGCGCTTCGCTGCGACATTGAACAGTCAGTTCGCCTAGCGTCGTAGTGTCTGGCGCATCTTCTAAGGCGCGCACCAAGATGGCGGCGTCCATTGTTTATGGTATAATTTTAATCTGTTGGCCGACGGGTATAACTTTTGTCGTCAAAAAAGAAAAAAAATGAAGGCAACTGTGAAGGTTGTAAAGGAGAGCGGGCATGCGTATCTCAGCTGCACGATTACTGATGTGCCCATGGGTGCGCGTGTTGTGACTGAAGGTGAAGTGAAGGAGGATTACGCAGTGATGAGCGTGCAGACGCGCGAGCAGCTGATGGGACTAGGGCTAGGCTACGTGGCGTGCCCTCAGCTGACTGTGTACAATGGTGCAGCGCGACTGGCCTACAAGACGGCGCCGCAAAACTTGGCGTCTGTCGCAGGCCCGTTGCAGATTGCGGACTTTGTGACGCAGCTGGATGCGCTCAAGAGCGAGAAGGACGCCAAGGCGCTAGTGGTCATGGTGGAGCTGCCACAGGGCATGTTCTTGTCGCATGCCGTGAAGATGCGCATCATGAAGGAGTGGGCAATTGGCGGCAACTTTGATCGTGAGCACGAGTGGCACTTGATCATTCCCAACATGCGGCTGCGCGAGTGCTTTTTAGAGTTAGCGGATTCGATGCCCAACGTGTATACGCACGAGCACATTCAAGAGGCGCTGGGATTCAAGGGAAACCGTCCAACGGTCACGATGACAGTGAATGTGAAGGGAGGAAGTGCGCGTCACATGATCATGCCGGGGTTTTCGCCGCGCCGTCGGCATGACGGAAGTTACGAGGTGAAGGGGGTGGCAAGTGACACGGTTAACTTTGATCTGCTCCTGCTGATGTATGGCGATGCGTGGCAGCTGGAGGTGCAGTTGGATGGCGCAGAGGTGCCGGTGACGCTAGAGGTCACGCCGGACAAGAGTTGGTTGTCGGATGCGGATTTTTTGTTTTATTTGGCCAATCGGCGCCCAACGCCGTCACCTATGGGCAAGATGCTGTTGCAAGAGCTGGCGGCCGAGAGTGGCGGTGGTGGCGCCTCTGCTGACTTTAACGCAAGCGGCGCCGAGTTTGGCAAGCCAATGCAACGCAGTGCATCGGTGTTTGGTTCCCAGTGTTGGTAAAAATAAACATTTTATTACTCGTATGTAGAGTCTCGGTTAAGGGGACACTCCGTGTACGTGTGGCCCAGTTTGCCGCACCCGCCAATGCAGGCATCACCTTTAAGCTCTGACCACACGCGCACGCACTTTTTTACCCATGGCCGTCTTAGCTCAGCCTCGCCGTGCGCAAAAGGACATGGCACTCTTTCGTCGTCGCGCTCGCACCAGCCCTCCATAAAATACTTGCAAAGCTTTACTTTAAATCTAAGACATTGGTCCACGTCATGCCCTAGCTCGCCGCACCGGAAGCACAGGATGACATTAGGCACTGCAGTTTTGCGGCGAGGCGTTTCGCTTTGATAATGACTTTCTTCCTCACTGTGATGTGAGTGGCTGCTGTGGCCCGAAGAATGGCTCTCCTCCGCGTCCGAATGGTGGCTGGCATGCGAGCTGCTGCCCTTGCTGCGCGAGCTGCCCTTGCTGCGCGAGCTGCCCTTGCTGCGCGAGCTGCCCTTGCTGCGCGAGCTGCTCTGCGAGGATGGTGACTTGCTGGACTGCCGTGACTTGCGGTGGTGTTTCCTGGGGCTTCTCAGCTGTCTGCGCGTAGGTGAGCTGCTTTTGTAAGAGGACATGCTGAGGTTGTTTAGCGTAAAATCTGGTTGCCACTTCTATACATTGTAATTTGTCTAGTTTTAACGCGGCTTGGCAGCTGCGCACAAAGTCGCAAATGGTGCAATCAATATCCATTTTTAAAGCATTAAGACAAAAATGGGCTCTCATAGGCCAACATGCCAAACGGGCCTGCAGCGCCCCACACCTGCGCCGAACCCCACATGTGTCCTCTTGGAATCCTAAAAAATCCGCCCTCTCCCCAATCCGGACCCCAGCTGTTTTTAATAAGCCAATACTCCTTACCGCCCAACGTGGGATCCGCGCCATATCCCACTAGCAGCACCGCGTGGTTCAGGTCTGCGTCTGTATACGCTCTGTCTGGAACAATACACCCGCTATGATAATTAGACCAGGAATCTTGGGATGCTACAGCCACAGAGATAGGGCCGTGATGAACCAATGTGCGCATAAATGCGTCTTCCCGCTCTTCCAGCGTGTCAGTTGGCTTTAGCGGAATAATGTGAATTTTGTTAAATTTAATGGCCACGCCGCACTGCACACTGCACGTGTTTCCACCACCTCCACCACCGTCATCATCCTCTCTCCTGCGCGTTAAATTATCATCGCCTTCCTGGGTAGACCCGCTAGTGTAAGGCACTTGCTTGTAAGGGCATACTTTACCTTTGGCTACATCCAACACGTAATGAAACACATCCGCAGGCTCGCCGCCGTTGCACCCATTTTTTCCATTGTTTACGCAGTCAATAAACGGTTGTACGGCGAATGATTGCAGCTGACCAGTTAAGCGCGCATAAAATCCTTCAAGAGCAGACGTGGCCGAAAATGCCCAGCACCCACCACAGCTGCCCTGGTCTTTGCTTACAGTAACCGTAGTTTTAAGACGCCAGTCCGCAGCTATAGGCAAAGGCAAATTAGCTTTCTTTGACATGGCGAAAAGAGGAGAAGGTTGTTTGAGCGACATGCGCAATCTAGACGCCGGAGTTTGCTTAAACCCAAACCGCACTTTAAATTGGTGAGCGGGCACTGCAGAAAACTTGTTTAGCGTCATTTTGTAGTAATCGCGGTGTGCGCCTACGCCGTGGCCTCTAACTACATTCACGGTTCTTGCAAACACATCAAATGCCTTTCTATCCCCCGAATTGCCGAACCGCGAAGTCCACTCCATCCACATGCTTTCTACAGTCTGAGGCGTGGCTCGAATAGGCCGCAGCACAGCTCCAAGTCTTTCTTCGGCAAGTTTAGCCAGCTGGCTACATTGCGCACCGCCAGAGGCACATGTGCAGAAGGCTTGATTACTGTGCGGCAGAACAGACGCGTCGTACGCATACTTACCGGCAGGACACTCTGATGCGCTATACGTGCCTTTGTAAAAGTCGGAGCATGCGCCCTGAGGTATTAGAGACTCTGTGCAACTGACATTTTCGGCGGTACCTTGAGCATAGGGATTTGCATTATAAGTACAACAGCCAGACATTTTTATTGTTGTTTAGTATAAAAAACATGTCATATTCGTGCACCCGCGAGGGCCGGAATTGGAATGGATCGACTTGCCCTTCAGGCGAATTTTACACAACTGCTGGTAAGTGCCCCGATGGCACGAGCTGCTCTGTGTCCAATTCCAAAGGTAGGTGCTGCGGCACTGGCACGCGGGCAGCGAGAAAGTGCGTGGCCGATTCGCTTAAAAGCTGTGGGGTTAGTCCTGTGTCAAGTGTGCAAGCCGCAATTAGAGCAGTACCCAACTCTAAAGCGGCCATTGCGGTTCTTAAAGCTTTTTCAGCCAGTGACCCGGAAGCTGCAAGGGCGCTTGATGAACTAAGGGCCTCGTTGTAATAAAAATTGTCTAGTGTAAAATGGGCGCTGCGCCAACAAAACATATTCAAGGCGGTGAGATCTTTCAAAACCAAAAGTCAAACAGAAGGGCACGTGGGCACAAAAAGCGATCCAGCGGCCACGCTAAAAGATCGAGCGGCCACGCTAAAAGATCAAGGGGGCACGCGAAGAGGTCTAGTGGGCATCGCAGAAGGTTTAGTCCAGTGAATCGGCAACAAGCGAGAGCAGAGCGGGGTTCGCCAAGATATCCTTATGCTCCACCTCCTGCCCCCCGATCCAGTGCGTAAAAGTGACGGGTAGGGGGCGTCCATTTGCGTCAGCGTTGGGATTGGAGCCGCCAACTTTCCATGTGCGTGGGACCATGAGAGACATGTAGGGCACGGTGCCGTCGCCAATCATGTCTTGCACAGCAATGCCGTCTCTAATTTCGTACTGTAAACGGGTCGCTGCGCTGCCTGCAAACATGGCAGTGTATGAGTCTCGCTCATCCACGCACTCTACTGTAAAATCATCTGAAAATTTGCCGGTATTCCTATAGCGGGTGTAAATTTGGGAGCCTTCGGTGCCGCCCTTATGAGTGCACGAGGAAGTGACTACGTGCACGGGCACGCCAGGCGCAGCTTTAACGTACGCGGACAAGGGCTGGGTGTTTGTGACATACGCAACTCCAGTTCGCGCTTTTCCAGCATACCAGTACATGTCGACAAGCGAACTTATTGATGCGCTAAATGATTGGCTGCTTGCGCCTTCGGTAATTACGCATGCACGGGCGTTTTCAAACACTTCAGAGTCGGGCGTCATCCACACTAGGCCTGAAATAAGATATTGAAATTCATTGTACCATGCGGTGCAATCGGTTAAGCAAGTCGCGTCCATGCCTAGCCCGTCCCCCTTCATAATGGCGCGGCATGCTTTGAACGCGCCAGCAAACGGGCCTCCGACAGGTATCCACAGCCGTACAAATGTAGTCTTCCACATGCTTGCGGCTTGGACGCTGCTCATGACAGTGGGCAGGTAAAGATTAAAAAACGTGTTTGTTACAGGGCACCCCAGCGAGTGCGACACAATGACAACAGGTTTGCCGCCGTTAAGTTCAAATGCATACTCAATCATTAGTTTAAGCCGGTAGTAGTAGGAAAACATGTACTCGCTGTTACTAATTTTAGTAAAATCGTACGGCGCGCCAAACACGCTTTCTGTGGGCGTGTAGCCTTTTGTTTTTTCTACAAAATCAATAAGGTTCCGGAACACCCACGCCGCGCTAGGATGCAAAGCGCCGCCAACCGTGAGCAGGTCAGCGCAGCCCTTGACGTCGCCAAAGTCGGGCGTGATTACAAATCGGCCAGAGGCGTCAATGTTCTCTGTGCGCCACGCTGTTTTTTCCACATGCTCAGGTTCGGTGAATTTGCCGTCTGAATAGCCCATGCGCAGCAGGTCGCGCCAACAATCGTTGCGGCTGACCCCCCATGCAGACGCCCACACCTGCTCCCAGCTGTCTTGAATCTTACGAGATGTTGCGTTGCATGGCGTAAGCGGCACGGCTGGAACAAAGCAGCACTTTGGCGTAGTGTGCTGTGTGTATTTGGCGTAAAGGCGGCTAGATGCTAGACCGGGGATTAGGATGAGCGGCGTTTTGTGACCGGCTTGGAGACTGCGGTATAGTGGGAGTTTGCTAGAGCTGAGATAGCGCTGTGCGTGAGCATTTAAAGCTTGAGATTCGGCAAACGGATTTACCCACCGAAAATCCGCAATGCTGGTAGTTGGTACAATACGCGGAGCCATTTATAGACCTCGGGAAAATTGCGGGTATAATTTTAAACTTTAAAGAAAATGGACGGTGGATTGGCTTTACCAGGGAATGAGACGGGCAGCATGTGCTGGCTTGTCTCGCTTCTGACATCACTCGCCGCACCGGGCGATCAGCGAATTATTGATCTTTTTGAGGGCTCGGAGGTGGGCGTGGTGCTGGATAACATGGTCAATGGACGTCCGCCGGGAGCAAAGAGCTTGTTAAAGGGCATGTGGGCGCAGGGGCAGCATGACGCGGCAGAGTACTTTTTAACATCATGTCCGCGCTACGGGTTTCAGACAACCCGCGAAGTGACGCGCAGCTACAACGACAAGCCTGTTGAGAAGGAGAGTTTTAAGGAGGACCAAAAGGTTGAGAGTCTGGCGTACTATGGGCGCAAGGAGTTTAAGTTGTCGGAGGTATTCCCGAGAGCCGAGGTTACTAAAACAGAAGCGTGCGAGGTACACACGATGACATCATTTATTGGAGGATCTATAGTTGTGTTTACGACAGACCCGCATTCAAGCAAGAAAATTGAGTTTGAGCCAGAGGTGCAACTAAACGGCGCACAGTACAAGTTGTTGTCGGTGATTGTGTGGCGGGGCATGGTGGGCTCGGGCGGCCACTATGCGGCGTACGTGTACCGCGGTAAAAAGTGGCACTTTTGTGACGATGGCCATGTGCAGGCTGGGTCGCCGGAGGACACGCCGGAAACGTTTCCAGTAACGGGCGTGATGCTTTACGCGTATGCACCGGATGGTTACCGCCCGCAATACAGAAATAATGTGACGGGCGAGGTGGTATCGTTAGAGACGCGGGAGGAGCTGGATGCGCACAAGGCCAAACACGGGGCGGAATGTGTGTCTAAGTCGCCGTGGGCTCCGTCGCGTCACGGAACGTTTTTTTTGTACTGTCTTGTGTAAAAAAATCTTGACAGATTATAAACCAACTTACTCTTTCAACATGTCGGCCAAAATCTACTACAAGCTTATGCCGGTTCTTTTCCTTGTGTGGCTTGCAGTGACGCTAGCCCAGACGTCTATTGCTCTAAAGGACGGCGAGACGCCGGATGGTAAGGCTGTGTACATTTCGGGTATTGTAGGCGCAATTGCCCTGTCCATTGTATTTGTTTTTGCTGCGTGGGGCGCTCGTCTGAAATATAAAGGCCAGCTGGGTGGCGGCGGCGGTGACTTTAGCGGTCTAAGCGCAGCATCGTTTTACTAATTGCTATTAAACAATAAGCTGTAGTGCGCGCGAAATAAATCTTCCCCCTTCTTCTTCCGAGTTAACAATGTGTACAGGCGTGGGCGAGTTGGCAAGCGCAACCACGCCTGCAAGTAGATTCTTTAAAATAGTTGATTTGACTAGGAGGACAGTGGTCAAGCATCTTTCGTCAAATGTAGGCTTGTTTGATCGAATAAACTCAATTAGTGCAGACGTAATTTTAGTAATTTCAATAGGCGACCAAAATTCTACTTTGGTAGTATCTATGCACAGAATAAAGCGCGGCTCTGCGTAAATAAACATTTCAATGCCGCGAAGTGTTTTGGGCATGTCATTAAATGAAAAACCTTCTGGCATGCGCACTCTAAGCACCACGTTGTGCAACACGTCAAACATTTTTTACAGCAAACATTTTTTGCAAAAACAGATTTATTTAAGCAGGACCCGCACTGATAATTAGACCATACGCCAAAAGCGCAGCCATAATTCCTGTTACTCCATCAATTGTATTAACGGTTTGAATTCCAACTACTGGTGCCGAAAAAAATCCAATTGATCCAGTAAGAGAAAGATTTCCACTGACATTAAGATTTTCAATAACGTTAACATTTGAAAAACGCGAATTTCCCGAAACGTTTAAGAATCCAGTAATTGAAGCACCATTAAAATCTAAAGTTATCAAATCGTTGCCAGTGTTAGGGTCGTAAACATTAAAGACTCCCGACACGTTGACATCTTTAAAAGTTGCCGTTGTAATTCCAGTAATATTTCCCGCAGTCAAGTTTGTGAATGAAGCATCAACAGGTAAGACACCCGGCAATGGTGTTAATGCTACGCCTCCTAAATAAATAGTTGCTGCGCTAATATTAGTTGCAGTTAGACTACTAGTGCCTGTAATGTCAGCGGCCGTTACGCTTGTAAACGTGGCATTTACAGGAAGTGTTCCATTTGTAAGCAGCACTCCATTCGAGTAAATATCTCCCGCACTAATTACACCACTCACAAGTGCAGCACCGGAGATTGTAAGGCCTGAATAGCCGGTAATGGCGCCAGTCACAAGTGCAGAGCCTGAAACTGCAACACTGCCGACAATTAAAGACTCTAATTTACTAGTGCCAGTAACTTCTAAATTGCTATAAATATACGTATTATCTAGAAGTGATACTTGTCCCAAAAGTGATGTAGCTCCGGAGACCGTCAGATTACTAGTC
>Ga0187844_10000505_pt1 | contig 30570 bp, 26 predicted proteins | sample SpaLakP09_SKY_50_FD_134517 | JGI IMG/M metagenome (GOLD analysis project Ga0187844, IMG submission 134517) | Oligotrophic lake water microbial communities from Sparkling Lake, Wisconsin, USA - SP09_SKY_50 | ecosystem: Environmental > Aquatic > Freshwater > Lake | place: USA: Sparkling Lake... | reverse complement strand
TTTGTATTGTTATAAGAAAAAGTACATTCATTAGCGTATTCAAATTCATCAAAAAAAGTAATGTCTGCATCGAAATCTTCAGATACACCTGCTAATGCTTTAGCAAGAAGCCCGTGTAGATTTTTTGAATCTAGACGCCGTGTACTTCTACTTGAACACTCATTAACAGGTATTATTTGTTCACCAGGTGTTGTTAATATCTTAGATGCTCTTGGCATATTTTAGTTCAATTATTAAATTATAATATTATTAATTACAAAATTAATTTATTTAATTCCAGCAGCTTTAAGATACCCTTTAAGTGTTTGTACAGATTCAAGTTCCCATGGAGTAGTTGAGTCACCGATACCATTTTCAATTAAAAGATTAATTAAACGCGATTTTTGTTGGTCCATTTTTTCTTGATTGAGTATTTTTGTAAGACTATTCTGCAACTGAGTACTCATTTGATTTTTCATTTTATCTAGACTTATTTTCAATTCGATAAGTGATTTTTTCTGAAGACTCTTAATAAATACTTTATTAATGGCAACATTTTGAATATCCGTTGGTAATGTTTTAAAGTTGTAATTTGCTTGTTCACAATTGTTATTTTCAGGAATAACCAATGAACTTGTTAGCTTCAATGATTCACCAGTGGTAGTATTAATAAAATCAAATGAAGTATTTTTTCTAGCTACGTTATTGAATATATCTTCCATGGTCATTAACTGTTTGAGACCAACACGTTGGTAACGTTCACCTGTAGAATAATTTTCGTAATAAACGTTGTAAACATTTTCATTTGTAACCGTTGGTTCATAACATTCTTCCAAACGAACAAGGTTTCCATTTGCATTGATGTCACAATCTATGGAATTATTTTTGATAACTTGTTCAAATTGACGATTTAAATTTAGTTTGGCAAATGACCTCGAATACATGTATTGTTCGACACTTATCGAATGTAACGATTTCCTCGAACCAATTGCCCGTTTCAAAGAAAAGTCACCGACACGATTAATATTCTTTATAGAAGACCTTGGTATCTTTTTATTTGGTAAAGGTATAATCGTTAATGATTCATTAACATTTACCTTTACTGAAACTTCATTGTAGTCATCTGTACCTGGAATGGGTACCAAATCTGTATACTTCTTTACTTGTTCTTTATTTGTTGAATCGATGTAATCGATTTCATAAACAACTTCTGAATGTGTACTTCCCATAGAGGCTAAGTGTATAAATACCTCTACCGACTGTTCTTCAGGTGGTAATAAATCATGACTGCATAATCTAACCGCCCTAGCCATAACCTGTTGCATACGAGAATCATTCCACCAGGGGTCTACTATATGGACTTGTCTAACCCCCCGGAAATCGACTCCTTCCATGAGAGTTTGGGTTCCAAGAATTATTTTAAGACGATTTCCATTGATGTTTTGTGGTGAATTAAAAATTGATTTGGCAATATCTGCAGTGGGTTTATCCGTTTTTCCATTCCATATAAAGTAATTACCTATGTCCCCAGACAACGCTGGATTATTTAAATTTAACGGAGTGTACCCAATTACATTAAGTATCATAGCGATAGCTTCAATTCCATATGGATTGTAATTGGAATAGATAAACACAGGTCCCTTGGAGACACCGACGATTCGAATAATCTTTGCAAATTTGGAAGAATAATTTTCAAGAGTCTTTAAAACTTGTTCTTGGGCATTAACAGAGCTTTGTGATGTTTTAACGGCTAGTAGTTCTTTTTTAAGTTTATTCATACCAGCCCTGGAAAGTTCAGCATTAAAAGTCATTTTTGATTTTTCCAGACCGGTAATCTTGAATTTAGAAACATCCTCTGGTGATATCTCAGGAAAAACAATATTACAATACATTCTCGATATGTTAAATACCGATACTATTTCGGTGTCGTCTGAATTAGATTGTTTTTTTGAATACTTAAATACGAATTCTTCATTGTTGATACCCGGTGATTCATTTTTAATTTCTTTGATAAGAACTGTACGGTATTTTTCGTACTGAAAGGTGTTCATCGAATGGTGCATAATTATTTTCTTAACATGGGGATAACTAACTGGGTTTCCACCCTTGAAATAAGAAACGTATCCAGATATTAGTTGTTTGAAAAGTGCTTGGTTTTTGAATGTACCTGTAATAGGTTCGATGAAATATTCATTGAATTTTTCTATTCCATCTGGTAAAGGTACTCTAGGTTTGAGAAGATTAATTAACAAAGCAAATTCATAAGGTTTATCATAAATAGGTGTACCTGTAAGTAATACCACCTTGAAATTTTTATGAGAGTGAAACTTAATTGCATAAAGAAGTTTACGGTAATTTGTACCAATTGCACTTACCAACTTGTGGGCTTCATCTACGATTAATAACCCATTTGAAACATTGAAACGTGAATGATAACTTGGGTCTGAATAAAATTTGCTCAAGAATGTTTCGTGACTAATAACTTCGTAAACTTTTTTAATGATTCTATTTTCTTTATCCAGGTTGTTGTTCAATGATGTTGTTAAACTTATTACTTGCTGCTTCTTTGAAAGAACCAAATTAAATAAATTTTCTTTTGGATTGTTTGAAATTTGTTCTTCCAAACGGGTTATTTCGTTGTTTAGGTTGTTAATCGTTACACGAATATTATTAATAATATCCCTCAATTTTTTGTTGAGGTAGTATTGTCTTTTACCAGCAATAACAATTTCTCCAGTTGCTGAACGAATCAGGCCATTGTTGATGTTACCGAGGATTTGGGAGTAGTACTGGTCTACCAATGAAGCTGGTACAGCTATTGTAACAACTGTCTTAGCTCGTCCAGGAATATAATTTCCAAAAGTGTCATTTTGTTTGAACGCTTCGCCAATGACAATACTTGTTTGTGTTTTTCCAGAACCCAGTCCATGGTATATTAACATTCCATTGAGTTTATTATGGGTATTGAATATCATTCCGGCAAATTTTTGTTGTTGTTTAAGAGAATATCCTTCAGGTTTACAAATTTGGTCAAAAGTAAGGTCCTTGTAACCTTCTGGGAACGAATACTGTTCAAAATTTTTTTTAATGAAGGTGTAATAATCGTTACTGTTGTAATTAGAATAGTCATCAACATTAAACGAATCCATTTGTGAATAAATAACAGACCCCTTGAAGCATTTTTCTGGGACCAATAAACCTGTCAAGGGGTCCAATGTATCTGAATACTGATTATAACCGTTACAATCTGGTTCCATATAATAGTAATTAAAAGTATTGATTATTATTAATTTTTCATTAATTTTTCATTAATTCCATCCGTTGCGAATACTTTTACCTGGAAGATAATCATATTCATTTTGGATTTTTAACTTTAATAACTTTTGAACTTTTTCGATGTAACGTTTATTTTTTTCAATAAAAAGTATATCAGGGTCAGTTATTTTCTGTTTTTTTTTTCGTTTGGTAACCTTCTGTTTGACCTGCTTGGTAACGGGTTTGGTTTTTTTAACCTTGGGAACTTTATCAGTTTCTTTTGTAACTGGTTTTGAGCGAGTCTTTTTTGTTTTTTCGTTCATAATAATAATTATTAATTTTTTATAATTAATTTTATAACTCATTAATAACTCAATATGTTACCAAGTACTCCTTCAAGTCCTAAATACCACCCCAGAAGAGGCAGTAATTACACTATAGATGGAAACAAGGTAGATATTTATTATTATTTAATAAATAACCCTACCAATAAACTAAAACATAAATTTACACCTTATAAAAAACACATACTCAATACAGAACACGAAGGTGTATATCACCCATTATGTAAAATACCTGGATTCGATTATTCGAAGTATAATATAACAGTAAATGACATCAGAGAGGGAGAAAACTTAATATACAATTATCGCAGAGGTCAACCTTTTGTTATAAAGGACCTATCTAGAGACAATCCATTATTCGTTAAATTATTACTTTCATTGATTGTATGTCAGTACTACGCAGTATTTAAAAGATTCGAATATGACTACTTCGGTAAACACGGAAAAGTAGATGCCAAACACATCAAAGCCGCAATGTTTAATCTAGAACTTCTTGAAGATAATCTCAAATTAATTCGTATGTTGGTAACCACTGAGCATTACAAACAAATAACAACCGATTTAATAAAAAATTTTGGAAATTATCTTAAAATCAGAAAAATGTACCACTTGTTTTCTGAAAAACCAGAAAAGTATCCATACGACAAACAAATAGAGTCTTATAAATCTGATATTAATAAACCAAAGGTTGTAAAATCTTTACCATTTTAAAAATTAATTCAACCAAAATTAATTTAAATGGATTAATTAAATCAAACAATGGCAAGTGAACTTTACGGTTCCAAGGTCCAGGTTTACAATGGAACAGCACGTATGACCAAGGGGGGGCTTACTAAGAAGGACATCATACGAGTCAAGGACCCTTATGGAAATATCAGATACAAGAGCAAAGACCAAAAGAAGATGGGCAAAAAGAAAAGTGGTCCACGTGCAGATTGGACCAAAGCAATGAAAAAAGCCCGTAAGGAACTTATATCTGAAGGTGTGATAACAAAAGGTGAATTTGTACCTGTTGGTGGTTCTACACGTCAGGGAAAAGCTCTATTGAAAAGAACTAAGGAAATATACGATTAATTATTCGTTAAATCTTTCAAGTTAATTAACTTACCAAGTTGGTAAAGACAATGACACCGAGTCTAGAAGAACGTGTAAAGGCTCTCGAAGACCACATTAAAAAAGAACCCAAATCTGAAGGTTCTGACTCTGTGAAGAATAAAAAAAAACCACCGAGGGAACCTTCTGAGTATAATAAGTTTGTAAAATGTTTCATTGAGGAACAACGTGCTAAACACCCTACCAAACCTCACAGGGAACTTTTTGCCGAGGCGGCTAAGGAATGGTCCAATAATAAAAAATTAAATTAAATTAAATTAATAAATTAATAAGTTAATATTAAGTAAAATTAACTTACAAATTTAAACAAAAACCCGATGAACCCTATAACTGTACTAAACAATATTCGTTTATTAGTAGGACTTGTCGTGTTTATAGTTGTATGTTATGTAGTTTATAAGATTTATGATTATATAAGTAAATGTCTGAAAAAACCGGGAGGTATACTAGGATGTTATGCTTCTGGATTAATTGAGGGGGGGAAGAAAGGACTTAACTTGGTATCTTCTACTGCAACAGCTGTAGCAACAAATAATAATTTGGGAGGGCCATTAGATAGATCAGGTGGTGTAAAAACAGCTGCTAAATTTACCCTTTATAATGATTTATTGGTAAAGGACATAAATGGTAATCCAGTAAATATAACAGTTTATAATGATTCCATTGCAGGGGGCGTTACTGATATAAAAGTTACGAATAATTGCAATAATTTTTCAAAAAATAGAACAGGAAACTTCATAATTAATCCCAATGATATAAGTAATCCCACATTTACAAAAGCTGATATACAAGCTCTAAATACATTTACACGCTACTACGGAGAACCCAGTTTTATTGCTCCAGCAGATACCAATGGAAAAAGAAACACTTACATTTATTCTACTATACAAATGGCAAATAACGATTTTGACCACAATCAGTCACGTACGTATAGTTTATATACAGGTGGACAAATTGACGTATATTCATCTGTAAAATTAGACACTGTATTTCTTGGATTAGCAGCAGGTGCAGTAGGTGCACTAAATCCAATGTTATCTTCAGCTGTGCAAGTTGGTCCAGTCGCAGCAGGTTCTAGAGATAATTATGCATTTTCTAAGGCAGATAACATAGCAAGCCAATCCAATGTTATTCCGGGCCAGGCAAATGACCCAGTGTTATTCAAATACAATGGTAAATATCCACGTGTATCCGATACCACTGCACTTTCGGCTGTTTCAAAACAGATATTAACCGATCAGGATGTACGTGCAGGTGTTCAAAGCGTTTTGTATGGTGGCCAGGGTTTAGCAGTTAAAAGAACCAGGAATGACAATATGTACTACCCTACAGATTTATTGTTATTGTATCGTGTTAAGAGTATAACATATAAGAGATTATTAGGAGGCAAAGGTTTGTTTAATTTGACTTACAATGGTTCCACTCCAGTGGTATTATTATACAAACCTCTAGTCGATGGAAGTGGAGGTATCTATTTCAATTCTAGAATACGTTTTTTACCATCAACTGACCCAAAAACAGGATTATGGCAATATGTTGAAGAACTTCTTGATGCTACAGGTCTAAAATCTTATAAATACAACTTGGTAGTTAATGGACAAAAGGATGGATGGATAGCCAATGAATCCATGAGAGCAACATTACATGCACTTTGTTTGCTAAAATCAAATCCAACTGAAGGTATACTAACTACAGACACGGTGTATCAAGAATGGTTAGCATGTAATTCTTTTAATGATAAACTATATAGTAAGGAAATGGCTAAATCTGGATATAATCTCCCAAAACGTAAACGTTTTAGATTAAATGTTTGTAAAGCAAATATGCCAGTTGCTATAAACCCCGCAGGTAACGGTTCCGATTTGGGTGGTTTACTAAGTGCCAATCCGATAAATACCATTTGTGGCCCAACTTCATTTATAACAGAATCTACTGCAAAAGCAAATTTATGTAAATCAATTACATACGATGGAAAAGGCCCAGAAGGTACTTCAATGTTTTATTATCCAGGTGCCAATAATGGAGGTAGGGATCAGTCAAATTGTGCTGCTGGAACTGCATGGAGATACGCACTTGCAATGGACCGTTTACCAACTGTATGTAATGCTTATGGTTTTGAACCAAAATTAACTTATTTTTCATTTTGTCACATTCAATTTGGCGGTAATCCAGTAATTAATTATATGAAATCAGATTCTTATAATTCTACCGTAGCCCTGAGTGATACTACTGGTAACTCAATGGCTTATCTTAACTTTAGTATTTTACTTCCATCTGGTACATTTTCAGATGTATACAAATTAAGTGATATAACAAGCATAATCACATTAAGTAAAGGTACAATAATTGTGCGTATAGAACTTAACGATACTGTTCTTACAGGAGACTTATCTAATACAAATAGACCATTGTTTATGGCAGGTGATAATACACCTGAGAATACTTCAAACGGTTTACAAAATGATACACCCGAACCAGGTGCATCTTTACCATCAGACGGTGTACCTGAGATATTAATAAGTCCAAATAGTAAAATTAATAAGAATCTCACACAGCTTTGGTGTTTTACAAAATGTACACCCGATGGAAATATACTCAATTTTAATTTATTTAATGCAGAAAATGGATTACAAGTATGTTGTGTAGTCAATAAAAACTGGAATCTTTATTTTGTATCTGGGCAATATAGTACGAATACTGTCGATACAGCCAGTAGTTTTGTTAATTTTATACTCAACGATACTAGGTCAAAACTTCCCACAACTGCGTACGTGTCAGTTAGGACTCTTATTGGAATTAAAGATGAAAACATTAATGGTTCACAAATATCAAGATATACAGCTACAAATAACAATACTGTAAAACCAAAGAATAACACATGCGATAAGGACAATATAGGCAATGGGGTTTATTACAATAAACAAGGAAAAAATTGTGTTGTTTGCAATACAGGAGGTGTTTATGACGTAGATACCAATGAATGTATAAGATGTAACGACGATAAAACATATTGGGATACCGTTACGAAAAAATGCATTCCAAATGGTACTTGTACCCTTCCATCTGTTTGGAGTACAGTTCCTAGCGGTTTGGGACCTGTACCAGGATGTACAAAAATCCCAGATAGTGTAGCAACAGCCATAGAAGCCGCAAATAAAGCAGGAGTTCCACCTCCTGACCTAACCACAGAAGCTGGTTGTAACGCAGCTGGGCTTTTTTGGAACAAATATGGCAACGTTGGTTGTTTCGACCCAGCACAAATGGCTGGTTAAATTAAACAATGTATCTTTTTCGTTACAAACTGTTTGTTAAATTAACAACGATTTATTAAAGTTAACGTTAACGTTAATGAACACCGGTACCCTTAATATACAACTAAAAAAATTCAATCCACAAACAATAGACCCATGTAGGGTTTGTGTATTCATTGGTAAGAGGGGTACTGGTAAAAGTTCCCTGGTGACCGACATTCTTTATCACAAGAGGAAAATACCAATGGGAGTCGTTATGAGTGGAACAGAGGAATCTAATGAACATTACAAATCATTTATACCGGATACATTTATTTATGGAGATTACGAATCAGATGTCATTGAAAGGGTCATAAACCGACAAAGGGACATTGTAAAAAAGTTAAAACCGGATTGTTCCACCTCGGATTCGATAAATAGTAGTGTTTTTATGTTATTGGATGATTGTATGTATGACAATAAATGGACCCGTGACAAGAATATTCGAGGTATCTTCATGAATGGAAGACACTGGAAAATTCTTTTTATGATAACAATGCAATACTGCATGGACCTCCCACCTAGTTTGAGAGCGAATATTGATTATGTTTTTATCCTTCGTGAAAACATTATCCAGAATAGAGAAAAATTGTACAAACACTTTTTTGGTATTTTTCCAACATTTGATTCGTTCAATGAAGTTATGAACCAATGTACTGAAAATTATGAATGTTTGGTCTTGGACAACACAAGTAAATCGAATAAAATTGAAGATGTCGTGTTTTGGTACAAAGCCAAACCAGGTTTAAAATTCAAGATGGGTAGCCCTGAATTATGGGAACACCATCGTAGAAATTACAATCCCAGACACGACACCGTAACGACAGAACAAAAAGACCTTAAGAAAAAAACAAACACTCCAGCTGTTAATGTCGTTAAGACAAATTCAACAGGTAACAAGAAGAAAAAGCAACTAGGTTAAATTTAAACCACCAATTAGTCAAGTAAACTAAATTTATTGTATGTTCCGTCTGGTGGTAATGATTGATAATGAGGACCTTGTTGTGCGAGGGGAGTATTATCCCACACCATCATACAACGTTTTCCATCGCGATTGTAGCTATTTTTAAGAACCTGAGCTTCTCCTTTGTCATTAATGAGTGCTTTTCCACCACTGTAAACAACGCCTCCCTCATACCCAGAACATGTATTTGGTGCTCCCTGAAGTTGCATAGTGTTAAAATTTGTCATAGCTGTTTGGAAAAACCTGTTACCAAGGTCCAATGAGTTGTCTTGTATATATTGTCTGAGTTGGTGACCAGTTAGAATACCCTTGTCAGATGCTTCTCTAATTAGGTATCCATATGTATCGCTACTAGGACGGTAATCTGTCATGTAACCGGCGTGTTGTTTATAAGCTACGAACTGATTACCGTTAACAGTGGTGGGTACGTAATTATAAGGTGCCAACGGATTATTCATTATTAATTAAATTAATTAATTTAATTTTAAATTAATTAATCTGATTATTTTTTATTTGGTAATAATTTAATTTTCAGATTCGGAATCTTCTTCTGAATCGGTAACTTCGACGTATTCATAAACTACATCATTGATTGGTTTTTGTTTAGATACTTCTTTTGGTTCTTCGTTTATGATATTTACATCTACTGGATATTCGTTCTTTTTAATACTATCAGGTTTTTGTTTTTTCTTTGGTACACTTGGACCCTTAGTGGAATTGGTAACAGGTGGTTTGGTTTGATTGGCAAGAAATTCAGAAATTTTCATAAGTTGTTGGTCCATAAGTTCCATTCTCTTGATAAGTTCAGTGTTGTTGTCGGCTTTCTTCATAACATTTAGTTCTTTTCTAACGTTCTTTATTTCCTTAATTGCAATAACACTCACACCTACTGCAGCACCTGCAAGAAGTAGAGGTGCCCATCTTGTTATTCCACTTAGCATACTTTTTTCAGTGGTTACTGGTTGGGGTGTTGTACTTGTAGATACTTTTGAAAATGATTTGATATCTTGAAACCCATTCAATGGCATTTTTTTAGTTGACATATTTAACTTAAAAAATTTATTGTTTAATTAAATGTTTTATTAATTAAGATATTTTTAAACGAAATTAACTTTTAAATATCCATAACATATTTACCCTTTATACATGTCTGGTTACGCGAATCTGGTTCCATGTAATATATAGAAGTATTGTTTGAATTATTGGTACTTGGAACTTGTAAAATGTAGTTTTGCCAACCTCCTAACGGTTTTTTGGTTTTGTCACATTGTAAAAATGGGTTACCCTTACTGTCACTGTAACCATCATTTGGGACAACATTAATACCATCATATTTAACAACAGCTGGTCCTATTTTTCCACCAGATATTGAATATATATTATACGGAGTTCCTAATCTGTAACCCAAATCATTAACTTGACATGCATTTGTACTATAATCATACCCTGGATTACTGGGAACACCGGGTCCTGTAAAACCGGTTGTGAGGTCACATGAACTAGGTCTACCGTCAACACATGGTGTTATAAATCCAAAACTGTTAGCTGCTACCATTTTACCCAATGAATTTGGAACACACTTGGTACTTGGATATGGATTTGGTAAATAATTAGGTCCAACTGTAGACCTCGGAAGACAATTATTACTAAGTACTGTTTTACCGTTAGGTAACTTAAAAGGAACTGGTTTTATAGAATTGGAATCTAATTTGAGTATACTACTGTCTGACATATCGAACGTCGATTTTGAAAACATTATTAATAACAATAATAATACCAATATAGCAAGAGGCCCTACATTTTCTTCTCTTAAAACCCCAAACCGTGTTCTACCCATTGAATTAAATTAATTCTTGTTAATTAATTACGAATATTTTTATTCGATGGATATTTGTATATTTTCATGGAACGTAAATGGTGTACAATTAATACAAATTGATGAAACACTGAAAGAGTATAACCCAGATATGATTTGTCTACAGGAAACTTCTACAAATTTGGACCATCTTTTTAAAAATGAACAATACCAATTTAAATACCGTGGTGTTAATAATGTATTGGTACTTTCAAAAATTGAACCAATTGATGTAAGTTATCCTAATGAAAGTGTCGTTACATTACAATTTGAACAATTTGTACTTGTTAATGTTCAAGTTAATTCCACAACAGATAATTCTCTTAAGTTTTATTTAGAAAGTATTAAAAGTAATGTTATCGTCTGTGGGAGTTTTAATGCTATTAGCAATCGTCAATTGGATATCCATAATCCAAAATTAAAAAACGCACCCGGTGCAACACAACCAGAAGTAGATTCATTTAACAATTACCTTGACCACTACATTGATTCATTTAGATACTTCCATCCTTGTGAGATAAAGTTTACATTATGGAAACAGTCACGTAAAGTAAACAAAGGTTGGCGAACAGATTATATTCTTGTTCCTAGGGATTTTATCGAATCGGTAAAAGAATCTGATATATTAGACTCTATTACCGTTAGTGGTATTGGTACACACGCTCCTTGTTTGCTTAGTTTAAACCTACAACCGGTATCACAACCAGAACCAGAACCAGAACCAGCTTATAAAAAGGTACCTGAAAGGATACAACCTGAATTTTTAATTTATCAACAAATTCCAGAACGTGTACCAGGTGAACGTCTACCTGTTAATGTTGACCTAAGACCATTAAATACATACATTTACACTCAAGGTACATTTGGAACATGTACCTCGTCGGCAATATGTACATCACTTAAATTCAGTAACCCCGGTTTTTACGGTTCGAGAATGTTTATGTACTACAATGAACGTAAATTTAGAAACAATCAAGGTACCGATTCTGGTTCATTCCTCACAGACGGAATAAAAGTCTTAATGCAAGATGGAATATGCCAAGAAACAACATGGCCTTATATCAGTCAAAACTTAACAACTAAACCAAGTGAACAGGCATACCACGAAGCCTGTTTAAATAAAAGTAATATTATAATTTTAAACGTTCCACAGGACGTTTATTCAATGAAAAAGATACTTTCGATGGGAAAACCATTTATTGTTGGTATTAGAATTTACGATTATTTTACATCTTTGGTTGCAAGTACAACTGGTAGAATAAGAATGCCAAAAGAACACGAAAAATACCAAACACCAAAGGGACATGTTGCAGTTGTCGTAGGTTATAATGATACAACTGGTTCTTGGATAGTACGCAACAGTTGGGGTGCTGAATGGGGACATTTTGGAAATTTTTTCTTACGTTATAATTATCTTTTGAATCCAGAGACATGTACTGACATCTGGACAGTTGAATTTAAAAAATAGCATTCGTTAATCAGAAGTCATCTTCAAGGTTGTCTTCACCGGAATCGTTGATGATATCCAAACCGAAAATAAACGTTCCTTGGTACGTTTTCCCACCTGGACTATTGGGATACTTCAACTTGAGATTCTTTTTTATCGTAATTGAATGATTTCCAAATACACCGAGGTAATAATCAGTTGTAAACTTGTGACGTTCCAAGTGACATTCCTTACAGTGTTCATTAAATGCCTGAACAAAATTCTTTTCACGGCAATAATGTTCTTCTCCAATGAGAACTTTACCACTGTTGATGAAATGTTCCAATGAATGAGTATTTTGTGCCATGTCACGCTGCGTGTCACGGAAATATTCTGGCAATGAAGACCAAAAATCCTTGCCAGAGTGTTCCCTCACGGCAGAAAGGTATGCACCAGCAGTCTTTTTTATTATGGATGGAAGTTCAGAATCCAATTTGGCATCCAGGCAAGAATCTTTATTCGATACCTTTTTTACAAACTTCACAACGACCAACCGACGAGAAATACTTCCAGAATTATCTGTGTAATCAGGTGGTTCATTACCTGCAAACAAACCAGGTGTTTTCCATTCTGTGTATTCGGAATCTTTGAATTTAACTGGTAATTGCATGTCACCACCTTCGATGAGTAATTGAAACTCAGATTGTTCCAATCCGAGGTCCGACTTGATTTCAGGTGCTAAAAATAAAAGTTTGTCCTTGAGAGGTGCCAAACCAAATTTCTTTTCGATATTGTTACTGAGTACACCTACGTCACAAGTATCATAAAATTTCTTCACTATTTTTGTTATAGTACTTTTACCACTACCGGCAACGCCCTCGAGGAACAATGCAACTTGCCAATTGTCCAATTCACCCAGATTGAAAAACAACCGACCCAATAATGCATAAATCCATCTACACACGTCTTCAGACAAACCCTGATAATCAAATATGGACTGAAGGTAAGGTGTGGGGATATCGTAAAAGTCGTCGATGTCTTCAAAGTTGTTAAAAGAACAATCAAAAAACTTCGATGCAACAACGGAATCACCTATTTTTTCCTTGGAACCGTATTCATAAAAATGGTCAACCCAAGAACGGTGTTCTTGGTCCCATTCTTTGCAAATGTATATACCATTATTGAATGCAAATACATGACGGTCCTTTTTGAGGTCGTTGATACGAGGGTCTTTGCAATTTTCAAGGAATTCAACGGCATTTTTGATATTACCACTATTTGAAGTTACATTGTGCCATTGTTGGTAATTTATACAAAATTGAGTATTTTCGTAAATAAATTTTTTAATGGACATTTTTTCCTTCCATGAATGGGTAAAGTAACCCAAATGGAAAACCTTTTCATAAAGAGAACCTTGATATCTTTGTAAGTTACTTGTATAAATGGAATCCAACAAGAACAACAACAAGTTTTGAAATGGGCTATTACGTTCTGTATTTATTTCACTAAACCTAAGTACACCAAGGTCATCTTTTATTTCGATACTATCTTGAGAATGACTGTTTATAATTAAAGTTCCCATTTTTATGATTTTTGCGGAATAGTCAATACTTTCAAATATCTTATTAAATGTTACTTTGGTGTCTTCAAAACGAGAATCATAATTGAGTTTCTTACCAATTGCGATGCTTAGGTAAATGATGTTGTATACCCATTTTTTATACTTCGTTTGAAATTCTTCAAAATGTACAAGTTGACCAGAAACAAGGGAATAATTCTCCATACACCGTTCCAGATAAACACCGATGTTGGTATTACCTGGTAAGACCCATTGATGATAACAAGTATCTAGGTAGTCCATCAATTGATATTCATCTTTTTCGTTGATGGTATTTTCGATGTCATTGATTCCTGTCGTTATCATTTCTAATCTATTACCAGTTTCGATAGACATCCTTTATCTTACAAATCGTTTATATTTTTAAGTTAAAATTTAATTACTTTTTCTTTAAAAATGAACTAACAAGTTAAACTTCCTTTTTTAAAAAAAGTAATTAAATTGTAACACCGGTGTATTACTTTTTTGTAGAATTCAGATAAACCCACTCACAGAAAGCAGCATAATCTACACGGTCCAGAAGGGGACTGTTATTAACCATTATAGTTTCTTGGATAACACACCATAGATACCATAAGTCGTCTGAATAAACGATGTTCCATTCATCGACAATTAATAATTTTTTATGTGGTTTTATCAAGTTTTGAATTTCAGATGCTGTTTGTTTCTGTTTATGATGAAATTCATTGTCAGATTCTGAGTCTGAAAAATCTTGAGACAAATACTCTTGATACAAAGGATACTGGTCGTTTAAAAGGTCCATTTAATTAAACCTTAAATTGGGAATTTAATTAAACCTTAAATTGGGAATTTAATTAAACCTTAAATTGGGAATTTAATTAAACCTTAAATTGGTCCTTGAACTCTTTGTTATAGGTCATAGATATATTTTGTTGTTCTTTTATTTCTAAATTTTCAACGTAAATAAAGTTAAAAAGAATCTGTGCCTTCTGTTCTGGTGATGCTTCAATGTAGTCTTGTTCCTTTGCACGTGTATTGAAAAACAATATGTATTTGTCCTTGATATTTGTTTTGGTTGGTAAAATTTTGCGTGATACCTTAGTTACCTTGAGGGTCCCATATGGAAGATTACATTTTGTAATGTTGCTGTTCTTGAGTTTGGGTACAACTTCCTTATGGAGCTCTGCTTTTTTCTTGTTTAGGATTTTTAACTTTTCCTGGGTAATTTTAATTGTCTTGGACAACTCTGCGTATTCTTTCACCTTTTCTGTAAGTTGTTCGAGGTCTTCCGGTGGTTGTTCCATAATCACCAAAAACTGTCCTTTTTGTATTTAACAAAAATAATCCTTAAATAATATTTTATTTTTGTTTATCTGAATCCAGAGCTTCCTGGTACGGGAATACCATCTGGTCCCATTTTGAGTTGTCCATATGCAACAGTTGAATTAGGTGTTGTATAAAACATAGCACTTTGAGTAGATTGTATCTGGGGGAGGGCCCTAAGGTCAGATATTTTGGAATATACACTTCCATCGGATGTAATAGCACCAATTTGTTCGACTGGTCCCAAAGCAGTAAATGCTGCAAGGGCACGTGCAGCTGATTGACTGAGTGCGTTGTTGTTGCTGTTAGTGGATGGCTTAGGTAATAAACTCGATGCAGCAAACATGGGGAGTTCCTTTGCACATTTGCTTAGTTTATCGGCACGGGCATCTCCGAAATTAACTGGTGGATGAGAAACTCCATTAAGGAAACCCAAATTACTGGAAAACCCATCTCCAATTGAATTAGAGTAATTGTTGATGTCCTTTGCATCATTTTCATCAGGAGTAATCATATCTGAGTTTACATTTTGAATCAATTGAAGATTTGCCATACTAGGTGTAAGATAATTTTGAAGATTAGAATAATATGAACTAACCATATTACTGATATCACCTGTTGTGGTATTGGTGTTTACCCTTACTTGGTTTGGAAAGTTCTGTAAGTTTTGAGAATTTATTTGAGTATTTCCATAACTTTCTAACGACATTTGTATTTTTAATTAATAATTAATGTTATTATTTAAATTTAATTAAAATTAATTAATTAAAAAAACGAATAACTTTGTTGAATTTGAGTTAATTCTGATTCAGATTCTGAATCAGAACATGGGTCTTGTTCAACAAATCCATATTTCTTAACACGCTTGATTCTAACTTGGCATTTCTTAACTTTTAAAAGTTCCCAACAAGGATAACAATCACTTTTTGTAAATACAAGATACTTCAATTTGATTATACATTCGATGTTGTCTCCTGTAGATAATTCATCGAAATCTATAAGTTCTTTCTTATGATTTTCGATAATTGGAATATCAACAAAAACTTTAATAGAATCACCGACAAGTACTGGTTGATACATATTTGTTACAATTTGTATTGGTAATTTTTTATCAAACCATTTTTCACAATTTAAACTAATTTGTTGGATTATTTCATTATCAATATCAGTTATTTGTTTTTTAATCTTTGAGGAATAAGTACCCTTTGTATTTGAAATTTCTAATAGAGAATAATTCTTTGTAACTAGGGGTTCAATAAGTTTCATTTTTGGTAACTGAATTATTAAATCAACTGGTTCTGATGTTTCAGAAAGGTATTTTACTTTGGAAAAGTACTTATCTTGTATTTTCCTAGGTTGTTTTATTTTTAATATTCCATTTTCAAGATTTGTACCAACTTGTTCAACTTGTTCCATTTAAGAATTAATTAATTAATAATTAATATTCTTGCAAATATTTATAAACGAATAATTGTTCTTAAATGGAACAGGTATTATTAACATTGGGTGTTTTAGCAGGAGCTTATAAATTGTTGGTAAATAAAGAAACCTTTATAGAAACATTCCTTGATTCTGAACAAGCATACAAACAAAAGGACAAATTCACAGAAGCTGGACAAACAACAGGAATAGTTTACAGCAATTCAGATAATATAAATTTTGGAAACATTGTTGCATCTAATGACTTCCTCTCAAATATACCATCTACTGGAAATCAAAAGGATTTCATCCAACAAAATAATTTACACAACAAAAAACTTATCAATGGAATTCCAATAAAGGACTATTACGAAAAGTATGCTGACGATGTATTAAATAATGGAAAATGGTTTCTTAACAAGGATATGCCCCAGGAAACTAAACAATACGATTCCGACAACATTGTTAATCAACGGAAATTGGAATTGGCTACAGGAATGCTTCAAAAAAATGACCGTAGTCTTATTGGTATACCTAATAAAAAAGAATCTAAAAGTTTTTTTACACCTGGTGAACAAACTACTGGTTATGGATACCAATATGGTAAGGGAGGACCTGGTTATAATTTATCACGTCAAAAGGAATTAGAAGAATACAAAGACTCTCTAAAATTTAAAACCAATGAAATACCATTTGAACAAATAAAAGTTGGTAGAGGTATTGCCGTTGATGCTGAAATACCTGCAGCAGGTGGTTTCCAACAATATACAAGAGTGTTACCTGATAACATTTCAGATTATCGTTCCAATCAATTGCCAGGAGTTGTTGCAGGTGGTAAATGGCAAATGTCTAATGCACCGACCAGTGTTGCACCAGTGGCAAAAAATCATCCCAACGGGTTTTATTCATTGTGTCAAACAGGTCCTGTTACTGGTAAATCTGTATTGACAGCACCTACTAATAGACCAGATGTAGATGTTCTATTAAGGAATACCAATAGGAGTTTTATTAATTATGGTATGGGACCATCGACTGGTAGAATGGACCTTAATTCTTACCTAAATTGATTCATTATTTAATTTGGATAAGGCATTGAACCTTCTCTTGGGCTCATTGTTTTTATAGACCTTAGGTAATTAGAATCAAACTGGTAAACGTTGTTAATAGAATCTGTTAATCCAGGTCCTTGATTGTAATTGTTTCTGGTGTTGTAATCAAATTGGTTACATTGTCCAGGTTCGTTCCATGATTGTTTTATCATTTGATTTGTATTCATTCCACCACGTTGTGATTCAGGTAATATGATATGCTGGTATTCTTGTACATTAAGGGCAGGTCCTCCCGTAGAAAGGTAATACCAAAGGTCAGTTTTATCGCTTGGTTCCTTTGCATTGAAAAATCCTTCGTTGGATTGAAAACGATGATAATCCTGTGCTCTTAGGTCATTAATGGATTTTTTTGTCTTTGTATATTCTGATATCCCTGTATGCTCGAAACGGTCATTGTCTGTGGGAACTGAATAATTGATTGGTTTGACCTGGTATTGAACTGAGTCCAGTATCCAATTTACGGGGGATTCTCCCAATGTGTAAGTATTGAAATTGGAATACATCGATTTAAGTTAACTTAAGTTAATTTAAAATTTAAATTAAAATTTAAATTAAAATTTTAAATTATCGTTATTTTTGTAAATTAACAATCATTAGATTCAACATAGTTTCTAAGTTCATTACGAGTACTGATACCACACTGGGGCAATGAAATTAGGTTACCGTCATTTGTTTTTACATTCATGATGATATTATCTACATTTTGAGTAATCCGTGGGTCTACAATGTCCCAACGATTTGTATATCTACTTGAATTGTAGCCGTCATTTTGTTGACCCAACATTGGTTTTGTTGAATCGAGGTACTTGGGAAACTTCTGGTCTTGTTTTCCCATTGAATTGATTGTTGCAAATTGTTCGTAGAAATTATTTAATTCGGGAGATACACTGGGATTTGGTATATATGCTTGTTCTGGAAACATAGTAACGTCTGAAACGGTTATTGCAGATTTTTTGTTAGAAAATACAGAGTACCTTAACTTTTCTGATTGGTCATCTATGTATTTGATACTTGTTGTTGTTGTTCCCAAAAAAGGTGTTGTATTATAAGGAACTGTGTAGGTATCTTTTAGATTCTTGAGATGAGTAGGTTCTGGTCTATCATACATATTTGCAACTGGGTATTGTTTTAAGTTTCCAAGGGGTGTAAAACCAGAATTTGATATCTGTGCATATGGGTCCTTGACCTGTTCTTGTGTATAAAATTTCAAAGGTTTGGAACCAACTGCCGATGCTTGTGCATATTGATTTTCCGTTTGTAAATTAGATTCCATCGCGGTAATGTTATTAATAACATTAATTATTTTTAATTTTATTTTAATTGAATTCAATTCTTTTAAGGTCTTCCACCACCACTACCGCCACCACCATTTTCTGTACCCGTTGCTTCTGCGTTGGCAACAACAAGTTTGTATTTGTCTGGGTCGTTTACAAATATAGATGCATACTTGGGATTCAATTTGTTAGCTGAATAACACCAATTGGCAAATGCTTCTTGGTTGTTAGGTAAGGTGTCACCCGGAACTGGTAAGTATTTCATTTGAGAATTACCCTTGTGAAATAAAAGGTCGTCTACGCGTTGAGAAACATTTAATTCTATATTATTAATCATTTGAGGCTCATCAACACAAGTACCGTACATCGTCGGTTGGGAATCATATTCTGTAACATTGATAGTACCTGCTGGATTTGATTCAGATGAAGGCCTGCATTTAAGTGGTCCATCTGGTGGTCCTTGAAAACGGTACATCGTTTTGGTCTCTGGTGATGAGAGTCCCGTTGTAGACATTTCATAGTTACGGTCTTCACGTTGGTTATAATTTAAATCATTTAATACAAATTTATTGGTCTTTTCACCAAAATCGTCTCCAGTGATTTCAAAATTACTTTTTGAAGTTTCAGAATAATTGTTTACGATTGTTCCCGAGGGATAATTCCTTTTTAGGGTTGGTTTTAATTCGATGACAATACCATTAACGGGTTCAGTGTAATTATTTATTGAGTCTATAACGTACTTGTCTCCGTTTAGTGTAAGTATGTCACTTGGTTTGAAGTGGTTATTGTTAACGAATATGTATGAATCAGCCTTATTTGCATTGGTTGTTAATTTAACTGGAATTTGTTCTTGTTGTTGGTCTTGTAAAACTTGTGCGAAAGATTCTTTTAATTGGTTCTTTTGTTCAGTTGGTTGTGAATAATGTAACAACGAAAGTAAGGTAATTGATAACACCAGATACATCAACTGTTTTATGTCCTTTGTTTTAATGTACATATTGATAAACACGATAATCAGAATCAGTGAAATACCATTCATGATTTTCGTGTGGTTGAGTTTTCCCTTGATGTTTTCAATCGAAAACAAATCAGATAAGTTATTTAACCAATACTGGACCATTATTTATTATTTAATAAACATTATTTTAATTAAATATAGAATTAAATTCATTCGGTGTTGATAATGTAATGAATAATGGGTAAGTATTCTTCTGGTACTTCAACAGACTTTATACCAACTGCAAAAAAACTTTGTATGTATTTCCATATTGTTGCTTTAGTTTTTTCAGATAAATCAGAATTCCACCATAATTCCACTTTGAGTTGTTTTAATATATCAGGTTTATCATCTCCAAAAAAGAATGATTCGTCTTTATTGAGTATTTTTTCAAGATAAGGCAATGAATTGTTCATAAAATTTGTTACTGTTTTTCGAACATTCGCTTTACATACCGTCTGAAATGCCAAGTAACGGGTTCTTATTTGTCTTTGTTCTGGAAATGTTTCTATCAGTTCATTAAAGAACTGGTCTACCAATTGATTGAAAACCCTTACATATTCAATGTTATTCATGACCCTTTAGTGGGGACCACTTTGAATTATTAATTTTATTCTTTTATTCTTTAAATAATTACATTAAATAACTTGAATATGGAAGATTCTTTGAATAAGAATCCCAAAATTACCGAATTGGTGCCTTTGACTTATAGTATGAATGTAAATAACATAAAAACAAATGAAGTTCCATTTTTTGACCTTGAACAATTGGTAAAACGGTTTAAATTGGATATCACATTTGAAGACGGTGCTCCATTCTATAAAAGACCTGCGTTTGTTTCTAAAAGTTATTATCGTTCAAAACCAGAATATTCATATAATTATCCAAGTATAGTTATTCCAGAACATTTTGAATGTTCTGAATGTAACAAAATAAAAAATCACCAAGTGGAATGTTTGAAACCATTTGAATCTTCGTTATTTGTTACCCATGAGGGAAGTTCGAAGTTAGGTGTACCTGAGGGAACACCTTATATTCTTGCAGTTAAAAAAAGAGGCCAAAAAAAAATTTATAGTCCTAGTCCCAAAGTGAATAGGTTTACTGACAATGTTCAACTTATTTATGAGTATCCCAACTTTAATAAATGTACAATCAGAATATCATCCATGGGAAGTATCAATATAATATCTGCAGCATTTGAAGACAATTCGTTACCCAAATTGGTTATTTCCAAAATAAATGAAACAAAATTATTAAACCTTACTGAGTACCAAAAATTTTATCCAGGTGCCAAAACATTTAAAATTGATAAGTCTCTGAGTAATGTTACTTTTATTTTTGGACAATTTAATTTATTTCCACCTGAACTCAAAACTGAATTGTTTATAAACTTAAATGTTTTGAATCGTCTTATAACAAATAACATTAACCATTCCGTATTAACAAATCCAACTGGAAAAACTATCAGGTTTGCCAATTTTATCAAATTAAAAGATTACGAATTCAATCCTGGAGACAAACTCAGTAGAAGTAGTAAACAAACTAACCCATACATAAAATTAGACCTTGTTAGTGAATCATTTAATGCTAATATCATGATTTACATTAGAGGCTCTGTACAGATTAAATTGTCTAAATTGAAAATGAAAGAGTTCCTTAATGAACTTTATGATTTTTTTAAAGATTTCTTCACTTACCTCGTTACGGAATCAGAAGAACCTGTTATTATCTCCACGGTTAATTTAACAGGTACTAAGAAAATAAAAAATACAACTGATTCTTATGAACCAAAAATGTGCCATGACCGTAAGGGGAATAAATTAAGACCAGTACCGTATTCATTTTATGGAAAGTGTCCACAACCTGGTTACTGGGTTGACCCCGAGGGGGTTAAAAGACCTGATGGGCTTTATGAACCATGTTGTAAAAAAATTATTAAATCCGGAAAGGGTATTACCATCGGTAAAATTAAATCCATCTTAACGGATGGGTTCCCATTAAATGAAGAATCGCTGATTCCAGACCCTGATATTCTTACATCGGTTTATATTCCTGGAACAAAGACAAGAGAATCGAGACGTTTCAGGGGTCTTAAATCCCTTGACAGAGAACAATTGATTAGTTGTATATCTGAGAATGGTTATATCGATTCAACCATTTTTAGCAAATACAGTTCATTGAAAAGTAAGGTACTTTCCGAGTTGCCTAAAAGTACCAAACCACAGCACCCTATTGCATTGACAAGTCTTAATATCAAGTTACTAAAAGAAGTTGATTATATAGTTACCCCCATAAATGAAAATACCATACATGTATTGTTATTTTTTAACCAACTGGGTGAATCGTACTTCATTAACGGTAATGATGATATTTCAGAAACTAGTTTACCGATAATACAAGTTATGGCCGGAACTGTAATTTCTGGTTACCTTTACCCATACCAAGAACGTCTTGTGTTTTATCCTATTGATATACTTTACCTTCAAAACAATAATGTCGCTGAACTTGATTATTATAAAAGTGGTAATAACCAAGTTGGTCAAGGTTCTAGGTTTAATAATTTGATGTACTCGCTGAATTTGATAAACATAAACGGATTGGAACAAAGTGAATTGGATATACAATCAAACCGTTTTGACTTGAATATCATGCCAGGGTGTAAAAACTTTTTGACAAATGAAGAATATTCTGTTTATGGTAACGTTTCTGGTTTGTTATTTATTCCTACTAAGGGAAAATACCTCCTTGGCAAGACAAATACCAGATTATTAATGTGGTCAGATACCTTAACAAATTTTTCAAGGGAATTTTCTGCACAAATTGATGAAATCGAAGGGTCCGATATTCGTTTGAAAATAGAAAACCATGCAATTAACATCGGTAACGAAACAATTAAAATTTCAAAAGTTTTTATCAATAAGAATAAACTTAAAGTCGGTGATTACGTTTTGTTTAGAATTAATATCGGTCAAGATGGTAAAATTGACCAACGAATTCCATTGATTCCATTGGAGATGGTTTCTGAAAATATTTATAATTATTCCGAAGTACTTAATAACATTGAATCAATTACAAATCCCATACCTAGAAATTATTTCCTGGATTAAATGGTTTATTTAAAATAGTATATTCAATAATTTGATATAATACTATTTTATATTATTGATTTCATTAACAATAGATTTTTTCAAATAATTAATTAATTTATAAGTATAAACACCTTCCGTATCTACAAAATTAGACATTTTGGATCCACTGTCATAAGACCTGAAACCTCCGTTTAACCACGCACTAATATAACCAACGTTTGGGTTTCTTTTTTCCATATCTAATGCTTTTAGAACCCATTTTAAATAAAGAGGGTCTTGAAAACTAGTTGCATTTCCATCACCGGGGTCTTTTAAATAACCTGCATCCACATTACTAATGGTACTATAAAACATATAACCTGGTCTCCCATTAGCTATCGGATTCATGACCGGTATTTGGACGGGTGCTGGTGATGGAGTAACATTGGGAGTGGAACATTTCCAAATCTGGACCCTCTTCTTGGCATCCTTAACGAATTAAAAGTTAATTATAATAATTGTTATTATAATTAACTTTTAATTACTTTTTAATTAATTTAAGCAGCGAACATCCCCTGGTCAATACAACCAAGGGGACCAAAACTAGTGCTGGTATTGAATATTTGACCAGGTGGACAAGTATTTTTAGATGGTGATGATACACATTTAAGTTTCGATGGGTCCCAAAATTTAGTATAATCGTCGCAAGTAACACATCTAGCAACACCAGTGCTTGTATCCAGAGTACCTCCGTCAAGACACGAAACGCATGTTCCTGATATCTGATTATACATAAAAGTAGAATTAGAAAGTTTAGTGTTAGTTTTACTATCGAAATTACATCCTCCTGCTTCTTTTGGTCCAATATTTGGATACATATCTGTAGGATTCCGTGTTGTAATCTTAGTACCATCATCTAAAGTTATAGACGGTACTACTCCACCAAGTTGCCCAGCTGTCAAGACAACTCCTGGTGATTTTTGGCTTGGTCCAATCGGCGGTGCTACTTGTGATATTAACTTTTGTTGGGATTCAGTTGGTTTGGGTGCATTTTGTAACGGCGTGGTCATGCTGGGTTTACTACTTTGCGAAGATTTGGTTACGAGTACAATCACAATTACAAGGATTATTAACCCCCCACCTCCAAGGAGTAATATTGGGAGTGGAACATTTCCAAATCGGGACCCTCTTCTTGGCATTTGTTTAGGAAGTTTAAAACTTAATAATAATACCGATTATAATTAATTTTAATTTAATTTAAAGTTTAACACATTTTTCAGAATCGCAATACATCTCACCAACCGATTCAACACCAATTGTTGGTTTGGTAAAAAAATTAATCGGTTTAACACCTGACACTAGTTCCAGGTAACGTTCTTCGGTAATTTCTTCGTATGGCATCTGGGGATACGCTCCAAAATTGCACTTTGGTAGAAAACTAATTCCCTTGAGTTGGTACTGGAAGTAGTCCAACACAGAAGCTATTTGTTTACCTTCTGTTTCTGGATTAAACGTAACTGTACACGAGACCTGGTTATCTGCCCACCAACGTTGCATGTTGGCTGCCAATGCGACTTGTTCCCACATCGAAACATCATTAACGGTACGGATACCTTCTCCAACGTCAACTGGTATTTCGACTACAAGGGTAGTTTCTTCAGAACCAACAGCTGGTTCGATGGTGTAACCAGCCGAAATGAGTCCCTCAACCAATGGACTCGTGTTGGAAATACGCATCCTCCTTATGTAAAACCTTGATTCAGGAAAGTGCATCCCGGGAGTTGCACCTGCCAACAAACTTACAGTTCCGGATGGTTTGACACTTGTTGTTTTAATACTCTTGGGAATACACAACCACTCCGAATATACACGGTCCCAATCTTGAATAACGTGGTAACCATGATTAAGCCAATTGTTTAGTGTATGAATATTGTACTTAGCGAGGAATTGTGCAACACCACTGACACTGCATCCGATGCGACGGTTTCTCAGTTGGACCCGGTTGGTTTCTTCCCAGTGAGTCATTCCCAGGGTGACAGTTTTGGCATAAAGGTAAGCAAATTTAAGGGTACGTAGGTAATCACTCAACGAATCAGCCCTAGCTGGAAATGATTCTACTAGACATTGATACGTAAGGACATTTCCAAATACACCCTTGTGTGTTTTTGGTTCTGTGAAACAATACGTTTCTTGTGTAGTTGGTAACTGTGTTACACTGATAATCTTTTGGAACCTCTGTGAATTGACAACGGTCCATGTAACTGTCACAGGTGTTGGAATCTTTTTTAGGTAGGTACCGATTTCACGTGCCGTGGGGGAATCATAAATGACAATTGAAAAAAGGGAATATTCACGAACACCCTTGGCGGTTTTAGAACCAACGGGACTTTTGCAATAAATCGAGGTATTGTTAATACCAATCCTACGGATTAATAATTGAATATCCCTAATTTTGGCTTCAGAATCAAATACCTGAAAGCTTTGAGAATACTTTACACGTTTTACAATCCCCTTGGAATCTATATAACCTGCAACATATCTTTTAATCGACTCTGTGTTTAGGCCAAACACAAAATCAGGTAGCCCAGATTTACGCTCAACCAATTGGCTCAAAATGTTCTTGTCTGGTAACTTTTTGAATGGTTCTTCGAGATTGCCAAATGAAAACGACTCATTTACTCGTTTAACTTGTTTAACTAATTCGGTTGGTTTGGTTGTGTTATCGGTCCACGTACCACCCAACTTGGTCAACTTTTTCAAATCCAGTTTATAACCCCTCAAACAAACCAATGGAACCCGTTTAGTCTTTGACAAGAAACCAATACCTGCAAACATTCCCAATTCATAAGCGGAGTCAAGACCGGTACCATTACCTGTTGGTAGCAATTCGAAAGGTTCTACCTTGGAACCCACTACAAGGTCCTTGGTTTCAAGTTGTGTCAAATCATTGCCAGTTCCAACAATTGACCACTTATGGTCACTTGTACAATCCAACACTGAACCATCGGACATTGTTACACGATAAATAGGTACCTCGTTGGATGCTTTGAAAGGAACAACCCTCGACCAATCAACACCATTCCATACATCTACAGGTGTATCAACGACGTTTTTAATCATTGGACAACCCATTCGAGTTTGGATGCGTGTATCACCAGTGACGCAACATAATTCCATAGACTCCAGTGATTGTTCCAGACAGGGGTTACCGCCCTTCACACGGTAGTCCTTGTGGTCAGGTGGGTCGACCATGCGCGAGTAGTCTTGCATATTAGACAACCAAGCAATACCAGGTTCTCCGTTGAGCTGAATACGTTTGGCAACATCGGAATAGTCCATACCCAACTCAGCAAAAATGCTATTGTTGCTTGTCCAACCATAACTGACACGCTGGGGATTGGTAGAATAATCTTTGAGGTCCATAAACTCCGTTGAAGTAGCCTTTCCGAATGCAATCTCAGCTGTGTTGTGAACCAACAGACCCTCACCGGCAATAAACTCCTCCGCCCCAGGCACAGACAAGTCCCACGTACGTACTGATTCGCCTGTGGCCAGTTTAATATCGATTATCTTGATTCCGATTAAACTTTGTTCAAGCTTTTCAAGCTTTTCAAGCTTTTCGGTAACTGGTACACCGACGGAAGAATACAATGCCTGTAAGGTGTTGATAATCTTGTAAAAATTGGGATTTGAACCTCTATTGGCTGATTCAATCCCCTTGAGGTAATTTTGTCTAATGACAACTGGTCCCCTCAAGATAAATTCAGGAACACTGATTTTAGCAAACATACTCTTGGAAAATTCAAACATAAACAATTGAAGTACCTTTTCAAGTTGATTGAGTTCAGAGGTTCGATTGAATGATTCCACTGGGTACTCTACGAGTGTATGATAACCCAACAAAAAGGCAATTTCAGGGTCGATATCAAAAGCGGTATTACCAAAAGCAACAACCGACCTTTCTTTACCAACAATTTCATGAATAGGAAATACCAATTGGTCATCCAACGATAAGTCACGTGCTTGTTTCCATGTGTAACGTTCACATTCCTCACAATTTGCAGAATCGATGTCATTGCCAAAAGACCTCAAAACAGCCATCTTGTGACGGTCTGTACACTTGAACGTACCTATTTCAGTTACCACATGAATAACTTCCTGTTCACCTTGGAATACAACTTCACTGACCTCAGCCAAATCTAATGATGTGTGAACCTTTTGACCAACAACGACTTTTTCAATCGGTACTAGCCCGTCTTCAGTATGAATTAATGTTCCCTCTGGCAAACACCGACGGATATTCCCAGAAACAACACATTTACCAATAAGGTTCATAATATCTACAATAGCAGTGACAGTTACCGGTTTACCTGCACCCTTGGTGAGAACTTCAGTTACATTGTTCAAAAGCTCAATCAGAGGTTGGGGCCCACTCGATACACCTCCAAACGTTTTGAGGGGTACACCTGCAGGACGAATACGACTAAAGTCAAATATCGGTACACCGGTGTTAACGACGTGAAAAGATTCGAGTAATACTTTGAGAGCATTAATCCAACCTTCACGGGTATCTTCAACAATATGTTCAATTTTGTTATCGGACCGTACGTTAATGGTCATAGGTTCCATAACGTGGTCTTCAGCACCCTCGGTATCAAACCCCACGCCAACACCCAACATGCACATATCCATCAAAAACACAAATGGTTTGGAAAATGGAATTGTCTTACCCAAACCAGCAGTACTTACAAATCCGCAATTATTGAGGGATGCAGCCAGACCCTTCCTGTTGATGATATCGGTACCCATTGCCCACAAACCCCTACCAGGTGGTAAGAACTTCATATCAAACATACGGGAATACATCTCTTGGGCACTTCGTTGGGCCTGGTCTGGATTCCAACCGAGGTTTAGGTTATCGATTTGTTCCTTCTGGAGACTATATGTCCCCTCAACGACACGACGAATAGTTTCAAACCATTGTTCGTTCGTTCCATCGGCCTTGAGACGAGAATAAGTTCTCATATAAACCAATTCTCCCAATCCATTAAATCCAAATGGAGGCTTAACGAGGGAATACCTGTCGACAAATGCTTGGTCCAACTTGAACATTTTTATTCTTACTTTCATTATTCACCGGTCTTTAAATAAATTAATTTCTAAAAGAATAATAATCGCGTTAAATAAATGTTATTTAATCTGTACCAGGTTCCGTTTACAGACCCGACGGGTACAGTTCAAAATTCAGAATACCAAATTGTCAAGGCAGAATACCTTCGTCTAACATCTGAACACCAAGGGCAGAATATATCTGAATTTGGTCTTGTTGGTGATTTCATAGGTGGTCAACCAGTAACACTGGAAAATCATTGTTTCAAAAGTCTAATGAGAACTGACCACAATGGAAGATTTGTTTATCATATCACTCTCAAAGTAGACGGTACAAGGTATTTTATGTTTAGGGTTGGTCCTGGTCCCTATAATGGATTCATTTACTTTATAAACAGGTCACTTGCAATTTATAAATTCCTTGACCCCGGTATGAATTCATTGGTACCAGCACAAGAATCACTCGGTTTGAAAGGTTTCCTCCTGGATGGAGAACTTATTTACGAACCCCCTGTTCGCCAGGGTACCAATACACTGGGAAAGTTTTATTATCTTGCGTTTGATATTCTTTATCATAATGGATTATCAGTTATACCGATGGATTACTACACACGTAACGGTTTGCTCAATGAATTTGTAAATGGTTACCTTCAAGGTAGGTTCAATGGAACAAATATCACTTATTCAGTTAAACAATGGTTTAATATATCTCATATATTATCCCCAGGTAATGTATATTCATATATTCAAAAAGAAACATCTAAACTTTCAGGAATAACTCACAAAGCAGATGGTTTAATATTGCAGTCATTTGACGGACCATACGTTACAGGTCCTTGGAACAAATACAATAATATTCAATTTAAATGGAAACCACTCTCTGAACAAACTATGGATTTTAGAATAAAGGTTACCAAAGAACCAGGTCAAGTTCTCGTTTGGAAATTGTTACAAAAAAATGGACAAGAATTCAAGATTCCAGGAACTGGCAAAAAGGGAACAAAATACACAGCTTCAGAAAGTACCGATACGGCAATTTGTATACCTACACCTTCAAATTCACGACAATTTTCCGATGGAGATGTAGCAGAATTTAAATGGTCAGGAAGTGGAAACCGTTTTGTATTGTTACGTGCTCGAGAATACGGTAAAGAACCAAATTCACTTGGGAGTATAATGTCTATATGGAATTTTATTCAGGACCCATTTACACTCGATTCATTAAAACCAACCTTCAAGGTTTTAACAGAAGGTAATATAACTAAACCAGGGTTGAAAAAATTACTTGATAATTATTCCAGAAGTGACCTGGTACTTTGCATTCTTGGTTCTGGACGTAATGGATACTTTTTCAATGATTCTGAAACCAAAAAACTCAAACAAATTTATGATAGGTACATTAAGATTGAACATGAATTGGAATTTAGGCTTACAAAAACTCAATCAAATGCGTTTAATTTCGAATACCTTTTTGGTTACCTAAGTCGAAATTATCAATGGTCATTCGCAAGAACATTTGACGTCCTTAAAAATGAACAAGTTGGTACCTATAGGAGTACTTATCTTTCTGAACATGATATTCGGTTAGGTACCCCAGCAAAAAACCAAATCAAAAAGGAATTGTCGAGTATTAAAATAAACAATCCAGGAAAAGGACTTTATGGAAACTTTAACATCAAGATTGCTTTATCCAGTGAACAATCCACAAAAACAGTGGTACCATTATTAATTCCTGGTAAAAAAGTCAATAATCAAATACGTATGAAGGAACGTTGGTCATTTAAAATGCCAACAATGGGTTTTATAATTGACCTTACTAGGGTAAAAACTGGGTATTCGTTAGAATCGTTGGCAGAACAACGTTATACATATGAAATAGAAGGAGAATTAACCGGTACAGAATTTACATTTGATGAATTTGTATCCAATTTGAACAAGGTTTACATCGAATTGGTAAAAAATGTAAATTATTGTTAATTTATTCCAGAAAATTAAATAATATCCGTTTATTAACAATTAACTTTTAATTCGTTAAGGATGCCAAGAAGAGGGTCCAGATTTGGAAATGTTCCACTCTCGATGTTACTCCTTCTAGGAGGCGGGGCTTTATTATTAGTTGTTATCGTTGTTGTCGTTGTTATGATGAGTAAAAAGGAAAGCAACACAGATGATAAGGGTTCTACCCCAATACAGTCTTACGAACAAAGTATGACACCTGTTCAATCACAGGTCTATTCACAGGCCGATTCACCAGCATCAGAACCTGTTCAATCACAGGTCTATTCACAGGTCGAATCACCAGCATCAGCACCCGTTGTTGTAACACCCGTTGTTGTAACACCCGTTGTTTCTACTTCTCTTCCAACACTGGCTCCAGCACCCGTATCAGCACCAGGTAACTCTAATGATTTATTTGGAAATACACCTGGTTACTGTGCAGGTACTAATGCAATCACAAACTCAGGT
>Ga0187844_10000501_pt1 | contig 30659 bp, 27 predicted proteins | sample SpaLakP09_SKY_50_FD_134517 | JGI IMG/M metagenome (GOLD analysis project Ga0187844, IMG submission 134517) | Oligotrophic lake water microbial communities from Sparkling Lake, Wisconsin, USA - SP09_SKY_50 | ecosystem: Environmental > Aquatic > Freshwater > Lake | place: USA: Sparkling Lake... | reverse complement strand
GGTTTCACCAGCGACCCGGAGCTGCCCCCCATCGGCACCCAGAGCGGCAGCGTGTATTTCCTGCAAGTGGTCGGCCTGACCGCCGACGAAGAAAGCGCCGCCGAACGCTGGGACACGCGCAAGCTGCTCGATGCCTTCCTGCCGCACATGCCGATGTGGGTGACCCGCCTCGAGCGCGAATCGATGCTGGCCAATCCCGCCATGCAGGTCAAGGTCAAGCAAGGCGCCCAGCACGATGGCTCGTCCACGGGCGTGCTGGTGGCGGACTTGCTCAAGCTGGACGTCCAGAAACGCTTGCTGCGCAAACCCCTGGTCGAGATCACCCTGGGCGCGCTGCAACTGGCCAAGCTGCACGCGCTGTTGCCGCTGCGGCTGCCGTTCGGGCGCCCTTTCATGCTGGCCGGCCCGGAATGGAAGCTGCAATTCCGGCAACGCGATCGCAGCGACTGGAAAATCGACGGCAATGTGCTCAAGCTCGACTTGAGCCCTTCCATGGCCGAATCGTTCGCCGCCGCCCTGCCCGCGCGCGAAGGCCAGTACCGCCTGACCGGTCTCGACGAGCTGGGCTGGACCATCAAGCAGACCGCCATCCGCAATGCCCAGGGCGATATCGTCGAAGTCATCGGCGGAACGTCGGCGCCATGAATCCCTTTCCGTTCCTGCATCACACCAAGCGCCACCCGTCCGCCATCCTGCTGCTGGTGCAACTGCTCGGCATGCTGCTCTACCCCTTCATCGAAGGCCAGTCCGGCGGCGCCGTCGTCTTCAATGCCTTCGGCATCGTGGTGCTGGGCTTTACCATCCGCATGGTGCGGCGCACGCCCGGCCTGACCTGGTTCAGCGTCAGCCTGGCGGTGCCCATCATCGTGCTGCTGGTCCTGCAGTCGGCATTCGGCATGGCCTACCTGCTGCCCTGGGCGTCGGGGCTCGAAGCCCTGTTCTACTTCTACGCCGCCGGCAGCCTGATCGCCTACATGATGGAAGACCGGCTGGCCACCACCGACGAACTGTTCGCCGCCGGCGCCACCTTCACCTTGCTGGCCTGGGCGTTCACCCACATGTTCATCCTGGTGCAAGCGCTGGAGCCGGGCACCTATGCGGCGGCCGTCAACGCGGGCGATGCGCGTACCTGGAGCGAGCTCAACTACCTCAGCTTCGCCCTGCTCTCGAGCACCGGCATCGGCGACGTGATCCCGCTCACGCCCCATGCGCGCTCGCTGGCCAGCATTGAAATGTTCGTCGGCCTGATCTACCTGGCCGGCGTGGTGGCCCGCCTGATCGGCCTGACCATGCACAATAAAGACCAGTAAATCGCAAAAAGGTGCCCCCGGGCACCCGCAATCTTGTTTTGTTCTATAATTTCAGTAATTCCTGAAAATTCAAAACCTAACGGACTTTGCACATGGTCAATCTCACGCCGCTGGCACAGAAATTCATCCTCCACTTCGGCGAAATGGGCAGCCGCTGGGGCATCAACCGCACCGTGGGCCAGATGTACGCCCTGCTGTACGTGATGGGCAAGCCCTTGAATGCCGACGAAATCGCCGAACACCTGCAATTTTCGCGCTCGAATGTATCGATGGGGCTGAAGGAACTGCAGTCCTGGCGGCTGGTCAAACTGCTGCACCAGCAGGGCGACCGGCGCGAATATTTCGAGCCGCCCAAGGATGTCTGGGACATCTTCAAGGCCCTGCTGGAAGAACGGCGCCGCCGCGAAGTCGAACCCACCCTGTCCATGCTGCGCGACGCCTTGCTCGAAACACCCACCACCGAAAGCGACCTGGTCGCCCAGCAGCGCATGCGCGAAATGTACGAGCTGATCGAACTATCCAGTTCCTGGTTCGACGACGTCCAGCGCCTGTCGCCGGAAACCCTTACCTCGCTCATGAAAATGGGCTCCACCGTCGGCAAGCTGCTCGACGTGGGCGAATCCGTGCGCGGCACCTTCCGCAAGAAGCCCCAGGCTGAAAACACGGAAGGCGACTAGCATGCGCCGCCTGCATGGCATGCCGCTGGCACTGGCGATCACGCTCACCCTGGTCGCCAAGGTCCTCATCCTGATGGCGCTGCACAAGGCCTTCTTCGCCGAACCCATGGTCAAGAAGATGCGGATGCCGACTGAAAAAATCGAACAGCATCTGCTCAATACTACTCCTTCCCCTCCTCCCAAGGCACAGCCATGATCCCCGTCGATGACGTTGTCAGCCTGTCGCGCCTGCAGTTCGGCCTGACGGCGATGTACCACTTCCTGTTTGTTCCGCTCACGCTCGGCCTGTCCTGGATCCTGGTGATCATGGAGTCGGTGTACGTGATGACCGGGCGCGAAATCTACCGCGACATGACCAAGTTCTGGGGCAAGCTGTTCGGCATCAATTTCGCCATGGGCGTCACCACCGGGATCACCCTGGAATTCCAGTTCGGGACCAACTGGGCTTATTACTCGCACTACGTGGGCGACATTTTCGGCACTCCGCTGGCCATCGAAGGCATGATGGCCTTCTTCCTCGAATCGACCTTCGTGGGCCTGTTCTTCTTCGGCTGGAACCGCCTCTCGCGGGTGCAGCACCTGGGCGTGACCTTCCTGGTCGCGCTGGGCTCGAGCCTGTCGGCCCTGTGGATCCTGATCGCCAACGGCTGGATGAACAATCCGGTCGGCGCCGAATTCAACGTCGAGACCATGCGCATGGAGCTGGTCAGCATTGCCGACGTCATCTTCAACCCGGTGGCCCAGGTCAAGTTCGTGCACACCGTGGCGGCGGGCTATGTCACGGCGTCCATGTTCGTGCTCGGCGTGTCCGCCTTCTACCTGCTCAAGGCGCGCGACATTCCCTTCGCCCTGCGCTCGTTCGCCATCGCCGCCGGCTTCGGCCTGGCGTCGACGCTGTCGGTGATCGTGCTGGGCGACGAATCGGGCTATACCGCCGGCGAAGTGAACAAGGTCAAGCTGGCCGCCATCGAAGCCGAGTGGGAAACCGAAGCGGCGCCGGCCGCGCTGACCGTGTTCGGCCTGCCCAACGACGCCGAACAGCGCACCGACTACGCGGTCAAGATTCCCTATGTGCTGGGCCTGATCGCCACCCGTTCGACCGACAAGCCGGTGGTCGGCATCAAGGAACTGAAGCGCCAGCATGAAGTGCGCATCCGTAACGGCATGGCGTCGTATGCCGCCCTCACGCGCCTGAAGTCCGGCGACAAGTCGCCCGAGGCGCGCGCCGACTTCCTGCGCCTGAAGGACGACCTGGGCTACGGCCTGCTGCTCAAGAAGTACACGCCGCGCGTGATCGACGCCACCGAGGCGCAGATCAGGATGGCCGTCAACGATACCGTGCCCAAGGTGGCGCCGCTGTTCTGGTCCTTCCGCATCATGGTGGCCCTGGGCATGCTGTTCCTGTTTATCTTCAGCGCTTCGTTCTACTTCCTGGTCCGCAAGCGCCTGGCCGAACAGCGCTGGCTGCTGAAACTGGCGGTGGCGTCGATTCCGCTGCCGTGGGTGGCCGCGGAACTGGGCTGGGTGGTGGCCGAATACGGGCGCCAGCCATGGACCATCGCGGGCATTTTGCCTACCCATTTGTCGGCGTCCACGCTCAAAGTGGAAAACCTGTATTTCAGCCTGGCCGGCTTCCTGGCCTTCTACACGCTGCTGCTGGTGGTGGAAATGGGCCTGATGATCAAGTACACGCGCCAGGGTCCGAGCAGCCTGCATACGGGTAAGTATCACTGGGAAAAACTGGAGGCCGCATGATCTTCGACTACGTCACGCTCAAGGTGATCTGGTGGTGCTTCGTCGGCGTGCTGCTGATCGGCTTCGCGCTCACCAACGGCTTCGACTTCGGCATCGGCATGTGGCTGCCCTTTTTGGGCCGCGACGACATGGAACGGCGCGTCATCATCAACGTCATCGGCCCCACCTGGGAAGGCAACCAGACCTGGTTCATCGCCGCCGGCGGCGCCATGTTCGCGGCCTGGCCGCTGGTCTATGCGGCGGCGTTCTCGGGCTTTTACGTGGCGCTGATGCTGCTGCTGTTCGCGCTGTTCCTGCGCCCCGTGGGCTTCGACTACCGCAGCAAGCTGGCCGACCCGCGCTGGCGCAGCACCTGGGACTGGGGCCTGTTCGTGGGCGGCTTCGTGCCGCCGCTCATCTTCGGCATCGCCTTCGGCAACCTGCTGCAGGGCGTGCCTTTCCATTACGACGACACCATGCGCATGGAATACACCGGCAGCTTCCCCGGCTTGTTCAATCCCTTCGGCCTGCTGGCCGGCGTGCTGGGCGTGGCCATGCTGGCCATGCATGGCGCCACCTATCTGTACCAGAAAACCGAGGACCTCATCGCCGAACGCGCCCGCAAGGCGGCCATGCTGGCCGGCCTGGTCACGATCGCCGCGTTCGCGATTGGCGGCCTGTGGGTAGCCTACGGACTCGATGCCTACCGCATCGTCGCCACGCCGCCCCTGGACAGCGCCTTCATGCCGACCGCGAAAACGGTCGAACGGGGCGTGGGCGCCTGGATGGACAACTACGGCCGCTATCCCCTCACCATGGCCTTCCCCGCCATGGGCTTGCTGGGCGCGGCGCTGGCGATCGCCCTGTGCGCGGCGCGCAAGAGCCTCCCCGCCTTCCTGGCCAGCGGCGTGTCGGTGGCCGGCATCGTGCTGACCGCGGGCGCCGCCATGTTCCCCTTCATCATGCCGTCGTCGCTGGCGCCGGGCAGCAGCCTGACCGCCTGGGACGCCGTGGCCAGCCACAAGAGCCTGGGCGTGATGTTCTGGGTGATCCTGATCATGCTGCCCATCGTCAGCCTGTACACGGCCTGGGTCTACGGGATCATGAGCGGCAAGGTCACGGCCGCGCGCATCCGCGAAAACGAACACGAATCATATTAGGAGGTCAGCATGTGGTATTTCGCCTGGATTCTGGGAGTGGGCCTGGCCTTGTCGGCAGCCATCATCAATGTCATGTGGCTGGAAGCGAACTACGCCTTCGGCCTGCGCGACGAAGACGCAACGCGCGAAAAATTCGAACTGGCGCACCAGTCCGATACCTGAAGCGCCGTTCATCCGCCCGTGCTGGCCTGGCGCGGCAGGGGCGGATCGTCGGCGGCCGGCGCCAGAAAGGCCAGCGCAACGGCCAGGGCGATGATGGCGATACGAAATACTTTTCCTGGGGTAGTCATGAGCACGATTCCTGAGATGTTGTAGCGTTCAATCATCTTAGGCGTATTGACATTTTGATGCTCTTAAAACAATATTCCGAAAACCCTAAGAAATCCTTAAGCGGGGCCGCTGGAGGTGATGGGGAGCAACTATGGTAAAGTGCGCGCCATGCAAGCACTCAAATACCTCAGCGCCTATTCCGACCAGACGCGCGCGCAAGTGACGCAGCTGATCGAACAGGACAAGCTGGGCGAGGTGCTCACCAAGCGCTATCCCAAGGTGCACGGCATCCGCACCGACAAGGCCCTGTACGACTATGTGCAAGAGCTGAAGACGGAATTCCTGCGCAACGCCGAGCCGATCAACAAGGTCGCCTTCGACAGCAAGATCCAGGTGATCCAGCATGCCCTCGGCCTGCACACCGCCATTTCGCGGGTGCAGGGCAACAAGCTCAAGGCCAAGCACGAAATCCGGGTGGCCACCCTGTTCAAGGAAGTGCCCCTCGAATTCCTGCGCATGATCGCCGTGCACGAACTGGCGCACGTGAAGGAAAAGCAGCACGACAAGGCTTTCTACAAGTTGTGCTGCTACATGGAGCCGAACTACCACCAGTACGAGTTCGACCTGCGCCTGTACCTGACCCAGATGGATATTTCCAGCGAACGGCTCTGGTAGCAAAGCTGATAGCTGCCCAATTCATGTTGCCACAATAGTTGTGCCCGCTAGATTGGAGATGAGGGACCGCTCCAGGTAAGCTTCCCACGAAGATGCTGTGGGACCAGGGCAAATAACTTCGCAATCATGTCAATCTGTCGACCATAGAGTGGCGACAGTTTCGGGTCACAGGTAGTGCAATAGTGCCGGGCTTGGTTATTCAAGAACCAAATATCGTGCTCAACAAAGTCATCTTCAAACATCGAATTCGGCAAGTTGTGCAGCAACTCCAATTCGAAACTGGCGGAGCGGTCGCCGAGTCGACGCCACCATGGTGCAGATGCCACATGGCGCAAGTATGACAAAGTCACACTAAACAGTTCGCTGTACAGAATTTGTTTGGACGACACAGGTGACACGCGATTTCCTTTCCTCGGAATAGAGACTTCATGGTGGCAATGCCGTAGGCAGCGCCACCGGGCAAGGAAAGTCTCCTTACCCATTCTATCCCGATTGACTTAGATAAATCAGCGCCGCTGGAAGGTCCACTGCTGGTTGGTGCCGGTGCCCAGCGGGTACTGGATGATCTGCACGTTCTCGGCAGTGCTGCTGCCCTTCACGTCCAGCACCATGCCGCTCAACTGGTTTTTCACCGTCAGGTAGCCGCCGCCCGGGCTGGCGAAACGCCATTTCTGCCCTGCCCCTGCCCAATAATCCCACTGCGCGATATTGGTGCCGGCCGTGGTCGAGTTGTTGTAGTTGTCCAGGCTGCGCAGGCTGTTGCCGTTGATGATGCTGTAATTGCCATCGCCATGCCCCATCACGTACCAGGTCTGGTTCTTGACGCCCGTGTCCGTGGCTTGCTGCACCATCGCCCCGTTCGCGGTCGACGCCCCCGCCACCGTCAGCACCTTGTTCGACAGGCGCGACTTGATCGCATAGGCGCCGTCGGACAGGCCGCCGCAGCTGGCAAAACTGGCAAAGCCGCGGTCCATCACGGGCCAGCCGCCGCTGTATGTCATCTTGTGGAACTGCAGCTTGGCGTTGCCGCCATCGTTCAAGTCATAGTAGTGGGTCGAGACGAACTGGCAGCCGTCCTGCTTGAGCACACCCACATGCCCCGGCCCCTTGAAGCGCCCATCCACGTTCGGCAGGATGGTATTGGTGCCCGTGTACGGCCCGGTGATGCTGGTGGCGCGCTGCACCTGCACCGAGTACGTGCTGTTGACCCCATTGCAGCAGGCGCCCCGGTTGACGAACAAATAGTAGTAGTCGCCATGGCGGGTGATGTACGGCGCCTCGATGTCGGCGTGGTTCCCGCCCAGGATTTTGGTCACGCTGCCGGCCAGCTTGCCGGTGGACTGGTTGATCTCGGCCACCCCGATCCCGCCGAAAAAGGAACCGTAGGACATGTACACCTTGCCGTTGTGGTCGCGCAGCAGGGCCGGATCGATGGCATTGATCTCGCTGCTGCCGCCGAACGATTCGACCACGATGCCCAGGTCTTGCCAGCTCGGCGTCTTGAGCGACAGCGAACGGGCCACGCCGATCGCCGACGACGAGGTGCCGAAGGTCGATACCGAATAATAAATGTAGTAATAGCCATTCATGTGGATCGCTTCGGGCGCCCAGAACGAGCCGCCGAAGTTGGGGATCTTGTTCGTGATCCAGGATGGATAGCTGGAAAACACCGGACCCGGCCCGCCCGTCCAGGTCACCAGGTCGGTCGACTGGGAATACCAGATCCCGGTGCCGGTGGTGAAGTTGAAGTAGGTATTGCCATCCTTGATGATGGCGCCGGGGTCGTGGGCGTTTTGCAAGCCCGCCAGGTTGACCGCCGATGCAGGGCCGACGCAAAGCGCCAGGCAGAGTGCTGCCAGTAGTTTGTTAAACATATGTCTCCGAATTTTTCGTTTTATGGATGCTGCTGTCCCAGAGTAGGACGCTGTCCAGTCCGCTACCAATGAATAATTTGTGCGGAATGATAACCATATTGATATCCCGGTTTGTCACCAAATGTTGCTAATACGCAGCGTTCATTGCAGGGACCCCGCGCGCGATTGGGATATCTGTCGACAAGCATTGCAGCCGCCTATACAGTGACAGGGTGCCTTTCTTCTATGCAAAATCAGCTCTCGCGCCATCTGCGGCCCCGTTGTCATGAAGGCATTTCACCGGACCCAAGCAATGCGACATCAGTATCCTTTCTCTTACTTTTCCCATCTGGCCGCGGCCGCCGTCCTGATGGCAAGCTGCGCCGCGCAGGCGCAGGATGCCGCGCCCGGCCCGGCCTGGACCTTCGGCGGCTACGGCAGCCTGGGCATCGTGCATGCCGACTACGACCAGGCCGACTTCGTCACCTCGGTCCTGAAACCGGACGGCGTCGGCTACACCCGCCCCTTCAACCTGTCCAACGACAGCCGCATCGCCGCGCAGCTGGGCGTCAAGGTCGACAAGAAATGGTCGGCCGTGGTGCAGGTGCTGCTCGAGCGGCGCTACGACTACAGCTACAAGCCGACGATCGAATGGGCCAACGTCAAGTACCAGGCCACGCCCGACCTGGCGCTGCGCGTGGGCCGCATCGCCCTGCCGATCTTCATCGGCGCAGACTACCGCAAGGTGGGCTATGCCTATCCCTGGGTGCGCACGCCGGTTGAAGTCTACGGCGGTATGCCGATCACCAACAGCGACGGCGCCGACGTCAGCTACCGCTGGCGCGCCTTCGGCATGAAGCACGTCACCCAGGCTTTCTACGGCGGCACCGAAATCACGCTCACGGACACCACCAACGTCAAGGCCAGCGGCCTGGCCGGCGTCAGCCACACGGCCGAAGTGGGCGCGCTGAGCGTGCGCGCCAGCGTCTTTGGCGCGACCGTCAATACCAACGTCGCGCGCGCGCTGTTCGACGGCTTCCGCCAGTTCGGGCCGCCCGGCGTCGCGATCGCCGACCGCTACGACGTCATCGACAAGCGCATCGCGGCCGCCACCGTCGGCGTCAATTACGATCCGGGCAAGTGGTTCCTGATGTCCGAGATCGGCTACATGAATGGCCATTCCTTCCTGGCCAAGACGCATGCCATGTATGTCAGCGCAGGCTACCGCGCCGGCCCGTTCACCACCTACGGCACCTATTCGAAGGTCAAGGCCAGGGACCCGAACCGCCATCCCGGCCTGTCGCTGGAAGGCTTGCCGCCGCCTTACGCCAACGCCGCCATGCAACTCAACGGGGGTCTGAACCACTTGCTGCAGGCCATCCCGACCCAGGACACCTACACCGCGGGCGTGCGCTGGGACTTCCTGCCCAGCATGGCGTTCAAGCTTCAGTACGACCACGTCACGCCGCGCCACGGCTCGCGCGGCTCGCTGATCAATTCGCAGCCGGGTTTCCGTTCGGGCCGCACGGTCCACGTCACGAGCGCGGTGCTCGACTTTGTGTTCTGAGGAGACCGGCATGCGCATCTCCCCGTTCACATGCCTTGCCGTCGCCCTGGCGCTGGCCGCGCCCTTGGCCACGGCCGGCGAACTGGTCGTCATCGTCTCGGCCAGGAGCCCGGTGTCGGTGCTGCGCCAGGACCAGGTGGCCGACATCTTCCTGGGCCAGATCGCCAATTTCCCCGGCGGGCTGGAAGCTGTCGCCCTCGACCAGCGCATCGGTTCGCCCGAACGCGACGAGTTCTATGCGAAGGTCACGGCGAAGTCCCCGCCGCTGGTGAAGGCTTACTGGAGCAAGATGATTTTCACGGGACGCGGCCAGCCGCCCAGGGAAGTGGCCGGCAGCGCCGCGATCCGCAAGCTGGTGGCCGAGAATCCCTCCCTGATCGGCTACATCGACAAATCGGCGCTCGACCCGAGCGTCAAGGCCGTCCTGCTGGTCCGCTGATGAACAGCGCAGCGAAGCCCGCACCGGGCCGGCGCGCCCGCCTGCGCCGGCTGCTCGGCCACGGGCTGGAAACCCACATCTCGCTGCCGCTGTTCGCGGCGCTGCTGCTGGTGGTCATCTGGACCACGACCGCGCACTTCATCGATGTCGACCGCGCCACCGCGCAAGCGGCCGCGCGCGAATCGAGCCGCGAACTGATCGACACCTACGAAGCCCAGGTTCAGCGCAACCTGGGCGGCATCGACCAGACCCTCAAGGTGCTCAAGTACGCGGTCGAACTGAAGGGAGCGGCCGGCGCCCTGCCCGCCCTGAACCAGCAAGGATTGCTGCCATCGGGGCTGGTGTTCGTGGTCAGCATCGCCGACAGCGACGGCATGGTCGTGGCCAGCAATCCGCCGGCCAAGTCCATCGACGTGTCGGGCCAGGGCTACTTTGCCTTCCACCGCGAAGCCGACACCAATTCGCCCTATGTCAGCCAGACCCTGCGCGACGCCGCCAATCCCGAATGGCACTTGCATTTCACGCGCCGCCTGAACAATGCCCAGGGCGAGTTTGCCGGCGTCGTCATCGTGGAAGTGGACCCGGCCTATTTCACCAGCGGCTATGAACGTTCGCGCCAGGGCGAGTACGGCGCGCTCGGCCTGTACGGTGCCGACGGCGTGTTCCGCGCGCTTCGCATCGGCGACAAGGTCTCGTGGGGCATGGCCGCGCCCATCGACAACCCCAAACACGAACCGGGCGAGCTCCTGACCAATCCCTGGGACGGCGTGCGCCGCTACACCAGCAAGCGCAAGCTGCACGGTTTCAACCTGACCGCCATCGTCGGCCTGGCCGAACACGAACAGATGGCCGCCTTCGAACACCAGCGCCGCAACTACCTGTGGGTGGCCGGCAGCGGCAGCGCCCTGCTGGTCATCATCGTCGGCCTGGTGGGCCTGTGGTCCTACCAGCTCACGCGCACGCGGCGGCGCATCCGGCGCGCCCAGGAAACCTACGCCGCCGCGTCCGAGGCGAGCCTGGATGCCTTTTTCGTCATGCGCAGCGTGAACGGCGAAAACGGCGCCATCACCGACTTCGTCATCGAGGCCACCAATACGCGCGCCGAAAAACTGGCGGGCCTGTCCAAGCAGGAATTGCGCGGCAAGAGCCTGTCCGACGTTCTGCCCGCCTACATCAGCAACGGCATTTTCGAGGACCTGGTGCGGGTCACCCTGATCGGCGGCGTGCACGAGGCGGAATGGCAGGCCGAAGCCCTGCCGCACAAGGAGCAATGGCTGCACCGGCAGGTGGTGGCGGTCGAAGGCGGCGTGGTGGCCATCGTGCGCGACATCACCGAACGCAAGGTCACGGAACAGCACATCCGCCACATCGCCCATCATGACGACCTGACCGGCCTGCCCAACCGCAGCCTGATCCGCGACCGCCTGGACCAGGCCATCCTGCATGCGCAGCGCCGCAATCGCAGCGTGGCGGTGGCCTTCATCGACCTCGATGGCTTCAAGCTGGTCAACGACGGCCTGGGACACAATGCCGGCGACGAACTGCTCAAGGTGGTGGGCGCGCGCATGCTGCACTGCCTGCGGCGCGAAGACACCCTGGGCCGCTTCGGCGGCGACGAATTCGTCATCATCCTGGCCGACCAGACCGACAACCCGCTGCTGCTGGCGCCCATCCTGGAGAAAATCCGCCAGGCCGTGCACGAACCGGTAATGGTCGAAGGCCAGGAAGTCCAGGTCAGCTGCAGCATGGGCGTGGTGATGTACCCGCGCGACGGCGGCGACCCGAACACCCTGATGATGAACGCCGACGCCGCCATGTACCGGGCCAAGGAGATGGGCAAGAACATCTTCCAGTTCTACACCCGCGAAATGAACGCCAGCGTCGAACAGAAGCTGGTGCTGCTCGAAGGCTTGCGCAGCGCGCTCGACGAAGGCCAGTTCCACCTGCTGTACCAGCCCAAGGTCGACCTGCGCACGGGCCTGATCCTGGGCGTGGAGGCGCTGATCCGCTGGCAGCATCCCGAACACGGCATGGTGTCGCCGCTGCGCTTCATCGGCCTGGCCGAGGAAAGCGGCCTGATTATCGCCATCGGCGACTGGGTGCTGCGCACTGCCTGCCGCCAGAACAAGGCCTGGCAGGATGCCGGCCTGGCCCCGATCACCATGTCAGTCAATGTGTCGCCGCGCCAGTTCGAGGAAAAGCGCCTGGTCGAGCGGGTGGCCAACGCACTGCAGGAAACCGGCCTGCAGCCTGGCCTGCTGGAACTGGAGGTCACGGAAAGCCTGATCATGCGCGACCTGGCGCAATCGGTCGAGAAAATGCGCGAACTCGAGGCCATGGGCATCTCGCTGTCGATCGACGACTTCGGCACCGGCTATTCCAGCCTGTCCGCGCTCAAATCCTTCCCCATCAGCAGCCTGAAGATCGACAAGACGTTTGTGAGCGAACTGGCCGACAACCTGGACGACCAGGCCATCGCCATGGCCGTCATCTCGCTGGGCCACAAGCTCAATTTGCGCGTGATCGCCGAAGGCGTGGAGACCGAACAGCAGTGCAATTTTTTGCGCGACAACGATTGCGACGAGATGCAGGGCTATCTGTTCAGCCCTCCGGTGCCGGCCACCCGCATCCACTCGCTGCTGGCCGAGCAGGCGCGCCTGCTGGCCGACGCCGACGCCGTGGCGGTCCGTCCGGTGCAGGGCCACGATGCGTAAGCTGCTCCATTTTCTGCTCCATTTCCTGCTCGGCGCCGAGCCCAGGCTGCAGCGCCTGACCGCCTACTGGATCGCGGCCGGGCTGTTCTACCTGCTGAGCATGGTGCTGCTGAACGCGCAGGTCCGGATCGGCACGGCATCGGCCGAAGGCGCTTTCGTCCTGACCTGGTTCGCCGCCATCGGCGTGCTGGTGTTTTTCATCCTGGTGCGCGGCAGCACCGCCCTGGGCATCCCGCCCTGGCAGCTGGCCGTCTCGCAAGCCATGTTCGCGATCCTGTGCGATATCGGCGCCTACGCCGTCATGGGACCGGTGCGCGGGGCCTCGCTCACGGTGCTGCTGGTGATTATCGTGTTCTGCACCTTTTCCCTGCGGCCGCGCGCGACCCTGGCGCTGTCGGCCTTCGCGGTGGCCACCCTGGGACTGACCATGGCCTGGATGGTGGCGCACGACCCGCAGCGCTATCCGGCCAAGGTGGAGCTGGTGCACTTCGCGATTGCCTCCTGCTCGCTGCTGGCGGTGGCCATCCTGATCGGCGAAATGAGCAAGATGCGGTCGAACATGAAGCGCCAGCGGGAAGAACTGATGGCGGCCCTCGGCAAGATCCAGATCCTGGCCACGGTCGACGAACTGACCTCGCTGGCCAACCGGCGCTACATGAATGAAGTGCTCAGCGCCGAGGAAAGGCGCGGGCACAGGCCAGGCGAAAAGATGTGCATCGCCCTGCTCGACATCGACTTCTTCAAGTCGGTGAACGACCATTTCGGGCATGCGGGCGGGGATACGGTGCTGCGCAATTTCGCGGCGGCGGCGCGTACCCAGTTGCGCGCGGCGGACGTGCTGGCGCGCTGGGGCGGCGAAGAATTCCTCTTGCTGCTGCCCGATACGGGGCTCGACGAAGCCGAGGCGGTCCTGGCGCGGATGGCCGATGCCGTCAAGGCGATCAGGATCCCCGAATTCGACCTGCAGCGCACGATCACGTTTTCGGCCGGGCTGGTGGAAAGGAAGGGGGGCGAGCCGTTCGCCGATACCATCAGCCGCGCGGACCGGGCCATGTACAAGGCCAAGGCCGCGGGACGCAACAAGGTGGTCAGGGCGTAGGGCGTAGGGTGGAAAAGCGCAGCGCCTTCCACCATGATCAATCAGCCTGGTGGAAGGCGCTGCGCTTTTCCACCCTACGCGCCGATCAGGCGCTTGATCAACGCATCGGGATCGGCTTCGACCTGCATCAGCTGCGCGTGCTGCGGCCTGACGAAGCCTTCCTGCAGCAGATGCCCCATGAAGCCGACCAGCTGGTCGTAGAAGCCGCCCGCATTGAGCACGCCCACCGGCTTGCTGTGGATGCCCAGCTGCAGCCAGGTCAGCATCTCGAACAGTTCTTCCAGCGTTCCCATCCCGCCCGGCATGGCGATGAAGCCGTCGGACAGCTCGGCCATCATGGCTTTGCGTTCGTGCATGTCCTTGACCACGAACAGGCGCGTCAGGCCCGGGTGGGCCAATTCGCGCTCGACCAGCTGGCGCGGAATCACGCCGGTCGCTTCGCCGCCCAGGCGCAGCACTTCGTCGGCGATGGTGCCCATCAGGCCGACATTGCCGCCGCCGTAGACCAGCCCGATATTGTGTTCGACCAGGGCGCGGCCCATGGCGCGCGCCGCGTCGGCGTAGAACGGCGAGACGCCCGGATTGGCGCCGCAATAGACAGCGATCGCCTTCATTCGTCCTCGAGTTCTTCCTTCGCCGCCTCGACATCCAGGAGTTCCATGGCGTCGCGCGCTTCGACGGCGGCAGCTTCCTCGTACAGCTTGACGGCCTCGTCCATTTTCTTTTTGCCGTCCAGCTTGACGAGCGCATTGGCGTATTCGATGCGGCCGATCGCGGTGTCGGGATTGAGCTCGATGGCCTTCTTGAAAGCCTTGTAGCCCTCTTCCTTTTTCACGGCATAGGTCAGGCCGCCGATCATGGCGCCCACGCTGTCGATGATTTCGGCGTGGAAGGCGCCCAGCGCGATGTGCGCGTCCGAATGCTTGGGCGCGAGTTTGATGGTTTTATCCAGGCTGGCGCGCACCTTGGGCGCGATGCCCTGGGCCAGCGCCTTGACGATGGAAATGCCCTGGGCATAGCGGCCCAGCGCATACGCATGCCAGTAGTAGCCGGACGGGTTGTCGGGCTGCTCGGCCTGCTGGCGTTCGCAGCGTTCGGCCACTTCCTCGAACATGGCGATCTTTTTCTTGTCGTTCTTTTCCAGGTAGGTGGCGTACATGCAGCTGGCCTTGTGCGCGACGGCATAGCCGTCCACGCCGGCGTCCAGACCCAGCTTGGTGGCCTTTTCAAAGTCGCCCGCGTGGAAAGCGATCCAGGCATCGACCAGCGCCGCCTTTTTCGGGAACGGCTCCGCATCGCCCACGTGCAGGCGCGCCCATTCCTTTTTCAGGCTGGCGGCGGTGTACACATAAGCGTCGTCGGGATGCGGAAATTTGGTCCATGCCATGGCGGTCTCCTTACTTGAGTTGTTTGAGATATTCTTCGGACAGTTTTTCGAACAGCAGGTGGGTGTCGCCGCGCAGGTAGGGGCCGATCAGCGACAGCACCTGGTAGCAGCCGCGCGCCAGGGCGTCGGACATGGCTTGCTGTTCGGTGTACTTGCGGGGGTTGCGCACGTATTCGTAGGACAGCCAGTAGGTGGCGACCACCACCATATTGGTGGCCAGGGCACTGATGTCGGCGTCCGACGCTTCGAGCGACTTTTCGCTGCGCAGGTCTTCGCACAGCTGGCGCGCGACCTTGATCTTGTGGGCCAGGATCAGCTTGAAATGCAGCTCGAGCTTGCGGTTGCGCGACAGCAGGTCGTTCAGGTCGCGGTAGAAGAAGCGGTAGCGCCATACCAGTTCGAACATCAGGTGCAGGTACAGCCACACGTCCTCGATGTTGGAGCGGCGCCCGTCCGGCACAGTGAGGATGCGTTCGATCTCGGCTTCGAACTGCACGAAGATCGAGTTGACGATGTCATCCTTGTTGCGGAAGTGGTAGTACAGGTTACCCGGCGAGATGTTCATCTCTTCGGCGATGACCGTGGTCGTGATGTTCGGCTCGCCGAACTCGTTAAACAGCCGCAGGGACAACTCAAGGATGCGTTCGCGCGTGCGGCGTGGTGCTTTCTGTAGCATGGCTGGCGGTCTCAGTTTTTCTGACGCAAGCATAACACCGAAACCGTGGACAGGAACAGTCACGAATGGGCCACCTTCAGATAGCGTTCCAGATCGTCGAGCGTCTGGCGCAGGCGGGCCAGGGCCTGGCGCGACGGCGCCTGCTGGACCAGTTGCAGGCTGGTGTCGCGCAGCACGCCCAGCTTGAGCTTGAGGCCATGGCGTTCCAGCTTGGGCGCGATCTCGGCGCGCCGCTCGAGCAGCATCAGGCGCGTGTTCTGGTAAGCCTGCTCGCACATGCGGCGCCGGTTCGAATAGCTGAAGATATTCGTGAAAAACAGCTCGGCATCGTCCTGGTTCGGCTGGAACAGCAGGATATCGACATGCGGATGGCTTTTTTCGTAGCTGGCCATGCCCGAGGCGATGCGCGAATGGAGGATGGAACGCAGGGTTTGCGAGAGCACGTCGAGCAGGCCGCCCGAGGACAGCTTGCTGACCGCGTCGCGCGAATTGTAGGGGACGATGGCGTTCACGCAGAACAGCACGTCGACCTTGGCCTCGAGCGCGATGGAGGCGTGCATGCTCTTGCGCACCGCCCCGTCGACGAAGTGGTGGCCATTGATGTCCACCGGCGGGAACAGGCCCGGCACCGCGGCGCTGGCCTGGACCGCCTTGGAAATGGGGGTACTGTCCCAGGGCGCGTCGCCAAAGCGCACCGCTTCCCCGGTATCGAGGTCGGTGGCCACGATGACCAGCTTGTGGCGCAGCTTGCGGAAGTCGTTGCTGCGGCCGCCCTTGGCGAAGGTGGCCTTCATGTAGTGGTGGATGCCCTCGCCCGACAGGATGCCGGCCGGGAGCGCCTCCTTGAAGCGCTCGAAGGAAGCGAACACGCTCTTGCGGTGGCGCACATAGTGGAACAGCGACGAAGCCAGGAGGCCGGGCACCATGGCCAGGCGCTTGGTGATTTCGGCGCTGGCGGGGCGCAGCAGGATCTCGGGCTTGAACAGGGCCGCGCCGTCGGCCGCTTCGACGTCGCTTTCGATGAACAGGCGGCACATCTGGTGCGGGCTGATGCCATTGGCCAGGGCCGCGGCAATGATGCCGCCGGCGCTGATGCCGACGTAGATGTCGGCCTCGTTCACGTCCAGGCCTTCGATCGATTCTTCCAGCGCGGCCAGCACGCCGATTTCGTAGACGGCAGCCAGCGGGCCGCCGCCGGCCAGGGCCAGGCCGATCCGGGGTTTCTTGCCTTGTTCTGTATTGACGCTCATGTGCTCTTGCTTCCAGGTTCAACGTAAAAAGGGCCTGCGCATGCACAGGCCCTTCCATCAGAGCACCCTTCCCCCAGACCCGGCTTGCGGCAAGCCAGGGGTGAAGACCGGGGGAAGCCGGTGCGCTGTATTACGCTGCGCTGGTCGAATCGACTGGCGTAGCGTTGGTTTTTGCAGCAGCTTTCTTGGGAGCGGCCTTCTTCGGTGCGGCTGCCTTGACGGCGATTTTCTTGGCGGCCGGCTTGGCGGCTGGCTTGGCGGCTACCTTTTTCGCTGCTGGCTTGGCGGCAACTTTCTTGGCGGCTGGCTTGACGGCAGCTTTTTTGGCGGCTGGCTTGGCAGCGGCTTTAACGGCAGGAACTTTCTTGCCGGTAGCAGCGGCGACGGCGCGGCTCAATTGCTCGACGCGGCGGGTCAGTTCCTGGATGTCTTTCTGGGTTGGCACGCCGATGGTCGACAGGGCGCGGGCAACGCGGTCTTTGAAGACCTGTTCCAGCTTGTCCCACGAACCGGAAGCCTGCTTCGATACGCCGTCGGCGACCTTGGTCACGGTGTCGGTGACTTCGGAGACTTTGTCTTCGGCCATCGAACGGGTGCGGCGTTGCAGGTTGGTGCCTTCTTCGACCAGCTTGTTGAATACGCGGCCGCCTTCTTCCTGGGCCTTGGCGAACGCGCCCAGGCCTGCTTGCCAGATCTGGTGAGCGGAGGTGCGAACAGCGCTAGCCAATTGTTTGTCTTCGGTTTTTGCCAGTGTCTTGAGTTTCTTAACCATTGTGAGCTCCCAGAGTATGTGTGTGATTCGAGGTCATTACCTTTTTTGATGAGACCATTTTAGAGAGCAAAAATAGAGATCGGATACTAAAGGGATAGAGAACGGCTTCTAAATCGCCGTATCGCGCAACAAGAATGCGCAAGACTTCTTGCCAATCGTGCATTCACCTGCAATGATTGACGGATCATTTCACACAACCAGAATAGGGAGACCACGATGCAGTATTTTGTCACGGGAGCGACTGGATTTATCGGAAAGCGGTTGGTGAAGAAGCTGTTGTCCCGCAAAGGAAGCGTGGTCTACTTCCTGATGCGCGAGCAAAGCAAGGACAAAGTGCCTGCCCTGCTCGAATACTGGGGCACCACCAAGGCGCGCGCCATTCCCGTATTTGGCGACCTGCGTTCGGCCAAGCTGGGCGTCTCCAAGGACGACATCAAGAAGCTGGCCAAGACGGTCGATCACTTCTTCCACCTGGCCGCCATCTATGACATGAGCGCCGACGCCGAAGACCAGGTCGCGGTCAATGTCGACGGCACCCGCAACACCGTGGACTTTGCCAACGCCATTTCGGCCGGCTGCCTGCATCACGTATCCTCGATCGCCGCCGCCGGCATGTACGAAGGGATCTTCCGCGAAGACATGTTCGACGAAGCCGAAGGCCTGGACCATCCCTACTTCGCCACCAAGCACGACTCCGAAAAAATCGTCCGCCTCGAAACCAAGGGCGCCTTCCGCGTCTACCGTCCCGGCATGGTGGTGGGCGACTCCGTCACAGGCGAAATGGACAAGGTCGACGGCCCCTACTACTTCTTCAAGCTGATCCAGCGCATCCGCCAGCTGCTGCCCCCATGGATGCCGACCATCGGCATCGAGGGCGGGCGCATCAACATCGTGCCGGTCGACTTCGTGGTCAATGCCATGGACCACATCGCCCACCAGCCCAAGCTGGACGGCCAATGCTTCCACCTGACCGACCCCGAGCCGATGCGCGTGGGCGAAGTGCTCAATGTGTTCTGCCGCGCCGCGCATGCGCCGACCATGAGCATCCGCATCAACGCCGCGCTGCTGGGCTTCATTCCGAAATCGGTCAAGAAGGGCATCATGTCCCTGACCCCGGTGCGGCGCGTGCGCGACGCCCTGATGAAGGACCTGGGCCTGCCGTCGGACCTGATGGGCTTCGTGAACTACCCTACCCGCTTCGACAGCCGCGAAACGCAGCGCGCCTTGAAGGGCAGCGGCATCGCCTGTCCGCCGCTGGAAAAATACGCGGCGCCCATCTGGGACTACTGGGAACGCAACCTCGACCCTGACCTGTTCATCGACCGCACCCTGCGCGGCACGGTGGTGGGCAAGGTCGTGCTGATCACGGGCGGCTCGTCGGGCATCGGCCTGGCGGCGGCGCACAAGATCGCCGAAGCGGGCGCCACCACCATCATCTGCGGGCGCGACGAAGACAAGCTGGCCGAAGCGGCCAAGGAAATCCGCGACCGCGGCTTCGAAGTGATCACCTACGCGGCCGACGTGGCCGACATGGCCGACTGCGACCGCTTCGTGCAGCTGCTGATCGAAAACCACGGCGGCGTCGACGTCCTGGTCAACAACGCGGGCCGCTCGATCCGGCGCGCGATCGAATCGTCGTACGACCGCTTCCATGACTTCGAGCGCACCATGCAGCTGAACTACTTCGGCTGCCTGCGCCTGACCATGGGCCTGCTGCCGAAGATGATCGCGCAAAAACGCGGCCACATCATCAACATCTCGTCGATCGGCGTGCTGACCAACGCACCGCGCTTCTCGGCCTACGTGGCCTCGAAAGCGGCGCTCGAAGCCTGGACCCGCTGCGCCTCGTCGGAACTGTCGGACGTGGGCATCAAGTTCACGACCATCAACATGCCGCTGGTGCGCACCCCGATGATCGCCCCGACCAAGATCTACCAGAACGTGCCGACGCTGGCGCCCGACGAAGCTGCCGACATGATCGCCGAAGCGATCGTCTACAAGCCGGTGCGGATCGCCACCCGCGTGGGCGTGTTCGGCCAGGTGCTGCATGCCTTGATGCCGCGCGTGGCGCAGATCGTGCTGAACACCACGTTCCGCATGTTCCCGGATTCGGATGCGGCCAAGGGTGGCGACAAGAAAGCGCCGCAGATGAGTTCCGAGCAAATCGCCATGCAACAACTGCTGCGCGGCGTCCACTTCTAAGCGAGCTCTCGCTTTGCTTATTGCTTTCTGACAGGGGACTGTCCCAGGTTTATAGGAAATTCTTTCCTATAAACCTGGGACAGTCCCCTGGAAGGAAGCAATTATTTGGTGGCGGGACAGGCCACGTTCCAGGCGTCGTACTCGGCGCCGCTGCGGCGAATCCAGATCTTCACTGCCGTCCGGTGGTCGCTGGCGTAGCCCAGCTCCACCATCTCCTCCGACTCTTTCCCCGACGTTCCCACCCCGATCGATGCCAGTCCGAAGTTGAAGGAGCGGGCGCCGGCGCAGGCCGAATTGCCGGCCATGAGCAGGCGCGCGCGCGTCAGCACTTTGGGATGCTGCTCCAGCACCGAGATCAGTTCCGTGTCGGGCATGCGGTTGAGCAGCGTGGCGGCGCTGGCCGAGGGCCTGCAAACCCCTTTTTGCAGCCAGACGAATTCGGTCCGCTGCGGCACCACGCTCCATTCCTTGTCATAGCTGAAGCGGATGCGCGTCATGCGGCACAGGGTGCGCAGGCCGCGCCGAGGCATGGCATCGACGTGCGCGCCGCTTGCCGTAAATACCGGCTGGGCCGCGTGGTCGTCCGGGAAGGTGGCGCGGTAGAAGGCGTGGAAGCTGCTCTTTTGCGCTTCCGGTACGTCAGCGGCCAGCGCGGCGGCCGGCAGCAGCATCGCGAGGGCGAACAGCCGGATCAATGCGGAAGCGCCGGCGGCTTGTTCGCGTCGCCGCCACCGTGCAGCTGCGCGTGCAGCTTGAAGCCTTCGCGGATGTTCTCGCGCAGGACCGCGCCCTTCCACGGCTTGGTGTAGAAGCGGTCGATGGCGCCATGGTTGATGGCGGCCATGATCGGCGTCAGGTCGGCATACGCCGAGAGCATGATGCGGAAGGTGTCCGGGCACAGGTTCTTGACCCGCTCCATGAACTCGGTCCCGCTCATGAGCGGCATGCACTGGTCGCACAGGATCACGTGCACCTTGTAGCGCGCCAGGATGTCGAAGCCTTCGGCCGCCGTCTGCGCGGTCAGGATGCGGTAGCCGTCCTGACCCAGGAAGTCCGACAGCACGTCGAGCATGAAGGCGTCGTCGTCCACGATCAGCAGCGTCTGCTGGCCGACAATCATTTCGTCCACCGGCGCCGACAGCGACTTGCCGTCGGCGAGCATCATTTCGAAGTCGGCTTCGGGCACCGGCTTGCTGAAGTAGTAGCCCTGCATTTCGTCGCAGCCGTGGCGGCGCAGGTAGGCCAGCTGGGCGTCGCGCTCCACGCCTTCGGCGATCACCTGCAGCTTCAGGCTGTGCGCCATGTTGATGATGGCCAGGACGATGGCCGCGTCGTCCGGGTTGCTGGTCACTTCGCGCACGAAAGCGATGTCGATCTTGAGCTTGTCGATAGGGAAGCGCTTCAGGTAGGCCAGGCTGGAATAGCCGGTGCCGAAATCGTCGATCGAAATCTGGATTCCCAGCGCCTTCAGGTTGCGCAGCACGGTGATGGTGCTTTCCGCGTTCGACATCAGCGAGCTCTCGGTCAGCTCCAGCTCCAGCAGTTCGGGCGCGATCTCGTGCACCTTGATCGCCTTGAGCACTTCTTCTTCCAGGCCGCCGACAAAAAACTGGATGCCCGACACGTTGACCGACAGGTGCACCGGCCCGGTCTTGGACTTGCCCCATTTGCTGATCATGCGGCACGCTTCGTTGAGCACCCAGGTGCCCACCTTGACGATCAGCCCCGTCTCTTCGAGGATGGGGATGAACAGCGCCGGCGACACCATGCCGTGGCCGGGACGCTTCCAGCGGATCAGCGCTTCGGCGCCGCTGATGCGGCCCGAGCCGATATGCACCTTCGGCTGCAGGTACAACACGAACTCCTCGTTTTCGATCGCGCGGCGCAGGGCGTTTTCCAGGTCCAGGCGCGCCAGCGACTGCGCATTCATTTCGGCGGTGAAGAAGCGGAAGGCGTCGCGCCCTGCTTCCTTGGCGCGGTACATGGCGGTGTCGGCGTATTTGATCAGGTCATCGGCGTCGAGCCCGTCGTCGGGATAGATGGTGATCCCGATGCTGGCCGTGACGGTCACTTCGTGCCCGTCAAGCATGAAGGTGCGGCGCAGCGATTCGCGGATTTTCTCGACCACCGACACGGCCGTCTGCGGCCCTTCCGGCAGCATCAGGATGGCGGCGAATTCGTCGCCGCCGAAACGGCCGATGGTGTCGCGCACGCGCAGGCAGTCGACCAGGCGGCTGGAGAACTGGCGCAGCAGTTCGTCGCCGCAGGGGTGGCCCAGCGTGTCGTTGATGTTCTTGAAGCGATCGATGTCGAGGAACAGCAGGCCGACGGCCCAGCCATGTTCGGCCGCCTGCTCCAGCGCGCGCGTGAGCGCGGAATAGAACTGGCTGCGGTTCGGCAGGCCGGTCAGGGTATCGAAGTGGGCCAGCTTGAGCAGGCGCAGTTCGGCTTCCTTGCGCTCGGTGATGTCGCGCGCCACCGCCACCAGGATCCAGCCCGATCCCGAACGCAGGGTGCGGCGCTGCACTTCCACCGCCACCTTGGTGCCGTCCTTGCGCTGCACCTGCAGTTCGGCCATCGCGCCCGACTGGTCGCCGGCCAGCAGGTTGTCGTACAGCTCCTGCAGGCGCGCGATTTCGGCCGGTTTCGGGCCGGCCGAGCCGAGCGCCAGGAAGTCGTCGCGTTCGTAGCCCAGCATGCGGCAGGCGGTCGCGTTCACGTCCACGAAGCACATGCCCGAGCGGTCGATCAGGAAAATGGCGTCGGCGGTGGCGTCCATGGCCGTGCGGAAGCGGCGCAGGTCTTCGTCGAGGCGGATGCGGGCCGCCATGTCGGCCGTCAGCTGGGCGTGGTGGCGCTTGATTTCTTCGTACAGCAGCAGGTTTTCGTAAGCCACCGCGATCTGCGCGCTGACCGTGACGGCCACCCGTTCGTCGACTTCGGAAAAGCTGTTGGCGCCCAGCTTGTCGACCAGGTACAGCCAGCCGTGCACCCGTTCGCGCGATGAAATCGGCACGCCCAGGAAGGAATGGATGGGCGGATGCGAGGACGGCAGCCCGATCGAGCGCGGATCGCCGTCGATGCCGTCGACGCGCACCGGCAGGCGCTGTTCGAGCAGGGTATTGAGCACGCCCATGCGCGGCGTGCCGGCCACGGCGCGCGCCTGGCCTTTTTCGCCGGTCGATGAAAAATAACTCAGCTCGTCGGCGCCTTCGTCGAGCACGCCGATGCAGGCGTACTTCGAGACGCAGATATTCTGCGCCACGCGGCAGCCGATCTCCACCAGCGCGGCCGGGTCGCGTTCGGCGCCCAGTTCGATGCCCAGTTCGATGAGCGAAGTCAGGCGCAGGCTCACCGCCTGCAGGCTGGACAGGGAACTCGACAGGCGGTCGGTCATTTGCGCCAGGTCGAACGAGGGTTGCGGCGTGGTGCCGTCGCTGGCCATGCGCGACAGGACCTGGGTGCTCGATTCGACTTCGACCAGGTATTCGGCGACCGTATTGTCGATCACGAACATGCGGTTCGGTTCGCTGGCCGCCGGCGTGTGCGGGTGCGTATAGGTCGGCGCGTCGGCCGGTTCGGTGATGCCCAGCGCTTCGTGCACGGTGCGCAGGATGACGTCCGGGTCGGACGGCTTGGGCAGCACCCAGCGCACGCCGCATTCGATCGCCATCTGGTTCGCTTCCTTCTCGCGGTAGGTGGCGGTATAGAAAATGACGGGCAGGTCGGCCGTGGCCGGATCGCTGTGCAGCTGGGTGACGAATTCGTAGCCATCCATGTTCGGCATCAGGATGTCCGAAATGACCAGGTCGGGCCGCTCGGCATGCACCATCTTGAGGCCTTCGAGGCCGTTCGCCGCTTCGATCAGGCGGTGGCCGCCATAGCCGAGCAGCGTCATCAGGAATTCGCGGTTCAGGACATGGTCGTCCACGATCAGGATGGTAGCCTGGCCCGGCTTGGCCGCGCCGCCCTCGTGCGTGGCCGGCTCGGCCGCCGGCGCGGGCAGGAAGGTCTCGATTTCGGCGACGAAGGTATCGGGCTCGATCGGTTTGCCGATGTAGCCGTCGAAGCCGGCATCGAGCAAGCGTTCGCGGTCGCCCACCATGGCCAGCGCGGTCACGGCCAGCACCGGCACATGGGCCAGGGCCGGATCGCCTTTCAGGGCGGCCACCACGCCGTAGCCGTCGAGCTTGGGCAGGTGGATATCGCAAATGATGAGGTCGGGACGGGTCTGGCGCGCGGTGTCGACGCCGCTCAGGCCGTCGCTGGCCATCAATGGGGGTATAGCCGAACGCCGTCAGCAGATACACCATCAACTCCATGTTGGTTGGATTGTCTTCGATGATAAGGATGCGTGCCGACACTATTGCGCTCCTGTGCTCGCCAAAGCGTGCTGGTTGGTAGCACTTTCACTCTTCCCGGTCGCGGGCCGAGCATTACTAAAACTCACAGAAAATCACCAAGCATCAAGTGATTAGCAGCTGTCCATGGCAGTGCCTTCAGTTCGACTGTATCACGCCTTCAAGGCTTGTTGCTAAACAATATTTAGCGTGCGCGGGTCGCTGCAATCTCTTCCATCAGGCGCGCCAGAATGCGCGGGTTGCGCCCCATCGCCACGTGCCCGATTCCGCCGAATTCGATGTGCCGCGCGCCCGGCAGGACGCTCGAGGTCTGGGGCGCGACAATATTGTCGTGATGGGTGAAGATGGAGGTGATCAGGGCGCGCGTGGCGGGGGTCTCGGAAGCGGCAAGAGCGCGTATCCATGCGCTTTCCGGGGCATCGGAGGCCGCTTTCGCGCGCCGCATCTGGGCCGCGTTGCGCCCCACGCCGAACGCGGCCAGGCTGGTGCCGTGATGGGGCGTGCCGAGCGTGATGACGCGCGCCACGTGGGCGCTGCCGTGGGCGCGCATATATGCACGTGCGACCAGGCCGCCCATGCTGTGCGCCACCAGGATGACGGACGATGTGTTGGTTTTTTCGCACAGTGACGCGACCGCGCGCGCGACGAGCGGCACGTAATCGTCGATATCGCCCATCACCGGCTCGAGATCGAGCGATGCGTGGCTTATGCACGCTGCATCAAGGCGCGGCAGCAAGTGGGTCCAGTAGCCGCTGTTGCAACCGTAACCATGCAGCAGCAGCACCGGCGGATGCACAGTGTTGGTATAGATTTTTTCATGCGCGGCGGCGCGCGCCATGAACCAGGACGTATGCAGGAGCGTGGCCATGAATTCTTCGGCGAACAGCGCCAGGCGCCCGGCCAGGCCGATGCGGAAATCGTCCGGCGTCGGGCTGGCGTAGCGCGCTGTGAGCAGGAAGTTATTTGCCGTGATCAGCATGCGCACCAGCACCACGAACAGCAGCGCGCACGCGGCGCCCTGCCACCACGCGTCCACCACGCCGGAGCGGACCAGGGCCCAGGCCAGCGCCACGGCCGCCGCGGCCTGCAGCAGCAGGATCAGGCGCAGGATCCGGCGCGCGCTCATGGCCCTTACGCCACCAGGCGCGCGGCCGGCTTGCCGGTGAGGTCCCGGGCCAGGGTGCTGGCCAGGCGCGCCGTGATGCCATAGATCGACAGCTGCGGATTGGCCCCGATCGAGGTCGGGAACAAGGAGCCGTCATGCACCGACAGGTTGGCCACGCCGTGGTAGCGGCCATTGGCGCCCACCACGCCCAGCTTCGTGTCGTCGGACATGGTGCAGCCGCCCATCACGTGCGCCGACACCACGCGCGTGATGTGTTCCTTGAACGGCAGCGCGCCAATGGCGGCCTTCGCGGCCGCCCAGCTGGTGTAGTGGTCCGCGTGTTCATGCACCGGCAGCACCGATGTGGCGCCGGCCGCGAACTGGATCTCGGCCATCGACAGCAAGGCGCGCTTGACGCCTTCCCATATGAAGCCGCTGATCGGATAGTCGAGCACGGGCGAGCCGTCGCTGGCCAGGGCCACGCTGCCGCCCCGCGACTCGTCGTGGAAGCCGTCGCGCAGCAGCGCCAGCAAGCCATGCACGTGCGGGAACTGGGCCATGGTGCTGGCGTGCGCCGCGCCGAAGCCGGCCATGGTGGTCGACAGCAGCAGCGGATGCAGGGGCGGCGCTTCGAGCTTGTAGCCCATCGGGCCGTCGATGGCCTGGGTTTCCAGGAAGTGGTCGGAATAAATCGTTTGCGGCGCGCCGGCAAAGCCGTCCACGCGCTGGGCAAAGATCCCGGCCGAAATCACGGTCGGGTGCAGGAAGGTGCGCTTGCCCAGCAAGCCATGCGGATCGGGCGCGCCTGAGCGCAGCAGCAGCGCCGGCGAATTGATCGCGCCGCCGGCCACCACGAAGTGTTTCGCGCGCACCGTGATGGTGTGGCCGTTCGGCGCCAGGCCGCTCGCGTCGAGCGCATGGATGACCAGGCTGTCGACCTTGTCGCCCTTGAACACCAGCTGCTGCGCGCGGGCGCCCGTGAGCAGCGTGGCCTGGTGGTCCAGGGCCGACGGGATGGTGGTCACCAGCATCGACTGCTTGGCGTTGGTCGGGCAGCCCATGCCGCAGTATCCCAGGTTCCAGCAGCCCTTCACGTTGCGCATGATGGCGGCGGCTGGAATGCCCAGCCGGGCGGCGCCGCGCTTGAGCAGGTCATTGTTTTCGTTGGGGGGCGTGAGCCAGGTGCTCACGTTCAGGCGCTCTTCCATCATCAGGAACCAGGGCGCCAGCGCGTCCGGGGTGTAGCTGGCCAGGCCGAAATGCTTGTTCCAGTAGTCGAGCGTGGGCGTGGGCGTGCGGAAGCTCGAGGTCCAGTTGACGGTGGTCGACCCGCCCACGGTGCGGCCTTGCAGGATATTGATGGCCTTGTCGCGCGTCTTGCGCGCGGCCGATTCCTGGTACAGGGCGGGATAGGCGTCCGCTTCGCGCATCTTGAAGTCCTTCGACGACTTGAGCGCGCCCTCTTCCACGATCACCACGTTCAGGCCGGACTTGGCCAGGATTTCGGCCGTGACGCCGCCGCCGGCGCCGCTGCCGATGATGACCACGTCGGCCTCGATGCCGCGGCTGGCCGTGAGGGAGGCGCCGTCGATCACATTCCAGCCTCTGGCAAGGCCGGCCGCGATCGGGTCGGGGATGGTGTTCGGATTGCTCATGACAGTTCCTTCATTGGACCGGGATAGCCGATCGCGGCCCAGCTTGCGGGGTCGGCATACCAGGCGCCGATGACCAGGTCGTGCAGCGCGTGGTAGGCGATCTGCAGCATGCCCAGGCGGTGGAAGCGCCAGTCCTGCAGGAAGCGGCCGATGTCCCCCTCGCTGGCGCTGCTCCAGCTGCCCGGCACGCCGGCCAGGAAGCGGCGCGCGGGCGCCAGCGCCAGCAGGCCGAACAAGTCCTGCACTTCCTTCTGCGCGCCCAGCGGCAAGCCCAGGATGGCCTGGTGCACGCGCCCCGTGGTGGCGGCAATGGCAGCGGCGCGCTGGGCGGGGTCGACGGGAAGCGCCCCGGCCAGCATGGCCGGCACGATGGCGTCGATCACCGCTTTGGCCTCGCCGTCCAGGATGAAGCGCTGCTGCTTGGCCGCCGGCTGCAGGTAGCGGTAAAGGCCGCCACCGGCGGCCAGGGTCAGCGCGCCGAGCGCGCCAACTTTCAAGAATGTCCTGCGATTTGTCCCCATGTCCCTGATTCCATGCTATTTTTTTGTAGTGTACGCGAAAGGCGGGGCCCGAAATCGCGGGAAACTAGAGTGATCCATCTACTTGTTTCTGGTAAAACATAGGCCATGAAGAAAGAATTACTAGTCCAAAAACTGCAGCAGCAGTTGATGATGGTGGCCAGCGAGCGCCAGGCCGCCAGGCGCGAGCCTGCCCTGCTGGCGGCCCGCACCGCCCTCAAGCGCTACCAGTCGGCGCGCCTGGCCGACACCCATGCCGACCTGCTGGCCAATCCGAATACCCATGATGCCGCCCTGTTCTTCCTCGAAGAGCTGTATGGCGACCATGACCTGTCCCAGCGCGACATCGACCTGGAACGCATCATTCCCACCCTGCAGAAGATGCTGTCCTACGAATCGCTGCACACGATCACCGAGGCGATCGTGCTCGACGCCCTGTCGGAAAAGCTCGACACGGCCATGGCGCGGGTGCTCGGGACCGATTTCACGGAAGGGATGTATGTGGCGGCCTACCGCACCGCCACCACGCGCGACGAGCGCCAGCGCCAGCTCGACCTGGTGCAGGAACTGGGCGACTCGCTGTGCGAACTGGTGACCATTCCGCTGCTGGCATTCACGCTGACGGTGATGAGCGGGCCGGCCAGGCTGGCCGGGCTGGGCGATTTGCACCGTTTCCTGGACCGCGGCTTCACGACCTTCAAGAAGATGAAGAAGCCGGCGGCCTTCGTCGACGCCATCGTCGGGCGCGAACGGCGCGTGATGGACAAGATCTTCGCGGGCCGGAAAGACCCTTTCGATACCTTTTAAGGCTGGCGCGCTTTCAGGATCTGGCGCGCGATCCCGCGCAGGATGTTCACTTCCTCGGTTTCGAGCTGGGTGCGCGCGAACAGGCGTTTCAGGCGCGGCATCAGCTTTTTCGGATTGTCCGCATCCAGGAAATCGATGGCCACCAGCGCCTGCTCCAGGTGCCCGAACATGCCCTCGACCTGTTCCAGGCTGGCCGCGTCGCCATGAAAGCCGATCGCGCTTTCCACGGCCGGCGTGCCCTCGGCCACCCGGCACTCGTAGGCCAGCACCTGCAGCGCCTGCGCCAGGTTGAGCGAGGAATAGTCGGGATTGGCAGGAATATTGATCAGCACATTGCACTGCTCGACGATCTGGTTGGGCAAGCCGAAGCGCTCGTTGCCGAAAATAAGGGCCGCGCGCAAGTCGCCCTGCCCCGCCACGTGTTCGGCGAAGGCGCGCGGGGTCCACACCGGCGGCGAAAATTCGCGCAGCCGTGCCGACACGGCGGCGGCGAAATTGATGCCGTCGAGCGCCTCGGCCATGCTGCCGACGATGCGCGCGGCGGCCAGCACGTCCTGGGCGCCGCTGGCGAAGGCCACCGCTTCCGGGTCGGCCAGCGCCTCGGGGAAGCGCGGGTTCACCAGCACCAGGTCGGCGAAGCCCATGGTCTTCATGGCGCGGGCCGCGGCGCCGATATTGCCGGCGCGGCTGGTTTCGACGAGGATGAAGCGCAGGCGGCTGAAAACAGGGTTCATGGTTGGGGGCATGTTAAAATAGCGCTACCGCGCAATCGATCGAAGAAAAACAGGGTGTCAAGCCCGCGATTTTAACCGTTCGCCGCCGCACCGCTCTTTAATTCATTCTTGTTCTCTACCGTTCGCTGCGCCGCTATGGGCGCCGTTGGGCGTTAGCGTTCTTTTAACGGAAAATCTAATGCACCCAATGCTCAATACGGCGATCAAAGCTGCTCGCCGCGCCGCCACCGTGATCCAGCGCGCGTCCTTCGACGTCGACCGGATCAGCATCACCGAAAAACAACACAACGACTTCGTCACCGATGTGGACCAGGCGGCGGAACAGGCCATCATCGAGACCCTGCTCAAGGCCTACCCCGACCACGCCATCCTGGCCGAGGAATCGGGTGCATCTGCCAACCTGAACGACGAGAGTGAATTCGCCTGGATCATCGACCCGATCGATGGCACCACCAACTTCATGCACGGCTACCCCAATTATTGCGTCTCGATCGCGCTGTCCCAGCGCGGCATCATCACGCAGGCCGTCATCTACGACCCGGTCCGCAACGACCTGTTCACCGCCACCAAGGGCGCCGGCGCCTACCTGAACGACAAGCGCATCCGCGTGACCAAGCATGACCGCCTGGCCAACACCCTGCTCTCGACCGGCCACGCGGCCGGCCCGCGCGCGCTGGAAGAATACCTGAAGATGTACGGCGCCGTCGCCGAACGCTGCCAGGCCATCCGCAGCGCCGGCTCGGCCGCGCTGGACCTGGCCAATGTGGCCGCCGGCCGCACCGACGGCTTCTACGAAAAAGGCTTGAAAGCCTGGGATATCGCCGCCGGTTCGCTGCTGGTGACGGAAGCGGGCGGCATCTGCGGCGAGTTTTCGGGCGAGTCCGACTACCTGTACAAGGGCGACATCATCGCCGCCAGCCCGAAGGTGTTCGGGCAAATGGTCACGCTGTTGGCGCCGTTCGCGTAACACGCCCTCCCGGAGGTTATAATAGCCTCCGACCCCGCCTTATAAAATTTCCACAGCGAAACTATTTTTGGTTTACACTGCGCTGTGTTTATACTGCAATGCCCGCTAGCCCCGTTCCCAGTGACGGCGCCATGCTCGGATTTTCTAATACTGATTGCCTGCGACTGGCGCCCCTCGGGGCGACGGGCCGATCTCCACCATAAAGTTATCATGTCATTTTCCCAACTCGGCCTGTCCGATGCCATCGTTCGTGCGGTTACCGAACACGGCTATACCGTTCCGACCCCGATCCAGACCCAGGCCATTCCTGCGGTGCTGGGCGGCGGCGACCTGCTGGCAGGCGCCCAGACCGGCACCGGCAAGACGGCCGGCTTCACCCTGCCCATCCTGCACCGCCTCTCGACCGACGCGGTCGGCGCGGCCCAGGCCAGCAAGACCTCGCCCCGTTCGGTGCGCGCCCTGATCCTGACCCCGACCCGCGAACTGGCGGCCCAGGTCGAGGAAAGCGTGCGCGTGTACGGCAAGTACACCAGGCTCAATTCCGCGGTCATTTTCGGCGGCGTGGGCATCAACCCGCAGATCAAGCAGCTCAAGCACGGCGTCGACATCCTGGTCGCCACGCCGGGCCGCCTGCTGGACCACATGGAACAGCGCACGGTCGACCTGTCCAAGGTCGAGATCCTGATCCTGGACGAAGCGGACCGCATGCTCGACATGGGCTTCATCC
>Ga0187844_10000500_pt1 | contig 30687 bp, 27 predicted proteins | sample SpaLakP09_SKY_50_FD_134517 | JGI IMG/M metagenome (GOLD analysis project Ga0187844, IMG submission 134517) | Oligotrophic lake water microbial communities from Sparkling Lake, Wisconsin, USA - SP09_SKY_50 | ecosystem: Environmental > Aquatic > Freshwater > Lake | place: USA: Sparkling Lake... | reverse complement strand
GGGGACCGGGTGGTGACGGTGCTCGGCACCCGCTTTTCGGTACGACGTGATGGCCGGATGGTCACCGTCGCCGTCGTCGAAGGCCGCGTGCGGGTGGAGGATGCCGCCGGTGGCGAGCGGGGGCGGGCGGCCGTCATCACCGCCGGCAATGTCGCCATTTCGCGGGGCACGTCGATGCTGCTGACCGACCGGTCGCCCGCGCGGGTGGAGGCGGCGCTGTCGTGGCGGCGGGGGATGCTGACCTTCGACCGGACGACGCTGGGCGAGGCCGCGGCCGAGTTCAACCGCTATAATCGCCGGCAAATCCAGATCGCCGATGCTCGCACCGCGCAGATCCGGATCGGCGGCACATTCGAGGCCACGGACATCGATGCGTTCGCACGGCTGCTGCGCGCGGGCTTCGGACTGACGGTGCGCGAAAACGCGGATGCGATCACGATAAATTCCTGATCGGTTGCGTTACGACTTTCCGCGTACCGTCCGTCTAGCATTGCAGAAGGCCCAAAGAGGCCGTGCAGTATCGGAGGGGGAATATGGCCGGAAAGCATCGGTTCCTGATTGCAGCGGCGCTGGTAAGTACCTGCGCGGCAACGCCTTCGTGGTCGCAGTCCGGGACAGAAACCGTGAACCGCGTCCGCACCTACAGCATCGCGCCCGGATCGATGCGGGCGGCGCTCGATGCCTGGTCGCGCCAGACTGGCACGCCGGTTCTCTATCGCAGCGACGAAGTCGATGCGCTGCACTCGCGCGGCGTGCGGGGCAAGCTGGACGCGATGGCGGCATTGCGGGCGGTCGTGGGCGACTCGGGCCTCGTCCTGCATCACGATCGCAGCGGCGCAGTCGCCGTGACGCGGATGCCGGCCGCGGATCGCACGGCGGCGATCGCTCCTGTCGCGGAACCGGCAGCAGCGCCTGCGCAGGAGGACGACAGCATCGGTGATATCGTCGTGACCGCGCGCCGTACGGCCGAACGCGGCCAGCGGGTCCCGGTGGCCATCACCGCCTTCTCGCAAGATGCCATCCGCGAGAAAGGCATCAACAACGGAACCGATCTTCAGAATTTCACGCCGTCTTTGTCCGTGGTCGGCGACGTCGCGCGCAATCAGGAAACCTATACCATCCGCGGCATGGGCGGGACCGGCGGTCCGGGTACGGGCAGCGGTCCGGGCGTGGTCGGCTATTTCGCCGAAGTTCCCACCAGCGTCAGCGGTCCGGGCAATTTCTACGACCTCGCGTCGTTGCAGGTCCTCAAAGGGCCGCAGGGAACGCTGTTCGGGCGAAATACGACCGGCGGTGCCGTCTTGCTGGAGCCGCAACGGCCGCGGATGAACCGCGTCGAGGGCTATGTCGACGGGACGATCGGCAATTTCCAGCGCAAGAGTGTGCAGGGTGCGCTGAACGTGCCGATCGTCGACGATGTGCTGGCGGTCCGCTTCGCCGGTCAGCTAGACAAGCGCGAGGGCTATGTCCGCGACGTCCTTACCGGGCGTGACTATCTGAACCGCAACAATTTCAGCCTGCGGCTGGGCATCCAGTTCGACCCGACCGCGACGATCAGCAACTATGCCGCCGTCAGCTATCAGGAAGTGGACGAGCATGGCGGGGGCAGCATCCTGCTCGCCGTCAATCCCGCGCGGCCTTATGCGGCACTTTTGCAACCCTATCTCGCCGCACAGCAGGCGCGTGGCGTACGCCGGACCGCGCTCAGCGTGCCGACCTTTGAGAAGGCGAAGAACTTCCTCGTCCTCAACAATACCGAATGGCGCGTCAGCGACACGTTCACGCTCAAGAATATCTTCAGCTACGCCCGCACCCGTTCAACCAGCGCCAACGACCGCGATTCGACGACGCTGCCGATCGCCGACCTGCTCGGCGCCTATCCCGGTAGCTGGAACAACAACCTGCGCACCATCACCGAGGAAGTACAGGCGCGCTATGATAACGGCCCGCTTCGGGTGCAGGTGGGCGGCTTCTTCCTCGACCAGAAGACGCCGGCACCGCTGACCTTCGCGACGGTCAACCCGATGCAGGCCGGTGGCATTCTGGGCGGGGGACCGTTGCTGATCCCACAGCCATTGCAGGCGGCGCTCGGCCTGACCAGCCCACTCGTCCCCGCACTGACCCTGCAACCCAGCGCTCATGTCGATGGACGCAGCAAGGCCGCCTATGCGCAGGTTCAGTACAAGATCGTTCCGACGCTGACCGCCACCGCCGGCTTCCGCTGGACGTGGGATGAATTCGGCGGCGACATCCAGAGCTATCAGGACCCTGCCAGTTATCAAATCTTCAACCGGCTCGCTGCGCTCGGGATCATCAGCCCGACGCAGGCGGCGCAGGTGGTCGGGCTGAACGCCGGGCTGTGCGTCTATGATGCGTACCGGGCGGTCGCGGCCGGGCGCGTCCCTACGCTCAAATATCCCAACTGCACCGCGGCGACCTTCCGCGGAGAGAGCAACGGTCCGACATGGCAGCTGGGGCTCGACTGGCAGGCCGATCCGCAGACCCTGCTCTATGTGGTGTCGCGACGGGGCTATAAATCGGGGGCGAGCAACCCCATCGTATCACTGTTCCTCGGCGAAGAGCATCCGCTGTTCGCGGTAAAGCCCGAACATGTGACCGATGCTGAAATCGGCCTGAAGCGCGACTGGAGCTTCGGCGACGTCCGGGCGCGCACGAACGTCGCTGCCTTCTATACCTGGTACAACGACATCCAGGTCATTCAGCGCGCCGCCATCGCCGGATCGGACATTCTGACCAATGCCCAGCGCGCGCGGGTGATGGGGCTGGAATTCGAAGGCATGCTGGTTCCGGTCAAGGGGCTGACCCTTGGCGCCACCTATTCGTACAACTCCGCCAAATACCTGCAATATGACACGATCGCGATCCTGGCGATTCCGCAGGCGCTGACCGCCGCGCAGCCGAGCCGCGATCTGGCCGGCACGCCATTCTCCTTCGTACCGAAGCACAAATATAATCTGACGGCGAGCGTCGATCTGCCGATCCCGGAGCGTGAGGGAACGCTGCAACTGAGCGGCAACTGGTCGTACCAGACCAGCCAGCGTGTCACGCCGGAGGCGCAGCCGTTCGACACCATCGCCGGCTATGGTCTCCTCAACCTCCGCATCGATTGGCGTGATGTGCGCGGCTTTCCGCTCGACTTGGCCTTCTACGGCACCAACATCCTCGACCGGGAATATCGGGTGACCGCCAATCCCAGCTACAATAATTCGGGCTTTATCGGCTCGATCTATGGCGAGCCGGCGCAATATGGCGTCCAGCTCCGCTATCGCTTTTAAAGGAGCATTGGACATGGTGCGCCACTCCGCGATCTTCCCTATCGTCCTGTTGGCCAGCGCCAGCATTGCCCAGCAGGCGCCGAACGTGTTTCAGCCGAGCGCTGTCCAGACCGCCTTACAGTCGAAGGCACGCGCGGCCGGCGCCACCGAGCTGGCAGCGGCAGCCGCACCTAACGGCGGCATGATCCTGAACGGTAGCGTCGAGGGGCGCCGCTTTGTCCTGACGATCCCGCCGAACTGGACCGGCGAGACGGTGCTGTTCGGGCAGGGCTATGCGCTGCCGGGCACTCCGCCCACCGTGCCCGCCGATCCGCTGGCCAAGGACCCGGGGGGCGGGTTATTCAACCATCTTTACGCGCAGGGGATCGCCAGCGGCATCGCGGCGGTGGACAAGAACGGCATCGCAACCGAGACCGCGACGCGCAACACCATGCGGCTGCGCGCGCTAGCGGCGAAACTTGGGGCGACACGCTTCTACGCGGTTGGCGGCTCGATGGGCGGCAATATCGTGCTGTCGCTGATCGAGAACCATCCCAACGCCTTTTCTGGCGCGGTCGCGATGTGCGGCGTGACGCAGGGGTGGCTGGCGATGGTCCGGCAACTGACCGACATGCGCGGCGCCTATGACGTGCTGACCGAAGGCACGCCCTATGCGCTGCCGGGCGGCAAGGACCTGACCCGCTCGGCGCTGCCGATCGTGCCGCCGGCCAACGATCCGACACCGGGTGATGCGTTCCGCGAAGCGCAGAAGATGAAGCTTCTTTCGCCGATTCTCACGCTGTTCCTAGCTGCCAAGGCGAACCCGCAGGGATCGGAAGCGCGCATCATCCGGCAGGTCGCGGCGGTCGGCGGCTTCGCGCCCGATCCGGCGGCGCTGGGGGCGCCGATCTCATCTGCCGCACTCGGCATGGATGATATCAAGGCTACGATGGGTGGTCTGCCGATTGGTAACCGCGACATCGTCTACGCACCGCCGGAAATGGATGCGACGCAAACGGCGGCATTCAACCGCAAGATGCAGCGCTACGATGCCGATCCCCGCGCAGTCGCCTATGCACGGCGCTGGCACGAGGCGACCGGTCGGTTCCGCATACCGCTAGTGACCGTACACCAGACGATCGATTCACTGGTCCCGTTCGCTCAATCCGAGGGGCTGGGGCGGATCACCGCTGCCGCCGGCAACGGCGCGCGGCTGGCGCAATATGCGGTGCCACCGACGACGATCCCCCTACCTGGCGGACTGACCGGCTACACCCATTGTGGCTTCACGCCGGTGCAGAATATCGCCGCGTTCGATGCGATGCGGACATGGGTTCGGACGGGGCGCAAGCCGGCGGCGGAGGCGGTGCGATGACGATCGACCGACGCGATCTGCTCCGGCGCGAGGTAGCTGTCGACGGGCCGCGACGCAGGGGCCGCTCTCGTGGCCGAACGGCACTGATTCCGCGACTGATGATCGCCACGCTCGCTGTCTCTGCCGCGATTGGTCAACCGGCGACGGCGCAATCCGTCGCCGTGCCCGCCTTCACCCTGCCGCCGTCCAGTCAACTCAGCCCCCAGGCTCTTGGTGTGCTAATGCGGATGAAGGCGGAGACCGCGCCAAAGGCGATCGCCGGCGATCTGGTGCAGCAACGCTCCTTCTATCAGCAATGGAATGACCGTCGCCTGGCCGAGATGCGGCGCCATTTCGCGACGAACGAACACCGACAGGAGATTGCGGGCGTACCCGTCGCCATCGTCGAGCCGGCAAGCGGCATCGCCGCCGACAATGCGCAGCGCGTCCTGATCAACGTCCATGGCGGTGCGTTCCTGTGGGGATCGGGCAGCGGGGCACTGATCGAGGCGATCCCGATCGCGGCGATGATGAAGGTCCGGGTCGTCACGCTGGACTATCGGCTTGCGCCCGAGCATCGCTATCCGGCCGCATCCGAGGATGTGGCGGCGGTCTATCGGGCGTTGCTCAAGACGCATCGTCCGGAGAATATCGGCATCTACGGTTGCTCGGCGGGCGGCATTATCACCGCACAGGCGACGGCCTGGATCAGGAAGATCGGACTGCCGCGCCCCGGCGCGATCGGAACCTTTTGCGGCACCGGGGCACCCTATTCGGGTGACAGCCCCTATCTGGCCGGCCCCATCACCGGCGGCGAAACGCTGCCAACGCCCATGCTGCCCGCGACGTTGCCCACACCATACATGGCGGATGTGCCCGGCAGCGACCCGATTGCCTATCCGCTGCAATCGGATGCCGAAGTCCGCGCGATGCCGCCGACCTTGCTCCTGGCGGGCGGTCGCGATTTCGCGGTCAGCGCCCTGACGCGCGCCCATCGTCGCCTGACGGCGGCTGGCGTGCCGAGCGAGCTGCAACTCTTCGACGGCCTGCCACACGCCTTCTTCATGTGGCCCGACATGCCCGAATCGACCGAAGCCTTTCACCTGATCGCGAGCTTCTTCGACCGCCATCTCGGCCGCAAATCCCGATAGACAAGGAGTACGCCCGATGCGCGCCTTTCCCCTGATGTCCCTCCTCCTCGCCAGTGCCGTGGCGTTGGCCGCGCCGCTCGCGCCCGCCAGCGGACGCGACGGTCCCGGATCCAGCCAGCAGATCCTTACGGCGCAAGCGACCCGACTGGGCGCCACCGACGTCACCGTGACTGCCCGCGCCGATGGTGGCGTCACGATCAACGGTCGCCTCGATGGCAATCAGTTCGCATTGGCATTCCCCAAGGAGTGGACGGGCGATGGGCTGCTATATGCCCATGGCTACTCGCCCCCCGGCACGCCGGTTGCGGTATCGGCCGATCCTGTCGACAAAGCGCTGGGCACCGGCGCGCTCGGCGAGGCCTATGGTCAAGGTTTCGCGGTCGGGCACAGCGCCTATGCCAAGGACGGACTGGGTGCCGAGGCAGGGACCAAGGCGATCGCCCGGTTGCGCGACATGCTGGCGGAGATGGGCGGCAAGCGCATCTATGTGATGGGGGATTCGATGGGCGGCGGCATCGTCGTCACGCTCCTTGAAATGTACCCGAAGGCGTTTGCGGGCGGCTTTGCCCGGTGCGGCGTCGTCGCCAGCTGGGAGGATATGCTCGGCCGCATAGTCGACATGCGCCTGGCATATAATGCGCTGACCAAGGACACGCCCTATGCGCTTCCCGGCAATCAGGACGTCCGCCACGACGCATTATCGTCGCGCCCGCCCGCCGGGACGCCAGACGCCATCGCGCAGGTCCATGTCCTTGGCGAGATCGCCAAGGTCGGGATGCCGCCGCTCGCGCTGTGGACCGCCGCGCAGAAAGACCCGAAGGGACGTGAGGCGAGGATCGCCCGAGCCGTCACCGAGATCGGTGGGTTCGAATATGACGCGGCCTCGCTCGCCTATCCGCTCGTCATCGCCGCGCTGGGGGCGGACGACATGGCGATGACCGCGGGTGGCTGGATCCATGGCAATGTCGGCAAGGTTTATGCGGCCTCGTCGCTGTCGGCGGAGGAGAATGGTGCGCTGAACCACGATATCCAGCGGGTCGAGGCGGCACCCCAGGCCATCGCCTATCTCCGGAAATGGCACACCGCCTCCGGTCGGATCGCGGTGCCGTTGGTCACGCTGCACAACAGGATCGATTCACTGGTGCCCTATGCGCAAGAGGCCCAGCTCGCCGCTGTGGTGGCCAAGGCGGGTCGGTCCGCGAATCTGGCGCAGTTCACAGTGCCGCCGACCCGCGCCCCGCTGCCCATCGGCGGGATCGAGGGCTACAGTCATTGCGGGTTCGACAAGGGTCAGACGGTGGCGGCATGGAACGCGCTGCGCCAATGGGTGGAACAGGGTCGCAAGCCGGATGCGGAGCTCCGCTGACCATGGACTATCGTTTCGCGACCCCGGCGCCGGAGGCCTATGCCTATCCTCTGCTGATCCGCCACCTGTTGCAAAGCGCGCTCGACGTGCGCAGTCCGTGCGAGATCGTCGGGACCGATGGCCGGCGCCACGATTATGGCGAACTGGGGCGGCGGATTGGCCGCCTCTCCGCGGTCCTTGCCGATCATGGCATTGGGCCGGGCGACGTGGTCGCGGTGATGGACTGGGACAGTCACCGCTATCTCGAAGCCTATTTTGCCGTGCCGATGATGGGCGCTGTGCTCCAGACGGTGAATGTACGGCTGTCGCCCGACCAGATCGCCTACACGATCGCCGATACCGGCGCACGGTTGCTGCTGTTCCATGCCGACTTCGCGACGCTGGTTCGCGCGATCGAAGGGGGGCTGCCGGCGCTTACCTGCAAGATCGCGATGCACGACGGCGCGCCGGTGCAGGATATGACGGTCGCCGGCGACTACGAGACATTGCTGGCGGCGGGAACCGACCTCTTCCGCTTTGTCGATTTCGACGAAAATGCGCTCGCGACGACCTTCCACACCACGGGGACCACCGGGTTGCCCAAGGCGGTGGCCTTCAGCCACCGGCAGATCGTTCTCCACACGCTGGCGGAGCTCGCCGCGATGGCGGGACAGCCCGACCATCAGTCGCTGCGCCGTGACGACGTCTACATGCCGTTGACGCCGATGTTCCATGTCCATGCCTGGGGTATGCCCTATGTCGCGACGCTCCTGGCGCTGAAGCAGGTCTATCCGGGCCGATATCTTGCGGATCGGATCGTCGCGTCGGGCGAACGCGAGGGCGTCACCTTCTCGCACGGCGTCCCCACCATCGTACAGATGCTCGTCGAAGCGCTGGGCGATCGGAAGTTGAAACGCCCCTGGAAAATGGTCGTCGGCGGCTCCGCGCTGCCGAGCAGCCTGTGTCACGCCGCCAGGGAGCGCGGCATCATGGCATTCGCCGGCTATGGCATGTCGGAGACCGCACCCGTCCTATCGATCGCGCGGCATGATCCGGGAGATGCTCCGGACAGCACGGAGCGTTCATGCCTTGCCGGACGCCCCATCCCGCTCGTCCAGATCCGAGTCGTCGACGAACGCGGGGCGGAGGCTGCGGAGGGCGAATTGACGGTACGCGCCCCGTGGCTGACGATGAGCTATGGCAATGACCTGCACGCATCCGACGCGCTCTGGCGTGGCGGCTGGATGCACACCCAGGACGTCGTACAGGTCGATCCGTGCGGCAACATCGTCGTTCGCGATCGACTGAAGGACGTCATCAAGTCCGGCGGCGAATGGATATCGTCGATCCAGCTAGAGGAACTGATGATGCGCCATCCACAGGTCGGGTCGGCGGCGGTCGTCGGCGTGACCGACGATCGCTGGGGCGAGCGCCCGGTCGCATTCATCGTGCCCCGCGCAGAGGTGCCGGACGTGCCGGCGATCCTCGAGCACCTTTCGCAATTCGTTACGCAGGGCGTGATCAGCCGCTACGCGCTGCCCGACCGACTTGTCGTGCTCGATGCCTTGCCACGGACGAGCGTCGGCAAGATCGACAAAAAGGCCCTTCGCAACCTCGGTGAACCGAACGGATGACCTGACTATGTCGACGATGCGCCATCGCTCCCGGTCCGATGCACGCCGACGCAGTTGGCGTCATCATGACGGGCAAGGCCGGTCCGCGACTGCCGATCGTCATGATGTCTGGTGGCTGTATGGACCGGAGGTCGATCTCCCGGATGCGGCGGATGGCCGTCGGTCCCGCGACGATTTCGCCCAAAATCGTCGCACACTTCGTCGAAGAAGCGGCCAGGGACGGGGATCAGAATGCGGCCATGGTCGAACAAAGCACCGCCGCCGCACGCAGCCTTGCGACGCAGGCACAGGATCTGGGCATGATGCTCGCCACGTTCCAACTGACCGCCCAGCCCGGTGACCCGAAGCGCGGCAACGCCTCGCGGGACTTGTCGCAGCGCCGGACCGGCTAAGCCACTATTTACGGCGATGCCAATGGCGTTCGAGCCGCCCCCAGTCTCTGCACCTGGGGCGGCATGGACTGGTCGCCTCGGCATAGAAGATGCCCGTGCCGATCGTCCCGCTTCTTGATCGAGTCACGGGAAAGGCGGGGATCCTCGTCTATGCCGCCGCCATCGTCCCCGGTCGCAGATAGGCGAACATGTGAGGGACGTAATCCGCCTTTCCGATGTCGACGCCCTGATGGCGAAGGATCGCATAGGCCGTGATGACGTGAAAATAGAACTGCGGCAAAGCCCAGTCGCGAGCATATTGTTCGCCCGTCATGTCGAACGTCATGCCGTCTGGCAGTTCGATAGCCATCGGCAGATCCGCGCCGGCATCAAGGACGCCGCTCGACACGGTCGCGAGGAAGGAAAGGGCTTCGTCGATCCGCGTCCGGGCGTCGGCGATCGTGCCGGGCGTGTCGCCGGCGTTGCGCCCTTCGGCCGCAACGGCATCCAGCCATTCGGGAACGGGCTCGCCGCGGAGCCGGAAGACAGCCTCTTGCGCCTGGAAGGCCGCAAAGCGGACCTGTGCCGCGAGCGGGAACATGTCGGTCGCCAGTCGCGCCGCCAATAAGGCTTCGGCTTGATCCGGCATCTGCTGCTCGGCCTTGTCCAATATGCCGGACATGGTTTGCAGCATGTGCTGGTAGGTCGGAAGGAGCAGGTTCGTCAGGGCCATGGCCGAAATGGTATAGCGAGACGCTGACAGTGCAAGGCCGGCTTGGCCGCTACCCCTATGAAACGACGTTCGGGATCGCCCACATAGATTGAGGGAAATCCCGCATTCAGTGGCGCGTTGCAGCCCTTATGTTGGGCCCGGAGGAGACTGAATATGAGCATCCTGCCGCTGAGCAAAGATCCGCAGCCCGATGAGGCAGAGTTCAACGCCTTCTTCCCGTCGAAGTTTTCGTTGAATGAATACACCAGTCCGAAGAGCGACCTGGAGGGGGCGGACTATCCGCAGCCCTATACCGGCACGCGCCGCATCCTGCTGATCGGCACCGACGAACGCTATCTGAAGATGGAGAACGGCACGCTGTTCTCCACCGGCAACCATCCGGTCGAGACGCTGGTGCCGATGTACCATCTGCACAAGGCGGGGTTCGAATTCGACATCGCGACCGTGTCCGGCAACCCGGTGAAGTTCGAATTCTGGGCGATGCCCAAGGAGGACGAAGCGATCACCGGTTTGCACAAGGCGTATCTGGACGCGTTTCAGAAACCGCTGAAGCTGGCCGATATCGTTGCCGCGCTGGGACCCGACAGCGACTATGCGGCGGTGTTCATTCCCGGCGGCCATGGGCCGCTCGCCGGATTGCCGTTCAGTGACGAGGTCGGCGCGGTGCTGCGCTGGGCATTGGAGAATGACCGTCACATCATTTCGATCTGCCATGGCCCGGCCGCGCTGCTGGCCTGCACGCCCAAGGTCGATGGCGAGCCGTTCCCGCTGGCCGGCTACAGCATCACCGCCTTCCCCGACGCGGCCGATCGCATGACGCCAGAGGTCGGCTATATGCCCGGCCATCTGACCTGGCATTTTGGCGAGAAGCTGAAGGCGCTGGGCGTGACCATCCTCAACACCGAGGTGGACACGTCGACGCACAAGGACCGCAAGCTGCTGACCGGCTCCAGCCCGTTCGCGGCCAACAATCTCGGCAAGCTGGCGGCGGAGACGCTGTTGGCCGAGGTCGGCGGCGCCTGACCATGAGCGGGGCGGCCTTGGCCGGAGCCGCCGCGGCGGTGGCCGCGATCGAGCACAGCATGGACGCCGAGACGCTGCATGCCACGGTCCGCGCCTATGCCGCCCCGTTCGGTTATGGTCGTTTCGTCATCTACACCGCCCCGCCGCCCGGCGACGGGGCGGTCGATCGCATCCTGTGGCTGGAGGGCGACTGGTTCGGCAACGGTCACAGGGTCAATGCCGCCACCTATCTCGCGCGTTGTCCGGTCAACCGGCATGTGCTGGAAACCGATCGCCCCTTCTTCTGGACCAAGAACGGCACGGCCGACGCCGAAACCTATCGCGTCGTTCCGCATCCCAAAGGGCCGGGCATCCACGGGCTACAGGTGCCGATCTTCAGCCATGTCGGGCTTGCGGGCGCGGTGAGTTTTGGCGGTCGCACCATTGATAGTGCGATCGATACGCGCCTGGCACTGACTTTGGTCGGGACGGCGGCGTTTCATGTCGCGGAGCGTCTCGCCGGATCGGTTGTAGCGCACGCTATGCCGCAACTTTCCGCCCGCGAGCGCGAGGTGATCCGCTGGATCGCCTCCGGTCGCCGTCAGGCCGATGTCGCCGCGTTGCTCGGCCTTTCGGAACGCACGATCGAAAACCATCTGCGCCGCATCCGCAACCGCCTGGGAGCCGCCAGTACGGCTCAGGCTATCCACCTGCTGGTCCGCTCGGGCAACCTGGGCGCCTGACGTTGCAGATGGCCCAGGCAGGACGACAACTTCCCGCACGGTTTCGAGCGGCGGCCGAGACGGCCGAAGGCGCCGGCAAATGGGGTCGCGACACCGCCGCGACCCCAGACCATCAGAACATACGGAAGGTCACGCCCGCCGTAATCCGCGTACCATAGCGGTTCCATGCCAGCGGCAGATCGCCGTTGGTCGTGGGCCGTTCCGTCGCATCGAGAATATTCTGCGCCGCGATGGTCACGGCCAGTCTGTCGGTGACATTGTACGCCGCCTGCGCGTCCAACTGGCCCCAGGCGTTGACATAGGTGGGGGCGTCCGTTTCCGTCCCCACCGTGTTCAGATATTTGCTGCGCCAAGTATAGGAGACGCGGGCCTGGATCGGCCCCCGCTCGTAATAGGGCGAGATCGTGTAGCTGAACGTCGACAGATAGGGCAGGGGCAGCTTGCCCGCCTTGTTGAACTGATCGGTGTACGAGCCGTATTTCTGATCCAGCACCGTGGCATTGGCCTGGATACCGAAGCCCCAGATCAGATTGCCGATGAAACCGACCGAGGCACCCCTTACCTGGGCGTTGCTGCCGTTGAACGGCGTGTTGATCAGCATCGTGTTCGTCCGCTGCAGCTTGCCGTTGCAGAAGAGCGACTGGTTCTGTTGGCAGAAGGTGACCGCCTCGGTGGGGACCACGACCTGAACGAAGGCGTTCTTGCGCACGATGTAGGATTGCACATCGTTGATGAACAGATCGACGTTGAACAGACTGCCCTTGGCGAAATACCATTCGAATGCCGCATTGTAGCGCCAAGCCCGATAGGGTTTCAGATCGGGGTTGCCGCCGCTTCCGCCGAAGAACGGGCCAAAGCTGGAATAACGGTCGATGCTATATTCCACCTGCCCCGACATGTCGGCGAAGGACGGGCGCGACACGACCTTGCTGGCCGCAGCACGAAGCTTGATGTCGTCGGTCAGTTCATAGGCGGCGTTGAACGATGGCAACCAATCGTCATAACCGCGCTTGATCGTGATCTGCTCTTCATACCAAGGTTCGTAATCGAGCGTCGAGCGATAGGTCTGTTCGTTGACCGTCTTGGCATAGCGCAAGCCGATATCGCCCGACAGGCGGCCGGTCTCGAAATTGACCTGGCCATAGGCGGCATAGGTGTCTTCGATCGTGTTCCAGAAGTTGCCCGCGTCGCGGAAATTGCCGGTGGCATTGCCCGGCGAGCGGTTGGCTTCGGAGAATTTGGTCAACGAGTCCTGCGTCAGCCCGACGATGCTGCGCAGCGCGCCGCCCGCGCCCAAGCCCCGCCACAGAACGGGGTCCAGGACCGAAGTCTGGTACGCCGCCATGCTTTCGGTGCGCGGGAATACGGTGTTGTAGAAGGTCGGCTTGTTGAGCGAGATATGCTGTTGCACGCGACCGCCGAACAGCACGTCGCGCACGGGCCCGAGATCGACGTTCCACTTGCCGTCGAACTTGGCATATTGGTAGCGGTCGACGGTCTCGGCATATTTGACGAAGCCCGCCTGCTGGCCAGCGGCGCGCGTCTTGAACAGCGCCGGATCGGTCGGCGACTGGGCGAGCGTCAAGGACGGCCCGTTGCGATCGAAGGCGAAGCTGCCCGAGGTATTGCCGTAGAAGCTGAGATAATATTCCGGGTTGCTGCCGCCGGTGGCCTGGGTGATGCCCGCGTTCAGGACCATGTCCAGCCGCCCGGGCGACCAGCGCGTCCGGATGTTGTAGACATCGGTATTCAGCTTCGACCGTTTGTAATATTCGTCCATGCGAACGGCGAAATTGCCCGCGCCGCCGGTGACGCCCGCCGCCTGGGTGGTGACGCTCGACAGTCGCGTGATCGGGGCCGAGGCCGAGTCGTAAGCATTGCGTTGGTTCCAGGGCACGCTCAGGTCGGTCTGGAAGGTCTGAGTATAATCCGAAAAGTCGCCCCAGATGCGAAGCGCCGTGCCCTGTACCTCGAAATTGTCGACCGGCTTGGCCTGGACCGCGATATAGCCGGTGGTGCGGATGCTGTTCGACTGGGACGCCGTCATCCACAGGAATTGCGGCACCAGCATCGAGCTGGTCAGTGCCGGGCCGCTGGTCACCATGGGGAGCAGCGCCGGGTTGTTGAACGATCCGCTCGCCCCGTTGCTGCAACCGCCCCAACCATTGCCGTTGCAGACCGGGCCATAGCGCGTCGCGAAGGACCCGGCGCCCAGCACCGACTTGTTATAGGCCAGGCTCGCCAGGATGCCGAAGGTCTTGTCTTCGTTATACCAGCTATACAGGATCGACGCGCGCGGCGTGCGTTCCTTATTGCGCAGGTTCACATTGTAGTTGGCCGCCACCGACAGCGTATTGCGCGGCAGTTCGAACGGCAGGCGTGAATTGACGATGATCGAGCCGCCGACGCCGCCTTCGTCCAGCCGCGCTTCCGACGTCTTGTAGACTTCGACCGTGCCGATCAGTTCGGGTGCGAGATTGCGGAAATTGAAGCTGCGGCCGGTGTCGCGATTATTGGCGCCAGCCTCGGTGGTCGCGATCGGCTGGCCGTTGAACTGGGTGAGGATCAACCGCGAGTCGATGCCGTTGATCGACACCTTCGCGCCCTCGCCACCGGCGGTACGGTCGATGGTCACGCCCGGAAGGCGCGACAGCGACTCGGCGACGTTCACGTCGGGATAGCGGGATACGTCTTCAGCGGTGATGACGTCGATCTGGGCCGATGATGCCCTTTTGGTATCGACCGAATTGGCGATCGCGTTCCGGGTCCCGACGACGACGATGTCGCCCTCGGCATCGCTTTTACCTTGTTTTTCCAATCGTTCGGTGACGCGGTCCGCCGTGCTGCGGGCTGTGTCGCTTTGCGGCTTTGGATCACTGATCTGGTTCTGTGCCGCGGCTGCCATCGACCAGCCCAAGCTGGTGATAGCCGTAGTAAACAACGCAAGCGTGCGAATGCTCATCTACCCCCCCTGTTGTTATGGGCCTGCCCCTGTGCTCGGCCCGATGGGAAGCTAAATTGTATGACCAATATATGTCAATGATCAGTTTTGTCCTTGAAGATGGTACTCATATATGAGCGCCATTGGTGGCATAGGAGGTGTTATCGCTATCATGCGGAGGGGCGGCCGCGAGTCTTTGGACAGGAAAGCACAAGGGGAGGGTGCCACAAATGGCGGTAGAGGCCGTACGGAAGATCGTGATCGCCGAGGGCGGGGCGGCCGGATGGATGTCGGCCGTAGTTCTCGCAAAGGCTCTTGGCCTCCAACACTGCAATATCCAGGTCATCGAGTCGGATGATATTGGTATTATCGGGGTGGGTGAGGCGACGATCGCCGGTACTCATTGGCTGAATAATATTCTGAGGAACGGCGAGGACTCTTTCGTCCATGCCAGCCAGGCGACGTTCAAGCTGGGGATCGACTGTCGCGACTGGACCGGTTCGGGCAGTCATTATCACCACCCGTTCGGGCGTTACCGCGTGCCGCTGAGTGGAGTCGGGTTCCAGCATCTCTGGGTCAAGGCGCGGCAGCGCGGCCTGGTCACGGGGTTCGAGGATTATTGCATGACCTCGGTCGCGGCGCGGATGCGTCGGTTCGACCGGCCTGATACGGGGCCCCGCCGGGGTCGCCGCTCAAGACGCTGAGCTATGCCTATCATCTCGATGCGGGGCGTTATCCCCGCTATCTTCGCACGTTCGCCGAGGGGATGGGCTGACGACCTCGCACCGCAAAGACTTCAGCATGGTCAAGCCGCATGGCGACATGCGCCGCTGGCACCATCAATCATCGATGCCCCTAACGAAAAGGGGCCGGAACCGAAGTCCCGACCCCCAACTTCGTCAGCCTCACGGCTGGCGGCAGGATTACGCGCCCGGGATTTCCGAGACGTTCACCTTGATGCCGCGGCCCATCGTCGAAGAGACGGCGACCTTGCGGACATACTTGCCCTTCGCGCCCGACGGCTTGGCCTTGATCAGAGCGTCGACCAGCGCGTCGAAGTTCGCGCGCAGGTCTTCCGCCGGGAACGACGCCTTGCCGATGCCCGAGTGGATGATGCCGGCCTTTTCGACGCGGTACTCGACCTGACCGCCCTTGGCCGCCTTGACGGCTTCGGCGACGTTCATGGTCACGGTGCCCAGCTTCGGGTTCGGCATCAGGCCCTTGGGGCCCAGCACCTTACCGAGGCGACCGACGACGCCCATCATGTCCGGGGTCGCGATGCAGCGATCGAAATCGATGGTGCCGCCCTGGATGGTTTCCATCAGGTCTTCCGCACCCACGACGTCGGCGCCAGCGGCGCGTGCTTCGTCGGCCTTCGCGCCCTTGGCGAACACGCCGACGCGAACGGTCTTGCCGGTGCCCTTGGGCAGGGTGACGACGCCACGCACCATCTGGTCGGCGTGGCGCGGGTCAACGCCCAGGTTCACGGCGACTTCGATCGTCTCGTCGAACTTCGAGGTCGCGTTGGTGCGCGCCAGCGTGATCGCTTCGTCGATGCCGTGCAGCTTCTCGGAATCGATCTGGACGGCCTTCTGCTTCTTGGTCAGCTTCGCCATGATCTTAGCCCTCCACCACTTCGAGGCCCATCGCGCGGGCGGAGCCTTCGATGATCTTGGTCGCAGCCTCGATATCGTTGGCGTTCAGGTCCTTCATCTTGACCTGGGCGATTTCCGCGAGCTTCGAGCGCGCGATCTTGCCCGCCGACACCTTGCCCGGCTCCTTCGAGCCCGACTTCAGGTTGGCCGCCTTCTTGATGAGGTAGGTCGCAGGCGCGGTCTTCGTCTCGAACGAGAACGAACGGTCGGCATAGACGGTGATGACGGTGGGCAGGGGCGTGCCCTTCTCGACTTCACCGGTCTGCGCGTTGAACGCCTTGCAGAATTCCATGATGTTCACACCGCGCTGACCCAGCGCCGGGCCGATCGGCGGCGAGGGGTTGGCGGCGCCTGCAGGGACCTGCAGCTTGATATAGCCGGTAATCTTCTTTGCCATGTCACTCTCTTTTCGAGTCTAGCGGTCGTGACGGGCACGAAGGCATAGGCCAGGGCACCCTCCCGCAAGGGTTCCGTCGCATGATGCTAGGGAAGCGCGCGCCGATAGCGGATTATGAGTGGAATGGCAAGGCGGGCAAGCCACTACCTCCGTTCGCACTGAGCGAAGTCGAAGTGCACGGGATTCCGTCTGCCGAGAGGGTGGGGCGTGGGCTACGACTTCGCTCAGCCTTAACGGGGGTGGGTGAGGTATTGAGCTACGAAAAAGGGCCGGTGGCGTTGCCGCCCCGGCCCTTGTTTCGTCGGACGGTACGAACTTACTTCGAGCGTTCGACCTGCTCGAAATCCAGTTCCACCGGGGTCGCGCGACCGAAGATCGACACCGACACCTTGACCTTGGACTTGTCGAAATCCAGTTCCTCGACCACGCCGTTGAAGCTGGCGAAGGGGCCTTCGAGCACCTTGACCGCGTCGCCGATCTCGTAATCGACCTTGACCTTGTGCTTCGGGGCGGCGGCGGCTTCTTCCTTGGAGTTCAGCATCCGCGTGGCTTCGCTTTCGCTGATCGCCTGCGGCTTGCCCATCGCGCCCAGGAAGCCGGTCACCTTCGGCGTGTTCTTGACGAGGTGATAGACCTGATCGTTCATGTCGAGCTTGGCCAGCACGTAGCCGGGCATGAACTTGCGCTCGACCGCGATCTTCTTGCCGCGGCGGGCCTCGGTCACGGTCTCGGTCGGCACCTCGATCTGCGCCACGAGATGGTCGAGGCCCAGACGGGTCGCCTCGGCCATGATCGAGTCGCGGACCTTGCCCTCGAAACCGGAATAAGCGTGGATGATGTACCAGCGCGCCATGGGAACCCTTTTACTTCGCGAGCGACAGCAGGGTGCGGACCAGCGTCTCGAAGAACGAGTCGACCGCCAGGAAGAAGATGGCGAGGATCGTGGTCATCACGACCACCATCACGCCGGTCATCACCGTCTCGCGCCGCGTCGGCCAGACGACCTTCTTGGTCTCGGTCTTGACCTGATTGAAGAATTCGATGGGGGTCGTCTTCGCCACTCGTGCCGTTCCCGCACCTGCGTTGAAATTCTGTCAGCGGGGCATGGGTCCGCCGTCGCCTGACCCGGGGGTCCTGCGACGAAAGGTCCGTCCGCGCTGTTCGGATGGGAACGCGATGTAGCCGTGGTGTGGCCAAAAGGCAAGGGTGGGGCGGGGCGGGGGTTTTCTGTTTCCGCGACGCCGCGATGGCGCGAAGGGTTTTGGTTCGCGCGGAGACGCGGAGGCGCGGAGCTTTTTGTTCGCGCAGAGGCGCGGAGGACGCAGAGAGAGGCTTGTGCTGATCCTGCTTCCCGATCCCCTCCATCCGTTCAGCCTGAGCGCAGTCGAAGGCCAAGGGCAAGCACCGCCGCAAAGGTCTTCGAGCCGCGGGCTCCCTGAACGCTGGAGCGTTCCGCCCGCGTGGCGGATATTATCCCGTGGCCTTCGACTACGCTCAGGCTGAACGGAGGGCGGGGGATGCTCCATTCTTCCCCTCCGCGTCTCCGCGGCTCCGCGCGAACCAGCCTTCTTCGCGTCCTCGCGGCTTCGCGTGAACAATCAACAGCACCGCCCGCCATTTTTCCCACCATATCGCGCCTGTTGGCGCTCACGGAAGAAGGTCACCTCGTCCATCGGCTCCCGGTCGGGATGCTTGGCCGCCATGTGCGCCACATAGGCGTCATAGCTAGGCATCCCGACCATCGCATTGCCGATCTCGCGCAGGCGGCTGAGCCAATTCATTGGGCCCAGCTCATTCGGCCGCCACCATCTCGGGCGGGATTTCGGTGACGCTTGGTCGGTCGATACGACGTGCGATCAGGCAGGTGCGCACCGCATAGACCAGGATCGCCAGCACCACGCCCAGGAAGATCGCGCACAGCCCCGCATCGATCCGGTCGTTGAAGACGATCCGCCCCATCTCCGCCATGGTCTTGGCGGGGGCCAGCACCTTGCCCTCCGCCGCCGCGCCGGCAAACTTGTCGGCATGCGCGAGGAAACCGACGCGCGGATCGGCCGAGAAGATCTTCAGCCACCCGGCGGTCAGCGTGCAGGCCAGCAGCCAGACGGTCGGCACCACCGTGATCCAGGCGTAGCGGTCCTTCTTCATGCGGAACAACACCACGGTCGCCAGCATCAGCGCCACGGCCGCCAGCATCTGGTTGGAGATACCGAACAGCGGCCACAGCGTGTTCACCCCGCCCAGCGGATCGGTGACGCCCTGATAGAGGAAGAAGCCCCAGGCCGCGACGCAAAGCCCGGTCGCTATCAGGCCCGGCGCGACCTTCGACGATCCTCGGAAGCTGGGAACGACCAGCCCGATCAGGTCCTGCAGCATGAAGCGGCCCGCCCGCGTGCCCGCATCGACGGCGGTCAGGATGAACAGTGCCTCGAACAAAATGGCGAAGTGATACCAGAAGGCCTTCATCGTCTGTCCGCCGAACAGGTGGCTGAAGATCTCTGCGATCGCCACCGCCAGCGTCGGCGCACCGCCCGAGCGGGAAATGATCGTATGCTCGCCGACATCCTTGGCCACCTGCTCCAGCGTGTCGGCGGAGATGGGGAAGCCCATTGCGGTGACGGCGGCGGCGGCGCTGGCCGGGTCGGTGCCCAACACGGCGGCGGGCGCGTTCATCGCGAAATAGACGCCCGGATCGAGGATCGAGGCGGCGACCAGCGCCATGATCGCGACCGCGCTTTCCATCAGCATCGCGCCATAACCGATGAAGGGCGCGTCCTTCTCGCTGGCGATCAGCTTGGGCGTGGTGCCGCTGGCGATCAGGGCGTGGAAGCCCGACACCGCGCCGCACGCGATGGTGATGAACAGGAAGGGGAAGAGCGGCCCCGCCCAGACCGGGCCGCTGCCGTCGATGAATTTGGTCAGCGCGGGCATCTTCAGCGGCGGCGCCATGATGACGATGCCGATGGCCAGCGCAACGATTGCGCCGATCTTGAGGAAGGTCGAAAGGTAATCACGCGGCGCGAGCAGCAGCCAAACCGGCAGGACCGAGGCGACCGCGCCATAGCCGATCAGCAGGAAGCAGAGCTGCACCGGCGTAAAGGTGAACAGCGGCGCGAGCACCGCCGACTGCGCGATCGACTGGCCATAGACGATCGCCAGGATCAGGCCGATGAAGCCGATGATCGACACCTCGCCGATCTTCCCCGGTCGCACCCAGCGGGTATAGCCACCCATCAGCATGGCGAGCGGCACGGTCGCCGCCACGGTGAACAGGCCCCAGGGGCTTTCGGCCAGCGCCCGCACGACGATCAGCGCCAGCACCGCCAGGATGATGACCATGATCATGAAGGCGCCGAACAGCGCGATGGTGCCCGCCACGGGGCCCATCTCCATGCGGATCAGCTCACCCAGCGAGCGCCCGTCCCGCCGCATCGACAGGAACAGCACCAAGAAATCCTGCACCGCACCCGCCAGCACCACACCCGCCAGAATCCACAGCGTTCCGGGTAGGTAGCCCATCTGTGCCGCCAGCACCGGCCCGACCAAAGGCCCCGCGCCCGCGATCGCGGCGAAGTGATGGCCGAACAGCACGGTCCGATCGGTCGCGACATAATCAAGCCCGTCAGCACGGCGGATGGCCGGCGTGGGGCGGCTGGGGTCGATGCCGATCACCCGCGCGATGAACAGCGCATAATAGCGATAGGCGATCAGATAGACGGAGACGGCCGCCGCCACGATCCACAGCGCGTTGATCGGTTCGCCACGTACCGTGGCCACCACGCCCAGCGCGCCCGCTCCGACGATCGCCAGTGCGATCCATGGCAGGTGTCTCGTCATGCCTTGCGGCTCCTCCCGTTATGATGGTCCCTTCTAACCAGCCGGGCCGGTCGCGCCACCCCTCAAAGGCTTGAAGTGCCGCCAGCGGGATATGGCGACGGCAATGGAGCCGAGCATAGCCATCGGCGGTAAGGCCCCTGGCCAGTCGGCAAATATATTTCCCGGTATCCGATTGGAACGACGAAGTAATGTCACGGCATTGGCGACAGATAGTGCTTCGATATCAAATAAAGGTGCTCGATCGGATAGAGCATGGTTCGTTAAACTTTGCCGCCCAATGGCATTGCCGTTTATGTGATGGCGGGATTGTCGATGATGCAAAGCCTGTTCGGCGAACAAAGGCGGGCCAGGGCGGTGCTGGGCTTGAGGGTGCTGGGCTCCGCGCCTGAGCCCGTTTTCGACCGGCTGGTGTCCGCCGCGGCAAGCGCATTCGATGCACCGATGGCGCTGCTGTCACTGATCCACCGCGACCAGCAATGGGTCAAGGCCAGCCACGGCATCACCCTGGACTGCTATCCGCGTCACGACAGCTTTTGCACCCATGCGCTCGATCGGTCCGATGTGCTGGAGTGTACCGATCCGCTGGACGACCCGCGCTTCGCCGCGCTGCCCGGTGTCACGGGGGCGCCCTATGTCCGCTATTATATCGGCGCGCCGCTGCGCCGGCTGAACGGTGCCCATGTCGGCGTCCTGTGCGTCGTCGACACCAGGCGGCGCCATCCCGCTTCGCCCGATCAGGCGGCCTATCTGATGGGCCTGGCGCGCCAAGCCTCCACCGCGCTCGAGGCGCGGCTTGATCGTCAGGTTCGGAGTCGGCTGGCATGACGCGCGTTCTCCTGTGTCTGACCCAAGAGCATGACCTTCGCCTGGTGGTGCTGGCGCTGCTGATCTGCCTGATCGGATCGGCGGCGACGGTGCAGTTGTTCCACCGCGTCCGCGCGGCGACGGGCTTCAGCCGGATCGGCTGGATCGTCCTGACGGCGGTTGCGACCGGCACGATGGTCTGGGCCACGCATTTCGTGGCGATGATGGCCTTTCGTGCGACGGCGCCGGTGGTGCTCGATCCGATATTGACGCTGGCCTCGCTGTTGGCGGTGATCCTGTTGGCGGTGCCGGGGTTGGCGCTGGCCGCCGCCGATCGCGTTCGGGCGGCCACCATCGGCGGCGCGATCGTCGGGGTCGGTGTTTCGGTCATGCATTATGTCGGCATGGCCGCCTATCGCGTCGATGGGATCGTGAGCTGGGAATGGCACTATGTCGTGGCCTCGGTGTTGCTGTCGGCCGGACTTGGCGCGGCGGCGTTCCGGGTGCTGCGCGGCGGCGAGGAGCGGTGGCGGCGAGTCGGTGCGGTGGGGCTGCTCAGCCTGGCGGTCGCGGCCCTGCACTTCACGGGCATGGCGGCGATGGACATCACCGTGCTGAAACTGGGCGAGGGGCTATCGAACCTGACCATGGTCGCGCTCGCCGTCACTACCACGGTGGCGACCTGCATCATCGTCGGCTGCGCCGCGATCAGCGCGCTGATCGACGGGCATACCCAGACCGAAGCCTATCGCCGCCTTCGCCAGATGGCGATGCATGACGGCCTGACCGATCTGCCCAATCGCACCAGCTTCATCCACGAACTGGAACAGCGTTTCGTGATCCGCGGCGGCTATCCCTGCATGGCCGTCATCATGATGGACCTGTCGCGCTTCAAGGTCGTCAACGACACCTATGGTCATCAGGCGGGCGACCAGTTGCTCATTGCCCTGGCGGCGCGGCTGGCGGCGATGCTGCGGCCGGGCGAATATATCGCGCGGCTGGGCGGTGACGAATTCTCCGCCGTCGTCTCCTATGGCGATCACGGCGAGTTGCTGGATTTCCTGGAACGGTTGAAGGCCGCTTGCGATGCGCCCTTCGTCTTCGAACGGTTCACCGCCGCAATCGGCGCCAATATCGGCATCGCGCTGGCCCAGGTCGATGGCGACGACGCCGACTCGCTGCTCGCCAAGGCCGATCTGGCCATGTACCGGGCCAAGTCGGCGCATTCCAACGAACCCTGTTTCTACGACAGCCAGATGGATGACGCGATCAAGACGCGGCGCGAGCTGATCGCCGACCTGCGCTCGGCGCTGGATGCCGAGGCGTTCGAGCTTCATTATCAGGTTCAGGCCGCCATCCCCTCGGGTGAGATCACCGGCTATGAGGCGCTGATCCGCTGGCGGCATCCGGTGCGCGGGGTGATCCCGCCCTCGGACTTCATCCCCCTGGCGGAGAAGAGCGGTGACATCGTTCCGCTGAGCATCTGGATCATCCGCCAAGCCTGTTTCGAGGCGGCCTTATGGCCCAATCGCCATAGCGTGTCGGTCAACCTGTCGCCGATTCACCTGGCCGATTCCCGGCTGGTCGAGACCGTGCGCTCGGCCCTGGTCGATAGCGGTCTGGCACCCGAGCGCCTGACGCTGGAGTTGACTGAAAGCGCCATCATCCATGACCGCCGTTTCGCGCTTGATCAATTGCGCGCGCTGAAGGCGATGGGGATCGCGATCGCGCTCGACGATTTCGGCGTGGGTTATTCCTCGCTCGACGTGCTGCGGTCCTTCCCCTTCGACCGGATCAAGCTCGACGCTTCGTTCGTCGCGGAGATCGAGCATGACGAACAGGCGGTATCGATCCTGCGATCGGTGGCGGCGCTGGGCACGACGCTTAACATTCCGGTGCTGGCCGAAGGGGTGGAGCAGGCGGCGCAGCTCTCCATCGTGTCGCGCGAAGGATGCGCGGCGGTACAGGGCTATCTCATCGGCCATCCGTCGCGCGCGCTGGCGGATGCCGAGCAGGTGCGCCAGACCATGGCGCTCCGCCCGCATGCGCTGGAGGACCTGGCGGTCGGCTAGGCGGCGGCAACTTATCCCTTGCCCGCCGGGCCCGTCCGGGGTGAAAGGCATGCCATGGCCAGTTCTTCCTCTTCTCCGCTCGTCGTCGGTATCGGCGGCACGATCGGCAACGTCTCCTCGACCGAGCGCGCGCTTCGGATCGCCATGACGGCCGCCGCCGATGAGGGGTTTCGCACCCATGTCTTCGGAGGTGAGGATCTGGCGCGTCTTCCGCTCTACAATCCCCGGGCGGAAACCCGCACCGACGCCGAACGGCTGTTCGTGGAGACGGTGCGCCAAGCCTCGGCGATCATCATCGCCAGCCCCGGCTATCATGGCAGCATCTCGGGCCTGGTGAAGAACGCGCTCGACCTGCTGGAGGAGACGGCGAAGGACGACCGGCCTTATCTCGCGGACCTGCCGGTGGGGCTGATCGCGACCGCCTATGGCTGGCAGGCGACCGGCTCGACCATCGCGGCGCTGCGCTCGATCGTCCATGCCCTGCGCGGCTGGCCGACCCCGTTCGCGGCGGCGGTGAACACGCAGCAGACACATTTCGATGCGCAAGGGCGGATCGGTGATGCGACGGTGGAAGGGCAGTTGCGGCTGGTCGGCCAGCAGGTCGCCCGTTTCGCCCCGCTGGCGGGGACGATCCGGGCGTCGAATTGAGGGGCCTTCGACGCGGACTTTGGTTCACGCGAAGCCGCGATGCCGCGAAGACTTTGATTTCGCGCGGAGGCGCGGAGAACGCAGGGACGTATCGCGCGCGACCGCGCGCAATCCTCTTTCCTCGATCGCTCGAGGAGGAAGGGCTGCAAGAGCAGCGAGTACGACACCTCCGCGCCTCCGCACGAACCATATTCTTTCTCTTTGCGGCATCGCGGCTTCGCGTGAGATAAATGATTTTATCCATCGCCCGGTCGAAGGGCGAAGCCCGCGAGTCGAATAAATCCATTTCTCGGCGAAGACTGAGGCCCCAGTTCTTTCCAAGCCGGTGGCGCGCTGAAACGTCGCGCGGGCGGCAAATGCCTCGCGCCTTTGATAGCGCATCAAAACGGGACCCCGGCCTTCACCGGGGAACAGATTAGCGCAGGCGCTCGGTCACCAGTGCCGTGATCTCGTCGGCGATCGCGGCCGGATCGCGCAAGTTGCCGCCCGCCACGGTCGACACCGTCGCCCATTCGCCCAGCATCGCGCCGTCCGCCATCGCGGCATAATTGGCCCGTACCCGCGCCTGAAGCCCCAGATCGGCCTCATAGGCGTCATAGGTCTCGTCGGTGTAGCTGCGCTTGCGCTTGCGGGCGATCAAGTCGCGCGCGATCTCGAGCGGCGTGTCGAGATAGACCGACAGATGCGGCGCGGGCAGGCGGAACTGAACCGTTTCCAACTGCTCGATCCATTGCAGCAATGCCTCGGCCTGCTCGGTCGGCACCTGCGCGGCCTGATAGGCCATGTTGGACGCGATATAGCGGTCGAAGACGATGACGTCGTGGCGTTCGGCCAACTCGACCAGATGTGGCCGCGATTCGAATCGGTCGAGTGCGTAAAGCGTCGCCGCCGTCTCGGGCGCCGCCGCATGGGGCAGGCGGCCAGCCAGATATTCGCCCAGCGCCCAGCCGCCGACCGTCTCGGCATAGCGCGGAAAGGACAGGGCCGCCGCCGATAGCCCGGCGGCGTTCAGCCGCTCGGTCACGGCCGCCGTCGCGGTCGCCTTGCCGGCGCCGTCCGCCCCCTCGATGGCGAGCAGAAACGCCATCAGCCGCGAAAGCCTTCATGATGGCGGATCACCTCGTCGATGATGAAGCGCAGGAATTTTTCGGAAAATTCAGGGTCGAGCTGCGCATCGCTGGCCAATTGGCGCAGCCGGGCGATCTGGGTCTCCTCGCGACTGGGATCGGCGGGGGGAAGTTCGTTCTCCGCCTTGTAGCGTCCGACCGCCTGGGTGATCTTGAACCGCTCGGCCAGCATGAAAACCAGCGCGGCGTCGATATTGTCGATCGACTGGCGATAGCCGGTCAGCACGGTGTCGGACATGAGTGGCGTAGCTCCCTCTGGCGTGCGCGCGGCACATGAATTCGCGCACGCCCTTTCGCGCTTAGGCTTGCGTTCGGCAAGCGTTGTCGCCAGAGGCTCTTACCTGCCCATGACCGTAACCGCCACCCGCCTCGCCAAGCCCGCGCCCTCGCTGGACCCGATGATCCGGCTGGTGGCCGACGACATGAACGCCGTGAACCAGGTGATCATCGACCGGATGCGGTCGGAGATTCCGTTGATCCCGCAGCTTGCCGGGCATCTGATCTCGGGTGGCGGCAAGCGGATGCGCCCGATGCTGACGCTCGCCAGCGCGCAGTTGCTCGGCTATCGCGGCACCAGCCACCATGTGCTGGCGGCGGCGGTCGAGTTCATCCACACCGCGACGCTGCTTCACGACGACGTGGTCGACGGCTCGGACCTGCGGCGCGGGCGGCGCACCGCCAATATCATCTGGGGCAATCCGGCGAGCGTGCTGGTCGGCGACTTCCTGTTCAGCCGGTCGTTCCAACTGATGGTCGATGCGGGCAGCCTGAAGGTGCTCAACATCCTGTCGGGCGCCTCGGCGGTGATCGCCGAGGGCGAGGTCAACCAGTTGACCGCCGTGCGGCAGGTGGGGCTGCCGGAGGAACGTTACCTCTCGATCATCGACGCCAAGACCGCCGCGCTCTTTGCCGCCGCGTGCCGCATCGCCGCCGTGGTGGCCGAGCGGCCCGAAGCCGAGGAACTGGCGCTGGAGGCCTATGGCCGCAACCTCGGTATCGCCTTCCAGCTAATCGACGATGCGATCGACTATGTGTCGGACGCCGGCACCATGGGCAAGGATGCGGGGGACGATTTCCGCGAGGGTAAGATGACGCTGCCGGTGATCCTCGCCTATGCGCGCGGCAACGAGGAAGAGCGTGCTTTCTGGAAGGATGCGGTCGAGGGGCGGCGCACCTCGGACCAGGATTTCACCCGCGCTATCGCGCTGGTCCGCAAGAGCCGGGCGGTCGATGACACCATGGCGCGGGCGCGGCACTATGGTGGCCTGGCGATCGAGGCGATCCGGGGTTTCGCGGATGGTCCGGCGAAGGCGGCGATGATCGAGGCGGTCGAGTTCGCGGTCGCGCGGGCGTATTGAACTCGGGCCGCTCCGGTAAAGACTGAAGGCGTTCCGCCAACCCCCGTTCAGGCTGAGCGAAGTCGAAGCCCACGTCCCGACATTCGCCCAATGGACAGGGTTTCCCTTGGCCTTCGACTTCGCTCAGGCTGAACGGAAGTTGGGGATGGGGGGAGAGGCGGCGGGAAAGGTGAGGTCCTTCACCCCGCTCGCCAAACCCCGTATCGAACCCCGCATGACCCTGCCCGTCACCGCCGTCCTGCCCGACCTGTTGACCGCGCTCGCCGACGCCCCCAACGTCGTCCTCGTCGCGCCGCCGGGCGCCGGTAAGACCACCGCCGTCGCGCCCGCGTTGCTCGACCAGCCTTGGTGCACCGGTGAAGTCCTGCTCCTCTCTCCCCGCCGTCTCGCCGCGCGTGCCGCCGCCGAGCGGATGGCCGCGCTCGCCGAGGAGCCGGTCGGCCGCACCTTCGGCTATGCCACGCGCATGGATACGAAGGTCAGCGCCGCGACCCGCGTAACCGTCGTGACCGAGGGCATCTTCGTCGCGCGTATCCAGGCCGATCCCGAACTGGCGGGCGTCTCGGCCGTGCTGTTCGACTAAGTGCACGAACGCAGCCTCGACGGCGATTTCGGCCTGGCGCTGGCGCTCGATGCGCAAGCGGGCCTGCGCCCCGACCTGCGGCTGGTCGCGATGTCGGCGACGCTGGATGGTCGCCGCTTCTCCAGCCTGATGGGCGAAGCGCCCGTCATCGAGAGCGAGGGGCGCAGCTATCCGCTGACCTTGCGCCATCTCGGCCGAGCCGCCGAAGCTAGGGTAGAGGATTCGGTCGCCTCCGCCATCCGCCGCGCGCTTCAGGACGAAGCGGAGGGCGATATCCTCGCCTTTCTGCCCGGAACCGCCGAGATCGCCCGTACCGCCGAGCGGCTCGCCAACCTGCCGTCCGATATCGCGGTCCATGAACTCCATGGTTCGCTCGATCCGGCGGCACAGCGGGCGGCGATCCGGCGAGACCCGGAAGGACGGCGGCGAATCGTGCTCGCCACCTCGATCGCGGAGACCAGCCTGACGCTCGACGGCGTGCGGATCGTCGTCGATTCGGGGCTGGCCCGCCGTCCGCGCTATGATCGCGCGGCGGGGATGACCCGGCTCGTTACCGAGCGTGCCAGCCAAGCCGCCGTCATCCAGCGCGCGGGTCGTGCCGCACGCCAATCGCCGGGTGTCGCCTATCGCCTGTGGGAAGAGGCTGCGACGGCGGGCCTGCCGCGCTTCGATCCACCGGAAATATTGGAGGCGGACCTGTCGGCGTTGCTGCTCGGCACCGCGCTGTGGGGCGTCGGCGATCCGCGCGCGCTGCCCTGGCTTGATCCGCCGCCCGAGGCCGCCGTCGCCGAGGCGCGCGCGCGGCTGACCGTGCTGGAGGCACTGGACGATTCCGGCCGCCCGACCGCGCATGGCAAGGCCATCGCCAAGCTGCCGATGCCGCCGCGCCTGGCGCATATGCTGATCCGCAGCGGCGAGCGGGGCTTGGCTTCCACCGCTGCCGAGGTGGCGGTGCTGCTCGGCGAGCGGGGCATCGGCGGGCAGGATGTCGATGTCGAACAGCGCCTGCGCCGCTGGCGGACCGAGCGTGGCCCCAAGGCCGAAGCGGCGCGCCAGATGGCGAAACGCTGGACAGGCCTCGCCCCCAAGCCGGTCGAGCGCGAGGCCTGGGATCACCTGGCGGGCGTCTGCCTAGCGCTCGCCTATCCCGACCGGGTGGCGCGGCGGCGCGATGGGACGGGTGAGAATTGGGCGAGCGTCGGCGGGCGTGGCTTCCGGCTCGACCCGGCGTCAGCGCTGGCGGGGTCGGAATGGTTGGCGGTGGGGGAGACGCAAGGGGCGGCTTCGGGCGCGCGCATCCTGTCCGCCGCGCCGCTCGACCTTGCCACCGTCGAGGCCTTGTTCGCCGATCGGATCGAGACCCGGCGCACCGTCATTTTCAATCCCGCGACCGGCGGCGTCGAGACTCTGCGCGAACGTCGGCTGGGCGGGCTTCGCCTGTCGAGTGGTCCCGATTCGGGGGCTTCGGCCGAAGCGGTGGCGGCTGCGTTGGTCGACGGGGTGCGGACGCACGGCCTGTCGTTGCTCCCATGGAGCGACGGGGCAGGAGCGTATCGGGCGCGTGCGGCCTATGCTGGGGTGGCGCTGGACGATGCGACGCTGATCGAACGGCTCGACGACTGGCTACCCGCTCTGGTCGCGGGGAAGCGGCGGCTCGACGCGATCGCGCCGGGCGCGTTGACCGAGGCAATCCGCAACCTGATCGACTGGAACGACCAGCGGCGGATCGATTCGATGGCACCCGCCCAGTTCACCAGCCCAGCGGGCAGCACCCATGCGATTGATTATGCGGCCGAAGGCGGCCCGCGTGTCGAGCTTCGCGTGCAGGCACTGTTCGGTCTCGCCGAGCATCCGGTGATCGGAACCGAGCGGGTGCCGCTGGTCCTGAGCCTGACCTCACCCGCCGGCCGCCCGATCCAGACGACGCGTGACCTGCCCGGTTTCTGGGCGGGAAGCTGGAGCGCGGTGGCGAAGGAAATGCGCGGTCGCTACCCCCGCCATCCCTGGCCCGATGCGCCTGCGGAGGCGTCCGCGACGCTGCGCACGAAAAAGGCGGATGCAAGAGCCGCCGGTTCGCGATAAGGGACAAGAATTATGGCCACCGCTCGCATCTTCCAGCGCCCCAAGAACGCGATGCAATCCGGCAAGTACCGGACCGATCGCTGGCAACTCGAATTCGAACCCACCGAGGCGAAACAGCCCGATCCCCTGACCGGCTGGGCCGGCAGCGGCGACACGCGGGAGCAGGTTCGCCTGACCTTCGCGACGCTGGAAGAGGCGATCGCCTATTGCCAGCGCGAAGGGCTTGACCACCATGTCGTGCCGACGCCGCAGAAGACGCTGAAGCTGCAGAGCTACGCCGACAATTTCCGCTGAGCTTCGAGCGCTCCGGCTAGGGCTGGAGCGCTTTTTCGTTCGCGCGCAGTGCTGAGAAGGCTGGTTCGCGCAGAGGCGCGGAGACGTGGTGGTGTCCGCCCGGCGGCATCGGTATCGCATCACAACCGACCGGTTGGAGAGGCGTATCGCTTTCGCGAGTAAGACCCCTCCGCGTTCTCCGCGCCTCTGCGCGAACCGGCCTTCTTCGCGTCCTCGCGGCTTCGCGTGAACTCAAACGCCCAGGATGCCGCCACCCAGCAGCAACAGCATCTTGGCATCCATCACGACACCCACCGCGCGCCGCTCGGCGATAAAGGCGGGGACGTCGGACAGTTTAACCCGGTGAACGACGATCTGCTCGTCCGAATCGCCGCCACCTTCACCGACCTTTACCAAGCCGCTGGCCCGCACCAGCGTGAACCGCTCCGAGGTCATGCCGGGCGAGGAACAGAACTCCCCCAGCGCCTCGACGCGCGAGGGGCGATAGCCGGTTTCCTCTTCCAGTTCGCGCGCTGCACCGTCCAGCACCGCTTCCCCCTCGGTCTCGTCACCGATCAACCCGGCGGGCATCTCCAGGCACGGCGCGCCGACCGGAATGCGGAACTGTTCGACCAGCAGGATATGATCGTCGTCGATCGCCAGGATCACCGCCGCACGGATGTCACGCGGTCGGTCGGCATATTCCCAGCTCCCGCGCTTGCGCAGTGCGAGGAACCGACCCTCGGCCAGTGTTTCGAGGGGGGCGTCCATACGGGGATCGGTCATAGCGAGATGGGTCTGTCCGGCAGTTCGTTGGTATCCGTCGCCGTCTTGGGGAAATGCTCGGCGAGCACAAGCCCGATGCGTTCGACCGCCGCGCTGATTCCTTCACCGGTACGGCCCTGGGCGACATGCGGCAGCATCACCGCCATCGCCTTGCCCCAGATGTCCGGGCCGACCTTGCCGGTGAGGCCGGAGTCGGCGACGATCTCCGCCATATGCTCGTCGTGCGAGAGATAGAGCAGCACGCCGTAACGGCTGTCGGTCCGCCGCTCGGCCGAGACGCGGAAGAGCAGCACGGCGCGGGCGCGCACGCGGGCATGGCGGATGCTGCGCGGCACCAGCGCGATCCGACGCGTCACCGGGCCGAGCAGCGCGAAGACCAATCCGAAGACCAGGATCTGCGCGATCATCAGCACGCCCAGGATCAGATCCTCGCCCGGCGCGCTCCACCCGTCATGGACCAGCGCCAGCAGCTTCAGCCCCAGGCCGGGGAAGAGCGCGGCGAACAACGGCACCAGC
>Ga0187844_10000497_pt1 | contig 30793 bp, 36 predicted proteins | sample SpaLakP09_SKY_50_FD_134517 | JGI IMG/M metagenome (GOLD analysis project Ga0187844, IMG submission 134517) | Oligotrophic lake water microbial communities from Sparkling Lake, Wisconsin, USA - SP09_SKY_50 | ecosystem: Environmental > Aquatic > Freshwater > Lake | place: USA: Sparkling Lake... | reverse complement strand
GTTCCATTGGAATCAATCAACCGTTTGAGATTTGCAATGATATCGTCTGGATTGTAACAAGGTATGGTCGTTGAGTACCCAGTACCAATTCCCTCAGACCCATTTACCAAAACCATCGGTATCAAGGGTATGTAATACTTAGGCTCGATGCTCATACCGTCGTCGTCAAGGTAATCCAGAAGGGCCGAATCGTGTTCGTTGAATAAGACCCTGGTCACTGGTGCCAACTTGGTAAAGATGTACCTGGGACTACTTGAGTCCTTACCTCCCTGGATACGAGTACCGTATTGACCAATGGGTTCCAGAAGATTAATGTTATTGCTCCCAACAAAATTCTGAGCCATGTTGATAATGGTCCCATGAAGAGACACCTCGCCGTGGTGATACGATGTGTGTTCCGATATATACCCACTCAGTTGAGCAACTTTGACTTCGGAATACAACTTCCTTTTCAAACACCCGAACAAGACCTTTCGCTGGGACGGTTTAAATCCATCCATCATATTGGGTATGCTTCGCTCAAGGTCTGCGATGGAAAAGTTGATGAGTTCATTGTTGACAAACTGAGAAATCGATTGTTCCAGTACCTCCACACCAAGGGTGAGATTTTTACCTGTTGATTCCTTTATCCACTCTTTGCGTTCGTCTTCATGGCCTTTCTTGAAGGCCTTAACAAGGTCATGGTCAGTTGTGTTGGTGTAGGAATACCTTACAGTCTGCTTGTCAAGGTTCTTGAAATATTCCTTTGCCTCGGCAGCCGTTGATGTACCCAACCCCTTGTAGTACTTTATGTGCCAACTGGTCAAACGGTCTTGGACGTTTTTCCAATCTAGGAAGTCACGTTGGTTGTAAAAAGAAATGATTTGGGTCCCCTTGGACACCTTGACAATGGGTGTAACAATACTTCTGATAAATGGAATCTTAATCAAACTTGGCCAGAAAGCGTGTACGAAGTTTATGATGAGTCCCTTGATATGACTACCGTCGTTATCGGCATCGGTAAATATCAAGATACCACCGTATCTGAGCTCCTTCGATGAACGATACTCCTTGGATTGTTGCAAACCGATAATCTTTTTGAGATTATTAATTTCTTCATTCTTCATCAGCTGGGCAGTACTTGCATCACGAACGTTAAGGAGTTTACCACGCAGCGGGAACACACCGTAATAGTCCCTCCCCACAACCGATAACCCAGCCAGAGCCGACGCCTTGGCGGAATCACCCTCGGTGAGAATCAACTTGCACAGATGACCCTCTACACCACCGGCTTTGTTTGCATCGTCCAATTTGGGAATACCCGTGATACGGTATTGCTTTTTGCCATCCGTTTTGGCAAGTGCACGCTGGTCCTTGGCCTTGGCAATATCCAGAACGTTTGCAGTGATACCCAATTTGTCAACCCGTTTGATAAACTCGTCAGTCAGGTCACACCTGGAACCGAACTTGGTAACCTTGGTCACGTGTGATTCCTTGGTCTGGCTACTAAAAGTTGGATTTTCAATCAAACAATTGACAAACACGAGGATATTGTCCTTGATATACGCAGGTCGGATGGTAACGTCCTTGTGTTTTTTTTCAAGTTGTTCCTTGAGGCGATACACAATTTGGTTGACGATATAATCGATGTGGGTACCACCCTCGCTTGTTGAAATACCGTTGACAAACGAAACTTGGGTAAACTTCTCGTGTGGGTTCAACACGACACCAACTTGCCAACGCTCGCCAATTGATTCGTACACCCTGGGTTCCTTACCGACAAATAAGTTGATGTATTCCTGGAAGTCTTTGACCGATATCTTTTCACCCTGGAAAAACATCTGAACCCTTCGGTCAGTGACGGCAGCACCATCATAAACCCTGGTACGGAACAAGTTGAAGGTGTCATTGTCCATTCCATCGGCGCCAAATGAAATACCGAAACGGGTGTAGTCAGGAACAAAGGTAATCTTGGTAAATGACCGTTTGGAACGGCTTTTGGTAATCTTGGGTTCACCCCTGACGGACATGTTGTTTTCCCATGTTTGAGAATAATGTTTATCGGAATCACAAATTTCAACGGTAAACAACTTGGAAAAGGCATTAGTCAACTTGGCACCATAACCATTCAATCCACCCACGGTACGTTTTTCTGTATCATCGTAGTTACTTGAAGTGTGGAATTCACCAAAAACGATATCGGGTACATACTTACAGAGTTCCTTGTGAATTTCAATGGGAATACCCTTAACACCGTCGTTAGTTATTTCGATGGTACCAGTTGACCGGTCAATTAAAACTTCGACCCTTTTCATCGTTTCGTCACGCTGAGAATGGTCAGTTGCGTTGGTAAAAATTTCGTCAAATATCTTGTACAAACCGGGACTGTATCTAAGTTGTTCCCTGGTCATCATACATTGGTCAACATTGTAAACCCATCGTTCTGAAGTAACGGGTTCGGTGTCACCAATGTACATACCTGGACGGTCGAGAACATGTTCCAATTGGGTTTTCTTCTGGTATTGTTCCTCAACAGATTTTTCCTTCCTCGGTGGCATTCGTTTACTTGGTATCATAAACCGTTGGGTCCTTAAGTGAATTTATTTTTTGTAAAGATTTATGAACTTTGGAATGCTAAAATTGCATCAGCGGTACGACTATCTCCTTCATAAACAATGGGTTTACCAGTACCAAACCCCTTGGCAATTGTGGGAAAACCATTGGACCCAGTTTCGTTCATAAGTTTATCAGCTAGTTCCTTTTCTTCTTCTGAATTAACCATGACAACTTTTCCATTACCACGGTCTACTGATTCCTCAAAATCTGGCATGGAACGTTTACAGTGTCCACACCAAGGTGCAAATATTATTACAACTGTATCTGGTTTAATTTTACCACCTTGGTCCATGAGACCTTGGTCTATGGGATAAAAATAACCTTGGTCCATGGGAGAAGGACCAGTCATTCCACCGAACTCACTTTTAAAATAATACTGAGCCAAGTAGAAATAATAATATATCAACACAAGTACAAAAACAAAAATACCTATGTTTTTCTTTTTATATGCCATTACACTAAGACCTATAAATGCAATACATAAAACAAAATATATTAAACCTAATGTATTCATTATTAATTAATGTATTATTTTTTTTACAAAATAATAAAATACATAAACAATTAAATTAAATTAATTAAAGTTAAAAGATGCCTAGGACAAGTAAATATAAGTATGATGACAATTATCCCTCATTAAAAACGTCTGGAAAATTATTTATGTATCTTGGTCCACAATGGAATACTTTATATCCTATAGTAGAATTTATAAAAGTCCTGGAGCCTAAAACTATTATAGGATATAAATATGGAAAAAACCAACAAATAATAAAAAATCACGGTTCGCATTATAATCAAATGGTTATAGGTTATCACCTCGATAAAAAAGAAGACTATATTTCAAAGATAGTAAAAGGACTCGTTGACTATATAATTATATTTGACAATGAATTTGATAACCCAGTTACAAAGAACCTTACTGGTATCAGTGAATTTTTTAAAATTAATTTAGTTATGTTTAATTTAAGTGGGAACACTTACAAATTAAAGTACTATCCCCCAGAAAGTTCCGAACAAGTTCCTGAAAAAATGAATTTTGGAAGTCCGTCTGGACTGGTTCAAAAAATAAATTCAATCAAAGAATCTAAGATGTTATTACCATGGAAAAATACATTTCCAGAATACCACCTTGAACAAATTGAAATTATTCCAGAAGAAGACCCATTAAAAAAAATATCCGAAGGTGCACTTAATGATTGCATTGAAAAAATAAAATCTGTCACACACTGTGAACAAATCAAGAAGGATTACTCAAAAATAAAATTTTATGACCCGATGATGAACGTTCTTCGTAAACAACAGTACATAATAAAAAAAGAATCTAAACCAATACCTGAAGAATTACCAATAAAACAAAGTTCTAAAATAAGTATAACGAATTTCTTTAAAAAATGAATTAATTTTTGATGGCTTTAAAAGTTTCAAATAATATTTTTTTACTATTGATGTATCCATGCATATACAAGTTGAATATATCGTCTTTTGTTTGGTTAAAATTAAGTAACTCATTATTAAATCTCGAATCTAACAATTGATGTACAAGGCCAATGTGAGATTCTTTTTTATGGGTATTGTTAATGATAGTACTAAGTGAATTTATAACTTCAAAAACTTTAGATGAAGAATTACCATCTTTGAATGACATATCTAAATCAAATGCAATTGTAGACAATTCTGGCAGAATATCAACTGGGCAATTGTTACAAAGAGCTCCATCATAATAAAAACAATCATTTATTTTTACCGGTGGAAATAATAGAGGTATCGAACAACTTGCAATGATGGATTCTATTATTTTCACATCTGGGTTATTTTGGTAATTGAAATATTCCATTTTAGATTCAGTTATATTAAAAGCCCCAACAGTATAATTTATACCATTGTGTATATAAAGTTGTTTAAAAGTTAAATCAGGGTCTACTTTTCGTGTTATTAATTCTTTTAATAATTCTGTGTACTTCTTCCCTTGTATTATGGATTCATTTGAAATTAAGTAATCCAGATTTATATCCAATAGTTCTGAATAATTTAAATTAATTATAAAATCTAATATTTCCCGATAATCGAATTGTAACACATAAAATAACCCAAATAAACTTCCTACGGAAACTCCAACTACTTGTTCTATATTTTTAAAATCTATCAATTCCTTGAGGGACCTGAGTGTTCCTATGTAAGTCCATCCCTTGAATCCACCACCGGCAAAACAAATATGTTTAAGCATCAACAATTAATTGAAGTTAAAAGTTAATTTTAAAAGTTTAATATTAATTAACTTTAATTAATTTATTTTCTTAATGGATAAAATAATATCATTATTATTAATATCATTAATAATAATATTAATTGTTTTATCTAAATCAAGAATTAATAGCAACGAATGTAATGAAGTTAATAGAAACCAAAAAAATGCTATGGAACTTGGAATAAATTACATTCATTCAATTAAAAAAATTAAAAACGAATTTAACAATCCCAGTGTTATGTTCGATATAGATGATACTCTTATAGATTCTCAATCAGGTAAATTAATAAAACCGATTGTAAAACTTCTTAATAAATGTTCTTCTGAAGGGTATGGTATAGTTATAATTACTGCAAGGGACTCCAAATTTTCAAAGGAAACCGAATCTGAATTATATACCAAGGGTATTTATTATGATATTCTTTTTCTTAGAAATCCAAAGTATGACGATTTCTATACATTTAAATCTAAAATAAAGAAAAAATTATCTGAAAATGACATTGACATAGTTATGTCAATTGGTGACAATTTACACGATATTTCTGGTGATTATTCTGGCTATTCCATAAAACTTCCTAACTATGAAGACCCACGATTATTCCATTTAAATAACAAGGGTAAAATGGAACAAGTATGTTAAATATTAAAAGTAATTATATTCATTAAAATTAAAAGTTAAATGAATAATATTGTTATCGTTTGTATTAAAAATTCTGTTCCAATTGTAACAATTTTTGGAATTTGTTACAAGATTAAAAATTACATTAAGCTTATGAGAATTACGTATTTATTATTAAAAATACAGCTATACAGATTTTATTACAAAACATGTTTGATAATTATAGCTATGAAAACAATTGATAATATCGTTTACATTCACAACAAATTAAGTTAATTTTATTTTTCGGATTATAACTGTATTAATTAAGTTGAACAAATTTAAGTTGAATTCTTATTAATGAATGTTCAGGAAGTGCTTAATATAGCAAAAGAACGCAAATTAAAAAATAAAGACTCAATAAAAAAAATAATATTAAATATCCACAAGAAAATAAGGTTCTATGCAAACCTAAACAAAGAATCTTGTGAATACCAAATTCCTGTAATTATAGATGACCGTCCATTATACAACATAGATTTTATTACCAAGCAGGTATTTAAAACCCTTGATTCCGAAGGATTTATAGTAACAGCTTATTCAGATGGACGTCTTGAGATATTCTGGAAAGAATCACTTGTTGAACAAAAAGTAAAAACAGATGCTTATTTGATTTCAGAACAAGAACGCAAATTAAAAAATATAACCAAAAAATCTAAAAAGGCAGACGAACGGTTCGCATTCTTGGCAAATCCAGTTAAAACAGCCAAATTACCACCAACCATCGAAGAACAATTAGACATCCAGGTTGAAAAAATACTCAAAGAAAAGGAACAATTACAAAAAAAATACAAAGATATTCTTAAAAAACCTTAATTCAAATGTAATTACAACAAGATAAAAACCAACCTTGCCAATAAAGGATTTAAAATATTACAGAAGGACATCAAAACGTATGGAAAAAATAATTATTTAAAGAATATCTCATTGGTTAAATTAACGGAGTGTTATTATGATTATACTTTCTTTCGATGTTGGTATAATCAATTTGGCATATGTAGTATTTGACTCTGTTCTTAAAAAGATACTCCATTGGGAAGTAATCAGTCTCGATACAACAAATAATTACAACGACCTTTACATAAACCTTATAAAAGCACTTGATAACCGCAAATACCTCATTGAAGGTATAGATACAGTATTGATAGAAAAACAACCCTCATTTAATCCCAAAATGAGAATTATATCAGGGTGTTTACAGAGTTATTTTTATATTAGAGGTGTGGTAGACCGTGAAACCAACAGGGAACAGGTCATTAAAAACATAAGGTTTTTCAGCCCAAAACACAAATTGAAATGTTACACTGGGACGGAAGAACTGGTGGTCACAGGTAAGTGTAAAAGTAAGTACCTTCAAACAAAAAAAATGGGAATACTCATTGCTAGAAGCAAATTAACAGAATATTCAGAAACACCTGAAATAAAACAACAATTCGAACAAAGCAAAAAAAAAGACGACCTGGCAGATTGTTATCTCCAGGCAATTACATTTTCAATGTTTGGAAACCCTTCAAAGGTGGTAACCAACTCGAAGTGTTCAAAGTTGACCAAACCAAAATTTTCCAAAGTTTCCAAAGTTTCCAAAACCAAATTAAAATTACAAGTTAAAGAATACCTCGAACAAAATAAAGAATTTAATTGTTACGATTTAATCAACAAGTTTGTACCCCTAGAAACTATCACAACCTTTTTAGGTATACCATCCACAGAAGAAAAGTTGTCTAATCAATCGATTGAAGAATTGATGAGCAAGTTGAATATGAAAAGATACCTTAACCGTTTATCTGAGTAACCATAAACTTTTTAAATGTTTTGGTAAGTAAGTCTGGTTTGACTGGAATGTACTTAAATGCTACATTGGTAAAAAACCAGTATTCAATGTATCCAACAAAAGCAAATATTATAACAAGTTCTATGGTAAGTTTTGTCAAAACTTGACAATATGAACTTGTTAAAATGGGTAATATGTTGAACATAGCACTTATTATACATAAAAATACCACGATACTGACTATCTGTCTAATTAAGTCGTCGTTTATTTGTTCTCTTAGAAGATGAGGGTTTTGTTTGTAGTCTAATATCAGTTTATTTAACTTTTGTTTTAAAAAATCGATGTCCTTTTTAATAACGTTTTCTTTTACAAAATTTACAATGTTGTTCAATATATGAATTTTATCACTGTTAGATATATCTATGTTAAATGTATCGGCTATAAATTTTCTTAGCTCGTCATCAGTAGTAGTTCTTTTTACATTGTCTACAAACTTTTTTATGTCTTTTGTATTTACAATCTGGTCAATAATACTTTCTAGTTCATGGTTTATATGGCCTTCTACAAGTTTTGTTATTAAAAAAATAAACATACCAGAAACAATAGTAAATAGTACAAGTATATGTAATATTACATTATCAGCTAATATATAACTTTCTGAAGGGTTAACACAAGAACTCATCCAACCTTTAATTATTTAATTATTTAATACCTTTAATTAATTATTTTATTAATTAATTAATAAAATTAATAAAGGTATTAAATAATTAATTAAAGGTAACATGAGTTTATTTAATATCAATTTCATAATAACAGTATTAGTACAGGTAATTTGTATATTTATATTTCTTACGGTATTCTTTTTTACATATGCTGCCAAAATAGAAGAACAAGTTGTAGAAAACCAAGTACTGTTTATTTCCAAAGACATTGTAGGAATACATTTGAAATCTTTAGAACCCGAAACAAAAGAAGTTTTATTAAAACAAGTAAATAATATTCCTGTAGATACACCTGAAAATAAAAAAATCGGTGACGAGATAGACAAATCAAATGACCAAATAAAAACTAGAACAAGAAAGATTATTACAATCTTGAGTATTGGTGTATTACTTATTGTAGCGATAACTTACTTCCTTTCTCAACGTGATTATCCATTTTTTAAGGATTTAAATTTAAAAACAATTTTCAAAGAAACAACGGTAATATTACTTTCAGTTGCATTAACAGAGTATTATTTCGTTAGATACATAGGTAGTAAATACATATCAGTAGACCCAAACAGACTCAAAGCACATACATTGAATAATATCAGTCAAGCACTTTAATTCTTACCGATACCAATTAATTCACTTTTGGAAAGTAAAATACTTTTAAAAAATACACTTCTCAAACGAATAGGTGGTTCAATATCTGTACCATTGCATTCTATACAAGAAAGTATAGTATCAATCGATACCCATCTAATACTTACTTTTTCTATTAATTTATGAGATATATTCTTATTAAATTTGGTATTACCTTGGTTGATGTACTTTATAAAATTACTTGTCTTATTAAATATTTCAAGATAATTACAATAATCAATGTACATAAAGTACATATAATATGGACTTCCGTTGAGGGTTTTTGATAATATTTTTATCGGATTTCCATTTTGAATTTTATCTATTGTTTCTTGGATGGTATTAACACACCCAAGTGTTTCCTCATAAAATTCTCTCGATGCTGTCAAAAATTCATTATTTTTATCGATGTATTCTGAACGTCCTCCAAAATCTGACCAGTCACCTGAATAATCTTTACCTAAAAGTAAAAAACAATTTCCGGTTGAATCATAAGAATAAGGAAGTATACCTGCACTATATTTATTATAGTTAATCTTTTTAGTTTTCCATGGTTTAAATTCTGAACTTGTATTTTTGTTCCAAGAACTATTCCATGAATTATCTCTAGTATATTCCATTCACAAATAAAATTTCATTTATTTAATGAATTTAATTGATTAATTCTTTAAAACGAATAACACTTTTTGCGTTAATAAATTTAAAAATCAATAATCTTAATTATTAAAATGGATAACGAAGATTTAATAAAGGTCCAAAGAAGTGCTTATTCCAAAAAGAAGACAGTAAATTTAAAATCAATAGAACCAATGAATAACATCAAAGTACTCAGGAACAGAAGCCCATCTGTCAGTTCAGAAAGTACAATCAGTTCTGTTTCTGAAAATGGTGTATCTGAATCAAGTTCTGAAGGTGTACCTGAACAACCACCAAGAAAAAAGAAAATGAAAAAGGTACTCCGTCCCCAAAAAAATGAATATGTACCCCAACAACAATTCCATAACGATTATTCTACTTTTACAAATCCCAAAAAAGTCAAAGAACAACAATCGTTTCAAAAATATCAAGAGTCTGAATCAGAATACTCATCTATTGAAGAACAATATTCAGACCAAGAATCAGAAAACAACGAAACAGAAGAAACCTTTAAACAAAAACATAAAATGAAACAAGAACTCCTTATTAAGATAAATTCTCTAGAGTCAAAGGGATTTGAATTTTCCAAAAAGTATACACTTGCATCTAATTATGATGAGATGTTACTTGATTACGAAAGAATCAAACATCATATAGAAACACAAGGAGCCATCAAGTTTTCTAGAAGATGTCTGATGGCGTGTGTAACAGGTATTGAATTCCTTAATAAAAAGTTTGACCCATTTAGTGTTAAATTGGAAGGATGGTCAGAAAATGTTATGGAATCTATAGATGACTATGATAACATATTCGAGAAACTCCATGAAAAGTATGCCCGTAAAGCTGAAATTGCACCTGAATTGGAACTCTTGTTGACCCTCGGTGGAAGTGCATTCATGTTCCATTTGACAAATACCCTTTTGAAAAGTCCAATTATGCCAGGAATTCCTGGAACTCAAGGAGGTACCATTGCTCAAAACAATCCCAATTTTATGCAATCGATGTTGGGTTCATTGAGCCAATCGATGAAAGAAATGAATAAACAACCTGGTAATAGCCAAGGAATAAATAAATCCCAACCACCTCCTCCCATGGAAACACGTACAGCACGCTGGGAAATGAACGGTCCCAATATAGACCCTGGGTTATTTGCAGGTACACCATTGATGACAAATTATCCAAAACCACCGAATCAACAACAAGTAAGAATGGGTAACAAATATGAAGAAGACGATGACCGTTTTTCAATAGCATCATCTTCTGAATTATCTATGGGTAGTTCAGATAGCGACATTTCATTAGAGACGCCCAAGAGATTTAGTATCCAAAAGAAACCAACGAAATTTAAAAAAGGTAATAAGGGGTTGGAATTAAATATCGATTAAAAGATAATTATCAATTAAATTATGGACAAACTTAGGTTTTCATCTATATCAGAAGCATTTAGTTTTGGAAATTCTGTAAATCCACCGCCACAACCTAACCCAGAACAACCGTCTCCTCTACAATATATCCCAGAACAACCTTCGCCTCCACCTCAGTCACAGACGCATGTCAAAGATTCTTTTGATATTTCATTTATGAAACTTATGGAAAATAATTTATTTGACAAGTATGTTTACAATTATATAATTATTAGACATCCTGAATGGATTAAGAATAATACCATAAAACAGAACGAAATTAGTTTATTTTCAGGTATTAGTAAAAATTTGGATATTATAAATAACGTAGGGGTAATAATGATACTATTAATATTATTGATAATAATAATGAAATAAAAAAATTATTTATTTTTTGTAATCTCATTTATTTCTGGATAAATATAAATATATCTTAATAGATTTAAGTGATATGAGTTAATGCTTGAAAATGTATTTCTAAATTCAGTTATATTCATATTACCACCAAACATCTTGAGAATTTGTCTTGGTGGAGCTTTTTTTATAAAAATAGAATCCTTCATAGAACTTAGTTGTTTAACTAAAAAAGTAATAAGTTCATTACGTTCATTTGACCGATGGTCGTTTTTTTCCATGTTGTAGGCTCTTGTACAATTCCATGAACAGAATATTCCTGTAAGAGTATATTTTTTAGTATATTCATTGTATTTCACAGGTAATGCACAAGGACTATTTTCAAATGGGTGACAACACCACCAACAACACAAATTAGTTTTTTCTGGCCAGTGTTCATTATTAACAACATTTGTCAATGTATGGTAAATTTTTATTTTTTTTATTGGTGTACATTTCTGAACACTTACTTTTTTCTTTGTATTTCCCAAAAAAGTATCGATATCCATATCTGAATCGGAATCTGAATATTCATTTTCCATTATTCCAGTTCCGTTAATTGGTAAATTAATTTGTTGTTCAATATTTTTAGCTCTTTCTGTAATATTGTATCTATAATCATCAGTTACTTTCTTTTCGTCGTTGGTTGTAGATATAGTAATATTAAGATTACCAAAAGATATCTGTTGGTTTACCTTTGAATCTATTAATGTTTGGTTTTCATATTCATCGTCACTATAAGCGATATTGTGATTAAAATTATTTAGGTAATTTCTATTGATTATTTTTTCAAAATTTTCAATTTCATACTTCTTTTTCCTACCTCGTTTCTTTTTTTCTGGTTTGTGGTTGTCTAAACATTGTTCTTGTATGTTATTTTTTGGTTTTCTTCCTCTTTTTTTTTTTATAACTTCTGTTATTTCCATCTAAATAAATTTAAACAAATAACTCTTAAGTTATAAATACCTTGTTCGATTAATTGAATTAATTCTTTATATCAAAATGAAATTTATAAATGGATTATTGACTGGTGTGGTTTTATCCAATCATGGTATTATATTCAATAAAATACTCATATGTGTATCTAGTATTCTTTCACTTTTAAAAAAAACTGAAAACAACAATAAGATTTTTAAGTACAATATAATTTATCTTGAAGATAATCAATTAATAAAAAAAGAAACGAATGATGTAAACTTAGATTATCACCATCTTGATTTGAAATATCTAGTAACAAAAAATCTCGTAGATAATTCAGTAATCTTTGTTTATTATTATCTTGACAACAAGGAATATATCAATTGTTACAAAACCAGTGATTCGGATTTTTCAACATGTGAACAAACATCTGAAACTGATATTAATAAAATTATTTGTTGTACTTTAAAATACAGTGAGAAGATACTTTATTTAACAAAGTACTTATCTAAATTTAAATTCAATCCAATAGATTCTAAAAATCCTGTAACATTCAGGGATATTTTATATAATTTTGAAAACTTCGAGGAAGAAATGTTAACTGGAACAATTACAATTTTCCAAAACAATAAATTTATAGAATTGCCAATTAATTTGAAAATTAATTAAGTTAATTTAAACAATTAATTAAAGTTAAGATTAATTTTAACAAATGACACAAGAAGGATACAACATATTCATCAAAACAGTCCAGTCACATAGTATAAAAATACTAATAGAGTCCCTTAAAGAAGTACTTACTGATATAAATGTATGTTTTGACAATAATGGTATGAAAATTATGACAATGGACAATGCCAGAGTCGCATTAGTTTATGTGAGACTTTTAAAGGACAATTTTGAAGAATATTTCTGTGACCACAAGACAATATGTGGAATAAACATGATATACCTTTTCAAGTTGTTAAAAACTGTTGGTAATAATGATGTTTTGAGTCTTTTTATAAGGAATGACAATACCAATGAATTGGGTATACGTATTGAAAACAAAGACAAAAACACTGTTACAGAGTCTTTTCTAAAGATGTTAGATATATCAGAAGAAAAATTGGATATACCAGATATTCAATACGATTCTGTAATTTCAATGCCCTCGTGTGATTTTCAAAAATACTGTAGAGACCTTTCTGTTATTTCCAATCAATTAACAATTTCAAGTTCTGAATCAAGATTTATATTAGAAGCAGTTGGAGACTTTGCATCACAAAAGATAATGATTGGAGAAGCCCAGAATGGACTTATTATTTCAAAAAAGAATCAAAATGTACATGAAACATTCGATTTGAAATACCTTAATTCATTTACCAAAAGTACTAATTTATGTAGCACCGTTGAAATTTTTCTAAAGAAGGAATACCCCCTTGTAATTGAATACAATGTTGCCAACTTGGGCAAGTTGCAATTTTGTCTGGCCCCCAAAATATCAGATGAATAATTTTAAATTAATGATTATTTCAAATTAAATTAATGTTTATTATTATTAACAAAGATTAATTTAATAAATGCCATCAGGAGCAGTAACAGCACTTGGGTACCCAGATGCAGGTTTAGCTAGAATAACAAATGACCCAGATATACTTAACAGAGTAATTTACAGACCTGCGTTAACATCTGACCTTACTTTCATGAAAACAAATGGATATTTTAGTCCACTGTTGATGAACACAGGGTTCGGTGGTAGATACAATAAAAGGGATTGTAAACAATTCAAAAAGAACCCAAGGTTAAATCCCAAAACAGGTAAACGGTTAAAAAAAAATACTAAAGTGTATAGAAAATTAACAAAGGAATGTAAAAGACCTGTAAAGTCAAAGATTACTCAAAACGTATGTAAAAAATTCATTGAAAGTGGAAACAATGGAACATCCATTAATCCTAGAACGGGTAAGAAAATTAATATAAACAGTCCAATTTACAAATTGCTTGTTGACAAATGCAAACGGTATTCCATGAACATTCTATCAAACAGAATTAACTCAAATACACAAACTGAATCTATGAACTACAACAACGTCCCTAGTTTTTTCATAGGAAATAAACCGAGTGTACCAAGTGAAGAGTTCGATTTTTATAACGTTGTTCCACCGAGTATTCCACCGAGTGTACAAAGGAAACAAACCCTTCCTATTCAAGGTACCACCAGAAAAAAAACAACTGATAATTTAGAACCAACTGTAACTGGAGAAATAAATGGAATAAATTACATAGTAGTACCAAATGAAAGTATATCCTTTGGTGGTAAAACATTTAAGATACAAGACAATGCATTAATTAATAATACAGAATACGGTAGAATTACAAATATAGGAAAATCAATGATTTTATTAACGAGAACATCTACTCCACCACCTGATTTAAAAGTTAAACAACGAAGAATGTATCATCCAGCATTTGTACTTCTTAATTCTTAAAAATTTTACTTAAAGACTCCTTGGTCATTTAATTAAAGTATTTTCCCAAGGAAAATGGAAAACCCATATGGACATGAATACCTCATAGACCCACGTGTAAAGACTCTTATGGATATACCACAATATGAGCAACGTTCTCCTGAATGGTTTGCCCAACGAAACAATGCATTAACTGCAAGCGACCTGCCTACAGTTTTATCTGAAAACAAATATAAAAGACCTTGGAACTTACTCGTTGAAAAATGTGACCCCAAGGGTAAAACATTTGTTGGTAATGCAGCAACGAGATGGGGAAATCACTATGAAGACATTGCAATTGAAAAGTACTCAATGATAAAAAACAAAAAAGTGTTATCTTTCGGGCTCTTGATACATCCTCATTACAGTTGGTTGGGTGGTTCACCTGACGGAATTACAACTGATGGAATTTTGTTGGAAGTAAAATGTCCCCTAACGAGACCAATTATACAAGGAGAAGTACCTGAACACTATCTCTCCCAAGTTTTACTAAATCTTGAAATTTGCGACTTAGAGATGGCACATTTTATTGAATTCAAGCCAGGTAACTCTGATAATGATTACATTATAAATATTGTAGAAGTTCCTAGAGACCGTGAATGGTTTGCTAATAAGTTACCTATTATGAAGGAATTTTGGGATTCTGTTCTGGAATATCGTATTAAGGGAATCGATTCTCATCCCAATTACCAACAACGAAAGAGAAAGAGTGAAAACAATGGAATTACTCTCGATTTAAGTTCCCGACCAAAGGTTGGGCCGTTGTTCGTTGAAAATGAAATAAAAACAGAATATTCTTTTGTCGATTAATTAATTAATTTTAAAAAATAAACATTCAGAAAAAAAAATAATTGACAATTAATAACTAAATAACAATTTAATTAAATATGCTCAGTTTATTTGGATTCGGTAAACGTCATCGTTCAAGACGTCATTCTCGCAAGTCAGTAAAACCACCTGCTGCTCTCCTTAAGATGTGCCGTAAGCTCAAAATCAAGACAACCTCTAAGAAGGGAGGCCGTCGTGTATACCGAAAGGTATCTGTACTAAAGAAGCTTCTTAGACACAAGAAGAAGATGCTCCTTCGCAAGAAGAAGATGCTCCTTCGCAAGAAGTCCCGCAAGGTTCACAAGGGACGCAAGAAGTCCCGCAAGGTTCACAAGGGACACAAGGTTCGTAAATACCGCAAGGCAAAGGAAGAAGACATGGAATTCGGTGGACGGACTCGGTTTGGAGCAGTTCGTTTCGGAGCCGAAGGTGCCAATGAATTTGGAGCATCTAGCCGTCGTATGGCATTTGGAAACGATTGTTCTCAAAAATACAAAGAAACGTATTTTGGAAAGCGCCGTTCCATGGCATCTCGTAAGAAGGCTATGACAGCCTTCCGCAAGTTCTACAAGAGATATTGCAAGGTATCTCCCGTGAGACGTCGCAAGGTATCTCCCGTGAGACGTCGCAGGAGCATGAGGTTCGGCGAGGGTGGAAATCCTCCACTCTGGAAGTCGATGGGTTATGAAGTCTGCCCCATGGGACAAGGAGGTGTATTGGAAACAACTGGTCTCTTTGCATCCCCTTGCAGTAATACAGTCAATGAAAAAGTAAGGGATGCCGAAATGAATGCGGTGCTACCAACTTATGGTCTAACTGGCCTAACTGGAATGCTTACTCCTGTATTAGGTACTCTTTCAGGGGCAAGTTTGGGAGGTTCATCCTTTGGAGAACGTCGTGGGGCTAGAGGTAAACGATACAAGGCGATCGATAGGAAGAGGTGGCTAAGAAATAGACATCAGTAAAAAAGAATGGTTTTGGATATAACTGCTGGGCATGCAACAATATGCCTAAATGGTGGTTTAACAGTAAAAAAAAATGATTGTGCCAATAATTGTTTGAATTATGTCTGAGCTTAAATAATTCAAACAAAAACAAGAACAGCCCTTGAACCCTCTATTTGGATTTTGTATCCGTCACCGGATTTTAATTTTATATCTTTGGGTACATTAATAAGATGTTCCTTTCCAAATGGGTCTATGAAAGGTACATCAATGTTACCAATTGGGTATCTAATATGAATACAATCTTTATTGTAATAATACTCTGGATTATCGATTTTTATAAAGACGTTATCGAGTGGGATATTTAAATTATATATTTTAGGTATTTCTAAATTATCTATTTTAGTTCCAGTAAAGTATTCCTTAGGTGTTATTGTAATTTCTTTTATTTCAGTTAACTTTAAAAATTCGGAAGTAGTTTCATTTTTAAAAATACTAACAACAGATTTTAGAATATTATTAACTTGGTTTATTTTTCTGACGTGTTCTTCAGCACCGGAAAAAAAACCATTTGATTGTACAACAATTCCCATTGGTACTCCCCCAAATGGGTTACCAAAAAATATTTCATCAAAAAGTGATTCACTTTTAAAATTTTTTACAAGAGTTTCATGTGCTCTATTAATATTTGTCATCAACTCGTCTGAGCCAGAAGATTTATCAGGATGGTATTTCCTTGCAAGAAGTTTATACCTTTTATTAATTATCTTTAGGGGTTCTTCGTTGGTTTTTAGTTCAAACCCATTCAAATTGAATAATTTTAATGACTCACTCAAATTCATTGAATCAATTACCTTTATTGGTTTCTTTAATTTAATGAATTTTTTAATAAATATTTATGTACGAATAACTATTTAATACCTTCTGGTTGGTCTAAACCCAAATCTTGAAGCTCTTCCAAATGCTACCATTTCGGCTAAGTTATTTAATTGTTCTCTTGTTGGTTCAGTTGAAACAACTCCCGAAGCAGCTTTAGATTCACGCATCTTTCTTAATTTAGAAAGGAGCTTGCTTTCAACATTCGTTGTGGATACAACCTTGTTTTTATTTTCCCTGGTAAATCGAACACCGCACTGAGCTTTAAGTGTAGAAAATGCTTTGTATTTTTTACCATTTTTCTGAACCAATGGGATACCCATTTGTTTGCATGCAAGAAGTGTTCTATTTACACGACCAGCTTTTTCAGCGATAGTTGGTCCAGAAACACCCTTAAATGAAGATACCCATGATGGTGCAGTTTTAAGACCTGACATGCTCATTACCTTGGAACCGAGCATTTGTTTGGCAGCCTTTACGTTTATATCACCTGAAGTTACACGTTTTTTTCTATATGTAACTTTAGCCTTAGAACGATTTATATTCTTTAGGGATGGAAGTTTGCATCTACCAGTTGTACGGCTTCTTGTCTTGGGGCGTTTGCACGCTTTGCGATAACGAGTACTTACTCCAAATAAAGTATCCATCGTTGTTAATAATAATTAACATTTTTATTTAAAAATTAATTAATTCTTAATTTTACTTAACGTTTTTTCCGCAGCTTCTTGTTCGGCTTGTTTTTTACTTTTACCAACACCTTGTTCATATTCGTTACCATCGATAACAACGACAACTGTAAATGTTCTAAGATGAGGAGGTCCTTCAGTTTTAACGAGATGGTATTCAGGAGTACACTTTCTAAAATTAAATTGTGTATATTTCAACAAAAGGTCCTTATAATTGTCTTCAAATAGAACATCTTCAAAATCTAGTGTATCAATAAGTCGTATTACAAATTGATTTACTGCATCAAACCCGAGGTCTTTGAAGATAGCGGCCAACAACGCTTCAAATGAATCCTCGAGGATTTTTTGACTATGTCTTCCCTTGATATTTTCAACATGGTTGCTCATGAGGATGTATTTTCCTAGGTTTATCTGGATAGCCAGCTTTGCAAGCTGTTGGCCATTAACCAATTTTGTTTTAATCCTAGTTAGGAAACCTTCATCTTTGTCAGGATACCTATGGAATAGGTAATTAGCGACAATAAGTCCAAGGACAGAATCACCTAAGAATTCCAATCGTTCATTGTGTTCGAGGAGGTATTCCTGGATGGGTTCTTGTCCTGAATACCGTTTTATAGCCTTGTGTATAGACTTATGAACCAATGCTCGTTGATAATAACTTACATTTTTTATTCTTAATTGTAAAAGGTCTTGTATTTCAGACCTACTTACATGTGGTTTCGTAAAATCATGTGTAAGTAGGTCACATTCTATTTGTTTTTGAATTATCATTTTTTTGCGGTCTAATAATAATTCGTGGTCTGAACTATCAGAACTTTCATCGGAACTCATTTCACACCACTATTTATTTCATTTAATAATTGTATTTCTTAAATTAATTTTCTTAAAAATAAAGGTAAAAGTTAAATTGAACAATGAATGAAGTTACGAGGGAATTATTAAGAAAAACAATTATCAAAAGAATATCACGGATGAAAACATCAAATACAAAAAAATTTTTACTAAATTGTATAGATTCCAATGGTTATATTAAATTAAATCAAATAAGTTATACCACTGAAACACCCTTAAATGAAGACTTTGAGTTGTTTTATAATAATGATAATTCTTCAAGTTCTGAAAATAACGAACTCGTAGAAAATCCAGATGAATTCGTTGGAAATTCAACAAATTCAGATTATCAATATTATTCAACAAGTAGTTCAAGGACAAACCAAGTTACTGGTCGAACTATGGGTAATTATATTGATTTTGGAGACCAAACAAGTCAATTGGCAAAGCGTCTTATGGTCATTCAAACATGGGTTTCATCGGCTGGACCGATTGAAGTTAAACTTAAATCGGCAAATGAACAATTTGAATCTGTACTTGCAACATTTTTTCCACAACTCAATGAGAATCTTGCCAATTCAATAAAGTTACTTGCTTTAAAAGTTTATTACAATTTGCTTAATTACTACATTTTGGGAATAACAAAAGAAATAGGAGCAAATAAAGGTGACCTATCAGCAAATTATTTAGCTATAATTATAACGAATGCAATAAGATACTACACATCTCAAAATCTTAAATATGAGATGGTACTTCATTTTATTAAACCCAATGCATCGGTTAAACTCCACAAGGCGAAAAAGAACCTTGTTAAGATTTTTTCATCTGACCCAAATTATCTTGCATTAATTTCACAGCAATCAGAACAAAAGTTTGATAATGGTAATTTACCTCCAGAACTGATTACCAAGGCCGAACGGATAATTAACCAATTGACAACCGATAATTTTTTCGGTGGAAATATCTCCTTGGCAGGTGTACTTTATTATCTCGGTAATAAGTTTTACCCTCATAAGATAACCATTCCATCAACTGGTGAACAACTTACTCTTAAATACCTTTCAAAACATTATAATTTATCTACAACTAGTATATCTAACATTTCTCAAAAAATTGAAAGATATTATTCAATGAATCCCGATAAGAAAAAATTAATTTAAACAAATTTAAACAATTGTTCTTTAAACTTGATATCCCTTTTTTTGTTTATTTATGGGTAATAAAAAGAAATCATCCGGTTCAGCTGGTTCACCGAGTGTCAGTATAATTACAGTTACACAGTACTCACGAAGGGAGTCCCTCAAGGTTCTCAAAGAACTTATCCAGGAACAGGTTTACCAAAACATCATCGAATGGGTCATCGTCGAGGGTTCCACTACACACCAAGACTCTCTTGCTAATAGGTTGGAAATTGACAACTTAATCGCCGATTCGAAAATTAAAATTAATTACATTGTTCCTCCCGATGGGTCCAAGTTGGGTGCGATGAGAAATATTGGTAACAATGCTTGTATTGGTGATATTACAGTATGTATGGACGACGATGATTATTACCCACCAACTAGAGTGTCCCATGCAGTTGAAAAACTAATGTCGAGTAAGTGTCTCATCGCAGGTTGTACCCATAAGAGGATGTATGATTACACCCTAGATAAGTTTTACGGTTTTGGTGATAAATTCGGTATAAACCATTCAACAAATGATTGTATGGCATGGAAAAAGGAATACATACTTACAAACAGCCACGACCCAGAGAAGTCAATGGCAGAAGAAGCAAGCTTTACAAAACAATTTACCAACCCAATGGTTCAATTGAACACGGTTCATGTCCATGTTGGAACAATTCACTCTGGAAATACATTCGACAAAAGACAGATGTGTATCCAGGGTTCGTTGGGTATGCACATGAATATGTTCGAAATCAAGGACCATATTGGTGTTTATGTACCAAAAAAACACCTTAAACGTTTTAAGGAACTTTATTCCAAACCCAAACAAGAGTCCTCTTACGATATTGTTTACTACACGGGTGTAACGAGTATCCAATGGGACCCATCAAGCGGTTCGTTGGGTGGGTCTGAACAGGCAGTTGTAAACCTTAGCAATGAATGGGCACGTGCTGGAAAACGTGTCGCTGTTTACGGTTTGGTTCCAGAAAAAAGACTCAATGGTGTTGATTATTTCAATGCTTTTAGTTTTCCTTATGAACATATATTCAATGTATTGGTCATCTGGAGAATGTCTGGTTTACGTGGTATTGAACGTTTCCATGTGAAGACCAAGTTCAAGTTGTTAGACCTCCACGATACATTTTATCCACGGTACCAAGAAATCACAGAAAGTTATGATTCCCAAATTGACAAGTACATGTTCAAAAGTAAATTCCACCTGGAGTCATTTGAACGTGTTACCAAGATAAAATTGTCACCTGAACGGTACTCAATAATTTTGAATGGAATTCGTCTGGAAAAATTCAGTACTCCACCTGTACCCAGACCCACACGAGAACCATTTCGTTTTTGTTATTGTTCTTGTTATACCCGTGGTTTGGAAAATCTCCTTAGATATACATGGCCATATATATTCCGTTACCAACCACTTGCTGAATTACATGTTTACTATGGTATGAAGGACGTTGAAGAAACAGAACGTAATCGTATCCTGGGTTTGTTGTGTCAACCAGGTGTAATGGACCATTCCAGACAACCGATGGAACTTATCATTAATGAAAAATGGCGTTCAACCTTTCATCTTTATATAACTAACGCAGATTGTGAAATCGATTGTATCAGTGTTAGGGAATCAATTGCTTGTGGTTGTATTCCAATCATTTCAGATTTTGGTGTATTTAAGGAACGCAACGGTATTCATTTCAAAATGCCCATCGAACTTGGAGGTGATACCAAATCGGGTGACCAAAAATTAATTGAACAAACTTACAACGGATACACTGAACAAATTGTTAATCTTATGCACAATCATCCATTGGTTGAGGGATATCGGTCTGGTCTCAAAGCCAAGGAACAATTCCTCGATTGGAAGTCAGTTGCTGCGGAATGGACCAAATTGACAAATCAATAATTTTACAAAAATATAATAGTCTTAAGAATTTAAAATTAATTAATTTTAAAATTACTTAAATGAATGTTATTTGCAAGGACTTCTCGAGGAAAGCGAGTATAGTCACGTTATTTGACCAATCCAAAAAGACAACTTCTCCAAGCACACTCAAACAAAATAACACAAAATCTACTTTGCTCAGTAACCCAGAAGTCATCCAATGGATAGACGGTGACCTCGGTTTTTTAAATACACCCCTTGAACCTTCAAATGGAAAAGGTATTTCTAAAAAGAAAACAATTGACCAAATGAAAATACTTGAAGACATGTGGGGCCAAGCTACTATGAAAACAATTCGTCCAGACTTAACACTTGATAAACAGTGGACGAATCGTTTTGGAGAATACCTCGTAGAGGAATATTATATTTCCCAGGGTGAATCGATTACCAAACCACCCAAGAAAAATGGTTTCCAGCCAGATTTTCAAACTGACGACTTTATCATCGAAGTAAAAACACAAACGTACAACACAACCGGTACGGCTGGCGAAAAGATTCTGGGAACTCCGTTCAAGTATTGTGAAATTCCAGAACTTTACAACAAACCCCTTAAGATAATCGTTATCGGTGGAGCTGAACGCGAATGCCGTGACCACTTTGGAACAATTGGAAACAACAATAGTCACACAAAACAACGTTTTATTGATTTTTACCGTGAATCAGGTATCCAGTTTGTTGGACTGAGTACTCTTATTGTTAATTAATGGTAACATTCTGGGTCAAATTGTGCACTTGTACATTCCTTATGAAAATTAATCTGTCCAGGTGATGTATGATTTATATGCCCTTCTTCAACCGCAAGCATAGGGTATATTAGTGCTCTTGAAAGCATACCATCAAAAGTATCCTTTGTAAGTGTAGTGTCTGCACAAAAAGAAATTTTGTTGGTATCTGTAATCGTCGAACTTGCGTAATCAATATTGTATTTTTCAATCATCATCTTTGCAGCTCGTTTAGAGAGCATATACATCTGTGTACCCCATAGGTCTTCTGGGTAATTATAAAATTCAAAAGTTGGTTCCATATTTATTAATTTGTAGTCATACGGTAAGTTGTCATTTTTTTGTACATTTGTTATTGTTTCTAGACGGTAATGTAATAAGTAACCCAAAAGCACGATATCCAATGACCTTCTTATTGACGAACTGATGATTTCAGGTAAGTAAGTAAGTATCCCCTCGCGAATGTAGATGTCGTCTTCACAAAATATACCATATTCTGATTCAGAATCGCTTTCCAGGAATTTTTTAAGCATATCAAGATGTCCAAGCATTATGGACCATACACGTTTAGTACATGGGTCCAACGAATGAACTATTCTAGGGTCCGAATGTTCAACAGGTGGAACAAATTCAAATGAAAGCGATTCATCAGTAAGACGTGTATTCATTTTTTCTTTTCTTTCAGAATTATTATAAGAAAGTACATACACTGGAACCCTTTTCATTTTGGTTTAATCAGTAATTCAACGGTCAATGCACCTGGGTTTTTAGAATTAATACTTCTTTTACATAAAATAGTCTTTAAGTGAAATTCATTTTTTTCAAATGCTGTCTTTACCGTCTGGGTATTTGAATTACTCATTACAAAATATACACCCCTTGGTTCAAACCCCTTGACAATTTCGAATAACAATATATGTTGTTCATGACCAAACCCAGTAGAATTATAAGCAACAAATGATTCTGTTTTTTCAGGTGCATATGGAGGGTCAAGGTATACAAAATCCCCAATAACCGGTCTGGTTAATGAGTTTTCGAACGGTTCTGCTGTAAATAGAACTGATGTTATTATTTTTGATACTTCCATTATGTGCCCAGGTTCTACAATTATAGGATTTTTGTAATTTCCATAGGGAACATTAAACGCACCTTTGGAATTTTCTCGGTACATACCCCTAAAACATGTTTTATTGAGAAACACAAACATCGCTGCCATTTTAATCGAATTTTCATTGAATTCATTGAATTGATTTCTAATTAGATAATAAAATTCTTCTCGGTTGTTACCGGGTTCATTAAAGTTGGATAATAATTGTTCAATTTCTTTGATAAATTGTTCAGGTGACCGTTGGACCACTTTGTAAACATTTATCAACCTGGTGTTGATGTCGCTACAATAAATTTTTCCAGTAAGTTTGATTTTTCCAGATGATACCTTTACCAACAAAGCAAACAATACACTCCCCCCACCTAAAAACGGTTCGTGATAATTAAATATTTCAGTTGGAAATGACTCGATAACTTGGTCGAGTATTTGTGTTTTACCACCAACCCATTTTAGGAATGGTTTCATTAAATTTTCCCAGAGGAAATGTTAATTTAATTAAATGTTATTTGCTTAAACTTGTTTTTTTTCAAGGTTCTTGTCAAGTTTTTCCTTAATAGGTGCAAGATAACGGTCTGCCATAAACTGTCCAAAACGAACATCTACAGAATACTGGTCTTCACCGGCTTCCAAACGTCTTTTCATTCTGATAAGTTCTTTGAATATTTCTTCGTTGAAATCATTTTCCTTTACAATCATGTCGTATATCATCTTATTGTCTTTACGGAAATTATCGAACTCCGGCGAGTTTTCAATTTCAGAAACGGTGTGGTGTTTTCTTGCATTGACAAGGGTGTAAACGTCATGTTGTAATTGGTCTGCTGAAAACATCGTTTACAAACTAAACTTTTTAATTCTTTAATTAACTTAATTTATAGTAAACGAAAATACAATAGTATAATCAATATTACAGATAATGTTATCCACATATAAGTAGAATAAACACCTGTATTTTCCTTTCTTGGTTCACTTACTTCTGAAAACCCAGAAACATTTCTTTTATTATTTGATTCTGGAAATGGGTATAGTTCTTTAACTTCGATTCCATTTGGAACAAGATTTTCAGATGATAAATCCATAAATTCTTTTTTTATAACTTGATAAGGAGTAGTTCCCTTGTAATATTCACTTAAATTAAGTTGTTTTTGAAAGGCGTCTTCTATTAAATAATCATCTTGTGATTTGTCAGTTGAAGCTTCTGGTAATTGTTGGTTGTAAAGTTGCCGAGATACATTTGAAACTTCCATTGGTTTAACAAATTAATTAATTTACTTTAATAAAACAAATTAATTTAAATCGAATTAATAATTAATTGAACTTGAACATTATTTTTTTTACAAATCGTTTATTTACTTAAAAATTAAAAGATTTAATTTGTTAAACCATGGAATCATCTGACCCAGATATTGAATCATTATGGAAAGACTTCGAATCAATTAAAATAAATCCAGGCCCAAACAAAAAAATAAACAACGAAGTGATTTGTAAAAATAAAAATTGTAATACCGGAGAGATGTTAACAGATTCTCGTACAGGGGACATCATTTGTACAAAATGTGGAACTGTTGCAATTGAAAGAATTATTTTGGATGACCCAGAATGGAACAATTATAATGATGATTCAGGTACTACCCCAGGTTCGAATGCACGGTGCGGGACAATACTAGATAAGACAAATCCTTATGACCTTGGAAATGTATTCATACCCAAATACATGTGGACATTCCATTACGACAAGGACGGAATCAAAAGGTATTCCAATTTGTCCAAATGGGCATATCGTATTTCTTACAGTTCCAAACAACGTGCATTCGATGAGGGGAAGTATTCATTTGAACAAATTCAAAGTTTACTGGGTCTTACTGATTCAGTTTTTAACACATCCAAGTTGTTTTGGGGTATCATCCTTAAAACAGACCTCCTCAAAAGGGGTGCTAACAGAAGGGGTATGAAAGCATGCTGTGTTTTTTATGCTTGTATGTGTGAAAAACAACAACGTAGTCGTGAAGATATTTCAACAGCATTTGATATCGACGGTTCTGCTGATTTTACCAAGGGTGAAAAGATATTCCGTGAAATATTCGAAAAAGACACCACTTATTCATGGATTCTTTATAAAGATTCAAATAACGAATCCATGTATTCAAGATATATTTCTCAGTTTGGTTTACATTACCGTGCAAACAAAATTATGAATCTCATTAAGATACACACCAGTGAACATCTATTGGGTATAGCTGCCAAATCCGAAATTGCAGGTATACTTTATTTTACCATTAAGGAAATTATGGGTCTTAAACATCCGAACAAATCTGAAGTAGCAAAAACGGTCGGTATTTGCAATCCAACCCTTAACAAGGTTATTCAAATAATCATTTTCTTTTATAATGGTAATGAATCGTTGAAACAAAAATTGTTAAGCATTAATTAATTTTTAAAAGTGAATCCATTTATTGGCAACCCATTTGGTCCCACTTGTAACAGGGTCTCCACCATGCATGGATTCATCGATAACTTGTTTGTTGGAATCAATATTATAAAAAATAACAGCTTTCCCCTTGACGGGTTTAACTGACCTTTTGAGATAGGGGAAACGTGTTTCACCACCTGTAAAGTTGTCCGACAGGTAAACAAGAACAGTTACCAACCTAGGTCCGTTGGATTTGTCCATCTTTTCACAGTATTGGTCTCCCATACGTCCAACTTCACAAGCATCGTAATGGGGTTTGAAAAAACCACCCGGGCCGTACTTTACAACTTGCAACTGTTCTTGGTATTTTCCATGAGTATTTGTAATCTCCCTTGCAAGTTGGGAAAACTTTGCCACAGCCGGATGGTCTGAATCCGATAACCAACATTGTTCAGATATCCTCGAAGAATAATCTGTTAAATTGTTATTGGGGTCATAAACCTGACTTTGGACCAAGTTACCCATTGACATCCTTACAATATGGTCACATTCATCGGGTGTGAGGAAATTGTCGATTTCTGTAATTGAATATCTTTTCCTAGCGAATAACGATACCACCACCACAACCACGGTCGCTACTATCGTTATTTTAATGGACATTAACATTAATGTAAAACTAAATTTATTAACATTACCATATCTTTTTTTTTGTTAAAAATTAATTTATGGCACTCCTGATGGGTATCGAACCCACAACCTTCTGGTTAGAAGCCAGATGCTCTATCCATTGAGCTACAGGAGCCTCATAAATTAATTGGTTAATTTGATTTATGATTATTTCTTTAAATAATTTTAAATAATTAAAATTTCCTTAACAATCAAATTATAACTAGGAACGCTGTGTTCGTTGAACCAAATATTGTTTCCATTAAGTTTGCAAATGATTTTCATTCCTGGTTTAAGGTGGTAGTAATTAAAAAGTTCAGAATCTTTAATTATTTTAAGACAAGGTTTTGAATATCTAATAGGTATCTTAACTATAAAAGTATCATCATGTATAAGACTTTTAATACCCGTTACATTCAAATTTTTTCTGTGCGCTTGTTCCAATTCAATAATTTTTTCATAAAATGATTTAGAATTTTGATTGTGGATAAATTGAAGTAAGAGGTATTCTTTATTGTATTCCTTAATAATTTCCTTGATGATAACCTTAGGAGTTTGAAATTCCAATTCAAAGTTATCAATGGTGTAATTTATCATTTTAAAATTATTGTACTTCTTATTGACGATTAGATTTTCAGTATACTTCAATTTATCTAAATCTAAGGATTCCAACTTCATTTTAAAATTTAAATTTTAATTTAAATTAAAATTTAAATTAAAATTAAAATCTTAATATTTATTATTAAGATTTTAATTTTAATGGCTGGAGTCGAAGACGTATTGGGAGCTGCTAAAACAGCTAGGGGAAAAATTAATATCATTATGATAGCCATCGCGTTTGCGATGTCTTGTGTTGTTGTGAACACTTACCGTGCTTGTTATAACTACAACGACAAAAAGAAATTTAGTTCCGATGGAATGGTACAAACAAGTTATGCATTTGCTGTAATAATTATTATACTATCTGTATTTTTATTTTCTTATGATATTGCAGTAATGGCTAAAGTAATCAGATAATTACTTCGCACATTTTCCATTAACCATTGAATCCATCAATTCAGATGGTGTTGCAGTTGAAACGGTCTCAACAATAGAACCGGTACTCTTTTCTAGAGTACCCTCAATAATTTCATCGGAATCGTTAACAACCGTTTCAACTGCAGCTTCATCTTCTTCAATTTTCTTTAGAGCTGCACGTTTAGCCTCCTCTGCAGCTTGTTCAATCATTTCACGCTTGCGTTCTTCGAAGTGTTCCTTGGCATACATTTGGTTTCTGCGGTATTCTCCAACAATTTTATTAAGTTCCTCATTTTGGTAATTCTGGTCTTTAATCTTTTCTGGGTCAGGTGGAACCAAACACCAATTGTACATTTCACAAACATAAATATCAAACATTGGGTCCCTTCTGATAAGACTCTTGACGTGTTCAATAGCTTCTTCTTGTTTGTCAAATATACCTCTAATTTTCATTCCAATGCTTTTGTTCTTTTGGTTTCCATTTGGACTAACAAATGATACACATGCCCAGTTTTGCCCAGGTACCTTTAGGGTATCCTCTACTAGATTAATTTCGGGAGTATTTGTTGCCTGAAAAGCTGCATCGGCAAGGATATTTACCTTCTTTAGTTTATCTGCAGGAAGCTCGTCCCATGGTTCAAGTCTGTTCTTGTTATCCATATATGTTTAACAGGTAATAAATATTAATTTAAGTTAATCTTTAAATTAACTAAAATTAATTTATCAATTTTAGATACAAGGTATAAATTTCCAATTAAGTTCTTTACATATTCCTTTCCATATAAGGTCATGCTCGTAAAGTTTTTCCCTGCTTTTTAGTAATGGAAACCATATCAGAAATTCTGTTCGATGGAGTATCTGACACATTTTATAAAAAACGTAATTGTAATTTAAGAAATTTTTACGATTTGGTGATACTATTTTACACCATTTTTCAAATGGACCTTGAATCTGGTCGAACATGATTTTAAGTTGTTGTTCTAGCTCCGGAGTTAATACAGGTGCACGTATTCCACAAAATTCATTAATGATGGTAGGAATATGTTCATAATAATTACTGTATTTTAATTTTCTAAGATGTATCTTTACCAATGAATAAGTGATTAATCTTGGGTCTGTTATATTATATTTTCTAAATTCTTTTGTAAGTTCTTCTATTATCTTTGGAGGTATTGTTGTATTTTCTTTGGCTTGTAATTGATTCAGGCATTCTTGGAAATGATTGTTCCGCTTGTAATTAAAAACACCATTAGATTGTTCACTGTTTTCAATACAAATAAAATTACTTTCTTCCATACCTACGATATAATTCGTTGTTCCACACTGAGTACATACTTCATCTGAATTTTTACGGTCGTATATAAACTCATTATTTTGACAATTATTACAAACGAGTTGTTCTTGTTTGGTGATATTGATTTGTTTTAATTCTGGATTAAATTTTTTGATGTACTCATTATATAGTTCAGTTTTGTCATTAATGACAGTTGAATTAACAAAACAATCTAAATGGCCTTTTTCTTGGTTTGATTGACTTTTTTTAATTGTTTCGTTTTTATAAAACAAGTTTGCAAATTCTAAAAGATAATCGTTAAGTTGATAATCATTTTCGATACTTTTTATTTTATCTTCTAGTATTTGTATTTTAATTAATATTTGATTTGAATATTCGTTCTTTAATTGTTCCTTTAATTTATTAAGTTCGGTTGTGTAATTATCAAGGTTGTTTTTTTCAGAATCAAAATAATTTAATTTCTTTTCGTGTAAATCGAAAATACTACTTCGTGTATCACTTACTGCTTCCTTTTTAGATATCTTAAAATTACACATTCAAAGATTAACTTTAACTTAATGTTTCCGAAATTAACTTTAAATTAACTTTAAATTTAGTTTAATTTTTAATTAATAAAATAATTAAGTTAATAAATGGCAAATAAAATTAACACATACATACCTTATGGTAAATGTTTTATTAATAACACCCCTGGTAATAGAGTAGGGGAACTCAAAGATTATCTAGAATGTAATGAGTATCCTACAGAACCAGATAAATTTAAAGACAATGGTCTTTTAATTAATTTTAATAACCAAAATGAAAACGGGGATTATTTACAAAATAATGTAATAAATATTAGTACTTCTAATTGGTCGAATGTTAATAAGAATCCTTATATAGCATTAGCAGCATCTACTACACATAGTGTACCAGACGGAACAATGAGTGTATTTTTTTCTGATTCTAATATATCTCATTTACAAAACCAGATAATAATGTACGTTCAAAATATTACTAGTAAAAGCGATATTAATCGTTCAGAGATTGAAAAAGGTGTACTTATTCAAAAGCCTGACATAAACGAATTATGGAGTTTTATGATAAATACATATATAAATTATAAAAAGTACAATGGTTCTATTTGTTTTGTAAATGAGCGTAATAAAAATAATTCCATAAAGACAGATGTTGCAAAGTTGAATACAAATTTGTTACAAGAATACATTTCAAAAGTAGTTTCACAAATCAATATGTATATTCAGTATTACAAAGATGCTTCTGAATTACCTGAACAATTGGAGGTACCTAAATATTCATCCATGAGAGGAAGCAAGACCCTCGAATACAATATTGGATTTCAATCTGGAAATTCAATGAATATTGCAAGATTTAATGAAATGGGTAATGTATGGTGGTAATTAATTTAGTTATCAAAATAATTACCAAACATCAGTTGTTCACTATTTACTACAGGTTCTTTGTATTTAATCAATAGAAATACAAGTAAACCAAATGATATACCAGGTATTACGTTTCTAGTTAGTATATTAGTTATATCATTTTTAGATTCATTTGATTTAGGTGTTATATAATACATAAAATAACTAACCAACAACGACACTACAACAAGTAAAGAATACTTTAACAGAGGTTCCATAAACGTTTTAGGTAGTCAAGTTATTATCGTCTTTTTTTTTTATTCCTATTAAAAAAACGAATATTTGTTGTTATTCGATTGTACCGGTTGTTCGTGGTAAACAGGTTGTTGTTGTTGTACCGGTTGTTCGTGGTAAACAGGTTGTTGTTGTTGTACCGGTTGTTCGTGGTAAACAGGTTGTTGTTGTTGTACCGGTTGTTC
>Ga0187844_10000496_pt1 | contig 30826 bp, 28 predicted proteins | sample SpaLakP09_SKY_50_FD_134517 | JGI IMG/M metagenome (GOLD analysis project Ga0187844, IMG submission 134517) | Oligotrophic lake water microbial communities from Sparkling Lake, Wisconsin, USA - SP09_SKY_50 | ecosystem: Environmental > Aquatic > Freshwater > Lake | place: USA: Sparkling Lake... | reverse complement strand
GGTGGTGCTGAACAAGATGCGGCAATTGCAAGATCTGGGCCACCAGGTGATTTTCCTGATCGGGGACTTCACCAGCCTGATCGGCGACCCCTCGGGCCGCAACAGCACGCGCCCGCCGCTCACGCCCGAGCAGATCAAGGTGAACGCCGAGACTTACTACAAGCAGGCCAGCATGGTGCTGGACCCGGCCAAGACCGAGATCCGCTACAACAGCGAGTGGAGCGAACCCCTGGGCGCCAGCGGCATGATCCAGCTCGCATCCCGCTACACCGTGGCACGCATGATGGAGCGCGACGACTTCCACAAACGCTTCACCACCGGCCAGTCCATCGCGGTGCACGAGTTTTTGTACCCGCTGATGCAGGGCTACGACTCGGTGGCTTTGAAGAGCGACCTGGAACTGGGCGGCACCGACCAGAAGTTCAACCTGCTCATGGGCCGCCACCTGCAGCAGGAGTATGGCCAGGAGCCGCAGTGTGTGCTCACCATGCCGCTGTTGGTAGGCCTAGACGGCGTGGACAAGATGTCCAAGTCCAAGAACAACTACATCGGCATTGCCGAGGATGCCAACACCATGTTCGCCAAGGTGCTGTCCATCAGCGACACCCTGATGTGGGACTGGTTCACCCTGCTGTCGTTCCAAAGCCTGGCCGAGATCGCCGCGCTCAAGGCCGAGGTGGCGGGCGGGCGCAACCACAAGGATGCCAAGGTGATGCTGGCCAAGGAGATCACCACGCGCTTCCACAGCGCGGCGGCGGCCGATGGGGCGGAGCAGGACTTCATCAACCGCAGCAAGGGCGGCGTGCCCGATGAGATCCCCGAGGTCAGCCTGTCGGGCGCACCGCTGGGCATTGGTGCGCTGCTCAAGCAGGCCAACCTGGCGCCCTCGGGCAGCGAAGCCAACCGCCTGATCGACGGCGGCGGCGTGCGTGTGGATGGCAGCGTGGTCAGCGACAAGGGCCTGAAGCTGGCCGCTGGCACCTACGTGGTGCAGGTGGGCAAGCGCAAGTTCGCACGGGTCACATTGGCCTGATTTTTTGAGTTAAATTGGCCTTCACCGCGCGCTGGATAAGCGGTGATAGCTATAAAAAAAGAAGCAAAAGCGCCGGGCCTGCACAGGTCGGCGCTTTTTTCTTTTCAGGCACCGTCCAGGTTGTCGTTCAGATCCGTGTCGGGCACATCGCCAATCGCCTGGCGGGTGGCCTCGGCCTGCACCTGCAGCCAGGCGCAAAAGGCCTTGATCTCTGGCCGGTGCACGCTGCGCGGCCCCACCATCAGCCAGTAGGCCAGGGGGGAGTCGATGCGGTGGCCGGGCAGCACCTCCACCAGGTCGCCCGAGGCCAGCGCGTCCGCAATCAGCGGCATGCGCGCCAGCGCCAGGCCCTGCCCGGCCAGCGCGGCCTGCACGATCTGGTGGGCGTAGTTGAAGTACAGCCAGCGCTGGGGTTGCAGCTTGGTCAGGTCGCGGGTGTCGAACCAGCGGCGCCAGCTCAGGTACTCCAGGTAGTGCGTGCGGTGAGCGTCGCCCGCCTCGATCAGGGTGAACTGCGCCACATCGGCGGGGGTGCGCAGCGGCTTGCCACTTTTAAGCAGCCAGGGGCTGGCCACCACGGCCAGTTGCTCGCCAAACAGGCGGATGCCGCCCTGCGTGGCCCCGGCGGGCATGGCGTAGCGCAAGGCCAGGTCCACGTCCGAGGTTTCCAGATCGACCTGCACATCGCTCGCATCAATGCGGATGTCGATGCCCGGGTTGTCGCGCTGGAACTCCTCCATGCGCGGAATCAGCCACATCGACGCAAAACTGGCCCAGGTGGTGATGGCCACGCTGCGGCGCCCGGCCGTCTGGCGCACCAGGCGCACGGCGGCGTCCATGCGCTCCAGCGCCGGGCCCACGGCGCGCTGTAGCTGCGCGCCCGCGCTGGTCAGCTCCACCGCACGCGTGTGGCGCAGGAACAGCGCCACACCCACCTCTTCTTCCAGCGCCTGGATCTGGCGGCTCACGGCCGACTGGGTGAGCGCCAGCTCATCGGCGGCGGCGCGGAAGTTCAGGTGCCGCGCCACGGCCAGAAAGGCGCGCCAGTGGCCCATGGCCACAGGGCGGGTGCGCAGCACAGCGGGTGAGTATTCGGCTGAGGCCATGGCAGGTCTCCCGGAGGGATTTGATTCATGCGTTGATGGAATGAATAGCGTACCGCGTTTTCATTGGACTGTGTGTGGCGGAAGGATCACTATTCATGCTCGGAAACACCTGTTTTATCCACTCTAAGGAGCCTGTCATGTCTGCCCGCAACGTTCTGGAATCGCAACAATCCGTGCAAGCCGCCGTGGCTGGCCGTTCTGCGGCCGGTTGCTGGAAACTGACCCCCGGCCGTGCCCTGTCGCTGCACCCGCGCGAGCGCAGCGTGCTGGAGATCGCCCAGGGCCGGGTCTGGCTCACGCTGAGCGGTACCTTGCCCCGCCGCCAGCCCGCCGACATGCCTGCAGATTTGGCCCTTGGCGTGGCCGACCACCTGCTGCAGGCCGGTGACCGCCTCGACATCGCAGCGGGCCAGCATGTGGTGATGGAGGTCTGGGCCCCGGCGGGCTCGCCCGGCGAGGACGTGGCCTTCCATTGGCACGGCGCCCCGGCCCCAGTGCCCGCGCAGGCCCAGCGTGCCCTGCGGCCCGGTGCCGAATGGGAGTGTGGCGTGGTCCAGCCACTGCGCGACCTGGTGCAGGCGCTGGCCCAGGCACTGGGCGCCGGAGGGCGTTTGGTGCTCGGAATCGCCCGTTTTGCTCTCATTCGGATAGCTACACCACGCGAAAGCAAGCCTGCTTGAGCCCGACATGCAAGAAGAGCATCAATTGCTGCATTCCTTTTCATTGGACGCTGCGGCTAGCACAGAGCACCATAGAGTTCATCAAGGGTAAACCCGGAGATTCACATGACCACCTCGCAGACCTTCCAGTTCTTTTCCACCGCTGCCACGGCTGCTGCCGCCCACGGTGCCAGCACCTTGCTGCCAGGCAAGGCCCTCAGCCTCACGCCCCGCGCGCCCATGGCCCTGCGCATCGCCGAAGGCCAGGCCTGGGTCACGCTGGACGCGGGCCCCTACGGCACGGGCGCCGAAGCCGGTGACGTGTTCCTGCACGCCGGCCAGACCCTGTGGGTGGCTGCAGGCCAACACGCCGTGGTCGAGCCCGTGGGCCAACAGCGCCTGCAGTACCGCTTCACACGCACGCCGGTGGACATGGCCAACACCGCCACCCCCTGGTGGCGCCGTGCGGCGTTTGGCAGCCCATCGGTGGCGCTGGCCAGCGACGCCTGCTGCGCCTGATCCCTCCCACCGAGGGGCTGCGGCGCGCCATGTCGCCTGCCGGATGACCTCTCGGTTTCATGCTCAAAAGAGCTTCTTGCGCGCATCCATGTAGCGCAAGAAGCTCTTTTTTTGATAGCAAAAGATCTTTCCCTGCTCACCGGCCTTCAGCGCTCGGTGCCTCCAGCCACTGGATCAGCTGGTCCTGCAGGGTGGTCAGAATCTCCTCAGACAAGCCCGGCTGTGCGGCCGCTGTGGCGCGGGCCAGCACCAGGCCGCCGACCATGGTGGCCAGCACCTGCATGGCGTGCGCGCGGTGGATGGCTGCGGTGGCGGCTGCCGTCGCTTCGTCGGCATCCTGCGGCGCGGTGCCAGCGGGCACGACGGGCACGGCGGGCGCGCCGGGCTCGGAGTCGGCCAGCAGCTGTGCAAAACGCTGGATGTTGCGCTCGATGCCGTCGGCAAACACCTGCGACAACTCGCCGCCCGCGCGTGCTGCGTCCACCGCCAGCGCGGCGGCGGGACAGCCGCTGCCGGGGGCGTCGCGGTGCTGGGGCGAGAGGTAGCTTTGGATGCGGTCGGCCACGCTGGCGTTGGGCGTGTGGCCGTCCAGCGGCGCAATCGACCAGTCAAACGCGCGGGCGCAGGCTTCGCGCACCAGGGCGTCCTTGGACTCGAAATGCCGGTACAGCCCGCCGTGGGTAAGCCCTGCGTCGCGTGTGATGTCGGCCACACCCACGCCCGTCAGGCCGCGCTCGCGGTAGAGCCGGGCGGCGGCATCCAGAATGCCCTGGCGGTTTTCGGCGGCCTGTGCCTTGGAGACTTTCATGGGGTGGGCCTTCTATTGATTGCGACCGTACGCAAAGCAGTGTTTTGTGTTTATGATGACGACCCCAATCATAAATGCCCGGCCCTTCTGCGGCGGTGTGACCGCGTGGCTCGCCACCGGGCGGCCGCTGGCCCCGTCAACCCAGGGGCCGCAGAGGCGCCGGGCGGCAACCAGCGAGGTGATTCCATGACCCCCAACCCCCTTTCCCACCGCAGCGCCGTGGCGCCCGCCGCGCACGGAGCGGCCCGCTGATGCGCCGCGTCGTCATCACCGGCATGGGCCTGGTGTCACCCCTGGGGTGCAATGTTGAATTGGCCTGGCAGCGCCTGCTGGCGGGCCGCTCGGGCATCACTGCGTTGCCCGAGGCCGTGACCGAAGGCGTGCCCGCCAAGGTGGCCGGGCGGGTGCTGCCCTTGTCCGAAGACCCCGAGGGCGGCTGGGATGTGGATGCCGTCGTCTCGCCCAAGGACCAGCGCAAGATGGACCGCTTCATCCCCTTTGCGCTGGGCGCCGCCGACCAGGCGCTAGCCCAGGCAGGCTGGCCGGCAGTGGGGGGTGATGAGGCGACGCGCGCGCGCTCGGCCACCGTCATCGCCTCGGGCATTGGCGGCTTTGGTGCGATTGCCGACGCCGTGCGCACCACTGAAACGCGCGGGCCGCAGCGGCTGTCGCCGTTCACCGTGCCGTCGTTTCTGGTCAACCTGGCGGCGGGGCAGGTGTCGATCCGCCATGGCCTCAAGGGGCCGCTGGGCGCGCCGGTCACCGCATGCGCCGCCAGCGTGCAGGCGATTGGTGATGCCGCGCGCCTGATCCGCGCGGGCGAGGCCGACATTGCCGTGTGCGGCGGCAGCGAGGCCGCCATCGACCGCGTGAGCCTGGGCGGTTTTGCAGCGGCCAAGGCGCTGGGCACGGCGTTCAATGACAACCCCGAGCAAGCCTCACGCCCGTTCGATGCACAGCGCGACGGCTTTGTGATGGGCGAGGGCGCAGGCATGCTGGTGATCGAGGCGCTGGAGCATGCGCTGGCACGCGGCGCCCAGCCGCTGGCCGAGCTGGTGGGCTATGGCACGTCGGCCGACGCGTACCACATCACCTCCGGCCCCGAAGACGGCGACGGCGCCGCGCGCAGCATGTGGGCCGCGCTGGCGCAGGCGGGCCTCACGGCGCAGGACGTGCAGCATCTGAACGCCCACGCCACCTCCACCGGCGTGGGCGACCGGGGCGAGCTGGCCGCCATTCGGCGGGTGTTTGGCGCAGGGGCACAGGTGGCCATCAGCTCCACCAAGTCGGCCACCGGCCACTTGCTGGGCGCGGCGGGTGCGGTGGCGGCCATCTTCACCACATTGGCACTGCGCGACCAGGCGGTGCCCGGCACGCTGAACCTGCACACCCCCGATGCCTTGGCCGAGGGGCTGGACCTGGTGGCGCTGCGGCCCCGGCCCATGGCGCTCACGCACGCCATGCTCAACGGCTTTGGGTTTGGCGGCGTGAACGCCACGCTGATCCTACGGCGCTGGACCGAGGCTGCGTGACCGGTGGAGGGCAGCGCGAGGCGGCGGGTCAGAGCACCAGCTCGCCCCGCACGATCTCGAACGCGGCCATGGCCGCATCCCCGTCCAGCAGCTCCATGCGGGCCAGTGCATCCACATCTTCCACGGTGCTAAACGCCAGGCTGAAGTGCTGAAAGCGCCGCCCCGCCAGCGGGCCGTGGTGCAGCACCTCGATGTTGATGTGGCGGGGGTCGTTGCGAATGCGCTCGATGAGCTTGAGCACGGCTTTTTGCGGGCCCTCCAGCTGCTGGCAAAAGCGCTGTCCGTCAAAGATCAGCAAGCCCGTCACGTCCAGCTCCGCGTTGACCTGGCGCGCGCGTCCGGCAATCTCGGCGACCACGCTCAGCGGTTGATCGGGGGCGATGGTGCTCACGTAGAGCACCTCGTACAGGGCAGGGGATAGATTCATAGATGCAGCCCAATGTAGGGAGCGCCGGGTGCCCGCGCAATGTCAAAAGACATAGCAGCGCCAGTGGCTCCGCCCAGTCTGCTGCGCGGTTGCAACACGGTGTGTGTCAGTGCCAGCCATCCCTAGAATCGCTTCCTCATGAACGTCACCTTGCCCGCCAATGTCTGTGCTCCGGCCTGCCGCGACTGCCGGTTGCGCAAGACGGGGGCCTTCACCGCCGTCAAACCGGAGGTGCTGGACTTCATCGAAGGCTTTCGCACCGACAGCTTGGCTGTGGAAGCAGGCGGCGCGCTGGTGCGCGAGAACCAGACCAATGCCAAGCTGTTCACGCTGTATTCGGGCTGGGCGTTCCGCTACAAGACGCTGAGCGACGGGCGCCGCCAGATCCTCAACTTCTTGCTGCCCGGCGACCTCGTGGGGCTGCAGCAGGAGTTTGGCGAGGTGTCGGCCCACGGCATCGAGGCGCTGACCGACTGCTCGCTGTGCGTGTTCCAGAACGACAGCCTGTGGGCGCTGTTCCGCGAGCATCCGCGCCTGGGCTACGACATCACCTGGCTGTCGGCGCATGAAGAGGGTCATGTGGACGACAACCTGCTCACCGCCGGCCGCCGCAACGCCACCGAGCGCGTGGCCATGCTGCTCATGCACCTGTACCGGCGGCTGGACCGCATCGGGCTGGTGGAGGACGGCTCGGTGGCGTTCCCGCTCAACCAGCAGCATATTGCCGACGCGCTCGGGCTGTCGCTGGTGCACACCAACAAGACGCTGCGGCGGCTGTCGCTGCTGGGCCTGCACGAGCTGAAAAACGGGCGGCTGCGCCTGCTCAATACCCGCGCGCTGGCGCGCATCGCCGAGTACTACGACACGCCGCCCCGGCTGATGCCGCTGCTGTAGGCCGCGCCGGTGCGGGCGGTGAGGGGCGTGAATGGCTGGATGTGCCGGTGGACCATGCCGGGCTTGCCATGGATGGGATAGCGTTTTGCCGGGGCCGTGCCGCCGTCGATAATCCACGGCAAACCTGCGCGCAGCTGCCTGCTGCGCCTTATTCCACTTTTTCTCCATGACCCCAATCGACATCCTCATCATGGCGGCCGGCAAGGGCACGCGCATGAAAAGCCGCCTGCCCAAAGTGCTGCAGCGCCTGGCCGGACGCCCGCTGCTGCACCACGTGCTGGACCAGGCGGCCCACCTGCAGGCGCGCAGCGCTACCGTCATCACGGGCCATGGCGCTATAGAAGTAGAAGCAGCTTGCGCAGGTGCAGCGCGCGCAGACGGCAGTTTTGACCTGAAATTTGTGCGCCAGGAGCCCCAGCTGGGCACGGGCCACGCCGTGTTGCAGGCCGTGCCCCACCTGCGCGATGACGGCACGGCCGTGGTGCTGTCGGGCGACGTGCCGCTGACCCAGGCCGACACGCTGCGCGCGCTGGTGGCGGCCAGCGGCGGCGAGCAGCTGGCGCTGCTCACGGTGACCCTGCCCGACCCCACGGGCTATGGCCGCATCCTGCGCAACGCCGATGGCGCCGTGCAGGGCATCGTCGAACACAAGGATGCGAATGGCACCCAGCGCGCCATCACCGAGATCTACAGCGGCATCATGGCCGTGCCCGCGCACCTGCTGCGCGGCTGGCTGGCGCGGCTGACCAATGACAACGCCCAGGGCGAGTACTACCTCACCGACATCGTCGCCATGGCCGTGGCCGACGGCGTGCCTGTGGTCGCCCACCACATCACCGACGCGCTGCAGGTGGCGGGCGTGAACAGCCCGTTGCAACTGGCCGAGCTGGAGCGCGCCCACCAGCTGCGCCAGGCCCGTGCCTTGATGGAGCAGGGCGTGCGCCTGGCCGACCCGGCCCGATTTGATGTGCGCGACGACACCCGCACCGGCGTTCGCGGCGAGCTGCTGTGTGGGCAAGATGTGGAGATTGACGTCAACTGCGTCTTCACCGGCCGCGTGGAGCTGGGCGAGGGCGTGAGCATTGGCGCCAACTGCTGCATTGCCAATGCACGCATCGCGGCAGGCGCGGTGATCCACCCCTACACCCACATCGACGGCGAAAAGGCCGGAGCCACCGTGGGCGAGGGTGCGCTGATCGGCCCCTTTGCCCGCCTGCGCCCCGGCGCACAACTGGGCCGCGAGGTGCACATCGGCAACTTCGTGGAAGTGAAGAACAGCACCATGGCCGACGGCGCCAAAGCCAACCACCTGGCCTACCTGGGCGACGCCACCGTGGGCGAGCGCGTGAACTACGGCGCAGGCAGCATCACCGCCAACTACGACGGTGCCAACAAACACCGCACGGTGATTGAGGCCGATGTGCACGTGGGCAGCAACTGCGTGCTGGTGGCGCCCGTGACCATTGGCGCAGGTGGCACGGTGGGCGGCGGCAGCACCATCACCAAGAGCACGGCACCCGGTGCGCTGAGCGTGGCGCGCGGCAAGCAGGTGAGCATCGCCAACTGGAATCGCCCCGCCAAACAACCCAAGCCATGAACGCACCAGACGCCAGCGCCGGGTACGAGCTGCAGCAACTGCGTGCCGATTTGGCCCGCAGCCAGCAGCAGGTGGCCGATATGGCGGCTGCGCAGGAGGAGTTCTTGCGCGCCGTCTCGCACGACCTGCGCGCGCCGCTGCGGCATGTGACGTCGTACGGTGCGCTGGTGCGCGAGGTGCTGGGCGACTTGCCGCCCGAAGTGGTGCAGGGTGCCGAGGTGCAGGAGGCGCTGGGTTTCCTCGCCACCATGGACCAGTCTGCCCGGCGCATGGGCCTGATGATCGACGGCCTGCAAGCCCTGGTGCGCGCCAGCCGCGCCCCGCTGCGCCTGCAGCCCGTGCCGCTGGCCGATGCGATGGCCCAGGCACGCGCCACGCTGGCCCCCGCCGAGGCGGGGCGTGCCGTGGAATGGCACGTGGATCCCGACCTGCCCACGCTGCACGCCGACCCGGTGCTGCTGCAGGAGTTGCTGGTGCAGTTGCTGGGCAATGCGCTCAAGTTCACGCGCCCCGTGGCCCAGCCCCGTATCACCCTGCGGGCCGAGGCGGCACCCGCAGGCAGCGTGGCCTTCACGCTGCAGGACAACGGCGTGGGCTTTGACCCGGCGCGTGCGGGCACCCTGTTCGGCGTGTTCCAGCGCCTGCACCGCGAGACCGAGTTTGATGGCGTGGGCGCAGGGCTGGCCCTGTGCCGCGCGATTGCCCAGCGCCATGGCGCCACGGTGGTCGCCACGGCGGCGCCGGGAGCGGGCTGCACGGTGCGGGTGGCGTGGCCTGTGGTCGCAGCGGCTGCTGAGGCAGCGCAAGAGCCGACGTCTCTGTAAAAAGACGCGTTTAGACCGCTGGCGCCAGCGCGGGCTCCATGTAGCCCGACACGCGGTTGCGCCCTTCGTGCTTGGCCACATACAGCGCTGCATCGGCCGCATCAATCCAGGCGCGCAGGTTGCTGTGGCGGTGGTCGGCCGGGGCCACGCCAATGCTGCTGGTGATGCGCAGATCGGGCAGGTGGCGCAGCCGCACGCATTCGGTCTGCTCGCGGATGCGCTGGGCAATCGCCAGGGCGTCGCGGGCGTGCATGCCGGGCAGCACGATGGCAAATTCATCGCCGCCAAAGCGCCCCGCGCAGTCGCCCGCGCGCACATGGCCGCGCACCACATGGGCCAGCGCGCGGATCACTTCATCGCCTACGGTGTGGCCGTGCAGGTCGTTGATGCTTTTGAAATGGTCGATGTCCAGCATCAGCATGCAGGCGGGTTCGTCGGTGGTGTGGTGGCGGCGCAGCGCGGCTTCGGCCTGTTCCTGCCAGTGGCCACGGCCAAACAGGCCGGTGAGCGCGTCCACGCGCCGCAGCTCGTCCAGCATCAGGTTGTTGTGTGTGGCCTTGCGGATGAGCTGGTAGCTCACGATGCTGACGGACAGCGTGTGCAGCACCATCACCGGCAGGCAGGCCACCATCACCTGCATGGAGGTCTCGGGCGCCCAGTGCATGCCGGTGAGCAGGGTGCTGGCGGCGCCCGCCACCAGCATCACCACCAGGGCGCGCGCCCACAGCCCCCGGATGCCGGTGGTGATCTTGTCCACCAGCGTCAGGGTGACCAGCAGCACGCTGGGCAGCAGGTTGAAATGCATGAGCGGCACCAGCGCAGCGGTCAGGGCCGAATCGATGAGCAGGTTGCGGGTTTCGGTGCGGTAGGGGTCGGCGCTGCGCAGGGTGAGCAGGTAGGCCACATGGGGCCAGGCAAAGCAGGGCAGCACCATGCACAGCCAGGCCAGGGTGGAGGCCTGGCGCTCCCACAGCACCACGCCCACCACCATGCCGCCCAGCCCCATGCCCAGTACGCGCAGTGGATAGATGCGGCGGGGCATCTGGCGTCGGGAGGTTGGCATCGGTCTGTGGGGGCGCCCGCACGGGCAAAGGTCAAGGATGCGCGGGAGCTTACAACGCACATCCGGGCGATGCCAGCAAGAAATGACCATCTGGCGCCAGGCGCTTTGGCGGGGCTTCTGGCTATCAAATTTGATAGCTATAAACGCTTGTCAGTCGAGCGCAAGAGGCACTTTTGTTTCAAATTTTGCGCGCCGGGTGGCAAAGAAGGCCTTCACATTGCGCACATTGGCGTCACCCGTGAACAGCCGCTGCGACAGCGCCAGGTACCCCGGCATGTCCCGTGTCTGCACCACCAGCACAAAGTCCGGGCCGGGCGATACGCGCCAGCATTGCTGCACGGCGTCGTCGGCCACGGCGCGGGCTTCGAACGCGTCGAGCTGCTCGGCGCCCTGGCGGTCCAACGACACCTCGACGATGCAGGCCAGCCCGTGGCCCTGCAGCGCGGCCAGCCGGTCGGGCTGCAGGATGGCCACCTGGCGTTCGATCAGCCCCGCATCCTGCAGGCGCTTGACGCGGCGCAGGCAGGTGGGCGGCGACACATGCACCTGCTCGGCCAGCGCCTGGTTGCTTTGGGCGGCGTCGGTCTGCAGCAGGTTGAGCAGCTGCAGGTCGGTGGCGTCCAGTGTGATTTGTTCCGTCATTATTGGTATTTTGAACTTAAATTTCACTAGCGGGTTTTGGTGAAATTTAAGTTCAAATTTAATTGAATATCAATCAAACATTTCTTTTTGGGCTGCCTACCATCGCTCCATCGTTTTCCAACCAAGGCATTCACCATGTGCGGCATCGTCGGCGCAGTCTCCACGCGCAACATCGTTCCCATCCTCGTGCAGGGCCTGCAGCGGCTGGAGTACCGGGGTTATGACTCCTGCGGCGTGGCCGTGCACGGCGCCAGCATCGACGCATCGCGCCACGGCACCGCACGCGGCGGCCTGCAGCGTGCCCGCAGCACGGCCCGCGTGGCCGAGCTGCTGGAGCAGGTGCAGGCCGAGCATGTCGATGGCGCCACCGGCATCGCCCACACGCGCTGGGCCACCCATGGCGCCCCGGCCGTGCACAACGCCCACCCGCATTTCAGCCATGGCCTGGGCGTTGACGCGGCCACCCAGCAGGCGGGCCGCGTGGCGCTGGTGCACAACGGCATCATCGAAAACCACGAAGAGCTGCGCCGCACTTTGCAGGCACGCGGCTACGTGTTTGCCAGCCAGACCGACACCGAGGTCATCGCCCACCTTGTGGACAGCCACTACAGCGGCGACCTGTTCGAGGCCGTGCGGGCCACGGTGGCCGAGCTGCACGGCGCCTACGCCATCGCCGTGATCCACAAAGACGAACCCCACCGCGTGGTGGGCGCGCGTGCGGGCTCGCCGCTGATCCTGGGGGTTGGAAACGCGGGGGCTGAGCACTTTCTGGCCAGCGACGCCATGGCCCTGGCGGGCGTGACGGACCAGATCGTCTACCTGGAAGAGGGCGACCTGGTGGACCTGCAGCTCGGCCGCTACTGGATCGTGGGCCAGGACGGCACCGCCCTGACCCCCGCGCAGCGCCCCGTGCGCACCGTGCAGGCCCACAGCGGCGCGGCCGAGCTGGGCCCCTACCGCCACTACATGCAAAAGGAAATCTTCGAGCAGCCGCGCGCCATTGCCGACACGCTCGAAGGCGTGGAAGGCATCGTGCCCGAGCTGTTCGACGGCGCGGGCCAGCATGGCGAAACTGGCGCTGCCGCCTGGCGTGTGTTCAAGGAAATCGACAGCGTGTTGATCCTGGCCTGCGGCACCAGCTACTACAGCGGCTGCACCGCCAAATACTGGCTCGAAGACATCGCGGGCATCCCCACGCAGGTCGAAGTGGCCAGCGAATACCGCTACCGCACCAGCGTGCCCAACCCGCGCACCCTGGTCGTCACCATCAGCCAGTCTGGCGAGACCGCTGACACCCTGGCCGCGTTGCGCCACGCGCAGAGTCTGGGCATGCAACACACGCTGACCATCTGCAATGTGGCCACCAGCGCCATGGTGCGCGAATGCAAGCTGGCCTACATCACGCGCGCTGGCGTCGAGATCGGCGTGGCCAGCACCAAGGCCTTCACCACGCAGCTGGCGGGCCTGTTCTTGCTGACGCTCGCGCTGGCGCAAAGCAAGGGCCGCCTGAGCGAAGAACAGGAAGCCGCCCACCTCAAGGCCATGCGCCACCTGCCCGTGGCCCTGCAGGCCGTGCTGGCGCTGGAACCCCAGCTCATCAGCTGGGCCGAAGATTTCGCCCGCATGGAAAACGCACTCTTCCTGGGCCGAGGTCTGCACTACCCCATCGCGCTGGAAGGCGCCTTGAAGCTCAAGGAGATCAGCTACATCCACGCCGAGGCCTATCCGGCCGGCGAACTCAAGCACGGCCCCCTGGCTTTGGTGACCAGCGCCATGCCGGTGGTGACGGTGGCGCCCAACGACGCGCTGCTCGAAAAGCTCAAGAGCAACATGCAGGAAGTGCGCGCCCGCGCCGGCGTGCTGTATGTGCTGGCCGATGGCGACACCCACATTGAAAGCAGCGAAGGCATCCACGTGATTCGCATGCCGGAACACTACGGTCCGCTGAGCCCGCTGCTGCACGTGGTGCCGCTGCAGCTGCTGGCGTATCACACGGCCTGTGCACGGGGGACGGATGTGGACAAGCCCCGAAACCTGGCCAAAAGCGTCACGGTGGAGTGAGGCGCTGAGCAAGGGAATTTATTTATTCCGGGTAATTAAAGTCGCAGCCCTATGGGTGATTAGCCAAAGGCTTGTGCCGCTTCCGCCGCTTTGCGGGCAGGGGTGAAACCGATCCGACTCTAATCGGAGCTTTCGGCAGAGCACGAATACTCCATTGAACCCATGTTCAGGAGGGGGACGGCTTCAGCGACTCAAGCAGTGCGTTGCCAAACGGCAGTGAGCCCAGGTTGGTCTGCCCGCCGTCGATGGCGATCACGGTGCCGTGGATGTAGCGGGCAGCGCCGCTGCACAGGAACAGCGCCAAGTCAGCAATTTCATCCGCGTCTGCGGCTCGCGCCATGGGAATGCCTGCTAGCACACGCGCCCAACTCGTATCTCCCTCAGGCGCGAGGCGCCGCATGCCTTCGGTATCTGCCACCGGGCCAGGTGCAATGGCGTTACAGCGTACGCCACGCTGCGCCCATTCGATGGACAGCGTGCGCACCAGCATGTCGATGCCTGCCTTGGCCGCGCACACATGTGCCTGTGTAGCCATGGGCATCACCGACTGGACTGCCGAGACTGCCAGCAGATTGGATCGTCCTTCGCGCAGCAGCGCCAGCACGGCGCGGAAGGTGTTCCAGGTGCCGACAAGGTCGATGTCCACCACTGTCCGAAAGCCATTGGAGGACATGTTGGCGGCCTCGGCCACGAAGTTGCCCGCTGCGCCCGCGATGCAAATGTCTACCGGGCCAAAGGCTGCGTGTGCCTGGCTGAAGGCGCTTGCTAGTGCGTCGAAATCGCGCACGTCCGCCGAAAAGCCCTGCGCTTGCCCACCCACTGCGCGGATGGCGGTGGCGGCGCCTTCGGCCCGTTCCAGGCTGCGCCCCACGATGGACACCGCTGTCCCTTGGGCTGCAAAACGTTCTGCGATGCGGCGGTTGATGCCGCTGCCGCCACCCGTGATCAGTGCGTGCTGCCCGTGCAGCAAGCCATCTTTGAAAACATCTGCCATTTTGAGCGTCTTTGGGTTGTGTGAAATCAGTGCGCCGAGTCTTTGTGGCGCAAGCAGTAGGCCAGTGCCGCCGCCCCGATCAGGGTGCCCTGCAGCATCAGCTTGCCGGGCTCGCCTAGGCCCAGGCTGGTGAGGAAGTTGAAGAGAAAAACCAGCATGAACGCCGCAACTGCCGGGCCCAGCATGCCGCCACGCCCGCTGCCGAAGTTGATGCCGCCCAGGATGGACGCTGCCAGTGCGTTGAGCGCCAGATCAGCCCCCAGCTTGACGTTGCCCACGCCCACAAAGCCCAGCAGCATCAGGCCGCTGAGGGCCGACATGGCACCCGAGGTGACATGCGCCACAAACACCACGCGCAGGTGCGGCAGCCCCGACAGGCCAGCAGCACGCGGGTTGGCGCCCACGGCATCAAGCACGCGGCCAAAAGCACTGCGGCGCAGCCACAGGGCCAGCGGCACCAAGGTTGCAATCCAGAGCAAGGGCACGAGTGGTACCCCGGCCACGCGGGCGCGGCCCATGGCACGCAGGATGTCGGGCGCATCGCCCACGGCATGGAACTGGCTCAGCGCGATCACGGTGCCTGAGAGGATCATCGACACGGCCAGGGTCACGATGACCGCCGAAGCGCGCACCCGCACAATCAAAAAGCCGTTGAAAGCCCCGACCAGCGCGCCGAACAGCACGCACAGCGGCAGCGCGATGGGCCAGGGCAAGGGCATCACGCCGCTGGTCAGCAGGTACGACACCACCGCAATCACTCCGCCCGAGGACAGGTCGAGTGAGCGGCAGCGCATGACCAGCGACTGCCCGATGGCGGCAAAGCCCAGCGGCGCCGCCTGGCGCAGGATGAGCAGCAGCAAGAAGGGCGAAAGCAGGTTGGGCCTCAGGGCCGCTGCGCTGGCCAGCAGCACCAGGGTTCCCAGATAGGCGGGTGGCAGCGCCAGAATGAACGACGCCGCCTGTTGCAGGCGGTACGCCAACCCGGGGGAGGTGGGAAGGGACATGGATGAAGACATGGGCGAACTCACATTCCTACGATGCGCCGGCGCTGCAGGCTCACGGCCGCAAGCAACAAGACACCGGTCAACACCCCGCGCATGAAGGGCGATACGCCGAACAGGTTGAGGCCGTTGGTCATCAGTCCCAAGCTCAGCACCCCGGCCACCACACCTGCCACGCTGCCGACGCCGCCTGTCAGTTGCACGCCGCCCAGGGCCACAGCTGCTACGGATTCCAGCGCATAAGACGCCCCCAGAGCCGGGTCTCCGGCCGCCACGCGCGCGGCCAGGAACAGGCCCGCCCACGCTGCGGCAACCGAGCACCACACATAAGCCCCCACCACCACGGCTTTGACGCGCACGCCATTGAGGTAGGCGCTGCGCGGGTGGCCACCCACTGCGAACAAGTGCGCGCCAAAACGGGTTCGGCGCAGCACGATGCTGGCTGCCAGCGCCGCAGCCGCACACCACAACAGTGGCGCTGGAATGCCAACCACCTCGCCCGTCGCAGCCGCCGCCATGGCGGGCGCGATGGTGCCGCCTGGAATCGGCAGCACCACGTAAGCCAGGCCTTGCAGAAAAGTTGCGGTGCTCAGGGTCATCACCAGCGGGTGCACGCCCGCCATGGCCACGCCCATGCCGTTGACCGTCCCCACCGCAACGCCCAGGGCCGTCGCCAGGGCTACGGCGGCCAGTGGATCGCTTTGGGTGGCGGCGAAGGCGGATGCCAGGCTCATCACCGAACCCACCGACAGGTCGATGCCCGCCACCAGCGTGACGAACAGCTGCCCCACGGCCACTATGAGCAGTGCGCCGATCTGGCCACTGAAGTTCAGAAGGTTCTGGGTAGAGCGGAAGTCAGCCTGCGTGGCGGCAAGCAGCAACACCAGGACGACAGGTAGGCCGAGGGTGTAGCGCGTCAGGCCCGTACGGGCCGGATTCAAGGTGGTCATGCGGTGGCCTTGGAGGGGGATTCGCTGCGCAGTGCGTGGCCCAGCAGTAGTTCTTCGGTGGCGCTGTGCCCGGGTACGTCGGCCACGATGGCGCCACTACGCACAACCAGGATGCGGTCGCACAGGCCGATCAGCTCGGGCAGGTCGCCAGAGACGGCCAGGATGGCGCCGCCATCGGCCGTGAAGCGGCGCAGCAGCTCATAGATTTCAGCTTTGGCGCCCACATCGACGCCGCGCGTGGGCTGCTCGACCAGCAGAATCTGCACATCGGCAGCCAGCCAGCGGCCCAGCATGGCCTTCTGCTGGTTGCCGCCCGAAAGCGAGCCCACGGGCTGCGCTGGGGGTGTGCGCAGTCCCATGCGCTCGGCCAGGCGGCGCACGAGACTCGGGTCGCGCGGCGCACGGCGCCACAGCGGGGTCTGGCGCAGGGGGCCGAGCCAGATGTTGTCTTCGATGGACAGGTCCAGGTACAGCCCCTCGCCTTTGCGGTCTTCGGGCAGCAGGGCCACACCGCAGCGCACAGCGGCAGCCACGCTGCCAGACGCAACAGCGATGTTGTGGCCACCGTCTGCCCATACACGCACGGTGCCGCTGCTGCGCTCCTGTGCCCCGGCCAGGCTGCGGATGATTTCGCGCTGGCCCTGGCCTTCGAGCCCGGCAATGCCCACGATCTCGCCCCTGCGCAGCGTGAATGACACAGGGGGGCTGTGGGGTGTGGCTGTGAGGTGTTCCACTTGCAATGCAGGCACATCGGGTACATGTGCGGGGCGCTCGGGAAACAGTGCTTCCAGTTCGCGCCCCACCATCAGCGCCACCAGGGCATCGGGCGTGAGGTTTTCGATGGGCTGCGTGGCCACATGCGCGCCGTCCTTGAGCACCGTCACGGTGTCGCAGAAGCGGAAGATCTCTTCGAGCCGGTGGCTGATGTAGAAGACCAGCTTGCCCTGTTCTTTCAGAGCGCGTAGCAGGGTTTCGAGTTGGTCCACCTCTGCGCGGTTCAGCGGTGCGGTGGGTTCGTCGAAGATGAAGATGTCGGCCTCGGAGTGCAGGCCCTTGGCGATCTCCAGCAACTGTTGTTCGCCCACGCTGAGGGTTCCACACAGCCGGTCGGGGTCCAGCGTGATGCCGCTGCGCTGGAGCACCTGCACGGCCTCATGCCGAAGCGCGCGCAGGTTCAGCAGTCCGCCGCGTGTCAGCTCGCGCCCCAGGCACAGGTTCTCGGCCACCGTGAGGTTGGGCAGGATGGTCAGCTCCTGGAACACGGTGGACACCCCCGCGCGGCGCGCCTTGGCGGGCGTGCCCAGCGCCGCGCGGCGGCCCTGGAGCAGGATCTCGCCGCTGTCGGGCTGGTGCACCCCGGCCAGCAGCTTCATCAGCGTGGACTTGCCCGCGCCGTTCTCGCCGGTCACGGCGTGGATCGAGCCGGGCCAGCCCGCCAGGCTGACCGCCTTGAGTGCAGCGTTCTGGCCGAACGACTTGCTCACGCTGCGCAGCTCCACCAGGGGCTGGCGCTCCTTGATCGTCATGGTGCGCGCTTCCTGTTACTTGCTGCGGTAGGTTTCCACGATCCTGGCCTCGGGCAGCACCGTGGGCATCCAGTAGGAGTCGTTCAGCTCGGGGCGGAAGAACTTGTCGAGCTGGTCGCGCGCAATCGGTGTGGGCATCGAGAAGTACGAGCGGTACAGCGGCTTGCCTTCCAGCAATGCGCTCGATGCACGCACCACGGCCGTGCCCAGGCCCGGTGTGACGATGGGCGCCACCGTCTTTACGCCGGCTTGCTTCCACACGCGCAGAAAGCCGTTGTTGGCCTCGCCCGTCATGGGCACCAGGGGCTTGCCCGCCTCATTGAACACGTCGATGCACGCCCGTGTCATCTCGGCGCCCGAGAACCAGATGCCATCGACCGGCTGGCCGGACAGCACCAGGTTTTCGCAAATCTGTTTGGCCTTGGCGTAGTTCCAGTCGCCAAACACCTCGTTGGTGATCTTGAGGTTGCTGCCCTCGATGGCTTTCTTCAACCCGTCGTAGCGCTGCTGCTCTTCATCGACCCCCGCAATGCCGCGGAACACCCAGAGGTTGCCCTTGCCGCCCAGCTCCTTGCGCAAAAACTCGCCGCCCTGCTGGCCAAAAATGCGGCCGCCTGCCCAGATCTCAGTGGTGGACGGCACAGTGCGGCCATACGAGCCCAGCGTGACCACCGGGATGCCCGCCTTGGCGGCCTTCTCGATCAGCGGCGCACCGATGGCCTGCGAGATGGGGCCGATGATGAGCAGGTCCACCTTCTTGGTCAGCAGGTCTTCCACGTCGGCTACCTGCTTGGCGGGCTGCCAGTTGGCCTCGGTGAAGATGAATTCGCCGATGTTCTTGTCCTGCGCGGCGGCGTGGCGCATCTCGGCGATGAGCTGCACGATCCAGCTGTTGCCCATGCCGGCCCACGAGACACCAATGCGCCAGGGCCCGGCCTTCTTGTACTGGCCGGGCTTGGTCTGCTCGGCCGTCGTGGCCGTGAGCAGGCCGGGCGGCAGCAGCTCGACATCGGCCGCGTGCGCGGCCTGTGCGGCGGCCAGGCCGGCCAGTGCCAGGGCGGCCAGGGTTTTCTTCCAGTGGAATGGTGTGGGTGCAAGCATGGTGTGTCTCCTGTTGTGGGTATGAAAGAACGGCGTGAAAAGGCGCAAAAAAAAAGCGTGCAGGGGCCTGCGCGCGGCCCCAGGGGCCGCTCGTCAGGTCGGGGTGGAAAAGAGGGGGCAGGCGCCGGTCAGGGCGCGTGGTTGAGGGCGGCCTCAGCCGACCGCGCGGCGTATCCACGCGATGAGGTTGGCAATCACCTCTTCGCGGTTGGTCTCGTTGAGCACCTCGTGGCGCGCGCCGCCGTACACGTGGGTGGACACATCGCGGAAGCCCGCGCCGCGCAGGCGGTTCACCAGCGGGTCGAACCAAGCCAGGCAGGCGTTCACCGGGTCGCGGTCGCCGGTGAAGAGGTACAGCGGCAGGTCCTTGCGCACAGCGGCGTACAACGCTGTGTCTGCCGTGCGGTTGCCCACGTCGAAGATCGAGAACAGCGACTTCAGCGTCAGTGGCGTGCCACATAGCGGGTCGGCGATGAAAGCCGCCGGCACGCTCGGGTCGCGGCTGAGCCAGTCGGCGGGCGTGACCGGTGTGCCCACACTGGCGTTGGCCGTTTCGGGCGTCCAGCCGGAGGTGCGCACGTCCAGCATTTCCAGCGCAGCGGTGCCCGACAATGCGACCGCATCGACCAGCGCCGCGTGTTCGAGCAGATAGACCTGCGCCGCCATCGATCCCATGCTGTGCGCCACCATGGCGACGGGCAGGCCGGGGTGGCGCTCGCGCAACGCACGGGTCACCGCAGCCATGTCGTCCACCAGGGCCGCAAAACCACGCGGGCCAAAATCGCCTGCCGTGCCCGTATCAAAGGCCGACTGGCCATGCCCCCGGTGCTCGCTGCCGTACACCACGTAGCCTTGTGCGGCCAGCGCCTGGGCCACATGGCGGTAGCGGCGGATGTGCTCGGACATGCCGTGCACCAGCTGCACCACGGCGCGGGGCGCGGCGGAGGCTGCGGGAGTGGCCCAGGCATAGGCCTCGATCGAATGGCCATCGGCCGCAGACACGCTGAAGCGCGTTTCGTTGGTGTTCGTTGTGCTCATATGTCTCCTTCGGCTTTTTTCGTTGTCTGGTCGGCGCATCGTAGATCGCGCCATTGCGCACCGTCAGCCAGAAAATTCCCCGCGCGCTGAGGGAATTTTCTGCCTGCTGTTTTTCGCGCAGTGGCTGCTCTGGCAGGTGGGAGGCGAGAAAAATTCGGCCTTTGCGCGCGTCTGTGTTCGATTTTTTGCTATCGTTTTTGTGTTGTCTGCAAGGCATCCGGTGTACCCATGGTGTCAGCGCAGCAGCTGCCCCTCGCTGCCTAGCACGGTGAAATCCACATAGCGGGCCCCCTGGCGCTCGCCCCGGCCATAGCGCACCACAAACCCGCCCAGGTCCAGCGTGCCCAGCTGTTCCAGTGCGGTGGCCACGCGGCTTGGCGTCCAGGCCGCGCCCCCTGCGCGCCGCAGGGCCTCCACCAGCACCTTGGCGGCGATGAACGCCTCGAAGCCCGCGTAGCTGGGGGCGGCGTCCATGGGCCCGTAGGTGGCCAGCAGCGCCCGGTATTCGCGCACCAGCGGCCGGGCACCGCCGTAGGGATAAGGCACCACCTGCGTGAAGCCCATGCCCCGTGCCACAGTGGAGCCGACCTGGGCCAGCACTTCCTGGTGGTCGGCCCGCGCAAAGCTCAGCAGTTGTGCCGTTTCGCCCGTGCCTCGGTACGCTTTGGCGAATGCGGCGACCTGGCGTGTGGGGGCCATGAGCACGATGGCCTCGGGCCGCAACGCCCGCAGGGCCGTCACCGCGGCGTCGGGTCCTTCCGGGCCGAGTGTGGCGGCTCCTGCCAGGGTGAGTCCCTTGCGGGTGAGCGCTGCGCGCAAGGCGTCAACGGCACCGAGGCCGTCTTCATCGGCCGCGTGCACCATGCCGATGCGGCGTGCCCCCAGCGTGGCCAGGTGCCCGGCCAGGTGTTCGGCCTCGCCCGCGTGGCCGGTGCGCACAGGGAACACCTGGGGGTGCACTGGCTCGCGCAGCCACCCGGCCCCCGTGGCGGGCCCCAGCAGTGGCACACCCGACACCGCCAGCAGCTTTTGCGTCAGCAAGGCGCGCACGCCCTGCGCCTGCGGGTAGCCCATCAGCACGGACACCTGCTCCTGCTGCACCAACAGGCGCGTGTTGCGCACCACGCTGGCTGGGTCGAAGGCGTCGTCCAGCACCACATGGCGGATGGCCGTGCCCTGGATGCCACCCGTGGCGTTGACATGGGCGAACCACAGGTCTGCGCCCAGCCGCAGTTGTCGCCCCAGCGCCGCCTGCTCACCCGACAGGGGCAGCGACTGCCCCACCACCAGATCCGCCACGGGCGCAGCGCCCGCTGACAGGGCCCCGCACAGCCCTCCGATAACGACCAGCCTGCGCCAGAAAAAATGCTGCACCAATGTCTCCTTGAGTTGTGGTGCGCGATGCTGGGTGCAGGGGCGGCGGCCGTCTGCGGGATTTGTCTGCCCGGCGCGCCAGACTTTTCCGCCACGGGCGGCCCCAGCGGCATGGACTTATCTGCCTTGCCGTACAGAAATTTCTGGCATCCAGGCCGCAGCCCTTTGCCTACGCTCGGTGCACTCATACAAGAACGCCAGGAGACCAGCGTGCAGACCCCCGAAGACCGCGTGATCGAGCGCACCCCGTCCGCTTACAGCTACCCGCTGCTCATCAAGCAGCTGCTGCACACCCCGCTGGCCAATGCCCCGGACCAGGAGATCGTGTACCGCGACCTGTTTCGCACCACCTACCGGGGTTTTGTGGGCCGCATCGCGCAGCAGGCCCACATGCTGCAGTCGCTGGGTGTGGGGGCGGGCGATGTGGTGGCGGTGATGGACTGGGACAGCCACCGCTATCTGGAGAGCTACTTTGCCGTGCCCATGATGGGCGCCGCGCTGATGATGGTGAACATCCGCCTGTCGAACGAGCAGATCGCCTATGCGCTGGACCACAGCGGCGCCACCACGCTGCTGGTGCATGCCGACTTCCTGCCAGTGCTTGAAGCCATCCACCCGCGCCTGCCGCAACTCCAGCGCATCGTGCTGCTGCAGGATGCGCAACCCGCACAAACGCCGCTGCCGACGGTGGGCGAATACGAGGCCCTGATGGCCGCGCAGCCCACGGCCTTTGCGTTCCGCGACTTCGACGAAAACACGCTGGCCACCACGTTCTACACCACCGGCACCACGGGCCTGCCCAAGGCGGTGTACTTCAGCCACCGCCAGATCGTGCTGCACACGCTGGCGGCGGCATCGGGCCTGGCGGCCAGTCCGCAGCACCAGCGTTTTCACCGGGGCGACGTGTACCTGCCGCTCACGCCGATGTTCCATGTGCACGCCTGGGGCCTGCCGTTTGTGGCCACGCTAATGGGGGTCAAGCAGGTCTATCCGGGCCGCTTCCGGCCCGAGCACATCGTGGACCTGGTAGCGCGCGAGGGCGTGACGTTTTCGCACGGCGTGCCCACCGTGCTGCAGATGGTGCTGGCCGCTGCCAAGGGGCGCCGGTTCGAGGGCTGGAAGATCGTCTCGGGCGGCTCGGTGATGCCACCCCACCTGTGCCAGGAAGCGCTGGCGCAGGGCATCGACATCTTCACGGGCTATGGCATGTCGGAGACCTGCCCGCTGCTCACGCTGGCGCAGCGCCCTGCGCAGCCGGGCCTGGACGTGCCCGACGACTTCCGCCTGACCGCTGGCTGGAGCGTGCCACTGGTGGATCTGCAGCTGGTGGACGAATCCCTGCACACGCTGCCCCGCGACGGCAAGGCCGTGGGTGAAGTGGTGGTGCGTGCGCCCTGGCTCACGCAGGGCTACCGAGGCAATGCCGAGGCCTCCGAGGTCCTGTGGCAGGGCGGCTACTTGCACACCCAGGACATGGGCCGCATCGATGCCACCGGCTGCCTGCGGCTGGTGGACCGCATCAAGGATGTGATCAAGACCGGGGGCGAGTGGGTGTCTTCGCTCGACCTGGAGCAGCTCCTGGCCGCCCACCCGGGCGTGGCCGAGGCCGCCGTGGTGGCCGCGCCCTGCGAGCGCTGGGGCGAGCGGCCCATCGCGGTGGTAGTGCGGCGCCCCGGCAATGCCTCTGCCACCGAGCAGGCCTTGCGCACCCTGGTGCTGGAGCAGGCAGAGCGGGGCCTGATCCCCCGCTATGCAGTGCCCGACCGCATCCATTTTGTCGAGGCCATCGACAAGACCAGTGTGGGCAAGTTCGACAAGAAAGTCCTGCGCCAGAAGTTTGCACAGGCATCAGCACCCAAACACCAGACGGCCCTGGCCTGAGGCCGTATCCCCGCGCTGGAGTTCCTGTGCCAGCGGTCCCGGAGGCCCCACGACCCGTGGGGCGCAGCAGGCAGCCCCTCATTTTTTGTCAACCACAACAGATCCCTGCAAGGGAAGGAGACCACACGCCATGATTGCCCGCATCACACTGCCCGCCGCTGCCTTACTGCTTGCCAGCACGTCGGCCCTTGCGCAGTCCAACATCACCCTGTCGGGGCGCATCGACCTGAACGTGGGGAAAGACATTGGGGCCGGACAGACGCGCATGGGCACGGGCTCCATGAGCCACCTCACGTTTGCTGGCACCGAAGACCTGGGCGGCGGCATGTTGGCCAGCTTCAAGCTGGCGACCCGGATCAATGCTGACAGCGGTTCGACCAACGCTCCTGGCGCGGTACTGAACTCTCCGGCAGGCACTTACTGGACGCAAGAGTCGTCGGTGGGTCTGCGCGGCGGCTGGGGTTCGCTCACTCTGGGTCGGCAGATGACGGCGGCGCTGCTGCCGCAGCTCTTGGTAGACCCCTGGTTCTGGGACAACACCACCAATGGCTTTGCGGCGGGCACGGGCTACATCGGCAACCTTTGGTACAACGATGCCGCTACTTACGCTTATGACGCCGGTGCTTTCTCGTTCACCGCGCAGGTGGCGGCCAAGGACGCCAACCCTGGCTGGTCGGGCACGCCGCACAAGACGCCGTATTCGTTTGCACTGGGTTATGCACCGGGACCCTGGCAACTGCGCTTCGGTTACGAGAAGCCCGCCGATGGGCGCTCCAAACTCGCCACGCTGTTTGGTGGTTATGACTTTGGTGCGTTCACGCTCAATGCCATGGTGGCGGGTGGTACGGACCACACCGATGCCAGCGTGCGCACCTGGGCCCTGTCATCGGTGGTCCCCGCGGGCACAGGCCAGTTCCGGGCCAGCTTCGGTCACTACAAGCGCGCCGATGTGGTTGCCTCGCAGAAACTGGCGCTGGGCTACCACCACTTCCTGTCCAAGCGAACCAGCGTTTACACGACCTTCGCGCACGACAGCAAGGCACCCGCGCGCAAGAGCGGCTACGAAGTAGGCCTGCAGCACGTGTTCTGAGTGTCAGAACGCTGCCAAGACATGGTTCCCGGAAAAGGATCGGAACATTCCATGGGGTTGCTCACAGTCTGGAACGATCGCGCTGGTGTGGTGGCGCATGCGCTTGCGGCTTTCTCCGTGGTGGGGGGAGTTGCTGCGTTGGCGATGGCGCCGCCAAGCCAGATGCAGCTGGGGGCCATGGCCTGCCTTGTGCTTGCTGGCTGTTGCTACGCTGGGCTGGCCGTTCAGTCAGCCCGGCACGCGCGCCGCCTGGTGCAGGCGCACAGGCAGGTGCAACAGTTGGTGGCGGGCGCGCTGGAGGCACCGCCGCAAGATCCGCGCGGTGCGGACCGTACCGAACCGCTGCTTCAGGACCTGGCCGCGCTTCAGCAGCGTATGGCTGCCGTGGTGCGCGATGTGCATGCAGGCACATTGGCCATCGCGACATCCTCGGGCCATGTGGGCAGTGACCACGCGCGCTTTGCCGCCATGATGAGCACGTTGGCGTCGTCGATAGACGATGTCAACGCCTCCATGGAGCAGCTGGCGCCAGCCCTGCAGGCCAATGCCGAGGACGCCCTGCGGGGGCACCACATCGCCAATGGCGTGCTGGAGCAAGCGAAGCAAGGCACACAGGTGATCCAGCGGCTGGTGGAAACCATGGGCAGCATCACAGGCAGCTCGCGCAAGATTGGCGAGATCATCAGCCTGATCGACAACATCGCGTTTCAGACCAACATCCTTGCGCTCAACGCTGCGGTAGAGGCTGCGCGTGCAGGGGACGCAGGGCGAGGGTTCGCCGTGGTGGCCAACGAGGTGCGCAACCTCGCAACGCGCTCCGCAGCAGCCTCCCGCGAGGTGCGCACCCTCATCGAAGGGTCGGCCCGCAGCGTCGATGCCGGAGCCGAGATGGCCGGGCAGACAGGCCGGACCATGGCGGAATTGCTGGACGGGGTGCAGCAGGTGGCAAGCATCATCGAGGCCATGGCCACGGCGGTGCGGCAGCAAACGGCAGGCATGCATGCCATCGGCGCGTCCATCGCGGATCTGGATGTGCTCACCCGCCAGAACGCGTCGCTCAGTCGCAATGCCGCCGAGCCGGTGGCGGCGCTGCACCAGCAGGCGTTGCAACTGGTCCAGTCGGTGGCGTCTTTCGACTTGGGAACCCAGGCCCATGCCAGCGCTGATGATGCGAAGGCGCTCGTGCAGCGGGCCGTTGGCATGCTGCGCAGCCGGGGCGGCGCCGCGTTGATTGCCCAGGTCAATACGCCCCACAACGCCGAGCTGATCGACCGGGACCTTTACCTAGTGTTGTATTCCACTGACGTTCATTGTGTTGCCCATGGAACCAACACCCGGCTGGTCGGGGTGGATGGACGCAACTTCAAGGACCTGGATGGCAAACATTTTGTGGCCGAGATCGTGACCAGCGCGCTGCGCCAGGGCAGCGGCCATGTGAGCTACCGCTGGCTGCACCCGCTCACGCAGGAGGCCATGACCAAGTCTGCCTACTTCGAGCGCCATGGCGACCTGGTGGTCACCTGCGGGTCTTACGTCACGCCTGTGCTCACCGCTTGACGCGAGGGCATCCGCCCCCTACCGTTGCCCCGTATTGATTCCGCTACGACCTACCCATGCAGCCCCAGCCTCCCCCTCCGACTGCGGATGACTACCTGGACCTTTCCTTCACGGCCATCGTCGAGCAGTCGATCACGGGCATCTATGTCATCCAGGATGAAATCTTCGTGTACTCGAACGAGACCTGGGCCCAGTTCTTCGGGCGCAGCCGTTCCGAGATCGTCGGCATGTCGCTGCGCGACCTCGTACCACCCTCGTCCATCGACCATACGCTGAAGATGTACCACCAGCGGATCGCAGGCGAAATCGACAGCGTGCGCTACGTCACCCCTGCCATTCACAAGCAGGGGCGCATCGTGCTGCTTGAGGTGCACGGTTCGCGCATGGCCTACCGGGGCCGACCTGCGGTGATGGGGGTGGGCATTGATGTGACCGAGCAGACGCTGCGCGAGGAAGAGCTGCGCCAGGCGCGCAACGATCTGCAGCAACTGGCGGCGCACATCAACCAGGAGCGCGAGCGCCAGCGGGCACTGTTCGCGCGCGAGCTGCACGATGTGCTGGGCGGGCTGCTGGCTTCCATCAAGATGAACACCCAGCGCGTGCAGCGCCGGGTCAACGATCCTGCGCTCCAGGAGATCGCGGCGGACCTCATGCACATCACGCGCCAGGCCATCCAGTCGGTGCGGGAGATGTCCGAGGAGCTGCGCCCCAGCGGGCTCGACCACCTGGGGCTGGCCTCGGCCATGCAGCGTGAGCTGCGCCAGTTTGCGGCGCGGCATGCGCTGCAATGCCAGTGGGAAGCCTCGGAAGCGCTGGAGGGGATTGAGATCGACCGCGCAACCAGTGTGTTCCGCATCTTCCAGGAGGCGCTGATCAACATTGCCAAACACGCCCGTGCCGGGCAGGTGTGGGTGTCCTTGCGGCAGGAGGCGCCCAACCGGCTCTCGCTGGAGATCCGGGATGATGGTGTGGGCCTGGTTGCAGGCCCCCACCGCAGCGACGCACGGGGCCTGCTCGGCATGAAGGAGCGGGCGCGCGAGCTGGGCGGTACCCTGGACCTGCAGTGCGCGCCCGGGGCGGGCACGCGCCTTCATCTTTCGATACCCGTCATACCATGATCAGAGTCCTCGTTGTTGATGACCACACCATCTTCCGCTCGGGGCTGCGCAAGCTGCTTTCGGACGAGGTGGACATGCGCGTGGAGGATGAGGCGCGCGATGTGGGCGAAATGCTGGCCAAGCTGCGAGGGGCCTCTTTCGAGGTGGTGTTGCTGGACGTGAGCATGGCTGGGCGCAGCGGACTGGAGGCCATGCCTTCGCTGCGTGCCGAGTTTCCCAGGATGCCCGTGCTGCTGCTGTCGATGTACCCGGCCGAGCAGTACGCCGTGGTGGCGCTGCGCGCGGGGGCCAGCGGTTATCTCACCAAAGACGCAGAGGCCGAAGAGCTGATCCACGCCATCCGCGAGGTGGCTGCTGGCAGGCGCTACCTCAGCAGCATTGCCGCCCAGCGGCTTTTGCTGCAGACCGCCAGCGCGGACGACGACCAGCCGCCACACCACAAGCTGTCCGCCCGCGAGCACCAGATCATGCTCATGATTGCCCAAGGCATCTCCTTGACTGACATCGGAAAAAAGATGTTCATCAGCGTGAAGACGGTGAGTTCCAGCCGAACGCGCATTCTTCGCAAGCTGGGGGTTGAGAGCAACGCCGAACTCGTGATGTATGCCATCCGGCACAAGATGGTGCATGGGTAGTTCCCCCGAGGGGGCTCATCGCACCACCAAAGTCGGCCCCCTGGCCAAGTGCAGGATCTTGTACGCCACAGAACCCATGAACAGGGACTCCGCAGCAGTCAGGCCCTGCGAGCCGATGGCAAGGCCGCTGCTGTCCAGGGCATGGGCCAGGCCCACGATTTCTGTTGCGGCGTCGCCCCCCATGAGGGCATGCAGGTGCCAGTGCAGCGCGGCGGCCTCCAGCAGCTGGCGGGCGGGGGCCACGGCGGTCCAGCTGCGTTGCAACAGCTCGGCTTCGGCGGCCTCTTGACTCAGCCAGGGCTCTACATGCACCAGATCCACCTCGGCGTGGGGCGCGAGCGCCGCCAGGCGTGCGGCCATCGCAGCAGCGCGCAATGCGCAGGCCGAGCCGTCTACCGCCACCAGCCAGCGTGCACGGCCGGTGCCCGCCGGGCTGGCGCCTGCGCTGTGCCAGGTCGCGGCAACCAGGCGGCCTATGCTGTCGCGCTGTGTCAGGTCGGGCGCGGGCAGGGCGTCTGGCAGGGCCGTGGTGGTCATGATGCGCTCCGGGGTGGCCTGTGGCCTGAGAACTTCAGGCTGAGCACCACCGAGATCAGGATGATCGCCCCCACGATGGACAGCGACCATTGCACCGGCATGTGGAACCAGGGCATGGCTAGCATCTTGCCGCCGATGTAGATCAGCACCAGCGCCAGGCCGTACTTGAGCAGGTGAAAACGCTCGGCCATGTCGGCCAGCAGAAAGTACAGCGCCCTCAGCCCCATCACGGCGAAGATGTTGGAGGTGAACACGATGAACGGATCGGTGGTCACGGCAAAGATCGCCGGGATGCTGTCCACCGCAAAGACCAGGTCGCTGGCCTCGATCATCACCAGCACCAGGAACATGGGGGTGGCATACCGCAACCCATTGATGTTCACAAAAAAAGCCTGGCCATGAAAACCGGGCGTGATGCGCATGTGGCCGCGCAGCCAGCGCAGCAGGGGGTTCTGGTCCAGGTCGGGTTTCTGGTCGACCATGACCAGCATCTTGATGCCGGTCACCACAAGGAACAGGCCGAACACATACAGCACCCAGGCGAACTCGGACACCAGCCAGACGCCGCCCAGGATCATGACCGCGCGCATCGCGATGGCCCCCAGCACGCCATACAGCAGCACGCGGCGCTGCAGCTCGGGCGGGACGGCGAAGTAGGTGAAGATCATCACAAACACGAACATGTTGTCCACCGACAGGGCCTGCTCGATCAGGTAGCCGGTGAAAAACTCCAACGCCTTGCGGTTGGCGATCTCGCGGCCGACGGCGCCATCCAGGTACCACCACAACAGGGCGCCAAACGTGCTGGCCATGGCCACCCAGGCCGTGGCCCAGCTTGCAGCCTCTTTCACCGACACGCGGTGGGCCTTGTTGCCACCGAGCACGAACAGGTCCAGCGCCAGCATGACCAGCACAAAGGCGATGAACCCGGCCCACATCGGAGCGGTGGCCAAGGATTCGATGGAGTGCATCTGGGGCCCCTGGGGCGGCGTGGCTCGCCGTGCTGTGTGGCGGTGGAGGGGGGTGGAGCGGTCGGTCTGGCGGCCCCGCCGTGGTGCCTCAGCTGGCAGCCATCCACAGCACCAGGATGCCCGCCCCCACACCAGCGGGGATGCCAAAGCGTTCAAGCTTTGAGGCGGGTTCACCGGCGATCACTTCCACCGGCACGGTGCTGCGTTCGATCACCTGGTTGGTGATGGAATGCTCCACCAGGCGCACCAGCGAACTCTTGCGCGCGGTGCTCATCAGGATGCAGTCGCATGCCAGCCGGCGCGCCACGGCCACGATGCAGTCGGCCTTGTCACCGACCTCGTAGTGGACGGTGTAGGGAACACCGGCCGCATCCAGGGCCTGCCGCACGGGCGCAAGCGCGAGGTCGGCCTGCTCGCGGTGGAAGTCGGCCCGATCGCTTTTGTTGGTGAAGTCGCTCACGTGTTTGGAGAACGGCGGCTGGACGTTGAGGACGTGGACCTCCAGGCCGGGGTTCTTCTCGAACTCGCTGATCACGTGGCGTATGCCGTGTTGTGATTTGGATGAGCCATCGGTGGGGACAAGGACTTTCAACATGGTGGTCTCCTTCGCATGCATTGGTGTGGCAGGCGGTGCCATGCGCCCCTGCGCCAGGCGCCTCGACGAAGCCCCACGATAGACGCGCTGCCGGTTTGTAAAAGCAGATAATTGAGAAGCAACAGTTCTGAAAAACCGGAGAGACACCGGAGAACACCGAGGAGGCACCGAACCATGGGTACCGACTTCAGCTATCGGCATCTCTACTACTTCTGGGTGGTGGCCAAGGAAGGAGGGGTTGCGCGCGCCGCAGAACGCCTGGGCATGGCCGTGCAGACCGTGAGCACGCAGGTGCGCGAGCTGGAGCGCTCTCTGGGTTATGCCCTGCTCAAGCCCGCAGGGCGCGGGGTGGCGCTCACCGATGCCGGGTTTGCCGCGATGCGGCAGGCCGAGCAAATTTTTCAGCTGGGGGAACAACTGCCTGCGGCCGTGCGGGATGCCGTGGGCGCCCCCGTGGTGCGCCTGGTGGTGGGGTATCTCCGACGACCTGCCCAAGCTGGCCGTGCACAGCCTCATGCAGCCGGTGATGCAGGAGCCCAACCTGCGGCTGCTGTGCCTGGTGGACGAGTTCGAGGACCTGCTGGGCGACCTCGCGCTGCATCGGCTCGACGTGGTGCTGGCGGACCGCGCCGCGCCGCCCAATCCCAACCTGAAGGTCTACAGCCATCTGCTGGACACATCGCCTTTGGCCTGGTACGCGCCAGCGCCCTTGCAGGCGGCCGCACGGCGGGGGTTTCCGCAGTCCCTGTCCCAGGTGCCGGTGCTGCTGCCCACCCACCATGCCGCAGTGCGCGCCCGCATCGACCAGTGGTTCGAGCGCATGGCCATCCGGCCGCAGGTGGTGGGGGAGTTCGAGGACAGCGCCCTGCTCAAGACCTTTGGCGCGGCGGGCATGGGGGTGTTTCCGATGGCGGGCCTGGTGCACGACGATCTGACGGCCCGGTATGGCGTGAAGCGGGTGGGCGCGTGCGAAGGGGTGGAGGAGCACTTCTTTGCGATAGGTGCGCGCAAGAAGGTGCTGCACCCGCTGGTGGAGCGGTGGCTGTCGGCCGGACACTCGTAGCCCGTCGCACTTGCTGGGCGCAGTGCATGCGGGCCCCGGGATGATTGATTGCTATAAAATATGTAGCTAAAAATCCATATGGAACGCGCGCAGAGGCCGTTTTTTGTGGCTCTCTTCCGTTTCGGGTGGAAAGCCACATTCCCCACCACAGCCATGGTCAGGCCCTTGCTTTTTGCAAAGGACTGCCCGGCAGGTGAGTGAGCTTTCCAGCAATCAGGAACGCCATGGCG